>Ga0066665_10000039_pt1 | contig 31438 bp, 35 predicted proteins | sample GraSoiAngelo_114_FD_75175 | JGI IMG/M metagenome (GOLD analysis project Ga0066665, IMG submission 75175) | Grasslands soil microbial communities from the Angelo Coastal Reserve, California, USA - 14_0903_13_40cm | ecosystem: Environmental > Terrestrial > Soil > Grasslands | place: USA...
CTGCTCGTCGGTCCGCACGAGATGGATCTCGATGACCTCGCCGTCGTACGCGAAGGGATAGAGTCCGATATGGGGGGTGCCGGCGGCGTCCACGGTGACGAGACGGCCGAGCTCCTGCGACCCGACGAAGCGCTCGATCTCCTCCGGCGGAACGCTCGTGTACATGTCGTGAAAGATCATCGTCGCGCCTCGGCGCCGGAGCGCACCATCTCGCAGAAGTAGCGATGGACCGTCGTGCTCTCGGTGAGCTCCGGGTGAAACGTCGCCACCAGAACCCGACCCTGCCGGGCCATGACTGGCTCGCCCTCGTACTCGGCCAGCACCTGGACGCTCGGGCCCACCCGGCGGATCCGCGGCGCCCTGATGAAGACCATCTCGAGCTGAACCGGACCCGCGTCGAGCGTTGCCACGCCGGAGGCTTCGAACGACTCGCGCTGGCGGCCGTAAGCGTTGCGCTCGACGCCGACATCGATGAGCCCGAGCGAAAACTGCCGCGGGCTCTCCACCTCGCGCGCCAGGAGGATGAGGCCCGCGCAGGTTCCGAAGATGGGCTTGCCGCTGCCGTGGAACTTCGCGATGGCGGGCGCGAAGTCCCACGCATCCATGAGCTTCAGCAGGGTCGTGGACTCGCCCCCGGGGATGATGAGCCCCTCGACGGCGTCGAGCTCGGCCGGCTTTCGCACCTCGACCGCTTCGACACCGCACTTTGCGAGCGCCCTGGCGTGGAGCGCGAAGTCGCCCTGGAGGGCGAGGACCCCGACCCGCATCGTGAGTGACCTACCAGCCCCGTGTCTGCAGAAGTTCCTTCTCCGGGAGTTTCGAGATTTCGAGCCCGACCATCGCGTCACCGAGGTCCTCGCTCACGCGAGCCAGCACGTCGGGGTCCTTGAAGTGCGTCGTCGCCTGCACGATGGCGCGGGCGCGCTTCGCCGGGTCGCTCGACTTGAAGATGCCGGAGCCGACGAAGACCGCCTCCGCCCCGAGCTGCATCATGAGGGCCGCGTCCGCCGGCGTCGCGATGCCGCCCGCCGAGAAATTCGGCACGGGGAGCTTGCCGGCCTTGGCCACCCAGCGCACGAGCTCGTACGGGGCGCCCAGCGTCTTCGCCTCGGTCATCAGCTCCTCGGGCCCCAGCGTGGTGAGGCGGCGGATGCCGGAGACGATCGCGCGCATGTGGCGGACCGCCTCGACGATATTGCCGGAGCCCGCTTCGCCCTTGGTCCGGATCATCGCCGCGCCCTCGCCGATGCGCCGGAGCGCCTCGCCCAGGTCGCGGCAGCCGCAGACGAAGGGGATGCGGAAGGCGAACTTGTCGATGTGGAAGTGCTCGTCGGCGGGCGTCAGCACCTCCGACTCGTCGATGTAGTCGACGGCGAGGGCTTCGAGGATCTGCGCCTCGACGAAGTGGCCGATCCGCACCTTCGCCATGACCGGGATCGTCACCGTCTGCTGGATCTCCTTGATCTTCTTCACGGGCGACATCCTGGCGACGCCGCCTTCCTTGCGGATGTCCGCGGGCACGCGCTCGAGCGCCATGACGGACGCGGCACCCGCGTCCTCGGCGATCTTCGCCTGCTCGGCGTTGGTGACGTCCATAATGACCCCGCCCTTCAGCATCTCGGCGAGGCCGATGTGCTTTCTGTCCGCGATCCGCAGTCCGTTCAGGTCCGACATGTGGGTTCTCCTTTTTTGCGCTATACGACCGGAACCGCCGCGCGGTCCACCCGTTCCCGGCCTCGGAGACGGCTGCGCGCGGATTTGATCGTCTCGGCGAGCCGCCGGATGCCCTCGTCGATCCTCCCGGCCGCCACCGACGAGAACGAGAGTCGCAGCGTGCGCTGGCCGCCACCGTCCACGAAGAAGGGCGCGCCGGGCGTGAAGGCGACGCCCCGCTCGACGGCCTGCGGGAGGAGGGCCCCCGCGTCCATCCCCGCCGGCAGCGTCAGCAGCAGCGAGAATCCCCCCTTCGGCTCCGTCCAGGTGACCTCGGACGGCATGCGTCGCCCCAGCGCTGCCAGCAGGAGCGAGCGCCGCCGCGCGTACTCCGTCATGACCCGCGTGGCGTGGCGGTCGAGGAGCTTACGCTCGCAGAAGCGGTGCACCGCCGCCTGGATCAGAGCGCTCGTGTGTAGGTCGGCGAGCTGCTTGGCCGCCTGGAGGCGTTCGAGGATCGGCCGGGGCCCGACGAGCCACCCGAGCCGCAGGCCCGGGAAGAGGATCTTCGAGAACGTGCCGATGTAGATGACGACTCCGCCGCGATCGGCGGCCTTGAGCGGCAGGGTGGGCCCATCGCCGTAGTAGAGGCTGCCGTCGAACCCGTCCTCGACGATTGGCACCTGGTGGCGCACCGCCGCCTCGAGCAGCCGACGGCCGGTCTCCGGCGCCACGGCCAGTCCCGTCGGATTGTGCGCGCTCGGCTGACAGTAGAAGAGCTTCGGCGTGTGACGCTCCAGCAGGCGCTCGAAGACCTCGGCCCGGGGTCCCATGCCGTCCCAGGGCACGCTGAGGAGCTGCGCGCCGAACGACCGGAACACCTGCATCGCGCGCGGGTACGTCGGCTGCTCGATCGCCACGAAGTCGCCCGGATCGATCAGGGTACGGGCGATCAGATCGAACCCTTGCTGCGAGCCGTTGACGATCAAGATTTCTTCGGGCCGCGCCTCGAGGCCGAACCGCAAGAGGTACGTCGAGAGGTACTGTCGCAGCGGAGGATAGCCGCCGGCCCCGTAGTACTGCAGGAGCGACGATCCCTCCTCGCGGATGACCTGGTTCAGCACGCGGCGAAAGGCGTCGGTCGGGAAGAGGCCGCTGTCCGGCATGCCGCCGGCAAAGGACACGACGGCCGTGCTCGACGGGATCGGAGTCACGGCGCGGGACCGCTCGTCGTCGGCGCCGAGAATCTGCGCGTTCCGCGAGAAGAGCCCGGACCAGTCCAGCGCCACCGGCGGCGCGGCGGGCGACGCCACTGGCACGCCGCCGCTCGCGGGCCGCGCGGCGACGAAGGTCCCCTGCCCCACGTGGGCGCGCGCCCAGCCGGCCGCAACCAGCTCTTCGTACGCGAGCGACACGGTTCCCCGGTTGACACCGAGCTGCCGCGCGAGCTCGCGCGTGGCCGGGAGCTTCATCCCCGGCGTCAGGAGCCGCTCGTGGATCAGGCGCTCCAGGTGCGCCTGGATCTGGCGCGGCAGCGCCGTGGGGTTGTCGCGGTTGAGCGGAATGTTCACCCCGGTGTTCTCCTGCCAAGCCATTTTGGCCTGAATCGTCTAATCGTCAAGGGCCAATTGGACTGATCTCGGTAGGCCATTTTCCCACGGCCCGTGGTCGGGCCCTTCCGAGGGGGCCTCCCGGGTACAATGGCCGCGCACGCGCAGTCTTCGAAGGGATTGGAAGACAGAGCCGGAGCACAGGTAAGGCTCGCACGGGAGGTGAGCCGCCATGGCGGGCGAGGCACCCATCAAGCAGGCCGTGAAGTGGATCGACGACCAGCTCGTCGATAACCCGAACGCGGATCGCGTCACGCTCGTCGACGAAGCGTCACGGCGGTTCGATCTCTCGCCGCTCGACGCGGACTTCCTGCTCCGTCACCTCGCCGAGCGGGTGAAGAAGAAATGAGTGACGCGCACACCCGCCGCGTCCAGGAGCAGTTCGGCGGGAGTGCCGGGGCGTACGTCGCGAGCCCCCTTCACGCGGCGGGTGAGGATCTCGAGCGGCTTTTGGCCTGGGGTGCCGCCCGACGCGGCGACCGCGTGCTCGATGTCGCGACCGGCGGGGGGCACACGGCCCTCGCCTTTGCCGGCATCGCGCGGCGGGTGGTCGCGTACGACCTCACGGAGCCCATGCTCCAGGCCGCGCGCGGGCACCTGCAGGCGCGCGGTGCCGCCAACGTGGGATTCGTCGCCGGGGACGCCGGCGCCTTGCCCTTCCGCGACGGATCGTTCGATATCGTCACCTGCCGCACCGCCGCGCATCACTTCGCCGATGTCGGGGCCGCCGTCCGCCAGATCCACCGAGTTCTTACAGCAGGCGGCACGCTCCTGCTGCAAGATATCCTCGGCCACGACGACTCCGAAGCGAGCGCGTTCATCCTCGAGGTCGAGCGGCGGCGTGATCCCTCACACGTGCGGAGCTACCGGACGGCGGAGTGGAAGGCGTTCCTGCGCGCGGCGGGTCTGACGGTGATGGATGATTTCGTCATCTGGAAGGCGCGCGAGTGGGACGAATGGACCGGCCGGATGCGGATGACCGCCGAGGCGCGGGGCGAGCTCGAAGCGTTCGTCCGTCGAGCGCCCGACCGGTGCCGGGCTGCATTCGACTTCAAGCTCACCCCGGATAGGGTCGTTTCCTTCACCGACCGCCAGATCCTGCTTCGCGCCGACCGCGACTGATCCCACGGGCCTGCCCGACGTCGGGCTCGACCGGCGCAGAACCTCAGCGCGTGTGGGGACGCAATCGGACGAGCGTGGCGCCGGCACCTCCGCGCTCGGGCGGGGCGTCGGCATAGCCGGCAACGAGGGGATGCCGGGCGAGCAGCGATCGTACGATCTTGCGCTGGACGCCGATTCCCCGGCCGTGGATCAACCGCACTTCGGTGAATCCTCTGGCATGAGCGGCCTCCAGGTAGTCGCCGACGACCAGGGCCACCTCGCGCGGCGCGAAGGTGTGGAGGTCCAGGGCATCCTCGATCGGGATGCGGACGGGCTCGCCGTCTACAGCCGCGGCCCTCCCAGCACGTGCTCCTTCCAGTGATCGACGCTCAGGAGATCCTCCCCCGAGAGCTTGCACTGTCAGAAGGTCGCCGCGCGCTCGAAGAACGGCACGTCCACCAGGCCCACGCTCTCGGCACGCGCCGTCTCGGCGACCTTCTGCGTCACCATCTGCCGGACGAACGGGATCGGAATGCGACCGAGCCGATGGATGACCTCCTCCGTGCAGCGAATGCGCGTTCCCGGCAGCACGGGCCCCTCGGCGATGATCGTCTCCGCCTCGCGCTCGGGATGCCCGCACGTTTCCGGGACGAGCTGCTGGAGCCGCAGCGACACGTACTCGGTCACCCAGGCCTGGATCCCGCGCCTGGTCTCGTCCAGATTGGGGGCCGCGCCATCGAGCTTGTCGTTGATGGCGGCGAGGAGCTGCTCGAGCCGGCCGAGCCGCGCCTCGAGCGCCGCGAGCCGCCCGCCCACATTCGCTTCGCTCATCGGGTCCTCCGAAGACCGGCGGCGCTCACGCGGCCGACGGACGGCGAGTGTGCCAGTCAGTGAGCCGCTGGTAGGCGTCGACGACGCGCAGCACGGTGGCCTCGTCGAACGGCCGCCCCACGATCTGAAGCCCGATCGGGAGCCCGCCTGCCGTGAAGCCGCACGGCGCCGCGGCGGCCGGGTGGCCGGAGTAGTTGAACGGCCGCGTGAGACGGATCAACGCTGCGCGCACATCCGACGTGCCGTCGCCGAGCGTCGTCTCACGCTCGCCGAGGACCGGCGCCGGGATCGGTGTCGCCGGGGCCAGGAGCACGTCGCGCTTGGCGAGGGCTTCATCGATCTCCGAGCGCACCAGGGCGCGCAGCTGCTGGGCGCGCACGTAGTGGGCGCCGCTGACGAACGCGCCCATCCGGAGCCGCTCCCTGACGTCTGGCTGGTAGTCCTGGGGACGGGCGCGCATCCAGCCGGCGTGATACGCGAGCGCCTCCGAGGCCACGATCGCGGAGGACGCGGCGGCAACGTGGAGGACCCCGGCGAGGTTCACCTCGTCGAGGATCGCCCCGGCCCGCTCGAGCTGCTCGGCCGCCGCCTCCACGGCCGCGCGCACCTCGGCGGTCGCGACGTCCGTGAAGTGAGCGCACAGGAGGCCCACCCGAAGACCCTTCACATCGCCCCTGAGCGCCGCGGTGTAATCGGGCACCGGCAGCACGCTCGTGGTCGGGTCGGCCGGATCGTAGCCGGCGATCGCGTTCAGCATCAGCGCGCAATCCCGGGCGGTGCGCGTCATCGGTCCCACGTGGTCCATCGACCAGGCGAGCGGCAGCACGCCGGCTCGACTGACCCGCCCGTAGGTCGGCTTGAGCCCCGTGATGCCGCAGAGCGAGGCCGGGATGCGGATCGAGCCGCCCGTGTCCGAGCCGAGGGACCCGGGCGCGAGACCTGCCGCCACGGCCGCCCCCGAGCCCGAGGACGAGCCGCCCGTGATGCGATGAGCTCGCGCGTCCCACGGGTTCCGCGCGTCGCCATAGTGCGCGTTGAGCCCCTCGGGCCCGTACGCGAACTCGTGCATGTTCAGCTTGCCGAGCACGATCGCGCCGGCCGCGCCGAGCCGCGCCACGACCGTCGCGTCCGCCGCCGGTACCGAGTCGCCGAGGATCTTGGAGCCGCCGGTCGTGCGAACGCCCTTCGTCGAGTAGAGGTCCTTGGGCGCCCAGGGCACACCGTGGAGCGGTCCGGCGACCTTGCCGGCCATCAGGTCGGCCTCGGACGCGCGGGCCGACTGGAGCGCGCTATCGGCACAGACCGTGATGAACGCGCGGAGCCTCGCGTCGAGGGCGCTGATACGGTCGAGGTGAGCCCGCACGACCTCGACGGGCGAGACCTCCTTGGTCGCGATCATCCGCCCGAGGTCCGCCATGGAGAGCCAGCAGAGCTCGTTCGTCTCGGCGCTCCGCATGGTCACTCAGAACATCCGATACTGCGTCGTCGGCTCGAGATCGCCGATCGGCACGCTCTCCAGGCGCTCCAGCATCTCGAGGAGGCGCTCGACGGCGGGCCGGATCGACTCGAGCTCGGCGTCGGTCCAGACGAACCCGCCGAGGGCGGCCATGCGCCGCAGGGTCTCCACGCCTATTTCCATCGGCGCGAGCATACCACTAGAATGAGACGCCATGGCCGTCGCGCTCACGATCCTCCACGCTCCCGGTGACGCCGAGCGCCGCACGCTCAGCGTTGCGCCCGGCACCACGATTCTCAAGGCGGCGCACGCGGGCGGCGTCGACATCATCGCGACCTGTGGCGGGCGCGGCCGGTGCACCTCGTGCCGGGTCAAGTTCCTGGCGGGCTTGCCGCCGCCGCCGACGCTCATGGACGAGGTTCAGCTGGGCGACGACCTCGTCCGCGAGGGATATCGTCTCTCCTGCCAGTGCGTCCTCCACGAGCCCGTCACCGTTCAGCTCGCGCCGCCGCTCGAGGAACGCTCGTTCCAGATCCTCGGCGCCGGGCGCGGCGTCCGGCAGCTCGGCCGGATCACCCTCGATTCCGGCGTCGCCAAGCAGGTCGTCAAGGTCACGCTGCCGCGCGAGGAGCATCACCAGACGTCCGACCTCGAGCAGCTCCTCGAGGCCGTCGGCCTCACCACCGCCGACATCGGCCCCGCGGTGCTCCAGGGGTTGCCGCAGGCGCTCCGCGACGACCCCGCCGGCGTGACCGTGGCGACGTTTGCGTCGGGCGGCGCGCCGGAGAGCCGGCAGCGGATCCTCGCCGTCGAGCGCGGCGACACCGCCGGGATGAAGTTCGGCCTCGCGATCGACATCGGCACGACCAGCGTGGTCACGACGCTGATCGAGCTCGACTCGGGCGAGCAGCTCGCGTCGGTCTCGAGTCTGAATACCCAGGCGGTCTTCGGCGGCGACCTCATGTCGCGCATCGCCTTCGCGCAGTTCAATCCCGGCAATCTGCGAAAGCTCCACACCCGGATCGTCGGCCTCCTCAACCAGCACGTCGAGCAGATCTGCCGCGAGTCCGGCGTGCTGGCGAAGTGGATCTACAAGGTCGTCGTCGTCGGCAACACGTGCATGCATCACATCCTGCTCGGCATCGATCCATCGCACGTCGGCCTCGCGCCGTATGCGCCAGTGATGCGCCACGCGCTAACCCTCTCGGCCCGCGAGCTCTTCCTGAAGGTCGCGCCGGAGGCGAGAGTGTGCCTCTTGCCCCTGGTGGCGGGGTTCGTCGGGGCCGACGCCGTCGCGGTCGCGCTCGCCACCCGCATCTACGAGAGCGCCGAGGTGCGCATCGCCGTCGACATCGGCACCAACGGGGAGGTGCTGCTGGGCTCGCGCGACCGTCTCTGGGCGTGCTCGGCGCCCGCGGGACCGGCGCTCGAAGGCGCCCAGATCCGTCACGGCATGCGCGGGGCGCTCGGCGCCATCGACCGCGTCACCGTGGACGGCGACATCCGCGTCCACACGATCGGCGAGACGGCCGCGCTCGGCATATGCGGCTCCGGGATCATCGACCTGCTGGCCGGCCTCCTCGGTGCCGGAGTCATCGACTGGACGGGCCTCATCCAGGTGGACGCGCGCGAGGCGCTCCCGCCGCGGCTGCGGGACCGGGTCGTCGCGCGCGGCGAGGAGCGTCAGGTAGTCGTGCTCCGGCCGGGCGAGGCCGGAGCGCGCCAGGAGATCGTGCTGACCCAGGACGACGTTCGGCAGGTCCAGCTGGCGAAGGGAGCGATCGCCTCGGGCGTCGCGATGCTCCAGCGTGTCGCCGGCGTGCCGCCGGAACGGGTCGCCGAGCTGATGCTGGCGGGCGGCTTCGGCAACTACGTGTCGATCGAGAGCGCGCTGCGGATCGGGCTCATTCCGCCGCTGCCGCCCGAGCGGATCCGCTACGTCGGCAACGCCGCCTCGCTCGGCGCGCAGCTCTGCCTGCTCTCGGAGACCGAGCGCGCTCGGGCCGAGACCATCGCGCGGCGAATCGAGCACGTCTCGCTCGCGGCGCATCCCGACTTCGAGGAGATCTTCGTGGACGCGATGAATTTTCCCCGACCATCATGACCCGGCGAGAGGGCGGGCGGGCGGCGATCACGGCGAGGATCGTGGGGACGGAGGTGGGCGCTCTCAGCACGTCCCTGGACGCGCGCTGGGTGATGGCGTATGCGGCGGCGCTCGGCCTGGACGATCCGCGGTACTACGATACCCTCGCCCCCACGGGGCCGGTCGCCCACCCGCTCTTCTCGGTGTGCTACGAGTGGCCGTCGGTCGTGGCCCTGCGGGCCAAGACCGTCCGGGAGGCGTGGGTGCTGCTCGGCGTCCACGCGACACACCACGTCATCATCCACCGGCTGCCCGCCGCGGCCGACCGCCTCCTCACTCGCTCGCAGATCATCGAGGTGCGGCCGAGCCGGGCCGGCACGCTCGTGGTGGCGCGCTTCTCTACGGTGGACCGGAACGGCCGACCCGTGACGACGACCGACTACGGCTCCGTGTACCGCGGCGTCTCGACAGAGGCCGAGACGCGCGCGGCGGTCGATCGCCTGCCCCGGCCCGACCCGCCGGCGTCGGACGAGACACGCTGGACCGCGGTGGTTCCGGTGGCGGCACGCGCCGCGCACGTCTATTCGGAGTGCGCCCGCATCTGGAACCCGATCCACACCGACGTCGCCGTCGCGCGCACGGCCGGGCTGTCGGCCCCCATCCTTCACGGCTCGGCCACGCTCGCGCTGGCCGTGTCGCAGGTGGTCCAGCAGGACCTCGACGGCGACCCGACGCGCGTCGGAGAGGTCGCCGTGCGCTTCACCGGACTGGTGTTCATGCCGTCGAGCTTCACGGTGCGCGGTCGCGGGCGCGCCGACGGCCTGATCGCGTTCGACGCGGTCGACGAGCGAGGCGAGCCGGTGCTGAGCGGTGGAATTCTGCGCGCATGAAACAGATGAGTCGGCGCGAGCGGATTCTTGCGGCGATCCACCGCCAGCCCGTCGACCGTGTTCCCTACGCGGTTTGGCGCCATTTCCCGAGCGTCGATCACTCGCCCGCCGGCCTCGCCCAGGCGACCCTCCGGTTCCACGAGCGGTACGGCTCGGACTTCCTCAAGATCACCCCGCGGGGCGGCTACGCCGTGGAGGCCTGGGGGTGCGTGGAGGCCGACGCGGTTCGCGAGGACGGACACCGGCCGTGCGCCAGCTGCGCGGTGCGCTCGGCGGAGGACTGGAAGGGGATCCGCACGCTGGATCCCGCCGCGGCGCCCGGCTACGCCGAGGAGCTCGAGACGATCATTCGGCTCGGCTTCGACCGTCGGATCGGCGATGCGCCGGTGGTGCCGACGCTCTTCTCGCCGTTGTCGCTCGCCAAAAAGCTCTCGGGCGAGCGGCTCCCGCACGATCTGCGCGAGCATGCGTCGCTCGTCGCTGGCGCGCTCGAGGCGATCACCGAGACGCTCATCAAGTTCGCCCTGCTGGCCCTGGCGGAAGGCGTGTCGGGCATCTTCTACTCGATCCAGGCGGCCAGCCGGTCGGCCTCCTCTGAGGAGGACTACGCGCGCTTCGGCGAGCCGTACGACCGACAGTTCCTCGAGGCGATTCGCTCGAAGTCGACGCTGACGATCGTCCACTGCCACGGCGACCGGCTCATGTTCGATCGGTTGGCACGCCTGCCCGGCCACGCCTGGAACTGGGACGACCGCGCGACGCCGCCGTCACTCCAGGACGCCCGCGCCCAGGTGCCGGGCGCGGTCATCGGCGGGCTCCACCAGTGGAGGACGCTCCGCGACGGCACGGCGGAGCAGGCGGTCGGCGAAGCCTGGGATGCGATCGCGCAAACGGCGGGCACGGGGCTCATCATCGGTCCGGGCTGCGTCCTGCCGATGAACACGCCGGACGCGACGGTCGCCGCCGTCGTGCAGGCGCTCGGCGGGCCGCTCAAGAAGATCCCCGGGGTCACCTCGTAAGGGGTTCCGTCACCGTCCGACGTTGAAGCGGAAATGGCAGATCTCCCCGTCGCGCACGAGATAGTCCTTGCCCTCGAGCCTGAGCTGTCCCCGCGCGCGGAGCTCGGGCAATGATCCGTCGACCGCTACCAGCTCGTCGTAACTGTTCACCTCGGCGCGAATGAAGCCTCGGCCGATGTCCGAGTGGACGGTGCCCGCCGCGTCCTGAGCCCGGGTGCCCTCCGGGATCGGCCAGGCACGGACCTCGTCCTCTCCGACGGTGAAGAAGGACACGAGCCCGAGCAAGGCATAGCAGTCACTTAGCACGCGGTGGATCGCAGGTTCCTTCAAGCCAAGCTCGGCGAGGAACGCGCGCTGCTCGTCCCCGGCGAGCTGGGCCACCTCGGCCTCGATCACCGCGGAGACCCATCCGATCCGGGTCCAGGCGCCGGCGGCGATGGCCTCGAGGCCGAACCGCTCGACGCCTCGGGCGCCTTCGCCGATCGCCTTCTCGTCCAGGTTCAGGCAGTGGAGGATGGGCTTCTGGGAAAGGAAGGTGAATCCCCGAGTCACCCTGGCCTCATCCGGGGTGAGCGCGACCGCACGGAGCGGCGTCTCGCCCTCGAGGTCCGTCTTCAGGCGGGCGAGGATCGCCTGCTCTCGGACCTCCGCGTCCTTCCGTTGCTTCTTGATCGAAGCCTCCAGGCGCTCCAGGCGCCGCTCGATGACCTCCAGATCCGCCAGGATCAGCTCGGTCTCGAGATCCTCGATGTCTCGCTTCGGCGCGGGCGCGCCGAGGGCTTCGTCGGCGAAGGCGCGGACCACGTGGAGCAATGCGTCCGCGTTCCTGAATTCCTTGGTGTCGAGACCGGCGCGCTCACCCTTCGCGATGCCCGCAAGGTCCACGACCTCGAACGTGGCGTACGTCGTCTTCCGCGGTTTGAAGAGGGCGGCGAGCCGGTCGACGCGCGGGTCGGGCACGCGCGCCATCCCGGTATGGAGCTCGGCGCGCCCCGAGTCGTAGCGCGCGGTCGCGACGCTGGAGCCGGTGAGCAGGTTGAACAGCGTGGTCTTTCCCGATTTGGCGAGGCCGATCAAACCGATCTTCATGAGGGGATTATGCCAGGTGTCGTATCCTCGAGAGCGCTCTGAGCCATCCTGCCAAGGACATGGACCTCAAGGGCGCCGCCGTCGCCGTGCTCGTGTCGATTCTCTGGGGCGGGCTCGCCAGTCGCTGAGGGCCCGTGAGTATAATCGCGCCATGAACACCGCGCCGTCGAAGACGCTCGAGATCGTGCCGAACCCGCACCCGGATCGGGACTACGAGGTCACGATGACGGTGCCCGAGTTCACGTGCCTCTGCCCCCGCACGGGCCAGCCGGACTTCGCGACGATCCGCATCCGGTACGTGCCCGACCAGCACCTGGTCGAGCTGAAGTCGCTCAAGCTGTACCTGTGGTCGTACCGCCAGGAGGGCGCCTTCCACGAGGACGTGACCAACCGGATCCTCAACGACTTCGTGGCCGTCGCCAGGCCACGCTGGCTCGAGGTGATGGGCGACTTCAACGTGCGGGGCGGCATCAAAACCGAGGTCCGCGCGACGCACGGCAAGCGGCCGGACATCTAGGTCGCGCGCCTCGCCCGGCGACGTCGCGAGTGCCAGCAGCACCATCCCCAGGAGCATCACGAACGCCCCCAGCGCCGACTCTCTGACGCGCTGGCGCTCGCCAAACGCCAGGATGCCGATCGCCATCGCGTAGAGGATCTCGACCTGCTTCACGGCCTCGACATAAGAGGCGAGCGTGAGCGTGTAGGCCTTGCCCTGGCTCAGCGTGGTGAGCGCGGCGAAGAGGCCGAGCGCGACGAACGCCTTCCAGTGCCGCGGCACCGCCCGGAAGTGACCCGCCGACGTCGTCAGCGCGAGCGGCGTGGTGATCAGGCTCGCGGCGAGGTACGGGCCGAACGTGCCGACGGCCGTGTTGGACGCGAGGATCGCCTTCTTGATCCGCCGCCAGGGGCCAGGGCGAGCCACATGCGGACGATTCTATCCCGTGGGTCCAGCGGGACCGTCGCGTTCCGACGAGCGCGCTACGGCGTCGAGCGGCGCCCCCTCGCTCCGGGCGGACGGACCCGAGGACGCGCGGAGCGGTTCGGTCGCATCAGATCTCCAGCGCGACCTTGATGGAGGCGGCGTCCGTGTGTGCGGCGAACGCTTCGCCGATCCGCTCGAGGCTGAACCGATGCGTGATCAGTGGTGCGGTCCGCACCGCGCCGCTGTCGACGAGCCGGAGTGCCTCGGGGAACTCGTCCTGGTAGATCATCGAGCCCGTGATCGTGACCTCGCGGCGTACGACCGAGAAGAACGGCACCGGCGTCGGCTCGTGAGGAAGCCCGGTCAGCACGACCCGGCCTCCGGGTCTCACCAGATCGAGCGCGTGCGTGACGGCTTCGGCGGACCCGGCGGTCTCGACGACGAGATCCACACCCTCACGGCCGGAAAACTGCCGGCCGACGTCCGCGCATTCGCCGTCGTCCGTCGTGTGTGTGGCCTCCGCGCCGAGCTCGCGGGCGAGGCCGAAGCGCCGCCGCGAGCGGCTCACGACGAGGACGCGGGCGCCGCGCGCGCGAAGCACCTGGAGGGCCAGGAGCCCGAGGGTCCCCGCCCCGACGATCGCCGCCGTCTCGCCGCGCCGGGGTGCGCCTCGCTCGACGGCGCGGACGACGACGGCGAGAGGCTCGGTGAGCAGGACCGCGTCGAGCCCCGCCCCCGCGGGCGCCGGCCAGCAGCAGCGCGCGGGCAGCCGGACGAGCTCGGCGAAGCCGCCGTCGGCGTCGATGCCGATCGCCGTGCGCGTGAGGCACAGATTGCGATTGCCCTCGCGACAGAGGGGGCACCGGCCGCACGCGTAGTTCGGCTCGACGACGACTCGATCCCCGGCGCGGACGCGCGTCACGTCCGACGCCACCGCCTCGACGTGGCCGACGAGCTCGTGCCCCATCACCCGTGGATAGGCGACGGGCCGCTCGCCCGTCCAGATCCGGTAGTCCGTGCCGCACAGCCCCGCCGCGACGATGCGAACCACGACCCCACCCGGCTCGGGTCGAGGTTCACGCGCGGTCTCGACACGGAGATCGCGCGGCCCGTGCAAAATCGCCGCTTTCATGGCGCACAATCTACTCGACGATGGAGGTCCCGGCAACTAGGCGGCCGAGTGGCCGCCGTCGAGGAAGAGCGTCTGGCCGGTCATGAAATCGGAGCCCGACGACGCGAGATAGACCGCCAGCGGCCCGATCTCCTCGGGCTGCCCGATCCGCCTTGCCGGAACGTCACGGGTCAGCCGCTCGTTGATCTTCGGATTCGCGAACGCCTCATGGGTCATGTCGGTTGCGAACCAGCCGGGCGCGATCGCGTTCACCTGGACGTTGTGGCGCGCCCATTCGACGCCGAGCGCGCGCGTGAGCGCAATGATGCCGCCCTTCGTGGCTCCATAGATCGTGTAACCCGGCAGGCCCACCTGGCCGAGCACCGAGGCGACGTTGATCACCTTGCCGGACTTCTGGCCGATCAGGTGAGGCGCCGCCGCGCGGCATCCGTTGAAGACGCCGGTCAGGTTCACGTCGAGCATGAAGCGCCAGTCGTCCGGCGTCATCTCGGCCAGCGGAGCGACCCTGGCCACACCCGAGTTGTTGACGACGATGTCGAGGCGACCGAGCTCGCGAATCGCGAGCTGGACCAGGGCGTCCACCTCGGCGTAGCTCGCGACATCGGTGGGGGCGACGATCGCTCGCCGGCCGGCCCGCGCGGCGAGATGCGCGGTTTCCTCGAGCGCCGCCTTCGAGCGGGCGGCAAGGGCGACGTCGGCGCCGGCCTCGGCCAGCGCCACGGCGATCGCGCGGCCGAGGCCGCGGCTGGCGCCCGTGATCACCGCGACCTTGCCGGCGAGCGCGCCGGACCCGCCAGTCAGCGGTAGAGCTCCTCGATCGCGTCCCGGTACTTCTGCGACACCACCGTGCGTTTCACTTTGAGGGTCGGTGTCAGCTCGCCGCCGTCGAGCGTGAAGTCGGTGGCCAGCACCCTGAAGCGCTTGATCTTGGCGTACGACTGCAGCTGCGTGTTCTTCTCCTCCACCGTGCGCCCGATGCGCTCCACGACCTTCGGGTGCTTGACGATGACCGCCGTCTCGCTGGCGAGGATCCCCTGCTCGCGAGCGAATTTCGACAACTCGTCGGGGTTCACGGTGATGAGCGCCACCGGGTACGGGCGCCGATCGCCGTAGATCATGACCTGACTGATGAACGGGTCGGCCTTCAGGAGGTTCTCGATGTTCTGAGGCGCGATGTTCATGCCGCCCGCGGTCACGATGAGATCCTTCTTCCGGTCGGTGATGAACAGGAAGCCGTCCCCGTCGATCGTCCCGATGTCGCCGGTGTGGAACCACCCGTCCGGATCGAAGACTTCGCGCGTCGCCTCCGGCTGCTTGAAGTAGCCGAGCGTGGCGATGTTCGGCCCGCGCGCCAGGATCTCGCCGTCCGCGGCGATCCTGAGCTGGACGCCCGGCAGGGTCTGGCCCACGGAGCCGAACTTGAAGCGATCGGGCCGGTTGAACGTGAGGGCCGGGCACGTCTCGGTGAGCCCGTAGCCCTCCAGGAGGAGGATGCCGGCGGCGTGGAAGAACTCGGCGATGTCACGCGAGAGCGGGGCGCCACCGGACACGGCCCACTGGAGCCGCCCGCCCAGGGCGGCATGGAGCTTCGAGAACACCAGCGTGTGGGCGAGCTTCCGTTTGAGCTCGAGCGTCGCGGGCACGGGCTGGCCGCGTTGTTGATGGCGGCTCACGTCCCTTCCGACCGACACCGCCCAGCCGAAGATCTTCTTCTTCGCGGGCGAGCCGGCCTCGACGCCGGCCAGGATCTTGCCGTAGACCTTCTCGAACACACGCGGCACGCTGCAGATGAAGTGTGGCCGCGTCTCCCTCAGGTTTTCGCCGACCTTGTCCAGGTTCTCCGCAAACGCCGTCGTCAGGCCGTGCGCCACGCCGAGAAACGACTCGAGCCGAGCAAAGGAATGCGCGAGCGGGAGAAACAGGAGGTGGACCCATCCCTCCTGGACCGGCGTCGCCTGTTTCGAGGCGGTCACGGCGGCGACGTGATTGCCGTGGGTCTGCATGACGCCTTTCGGCGGGCCCGTGGTGCCGGACGTGTACACGATCGTCGCGAGGTCGGTCGGCCGCGTCGACGCCACGCGCTCGGCGAGCGTGCTCCCCTGCGCGTCCAGGCTTTCACGTCCCAGCCGGCGAAGCGTCTCCCACGTCATGACCATCTTGGGAGGCTGGGGCGCGTCATAGCCGCTCATGACCACGATCTGCTCGAGGCCCGGCGTCTTGTCGCGCGCCTCGAGCACCTTCGCGAGTTGCCCGGGATCCTCCACGATGATCGTCTTCGCCCCTGAATCGTTCACGACGTAGGCGATCAGGTCTGGAGGATAGGTCGGATAGACCGGGACCGTCACGCAGCCGGCGCTGAAGATCGCAAAGTCGGCCTGGACCCACTCGGCCCGGCTGGCTGACAGGAGCGCCACGGCGTCCCCCTTGCCGCGACCGAGCGCCAGAAGGCCGAGCGCCACCTCGCGCACGACGTCGCCGACTTCCCGCCACGTGACTGTCTTCCAGTCGGCGCTCTGCTTGAACTGCTGCGCGGGACGCTCACCGCTCCGGTCCACGCGGTCCCAGAACATCCTCGCGAGGGTGTCGGGTGCCATGGCTCAGCCTCCCTGCCTCTAAAGCATCAATCTCAAAGGGATAACTGACGCTAGCATAGGGCGTATAACGCAATGCGTGAAAAATCCCCTTGACGTGATAACGCGACGCGTTATACTCGGTCTCGACAGCGGAGTGAAGTAGCGGACTCGGGAGAGAAAACGAAAGAGAAAGGGCAGGAGAGCTCACATGGACGATCGGACGAAGGCCCAGGAGTTACTCGGTCAGCTCACCGGCAAGGCGGTCGAGACGATGACGGTATGGGTAGACGCAAACCAGCGCGTGCTGCGAGACCTCGTGGAGTTTTCCACGGCCACCGCGAAGGAAGGCGTGAGGCTCTACGCGGAGCTTCAGCAGGGCGCCATCGAGGTGTTGCGTGACTCCCAGGCTGCGGCCGGGCGCTGGCAGGGGTCGTGGTCCGAGGGCGCGAAGGACCCGGTGCAGACGTACCAGAAGGCGCTCATCGACACCGTGGGCAGTGTCGAGAAGGCGTTCAAGCTTCTCGAAGGTCACGCGCAGGCGCTCACCCGCTCGGCCGAGCGAGTTCAGACGTCGGCGGAGCAGGCCGGCAAGGGTATTCAGGAGACGTGCACGACCGTCATCACGAGGATGAAGGACGTCTACTCTCAGAACTAGGCGGCTATTTCGTCTGGTTCTTCCGCTTCTCGAGCCGCTCCTCGAGGGAGCGTAGGCGTTCTCGCAGCGCCGAGACTTCCTCGCGGAGGCGCTCCGGGTCGGGCTCGGCGCCGTCGCGCTTCGGCTCGGCGCGCGGTCCGGTCATTCCCCACCCGGCGCGCGAGGCCCAGTCCTGGAAGATGCGCTCGACTTCCCGCTGGCTCGAGACGATGCCCTCGAGGCTCGACTTCATCGAGCGCTGGACGAAGTCCTGCCACGCCTCGCCGTGCTTGATGAGCTGGTGGAGGAACGCGGTGGGCAGCGCCGCTCGGTGGTTCCGCTCGTTCTCGAGGATGATCTGCGCCAGCGTCACCGAGGTCAGGTCCTCGCCCGAGGCGGCGTCGACCACGGCGATCTCTCGGCCCGCCCGGATCATTTCCTCGATCTCCTCGAGGGTCACGTACCGGCTCTCCTGGGTGTCGTAGAGCTTTCGGTTCGAGTACCGCTTGATGACGTACGCCATGACCCTCCTCTGCGGGGCGGCCCCGATGGTCACTATGAATGCCGTAACACCCCGCGTCAAGAGCCGCGCGGGACCGACGTGCTAGACTGGCCACCCACGCCTACAGGAGGTGGCTCGCATGAAGCTCAAGGGGCGCACGGCGCTCGTCACCGGAGGCTCCCGCGGCATCGGTCGAGCGATTGCGATGGCGCTCGCCGAGGAAGGCGCCGACGTCGCGATCAACTACGTCTCGAGCGAGACGGCCGCCAAGGAGGTTACCGAGCAGATTCGGAAACTGGGCCGCCGCTCGATGCTGGCGCAGGCCGACGTCGGCGACTACCCGGACACCTTCCGCATGGCGCAGGATCTCCTCAAGGAGTTCGGGCACCTGGACATCCTCGTCAACAACGCGGGGATCAGCTCCGACAAGACCTTCGTCAAGATGGACCACGCCTCGTGGCGCAAGGTGCTCGCGATCAACCTCGACGGTGTCTTCAACTGCACGAAGGTGTTCGTCGATCAGATGCTCAGGCAAACCTACGGCCGTGTGGTCAACATCACCTCGGTCATCGGTCAGATCGGCAACTTCGGCCAGGCCAACTACGCCGCCTCGAAGGCCGGGGTTGCGGCGTTCACCAAGTCACTTGCCAAGGAGCTGGCCGGCAAGGGAGTCACCGTGAACGCGGTGGCGCCGGGCTTCATCGAGACGGACATGGTCCAGGGAATTCCCGAGAAGGTTCGCGAAAAGCTCCTGAGTCAGATTCCCTTGAAGCGCTTCGGAACGGTGGAGGAGGTCGGCCGCGCCGTCGTCTACATCGTGTCGTCCGACGGCGACTACATCACGGGCGCCGAGCTCTCCATCAACGGCGGACTGCTGATGTGACCATCGCGGCCCAGAGCCTCGCCGCCTGGGCCGCCAGGGCCCACGGGCCGAGCGCGAGCGCCGCCAGCGCCGCCGCCCGTCGGGGCCGTTCCTCGTAGACGACGCGCGCCTCCGACGGCATCACCCACGCCTCGCCCGAGAGGACCTCCTCGCCGTGCTGGTTGACACACACGGTCTGGAGTCGGATGCGATTGCGCTCGCGGAGCACCTCGAGCACGTCCACCCGGGCGGTGATCGTGTCTCCGGTCCGTACGGGCTTCACGAACTTGAGGCTCTGCGCGAGGTAGACGGCGCCGGGCCCCGGGAGCCTCGTACCGATGACCGCCGAGATCAGCCCCGCGGTGAAGATGCCGGGCGCGATCGGCCCCTTGAACGGCGTCGTCGCGGCGTACCCGGCGTCGCTGTGGACAGGATTCAGGTCACCCACCGCGTCGACGAAGCTCGCGATGTCGTCCTCCTCGACGAGGCGCACGAGCTCCGCGTGGTCGCCAGGGTCGATCTCCGCGATCGTCTTGCCGATCACGTCGGCTCCTTCGCCGCGAGGCGCCGGAGCGCCGCGGCGATCGAATCCTCGAGCCGCTCGATCCGATCCTCTAGCTCCACGATCTGCTTTGCCACCGCCGTCAGCTGGCTACGGGAGGGCAGGTTCAGGGCCTGCAGCGCTTGCTCGACCTGCTGGTCGACGGCCCTCTTCGCCGGCGCCTGCGCGACGAGGAACTGATCGAGCGACTGCCCCATCAGCTTTGCGAACTGCTCGGTGCCCATCGTCTGGCCGAGCACCTTGGACCAGGCCTCGATCCACTGGTCGATGAACTGCTTCCACTGTGTCAGGAGCTCGGGGGTGGCGGGTGTCTGGGCGAAGAGCTTCGCCCAGGTCTGAACGCCCTGATCGAGCACGGGCCGCCAGAACGCGGTCGGGTCCGGCACGGGGGGCGTGGGAGCTTGGCCGGCGAGGCGCGTCCAGGCCTGCGCGCCCTCCTCGAACTGCTTCCTCCACAGCTCGAACAGCTGGTTCGCAGACCCGGTATCAGCCATTACTTGAATCTTAACCGTTGGTAACGCTACGCGTCAACGAAGACGACGCCGGCTCGCCATCGGCCCCGCGCGTCCCGCTACGAGCGGGACGCCAGCCAGCCCGAGACCTTGGGCCAGCAGTGGAGGGCCGCACCCCGCCCGGCGATGAGCGAGATGTGTCCGCCCGGCAACTCGACGTACTCCTTGTCGCGACTGCCCACGGCGTCGATGAGCGCCCGGACGCACTCCGGCGGCGCGATGTAGTCCTCTTTCGCGCCGACGACGAAGACCGGACACTTGATGTTCTGGAGCCACACCGACCGGCCGCCCATGACGAGCTCGCCGCGGTAGAGCTTGTTGTCCTGGTAGAAGTCCCGCACCCACTGACGGAAGAACTCGCCCGGGAAGGCCACGTACTCGTTCGCCCACTTGTTCAGCGCCTGGAATCCCTCGACGTACTTGTCGTTCCACGAGTTCCACCAGAGGTTCAGATTGGTCGAGAGGTCCATCGTGGGCTTGAGGAGCTTGAAGCCGGCCTTGACCAGATCCGCCGGCACCGAGCCGAGCGTGTCCACGAAGCGATCAACGTTGAAGTTCTGTTTGCCGAGCCAGAGCCCGAAGAGTCCCACCTTCGCGAAGTCGATGGGCCCGGCCATGTTGACGAAGTTCTTCACCGGCACCTCGGGGTGCGTGGCGACGAACGCCGCGGAGATGGGCGCCCCCATGCAGTAGCCGAGCACAGAGAGCTCTTCCGTCCCCGACGCCTCGAGCACCCGCCTGGCCATACGCGGCAGGATCCGCGTCACACACTCCTCGACCGTCAGGTCGTCGTCCTCGGGACCGAACACGCCCCAGTCGAGCATGTAGAAGTCGAACCCCTGGCGCGTCATGTGCTCGACGAAGCTGCCGCCCGGCAGGAGATCGAAGATGTAAGGCCGGCTGATGCCGAGGTTCGGGACGAAGAGCAGCGGAACCCGGTGAGTTCGCGCCGACTCGTACCGGTAGAGTCGCGACTTGTTCCGCTTGTAGATCTCCACGCGCGGCGTCTGACCCGTCTTCGGCTCGACCGGGTTCGTCACCAGCCCGTGGAGGTTCGTGAGCCGGCGGAAGCCCCGCTCGAGCTCCTCCTGCCACCGCTTGATCGTCTCGGCGGGCGCGTCGCCGGCGCCCCCGGCGAATCCGCTGGTGAACCGCTCGACGACGTCGGCAAAGCGTTCCTGCCCCATGGTCAGAGCACTCCTTCTCTGAACGAGATCAGCTTCCCTCCGAACCGGATCCCCGGCCCCGGGCGAGCTACATCTGGAACATCGAGCCGAGCTTCATGGCCAGGCCCATGTCGCCCTTCACCTTCAGCTTGCCCGACATGAACAGCATCTGCCCTGACTGCTTGCCGGAGAGCATATCGAGCCAGTCCTGCGACGAGATCTGGAGCGTCAGGGTCGGGCTCGTGCCGGCGCCGGACTTCACGAGGCACGTCCCGTCCTTGATGACGGCGTGCCACGTCCCACCGCCATCGCCGCTCACATCGTACTGGATCACCGCGTTCGTCCCCACGGACTTGTCGGTCCGGAACCGGCCCGCCATCGCCTCGAAGGTTTCTTTCACCGTCGGCATCGTTTCCTCCTCCTTTTCCGGTCTACCGTCGGGCGCCGTCGCGCCCCACGTTCGGCCACTCAAAACGTAAAGAGATCCATTCCGCCGGTCACGGTGAGCACGGCGCCGGTGATGTAGCGCGCACGCTCCGAGCAGAGGAAGGCGACGGCGCTCGCCACGTCCTCGGGCTCCCCCTCGCGCTGCATCGCGACCCGCTTGACCATCCGCTCGTAGAGCGGGCTGAGCTTCGCGTTGGGCGCGACGATCCCGGGCGCGATCGCGTTGCAGGTGACGTTGTAGCGGGCGCCCTCGAGCGCGACCGACTTGGCGAAGCCGATCAGCCCGATCTTGCTCGTCGCGTACGCGGTCTGGCCGAAGCCACCCATGAGGCCGGCGATCGACGCCATGCAGACGATCCGTCCCCAGTGCCGCTCGCGCATGCCCGGGAACACCGCCTTCGTCACCTTGTACGTTCCCGTCAGGTTCACGGCGAGATTGAGCTCCCAGTCCTCGTCTTTCATGTCCTTGAGCTGGGCCACCGTGTAGATCAGCCCGGCGTTGTTCACGCAGATGTCCACCGGACCGAGCTCACGCTCGATGCGGGCCACGACGGCCTGCACCTGAGCCGACTCGCGGATGTCGCACGCGTAGCCGCCCGCGCGGCCGCCCGACGCCTCGATCTCCCCGGCGGCCTGGGCGGCGCCGTCGCCGTCGAGGTCGACGATCGCGATTGCGCACCCCTCCCCGGCCAGCGTCGTCGCGTCGGCTCGCCCGAGACTTCGCGCGCCGCCGGTGACGAGCGCGACCCGGCCCCGGATGCCCAGGTCCATGCTACTTCCCTTTGAAGTTCGGCTCGCGCTTGGCGAAGAACGCCTGGATACCCTCCGAGGCGTCCTCGGTCTTGAGCGATTCGATGAACGCGCGGATCTCGACGTCGATCGCCTTGTCGATCGGCGCCTCGAGGCCCTCGTCCACCGCCTCGATGATGAGCCGGGTGGCGATGGGCGGCCGCTTCGCGACCTCGCGGGCGAGTGCCCTGGCGTCGTTGAGCGTCTCGCCCTCCTTCGTGAGGCGGGTGGCGAGGCCGCGCGCCAGGCACTCCGGGGCAGGCACCTGCGTGCCCAGGATCAGGTACTCGAGCGCCTTGGTCCGGCCGACGAGGCGGGGCAGCCGCTGCGAGCCGCCGAAGCCCGGGGTGATCCCGAGGTTCGACTCGGTCTGTCCCATCCGCGCCGTCTCCTTGAGCAGGCGGAAGTGACAGGCCATCGCGATTTCGCAGCCCCCGCCGAGCGCGTGGCCGTTGATCGCGGCGATCACTGGTTTCGTGAACCTCTCGATCTTCCGTACCACGCTGTTCCCGAAGCGGATGAATGTGTCGACGTCGCCTCCGGAGAACGCCGAGCCGAGGTCGGCACCGGCGCAGAAGATCCGGTCGCCCGCACCGGTGATGATGACGGCGCGAACCGTGTCGTCGCCCGCCACCGAATTGAGCGCCGCGTTCAGCTCCCGCATGAGGGGCTCGCTGATCGCGTTGGCGGGCGGCCGGTTGAGCGTGATGATCGCGAAGCTCTCCTCGCGCGCGAACAGCAGGGTCTCATACGCCATGGGCACCGACTCCCTGGAGGAAGATTGTCGCGACCGGCTCGGCCGCCTCGGTGAGGCGATACCCGCGCTTGCCCAGCACCCAGGAGGTCGCCAGCTGGTCCATCGCGCCGAAGAGCATCTTGGTGGCGACCTTCACGGGGAGGTCTCGCCGGATCAGCCCTGCGCTGACCCCTTCCTCGAGCACGTCGTTGATCACGTCGAAGTAGGCGGACACCTCGTGCGCGGAGGCGCCGCGGAAGAACTTCTGCCCCTGCCGTAGCTCGACCTGGACGACTTCGGCCAGATCGGGGCTCTCCTCCAGCACCTTGAAGTGGAGGGCCACGATCTTCCGGATCTTCGCCAGCGGGTCGCGCTCGGCCGCGATCTCTCGCCGCACCAACGCCACCCACTCGGCCATCTTCTCGCGGAACAGGGTCACGAGGATCTCGTCCTTGGTCTTGAAGTACAGGTAGATCGTGCCGCTCGCGATCCCGGCCTCGCGGGCGATATCCGAGACGCGCGAGTTGTAGTAGCCGCCGCGCGCGAAGACACGAATCGCGGCGTCGATGATCTGCTGCGGCTTGTCGGGGTCGCGCATGAATTTGCTGACTGAACCGCCGTTCATTCTACGGTCGCTCGGATTCAGAATCAACTCTCGCGTGGTGCGGCGGCGGGCTCCGTGTCTCTCACGCGCCGCCCTGAAAGACCTCGCGCCGTCGAACACTCCGCTGGAACTCGACGTAGCCCTGCCGAGTCATCCCGGGCTGGGCCTTCGCGATCACCTCGCGAGCCCCGCCAGCCCCATCCCAGAGGAGGTCCACGACCATGGCAGCCATGGCCCGCGCCGGCATCACGTACGCAAGATGGGGGTCGACGATCTCGTAGTCGGCGGCGTGGCCCGTGCCGCGCGCGCCACCCATGTACGGATGGAGCACCGGGATCACCTGGCTCAGGTCGCCCATGTCGGTGGAGCCCGTGCGATGGCCCGCCTCGCGGCAGGCTCCGGCGCCGAAGAGCGTGTCGGCGTTCTGCTGGAATACACGAGTCATCGTCGGGTCCGAACGCAGCGGGAGGTACCCAGGCAGCGTCTCGATCTCGACGCTGGCACCGAGGGCCAGCGCGCCCGCCTTGAGGGCGCGGTCGACCTTCGCGTTGGCGTCCCGGATGCCTTCGAGGGTCCGGCCGCGGACGTAGGTCTCGAGCCGCGCCTCGCCCGGGATGACGTTCACCTGCGAGCCGCCGTGGGTCAGGATGGGGTGGACGCGAATCGTGTCCTCGTCGCGGAACGTTTCCCGCAGCGCGTTGATCGCGGCGAGCGCCAGTTGGGCCGCGTAGAGCGCATTGACGCCCACGTGAGGCGCGCCGCCCGCGTGCGCCGCGCGCCCGATAAACCGGGCCGTCTTCCCGAACCGTCCGTTGTTGGACCCCGCAACGCACGCGACACCGTCCTCGTGGCGCGCCGTGGTGTGGATCATCATCGCCAGGTCGATGTCGTCCAGGTGGCCGAGGCGCAGCAGCTCGCACTTGCCCCCCAGGAATTCGAGGCGCCCCGCGCGAACCTCGTTGAGCCGCCATTCGAGGTCGCCGCCCTCTTCGGCGGGCACAGCCACGAATGCCACGCGGCCGGCCAGGCGTTCCATGGCCTTGGCCCGCAGGAGGCCGATCGCCGCGCCGATGAGCCCGGCGATCTGGGCATTGTGGCCGCACGCGTGGACCGCGCCCGTGGATCGATCCGCCTCCGGGTGTCCAGCGACCACGAGCCCGTCGAGCTCGCCCACCAGCGCGAACGTGGGGCCGGGCCCCGCGCCCCCGGCGGCATCGGCCCGCACTCCCGTGATCGCCAGCCCCGTCCGCGGAGCGAGGCCGAGCTGACGAAATTTCGTTTCCACCAGCGCGGACGTCCTCAGCTCCTTGAAGCCGAGCTCCGGGTGGCGCCGGATCGCTTCCCCGACGGCAACGATCTCGTCGGCATGGCGCTCGATCGTTTCGCTGACGCGTTGCTTTAGCTCGTCACGGGTCATGCGCACGTCTCCGTTCTCAGAGGCTCTGGCGGGGCCCCCGCCCCGCGACGCGCTCCGGCTCGCACCGTCGTCTTCGTCCGCTCGCCTCGCGCGGCGGGGCCCCCGCCCCGCGACGCGCTCCGGCTCGCACCGTCGTCTTTGTCCGCTCGCCTCGCGCGGCGGGGCCCCCGCCCCGCGACGCGCTCCGGCTCGCACCGTCGTCTTTGTCCGCTCGCCTCGCGCGGCGGGGCCCCCGCCCCGCGACGCGCTCCGGCTCGCACTACCACTTGTCCTCCCCGGATCGTCGGGTCTGGCGTAGGATAAGCCGGTCCCGCGCGGCGACGCCGGGCAATATGGAACGACGCGAGGAGAGTGGATCATGAAGGCAGCGGCGGCTGTCGCGGAAGTTCTCAAGCGCGAGGGCGTCAAATTCCTCATCGGCTACCCCGTCAACCCCATCATCGAGGCGGCCGCCGAGGCGGACATCCGGACGATCATCGTTCGCCAGGAGCGGACCGGGCTCCACATGGCCGACGCGGTGAGCCGCATCTCGTCGGGCGACCGGATCGGCGTCTTTGCCATGCAGCACGGCCCGGGCTCGGAGAACGCATTCGGCGGCGTGGCGCAGGCCTACGGCGATTCGGTGCCGATCGTCGTGTTGCCAGGCGGCTACCCGCGGCGGATCACGAACATCCAGCCCAACTTCAACTCGTTCCTGAACTTCCAGCACGTGACGAAGTGGTGCGAGCAGGTCATCGTGCCGGACGCGGTGGTCGACGCCATGCGCCGCGCCTTCACCCAGGTCAAGAACGGCCGGCCGCGGCCGGTGCTGATCGAGTTCCCCGTTGATCTCCTGCGCGAGGACGTGCCGGAGCCGATCCAGTACACCCCGGCGCCCCGGCTGCGCTCGGCGCCCGATCCGCGCGACGTCTCGCGCGTGGCGGAGGCGCTCGTGGCCGCCCAGCGGCCGGTCATCTACGCCGGCCAGGGCGTGCACTACGCGCGCGCGTGGCAAGTCCTGCGCGAGCTGGCCGAGCTCCTCGAGGCGCCGGTGACGACGAGCCTCCAGGGCAAGAGCGCGTTCCCGGAGAATCACCCGCTGTCGCTCGGCTCCGGCGGGCGATCGATCTCGAAACAGCTCCACCATTTCCTCACGAACGCCGATCTAATCTTCGGAATCGGCTGCAGCTTCGCCACGACGAACTACGGCGTCGCGATGCCGAAGGGCAAGCGCATCGCGCACGCGACGCTCGACCCGACCGACATCAACAAGGACGTGGCCGTGGAGCTGGCGCTGGTTGGCGACGCCGGCCTCACGCTCCAGGCGCTGCTGGTCGAGGTGAAGGACCGGCTCAAGGGCGGGCCGCGCGGCCGCTTCTCAGTCGTCACCCAGGAGATCAAGAACCTCAAGAGCGAATGGCTGGCGCAGTGGACGCCCCGGCTCACCGCCGACACGAAGCCGCTGTCTCCGTACCGCGTGCTGTGGGACCTCATGCATACGGTGGACGTCGCGAACACGATCATCACGCACGACGCCGGCAGCCCGCGCGACCAGATCTCGCCGTTCTGGGAGCCGGTGACGCCGCTCAGCTACATCGGCTGGGGCAAGACGACGCAGCTCGGCTACGGCCTCGGTCTCGCGATGGGTGCGAAGCTCGCCGCGCCCGACAAGCTGTGCGTCAACGTCTGGGGTGATGCCGCCATCGGCTTCACCGGGATGGACTTCGAGACGGCGGTGCGGGAGCGGATCCCGATCCTCTCCGTGCTGCTCAACAACTTCTCCATGGCGATCGAGCTGAAGATCATGAAGACGGCGACGGCCAAGTACCGCAGCACCGACATCAGCGGCGACTACGCGGCCATGGCTCGCGCCTTCGGCGGCCACGGCGAGCGCGTGACCGAGCCCGGCGAGATCGTGCCGGCGATCCGGCGCGCCATCCGCAAGACGCAGGAGGGCACGCCCGCGCTCCTCGAGTTCCTCACCGAGAAGGCGGAAGACTTCTCGATGTTCTAGGCATGGCCACCATGCAGATCAAATACCGGATCGGGATCATGCCCGGGCCGTGGCCGGCGGGCCCGGAGGACGGGAGTCGCGACTTTCTCTGGCGGCTCATCGACCTCTGCGAGCGAACGGCGATCGATTCCATCTGGTTCTCGGACCGGCTCTCCTCGCCGCTGCCCGTCCTCGAGCCGATGACCACCATGGCCGCGGTGGCCGCGCGCACGCAGCGGCTCAAGTTCGGCCCGAGCGTGCTGGTGGCGCCCTTCAGGTCGCCGGTGCTCGCCGCGCGTCAGCTGGCGATGCTCGACTACCTCTCCGCGGGGCGCGTGCTTCCCGCGGTCGGGATCGGTGTCGAGCAGGAGCGCGAGTTCCACGCGGCCGGGGTGCCCTTCCGGGAGCGGGGACGCCGCACCGACGAGGCGATCAAGATCATGCGGCAGTGCTGGGAGGAGCCCGAGGTGACGTTCCCGGGCGAGTTCTGGCGCCTCGATCGCATCACGGTGCTGCCGCGGCCCGTCCAGCAGCCGATGCCGCTGTGGATCGGCGGCAACAGCGAAGCGGCGATGCGCCGCGCCGGCCACCTGGGCGACGGCTGGATTCCGTCGTTCATCACGCCGGACCAGTTCCGGGTCGGCGTCGACAAGACGCTGACCTTCGCGGCCGAGGCCGGGCGCGAGGTGCCTGGCGACCACTTCGGAGCGCTCGTGAGCTTCTGCCTCGACCCCGACCCGGCGGTCGCGCGTTCGATGGCCCTCCCCTTCGTCCCGCGCGGGCGAGCCGACGCACCGACGCTCGACGCGTGCACGGCGTTCGGGCCGGCCGATCTCGTCAGCGAGCGCCTGGAGCAGTACGTGCAGGGGGGCGGGTCGAAGTTCGTCCTGCGGCCGATGTGCCCACCCGAGCGGATGCTCGAGCAGCTCGAGCAGCTCGCGACCGAGGTCGTGCCGGCGTTTCACGCCCGCTGAGGGGCGACCTCAGATCCTCGGAGGATCTGCACCAACAGGTCGGGGTCCACGTTTCCGCCGGACAGCACCACGCCTACCCGCGCCCCGGCCGGGACGCCGAGCTTCCCGGTCAGCACTGCGGCGGCTCCGACCGCGCCGGTCGGCTCGACGATGACTCGGGCGCGCAGCGCCAGAAAGCGGACGGTCGCGACGATCTCGGCGTCACTGACGAGCGCCACGCCGGCGAGGTTCTCGCGGAGGATCGGGAACGTGAGCTCGCCCGGACTCTGAGGGCGGATCCCGTCGGCGATCGTGGGCGGCGGGGGAATGGTCACGCGCTCGCCCTTCTGCAACGAGAGATACGTGTCGTTTGCGGTGTCCGCCTCGACGCCGATGATCGAGATCCCGGGTGACAGGCTCCGCGCCACCGTGCTGCAGCCCGCCATGAGACCGCCGCCGCCGACAGGGGTCACGAGCGCGTCGAGCGACCGAACCTCCTCGAAGAGCTCCAGCGCCGCGGTCCCCTGGCCCGCCATGATCGCGGGATCGTCGTACGGGGGCACCAGCACACGGCCCGTCTGTTCGACGAGGCGCCGGGCGACGGCGGCGCGATCGTCCTTGAGGCGGTCGTAGAAGACGACCTCGGCGCCGTAACCGCGCGTCGCCTCGACCTTGAGCTTGGGCGCGTCGGTGGGCATGCAGATGATCGCGGTGGTGTCGACCATCTGCGCGGCGAGCGCCACGCCCTGGGCGTGATTGCCCGACGAATAGGCGACGACGCCCCGGGCGCGCTCCGCCGACGTGAGCGACAGGAGCTTGTTCAGGGCGCCGCGGATCTTGAACGAGCCGGCCCGCTGCAGGCTCTCGCACTTGAAAAAGACGCGGCAGCCGCTCGCGTCGTCGAAGGGTTGAGACGAGATCACCGGCGTGCGGTGGATGCGCCCCTCGAGCCGCCTCGCGGCGGCGTGCACGTCGTCGAGCGTGATCAGAGGAGGCGCGGTCACGTCGTCGCGATTATCCCAGAGGGTCCGAGCCCGGTTCAACCCTCGCGGTATACTCACCTCATGCGGATGCCTGTGGCCCTCGTGGCGCTCATGCTCGCCGCCGGGTGTTCGCTCATCTCGATCGACCTGACTCCGCGGATCAAGCCGCTCGAGGAGCGGACCGTCGAGGGATCGGGCAAGACCAAGATCCTCCTGACGGACATCTCGGGATTCCTGAGCGAAGAAGGCCCATCGCCGACGCTGGTCATCGGCGCCCCGCCCCCTCGCGTGCCCCTGCTCGTCCGCCTTCGCGAGGAGCTGAAGAAGGCCGGGGACGACCAGAACGTCAAGGCGCTCGTGATCCGCATCAATAGCCCGGGCGGGACGGTGACCGCGTCCGACATCATGTTCAAGGAGCTGGACACATTCAAACGGGCGGCGCGGATTCCCGTCATCGCCGTCATGATGGACGTCGCCGCCTCGGGCGGCTACTACGTCGCGCTCGCGGCCGACACGATCGTCGCCCACCCCACGAGCGTCACCGGTTCGATCGGCGTCATCATGGTGACGCTGAATGCGGAAGGCCTCATGCAGAAGCTCGGCCTCGCGGCGGCCGCGATCAAGTCGGGTGAGCGGAAGGACATGGGGAGCCCGTTCCGGGCCCTCACCGACGATGAGCGCAAGATCCTCCAGTCGGTGATCGACGGGCTGCACAGTCAGTTCCTGGCGCGTCTCGTCGAGGCGCGGAAGCTCCCGCTCGAGACCGCCCGGACGCTCTCCGACGGCCGCGTCTACACGGCGCAGCAGGCGCTCGAGCTCAAGCTGATCGACCGCATCGGATATATGGACGATGTGCTCCAGGTCGCGCGCCAGGCGATCGGCGTCGACGAAGCACGGGTGATCGTCTATCACCGCCCCTCGGAGTACCGGGCCACCTACTACGCCCGGTCCGAGCCGTCGTCCGGCAGCCTCGACCTGACGGCTGCCCAGCTCGGGTCAATCGTCGGTGCCGGTCCCCGCTTCCTCTACCTCTGGTGGCCCTGATCCCCGATCGGATTCGTCATCAGCCGGAAGCCCTCGCAGCGGTCGACCGGTAGCCTCGGATACTTCGGAAAGCGCGGATCGGTCGCGCTGAGGCCGCACCGCACGAACGTCGAACGCCTGGCGGACGTGATCCGCTGCGCGTGGCGACAGGTGGCGCAGAGGCCGGCGGTCGTCTCGCCCTGGCGGCCGGTCAGGAGTGTCCCCCCGCCCGTGACCCGTCCGCGACGAGGTCGAGATAGTGCTTGACGATCCTGGCGGTGGCCCCCCAGATGGTGTCGCCCTCGTAGTCGAAGAAGTACACGGGACGCACGACGCCGTTGCGCTCCCACTCCTCCACACGCAAGCCGCCGGGTCCGGCCAGCGCCGCGAACGGCACCTCGATCACCCGCTCGATCTCCTCGCCGTCGGGACGCCACGCGACGGGTCGCCGGATCACACCGACCCAGGGCGTGATGACGAAATTGGTCGCGAAGGTCTCGGTGTCGTCGAGCGCGCCCAGCGGCTCCACTGACTCCCGCGGCAGGCCGATCTCTTCCTCGCTCTCGCGCAACGCCGCCTCGAGGAACGAGGCGTCCCCGGGGTCGACGGAGCCGCCCGGGAAGGCGATCTGCCCCCGGTGGGTCGCGACCGTTTCGGTCCGCTTCGCGAACACGAGGCAGGGTTCTCCCCGATCGACGAGCGGCACGAGCACCGCGGCCCGCACGAGCTCACCGGGGGGCACGACGCGGCGCTCGCGCGCGGCGAGCCGTCTTCGCGTCAGCGCCACCAGCTCATCGAGCGTCATGGGGTCAGCGGGTCACGAATGGCAAAACTACAATGTCGGCCGAACGCGCCGCAACCAGACGACGCATCCGGTGAACGCGAGGGCGCAGGCCGTGGCGAGGCCGGCGTTGAGCCCGACTCCCTCGAGCGAGCCCCACAGCGCGGTGAGGATGGTGAACAGCGCGTTGTTGATGACGTGACACGCCGCCGCCGGGAGCGCGCTTCCGGTCAGCTCCGTGATCCAGCCGAGGTAGAGGCCGAGCGCGAACGCCAGAACCGCGTGCAGCCACTCGCGATGCAGCCAGTCGATGTGGAGGGCGCCGAAGCACGTGCTGGCGACCAGCACTGCGGCCGCGGGGGACAGACGCTCGCCGAGCCGCGTCTGCATGTAGGCGCGGAAGAAGACCTCCTCGGCGATGCCCGCGAGGACCCCGATGACGATGACGGCGAGGAACAGCTCGGGACCGGCCGCCTGGGCCAGAGCACGGCGGATCGCCACCATCGTGCTCTGCTGGCCGAGCCCGACGAGCATCGTCAGCGAGTCGAGCATCTGGGCGAGCGCCAGCATGCCAACGACCATGACCAGGAGCGTGAGACCGCTCTCCTTCCCCGGAATGAGCCGGAGCGCGGCGAGCGGGGCGCCACGGCTCGCGATCAGCGTCGTCAGAAGGAGGCCAAAGGACGAGGCGACAACGCCCGCAAGGAGCCCGGGGAGACTGTCGAGCATCGCGCGCTCGGACAGATCGGGATCGAGGCTTCGCACGACCCCGTCGGCCAGAGCGAAGAGCGCGGTGGCGATCGCGATCGCGCCAATGTACGCGCCGAAGACCGGCCAGAGAGGCGGGCGGTCAGCCAATCACCGCGCCTCGGTCTCGAGTCTCGGACGCTCGAGGTGCCACGCGGTCGCTTGCTGGTAGGCGTGGCCGACGCGGAGCACCGTGGCCTCATCGAACGGTCGCCCGACAATCTGAAGCGCGAGTGGCCGGCCATCGGCCGAGAATCCGCACGCGACGGCGAGATCGGCCGCCGCCCGCTCGATGGCGGCCGCGAGACCCGCGACATCCGCGCTCACCAGACGCTCCGGATCGCTCATCGCGCTGCGCCAGCGGGATCATAGCATTGGCGCCTCACCCC
>Ga0066665_10000053_pt1 | contig 29668 bp, 23 predicted proteins | sample GraSoiAngelo_114_FD_75175 | JGI IMG/M metagenome (GOLD analysis project Ga0066665, IMG submission 75175) | Grasslands soil microbial communities from the Angelo Coastal Reserve, California, USA - 14_0903_13_40cm | ecosystem: Environmental > Terrestrial > Soil > Grasslands | place: USA...
AGGATGGAGGTCGGGGCCAGGATCGCGGTCTGGGTCCCGGCCCCCGCCGCGCGCACCGCGGCCGCGAGCGCGAGCACGGTCTTCCCCGATCCCACGTCCCCCAGGAGAAGCCGCCTCATCGGGACCTCGCGGTCCAGATCGCGCTCGATCGCCTCGAGCGCCTGCTCCTGCGAGCGCGTCAGGCGGAACGGGAGCGAGGCGTGAAACCGAGACGCCAGCGAGGCGCCCGTCCCCAGGGGATGGGCCGCGCGGCGGCCGCGGTGCCGTGCGCGCGCGTAGAGGAGCGAGACCTGGATCCTGAGAAGCTCCTCCAGCGCGAGCCGGCGCCGCGCGGGCTCGGCGTCTTCGGGGGCGGGCGGGAAATGGACCTGGGCGAAGGCCTCCGAGAGCGCGGGGAGGCTTCGCTCCGCGCGCCAGGAGGCCGGGATGGGGTCGGGCAGATCGCGCGCCGCCCGCAGCGCGTCCTCGACGCGGGCGCGGAGCCAGCGCTGCGTCACCCCCTGCGTGAGCCCGTACACCGGAATCACGCGCGCGAACTCCGAGCGGGCATCTTCCTCCTCCTCCTCGGCCTCGAACTCGGGATTGTGCATCTCGAGCCCGCGATAGGGCTCGACCGGGCCCGAGAAGAAATAGCGCTCCCCCGCATGAAGCGCGCGCTCGACGAACGGCTGATTGAACCACACGGCGCGCATCGCTCCGGTCCCGTCCTGGATGATGGCGGAAACGTCGCGCCTCCCTCGAAGGCGCCGTTCCAGGCGCACCGTCGCGACGCGGCCCAGCACCGAGGCTTCGATGTGGGGACGCAAGAATGCGATCGGCGTGATGAGCCGGCGGTCGCGGTACCCCCGGGGAACGTGAAAGAGAAGGTCCCGAAGGGTGTGGACCTCGAGCTTGGCCAGGCGGCGGGCCATCTCGGGCCCCACGCCGCTCACGTAGCGGATCGGATCGCGAAGGGACAGCATCGAAGGGGATGCTAGGGGGCGCCCACCCCCCGCGTCAAACCGCTTGCCCCGAGGCGCAGACGCGGGTACACTCGGACGCTCTCACGATCCCGAGGAGGATTTCGTACATGTCTCGAGCCTGTGATCTCTGCGGCAAGGGCGTGCAGCACGGCCAGAACGTGAGCCATGCCCACAACGTCACCAAGCGCCGCTGGGAAGTGAATCTCCAGACCGTCCGTGCGGTGGTCCAGGGAAAGCCGCGCACGCTGCGGGTCTGCACGCGCTGCATCCGCTCCGGAGCCGTACAGAAGGCCATGCCTCAAAGCGCCGCGCGCCGCGCCCGCGCCGTCTAGTCCGCGCCGTAAGCAATCGCTATCGTCTGGTGGCTAGTCCATCTGCTTCCGCATGAAGGCCGGGACGTCCATGTTGTCGCGCGTGATGGCGCGGCCGCCGAAGGGACGCCGCGGCGAAGCGGACATCCGGTACCCCGGACGCGCTGAGGCCACGGCCCCCTCGTCCTCAGGCATCGGCTCTTCCAGGGAAGGCTGCATGGCCGGCGCCGGCCGGATCACGCGCTCCCGGGGCTCCGCCATCGGATAGATCCTCGGCTGAGGAGCGTGCGCCGGGACGGGCAACCCCATCGGCCGCTGCTTGGACTCTCCCTTCCCGAATCCGGTCGCGATCACCGTGATCGAGAGGCTGTCCCCCATGTGCTCGTCGATGACCGCGCCGAAGATGACGTTCGCGTCGTGTCCCGCGGCGTCCACCACCACGGTCACGGCCTCGTTGATCTCGTGGAGCGTCATCGACTCCCCTCCCGTGACGTTCACGAGGAGCGCCTCCGCGCCACAGATCGAGACGTCGTCCAGGAGCGGGCTCGAAACCGCCGACTGCGCCGCCTCGTAGGCCCGGTTCGGCCCGGTGGCATGCCCCGCGCCCATGAGCGCGTTCCCCCGCTCCGCCATGACCGTTTTCACGTCGGCGAAGTCCAGGTTCACGAGCCCGGGCACGGTGATGAGGTCGGAGATTCCCTTCGTGGCGTGATGCAGCACCTGGTCCGCCACGCGGAAGGCTTCCTTGAGCGGCGTGGTGCGGTCCACGATCGTGAGGAGCCGCTGGTTCGGGATGACGATCAGCGTGTCCACCCGCTCCTTGAGCTCGCGCAGCCCGTCCTCCGCGAGCTGCGCGCGGCGGCGTCCCTCGAACTCGAACGGCCGCGTGACCACCGCCACCGTGAGCGCTCCCTGCGCTTTCGCGATCCTCGCGACCACCGGCGCCGCTCCCGTCCCCGTGCCTCCGCCCATGCCGGCGGTCACGAAGACCATGTCCGCGCCTTCCAGCATCTCCGAGATCTGGGCTTCGTCCTCCTCGGCCGAGTCGCGCCCCACGTTCGGATTCGCGCCCGACCCCAGCCCCTTCGTGATCGTCGCGCCGAGCTGGAGCTTCCTCGGACTGAGCGACTGATCCAGAACCTGGGCGTCGGTGTTGGCCGCGATGAACTCCACGCCGGTGAGACCGGACTGGATCATGCGGTTCACCGCGTTGCCGCCCGCTCCTCCCACGCCGAACACCTTGATCGAGGCCCCCAACACCTCCTGCTTCCCGTCATCGATCAGCTCGAGCATCGTCTGGCTCCTCCCCGCTGGCTAGACCAGCTCCTCGATCCACCGCCTCAACCCGAACGAGATACGGCTGAACACTCCCCGCTCGGCCGTGTTCGGCCGAGCACCCAACCTATGGGCGTGGATCGCGAGACCCACCCCCGTCGCAAACCGCGGATCGCACACCGCCTCCGTCAGCCCCGTGATTCCCATCGGAACGCCGCGCCGCACCGGCAAATCGAAGACCTGCTCCGCCAGCTCCGGCATTCCGGCAAGGTTCGAAGCGCCGCCGGTGAGCACCACGCCCGCGCCGAGCAGATCGCCCACGTGGTTCTTCCGGATTTCCTTCTTCCCGAGCTCGAAGATCTCCTCGATCCGGGGCTCGATCATCATCGCGAGCATGTGCCGCGAGACCTCGCGGTCCAGCCGGCCGCCCACGCTCGGCACCTGCACGACTTCTTTGGGGCTGACCATCGAGGTGAGCGCGCAGCCGCTCTGGAGCTTGAGCTGCTCCGCGCGCTCCACCGGCGTCCGGAGCCCGATCGCCAGATCGTTGGTCACGTTGGCCCCGCCGAGCCCGATCACGGCGGTGTGGCGGACACTGCCCTCGTAGAAGATCGCCACGTCGGTCGTGCCCCCGCCGATGTCGAAGAGCGCCACGCCGAGGTCGCGCTCGTCCTGGGTCAGCACGGCGTCCGCGGAGGCGAGCGGCTCGAGCACCAGCTCCTCCACGACGAGGCCCGCGCGCTCCGCCGCGCGGATCACGTTGCGGCAGGCGGAGGCGGCGCCCGTGATGATGTGGACCTCCGCCTCGAGACGCACCCCCGACATGCCCACGGGATCGCGGATCCCGTCCTGGTCGTCCACAATGAATTCTTGCGGCAAGACGTGGAGGATCTCGCGGTCGGCCGGGATCGCGACCGCCTTGGCCGCCTCGATCACGCGCTCCAGATCGTGCGGCCGGATCTCGGCGTCCTTGCGCGAGACCGCGATGACGCCGCGGCTGTTGATGCCGCGGATATGCTCCCCGGCGATTCCGGCGAAGACGGCGCGGATGGTCCGGCCCGACATGCGCTCCGCCTCCTGCACCGCGTACTGGATGGAGCGCGTCGTCTTCTCGAGATTGACGACGACGCCCCGCTTGAGCCCGTCCGAAGGCGCGGAGCCCACGCCGACGATGCGGATCCCGTCGCCGTCTTCCTCCGGCTCGGCGACAATGGCGGTGATTTTCGTCGTGCCGATGTCCAGCCCCGCAACGATTTTCTGTTCGGCCATCAGCCCTCCTCCATCAGACCTTGTCCCGGGATGTCGGTGCTTCGCCCAGACTGTCCGGAGCGCACCGGACGATCACCTGTCCCCGATACCTTGCATCCAGGACCAGCACGCGCCGGTCGTGATCGCGCAAATCGTGCAGCGTGGCGGCGAGCGCCTTCAGGCAGCGCGGCGTCACGCGCTCGGGATCGATCAGGATCGGAATCTGATCCCGCGAGGTCCGGAGCACGAACCACCTCGGGTCGCTCGCGACGATTTCGGAGATCTCCGGCAGGAGACCTACGTCGGGCGCCTCGAGCAGGGTCACGAGCCGAAGCACGTCCCTGAAGCGCGAGACCATGAGGCGCGTCCCGGGACGATGGCTCGCCGTCGCGAGCCCGGTGACGACCGGACGGTCGGCGATGAGCCCGCGGGCAAGGGGTGGAAGCACCGTTCCCGTCGAGTCCACTTCCAGGAGCGTTCCCGCGTTCACGAGCACGAACGGCCTCCGCTCCCGGACCGAGACCCGGAGCGTTGCGGGCAGGAACTCTACCTTGGCGCTCTCGATGCGCGGATTGCGCTCGAGCGACCGGACGATCTCGGCCGGGCGCACCTCGAAGAGGCTCTCCCCGTACCGGACCGGAATCGAAGGACGGATCTCCTCGGGAGAGAGATAGAGAAGACCGGTCACCTCGACGCGCCCCGCCTGGAAGAGCGGAAGCTTCCCGAGCACGCGGGCCGCCGAGGGCCAGAGCTTCGCGAGCCCCGCGAGGAGGAAGAGCGAGACGAGAAACGCGAGCAGGATCCGGCGATTCCTCCGGCGCCGCTCGGGCAGCTTGAGCCGCGCGGCCGTGCGGCAGCCCGCCCTCACCGGGGGCCTCCCCGCGCCAGATCACCCACGCGATACACGTCCCCCGCCCCGATCGTGACCAGAAGGTCCCCCTTGCGCAGCACTTCGCGCGCGATCTTGGCCGCCTGGCCGAAGTCCTCGGCCATCCGCACCGAGGGGGTCCCGTTCGCCCGGATGCGATCCACCAGCATCTCCGTTCGCACGCCGGGGATCGGCGGCTCTCCGGCAGCGTAGATCGGAAGCAGCACCAGCTCCGAGACTCCGGCGAAACAGGTCGCGAACCTCTCTTGCAGTGCCTGCGTGCGCGTGAACCGGTGCGGCTGGAAGACCGCGACGATCCTCCGGCCGTACGTGTCGCGGAGCGCTGCGATCGCCGCCTCGATCTCCGTCGGATGGTGTCCGTAGTCGTCCACCCAGAGCGCCCCGCGCACCTCGCCGCGAACCTCCAGCCTCCGGCTCACGCCGGTGAACTCGCTCAGCGCCTCGCGGATCTTGGGCATGGGGATCCCCAGCTCCCATCCGGCGACGGTGGCGGCGAGCGCGTTCCGGGCGTTGTGGGTTCCGCTCACGCGGAGCTCGAAGAGCCCCTCGTCCCGGCCGCGCGCCCGGAGCCGGTAGCGCACGCCGCGCGCGTCCACGTGGAGCTCCGAGCCCTCGAAGTCCGCCCCCTTCGTGAACCCGTACGTGAGCAGGCGCCGCTTCACGCCGGCGCGCACCGGGAGGACGTTCGCGTCGTCGTGCGGCAGCACCACCGCGCCGTAGAACGGAACCCGGTTCACGAAGTTGAGGAACGTGTCCTGCACGTGGGCGAGATCCTTGTAGTAGTCGAGGTGCTCCGCGTCGACGTTCGTGATCACGGCGATCGTCGGCGTGAGATAGAGGAAGCTCCCGTCGCTCTCGTCCGCCTCCGCGACCAGGAAGGGGCCCTGCCCCAGGCGCGCGTGGGCGCCCACGGCCTTCACGCGGCCGCCCACGATCACCGTGGGATCCAGCCCTCCGTGGGAGAGGATCTCCCCCACCATGGACGTGGTCGTGGTCTTCCCGTGCGCGCCCGCGACCGCCACCGAGTACTTGATCCGCATCAGCTCCGCGAGCATCTCCGCGCGCGGGATGACGGGGATCGAGCGCGCGTGCGCTGCCAGGATCTCCGGATTGGATTCCGCGATTGCGGTCGATACCACCACGACGTCCGCCCCCTCCACCTGCTCGGCCCGGTGGCCGACGAAGATGCGCGCTCCGAGGGAGCGGAGCCTCTGGACGGCCTCCGACTCCTTCAGGTCGGAGCCCGAGACCTGGTACCCGAGGTTCAGCAGCACCTCCGCGATCCCGCTCATTCCGCTCCCGCCGATTCCAACCAGATGGATCCTCCTGATCCGACCGTACATGGAAGCTCAGCTCCCGGGCGGAGTCGTGGTCGCATGGACCAGCTGCTCCATGGAGCGCGCGATGCGCTGGGCGGCGTCGATCCGGGCGAAGGCCCGGGCGTTTCTCCCGATCCGCCGAAGCCTCGGCTCGTCGCGCAGCAGGGACTCGATCTTCTGGGCCAGCACCTCGGGCGTGAGCTCCTTGTCCGGGATCACGAGCGCCGCGTCCCGCTCCACGAGTCCACGCGCGTTGTGGGTCTGGTGGTCGCGCGTCGCGTACGGATACGGAACGAGGATCGCCGCGATGCCGCAGGCGGTCAGCTCGGCGATGGTCATCGCGCCGGCGCGGCAGACCGCGATCTCCGCGATCGCGTACGCCTTCTCGATCGCGTCCAGATAGGCGAACACGCGCACTTTGAGCGGAAAGCTCCGGAACTTCGCCTGGATCGCCTCGAAGTCCTCCGCTCCGGTCTGCCAGATCACCTGCAAATTGGACCATGGCTTCAGACGCTCCAGCGCCCCTTCTGTCGCGAGGTTGATGCTCTTGGCCCCGCGGCTCCCGCCGAAGACGAAGAGCGTGCGCTTTTCCGGGTCGAGCCCGAACGACTCGTACGCGCTCCCCTTGTCTTGTAAGAGCAGCGAGCGCCGGATGGGGTTTCCCGAGACGCGGAGGTTGTTCTTGCGTCGGAAGTACCCCCGCGATTCGAGGAAGCTGATGTGAACCTCGGTCGCGACCAGGTTGAGCCAGCGATTCGTCGCCCCCGGGATCGAGTTCTGCTCCTGGAGGATCACGGGGATCCCGAAGAGCTTCGCCACCAGCACGACCGGCGCGCTCACATAGCCCCCGGTCCCCAGGACCACGTGCGGCTTGAAGTCCACGACCAGCCGGAACGACTGCACCAGCGCGCGCGCGAGGCCGGCCAGGGCGAGGATCCACCCGGGCCCGGGCCGGCGCGGCAGCCCGCGCGCCGCGATCGTCTGAAGCTCGTATCCTGCACGTGGGACTGCCTTCGTCTCGGGGCCCCGCGTGGTTCCGACGAACAGCACCCTCGAGTCCGGATGCAGCCGCATCCATTCCTCCGCGATGGCGATCCCCGGATAGAGATGCCCGCCCGTTCCCCCGGCGGCGATCAGCACGCGGATCGCACCGGCGCTAGCGGCCACCCGGTCGTTTCCGTGCGGCCTTTCGCTCGGCCGGGCCGGTTCGAATGCCGGTCTTGATCTGGCTTGCGATGTTGAGTAGGACACCGACCACCCCCAAGTTCACGACCAACGCCGACCCCCCGTAGCTCAGGAAGGGAAGCGGCAATCCGGTGGTCGGGATGATCCCGGTCACGACCGAGAGATTCATCCCGACGTACACGCCGAGGCTCACGGTCAGACCGGCCGCGAGCAGGAACCCGAAACGATCCGGAGCGCGTCCCGCGATCTTCAGGCCGCGCAGGAAGAGGAACACATAGGCGGCGAGCACAGACGCGGTGCCGACCAGGCCGAGCTCCTCGCCGATGACGGCGTAGATGAAATCGGTATGGGGATCGGGAAGGAAAAAGAACTTCTGCATCCCGCTTCCGGGACCTTCGCCGAAGATCCCTCCCGAGCCCAGGGCCACGATGGACTGATGGAGCTGCCAGCCCTTCCCCTGCACGTCCGCCCCCGTGGACCAATGCGAGATCCAGCCCTGCACCCGGTCCATCATGTAGGAGTGGCGGAGCACCACGACCAGCGCGAGGAGGGCGCCCCCGAGCGCCAGCATGCCGAGGTGCCGGGGATTCGCTCCCGCGAGATGGAGCAGGAGGAACCCGGTCACGAGGAGCGCGATCGTGCTGCCCAGGTTGGGCTGTTTCAAGATGAGGAGCGAGATCACGCCGAGCACCGCGATCGCGGGGAGCAATCCGTCGCGGAAGGAACGGATCCGGTCCCCTTTCCGGTCGAGGAGCTTGGCGAGATAGATCACGCAGGCCACGCGGGCGACCTCGGTCGGCTGAAGCGTGAACTCCGCGAAGGAGAGCCAGCGGTTGGCGCCGCGCACCCCCGCGCCTCCCAGCACGACGAGCACCGTGAGGAGTCCCACGCTCACCGCGAGCGCCACGGGCGCGAGCGGGACCAGCCGGTGGTAGTCGAAACGCGCGAGGAAGAGCATCACGGCGAGACCGAGCAGGAGCCGGAGCGCCTGGCGCTTCACGAAGAAGAATTCGGAGTGATAGCGATCGGCTCCCAGAACCGCGCTCGAGGAATAGACCATGATGAGCCCAAACGAAAGGAGCCCCAGGACCGGGAGGAGGACGCCCCAGTCGAGTTTGCGCGGCTCGGCGATCACGAGGCTCATCGGCGGGCCTTCATGAGCGAGCGCTTGAGCTCGAGCACCGCGGCCTCGAACCGGGCGCCGCGCTCCTCGAAGTTCCGGAACATGTCGTAGCTCGCGCACCCTGGGGAAAGGAGCACCACGCCTCGCGGCTGGGTGCGGTTCCGCGCGATCTGGACCGCGTCCTCGAGGGTCGCCGCACGGTCGTGGGGCACGTCGGGCCAGGAGCGCTCGATCTTCAACGCCGCTTCCCCGACGGTCACGAGGTGCCGCACGCGCTCCATGACGAGGGAACGGATGGAGACGAAATCGCCGTCCTTGTCCCGGCCTCCGGCGATGAGCGTCACGGGCTCCGTGAAGGACTCCAGGGCTCGCTTCAGCGCGTCGACGTTGGTCGCCTTGGAATCGTTCACGTACCGCACCTCGTCGAGCTCCGCCACGGCCGCGAGCCGGTGCGGCAGCCCGCGGAATTCGCGCAGCGCTTTGGCGATCGCCCGATCGGGAATCCCGACCGCCAGCGCCGCCGCGGCGGCCGCCGCCATGTTCTCCGTGTTGTGCGGTCCGGGAAGCGCCGCCTCATCCCGGCGGATCAGGGCGCCGCTCCTTCCCTCGAACCGGAACCGGAGCGTATTCCCCTCCAGCCAGACGCCGTCCCCGGTGGGGTCCGCGAATCCGAACCAGAGCGGACGGGACTTCATGGGCCGGAGGAGCAGGTCGATCCGCGCGTCTCCCAGAGGCTGCACCCGATACTCTCCCTCGTTCTGAAATTCGAAGAGCCTCGACTTGAGGCCCGCGTACCGTTCCATGGATCCGTGCCGGTCCAGGTGGTCCGGCGTCACGTTGAGCAGGACGCCGACCCGGGGATGGAACCGCGTGCAGGACTCGAGCTGGAAGCTCGAGATCTCCACGACGAGAAGCCCGTCCTCGGGAACCTCCTCGGCCAGCTCCGAGAGTGCCGTCCCGATGTTGCCGAGCACCTCGGTCCTCCGTCCCGCCGCCCTTCCGATCGCGCCCAGAAGCTCCACCGTCGTGCTCTTTCCGTTCGTGCCGGTCACGGCCACGACCGGCGCGCGAGCGACCGCGAATCCGAGCTCGATCTCGGAGACGATCGGAATCCCCCTCCGCTCCGCCTCGCGGAAGATCGGAAGCTCCAGCGGCACGCCGGGACTCACCACGACCAGGTTCCGGCCCTCCAGCTCCTTGGGCTCGGTCGAGCCGAAGGCGATCCCGACCCCGAGATCGCGCAGCTCCCGGACGGTTCCCTCCAGCTCTTCCGCGCGCCTTCGATCCACGCCGCGCACGTCCCCGCCGTGCTTCAAGAGCAGCTTGGAGGCCGCGATGCCGCTCCGCGCCAGCCCCACGACCAGCGCCCGCGATCCCTGAAACCAGGGCACGGCGGTGCCGTTCATTGAAGCTTGATCGTGCTCAAGCCGAGAAGGGCAGAGAGCGCCGCCGCGATCCAGAATCGGACCACGACGCGAGGCTCCGGCCAGCCGCTGAGCTCGAAGTGATGATGAAGGGGCGCCATCTTGAGAATCCGTTTCCCCCAGATCTTGAAGGACAGCACCTGTGCCATGACGGAGAGCGCCTCGGCCACGAACACCGCTCCGACGATCGCGAGGAGAAACTCCCGCTTGATCAGGACGGCGACCGTGCCCAGCGCCGCCCCGAGCGAGAGGGAGCCCGTATCTCCCATGAAGACGTCCGCGGGATGGCAGTTCCACCACAAGAATCCCAGCGTCGCGCCGACCACCGCCGAGCAGAACACGGTGAGCTCCCCCGCTCCGTGGAGGTAGGGGATCTGGAGGTACTGGGAGAACTTCACGTGTCCGGTCACGTAGCACATCGCCCCGAGCGCGAACGCGACGAAGGTGGTCATGCCAGCCGCCAGGCCGTCCAGCCCGTCCGCGAGATTCACGGCGTTGCTGGACCCCGTGATCACGAGGATCACGAACGGGAGGTAGAGCCAGCCGAAGTCCACGACCGTCCGTTTCAGGAACGGGACGTTGGTCGCGGCCGGATCGAGCGCGCCTTGGGTCGGATCGAAATACACGGCCGCGAACACCGCCATGCCCAGGAGGATCTGTCCGGCGAGCTTGTACCGGCCGAGAAGGCCCTTCCGCATGCGGCGCACCACGCGCAGGTAATCGTCGATGAACCCCACGAGCCCCATGAAGAGCGTGGAGAGGAGCGCGATCCACACGCTCCGGTTCTCGAGGTTCGCCCAGAGGAGCGTCGGGATGGCGATCGCGATGACGATGAGGATGCCCCCCATGGTGGGCGTGCCCGCCTTGGGAAGGTGGCTCTGGGGACCGTCGTCGCGCACCTGCTGCCCGATCTTGAGCCGCTTGAGCCTCTCGATCACCGGCCGTCCGAGCAGGAACGCGAGCAGGAGCGCGGTCGCCGCGGCATAGGCCGAGCGGAAGGTGATGTAACGGAAGACGTTCAGGACCGGAAAGTGCTCGTGCAGCGGGACGAGGAGGTGATAGAGCAAAGGTCAGCTCCTCCCCGCCGCGTGGAGCGGATCGGGTGCGTTCTTGCGTCCCGGCACGAGGCGCTCGACCACCTGCTCGAGCCGCATGCCGCGCGAGCCTTTCACCAGCACGAGATCGCCCGCCCGCGCGTCCTTCGCCACCGCGGCCGCCATCTCGGGGACCGAGGGGAAGGCGCGGATCCGCTTCGGCTCGACGCCCGCCTTCATCGCACCCCGCTCCATGGCGCGCGAGAATTCTCCCGCGACGTAGAGCCAGGCTCCGCGTGGGACCATTCCGCCCACCTCCTCGTGGAAGCGCTCGGAATCGGGCCCGAGCTCGAGCATGTCCCCGAGCACGGCCCGGCGCTCGCCGCGCGTCTCGATCGAGCCCAGGAGGAGCAGCGCCTCCCGCATCGATGCGGGATTGGCGTTGTAGGCATCGTCGAGCACGAAGATCCCCTCGGAGGAAAGGAGCTCGAGGCGATGATGCTCGGGACGGAGCGCCCCCAGCGCTTGCGCCGCCTGGGCGCGCGTCACGCCGAAATGGTCCCCCACGAGAATCGCCGCAAGCGCGTTCCGGACGTTGTGGCGGCCGAGGACCCGGAGGCGCACCTCGGTGCGGTCGGGCAGCGTGAACCGGGCACCCCCCTCGGCGGTGACCGTGGCGTCCAGCGGAACGAGATCCGCGTCCCCGTGCTCCAGGGAGTAGCTCTTGATCTGGATTGGGCGGTCGCGGTTCAGCTTCCACAGGCGCTCGTCGTCCCGGTTCAGCACGAGGAGGCCGTCGTGCGGGAGCGCCTCGGCGAGCTCGCTCTTCGCGCGAGCCACCTCATCCACCGTGCCCAGCGAAGCCAGATGGGCGGCGCCCGCGTTCGTCAGGACCCCCACGTTGGGGGAGGAAAGGAGCGCGAGCTCCCGGATCTCGCCGCGCGCGCTCATGCCCATCTCCAGCACCAGCATCTCGTGCTCGGGCGAAAGATGGGTGAGCGTCAGCGGAACGCCGATGTGATTGTTCAGGTTTCCCCGGTTCTTGTGCACGCGGTACCGCGACCCGAGCACGGCCGCGATCATCTCCTTGGTCGTGGTCTTGCCGTTCGATCCGGTGATCGCGGTGACCGGAATCCCGGATTCCCCGCGGCAGTGGCTTCCCAGCGCCTGAAGCGCGCGAAGGGGGTCCTGGACCGCGATGACCGGCTTCCGGCTCCTGCCCCATGCCGGATCGGCGGGCCGGGACTTCGCGACGAGGGAGCCCGAAGCCTTTCCCTCGAGCGCCGTCGTCACGAAATCGTGCCCGTCCGCGCGCGTCCCGGGGAGCGGAACGAAGAGCTCCCCCTCCGCGACCGACCGCGTGTCGATGGAGCAGCCGCGGAACGCCGTGCGCGCCCCGCGATCCGGCGACGGGTGGAGCAGCGTTCCCTCGGTCACGCGGAGGACCTGCTCGAGCGTGAGCCAGGGGCTCTCGTTCCGGCTCAACGCTGGAACCCTCTCGCGCGGAGTGCCTCACGCGCCACTTCGCGATCGTCGAAATCGAGGATCCTCTCTCCGATGATCTGATGGGTCTCGTGCCCCTTGCCCGCGATCAGGAGCACGTCCTGAGGCGCGCACGCGGCCACCGCGGCGGCGATCGCTTCCCTCCGGTCCGGGATCGTGCGCACGTTCCCGGCCCCCGGAATGCCCGCCTCGATGTCGCGCAGGATCGACTCCGGATCCTCGCTTCTCGGGTTGTCGGAAGTCAGGATCACCTGGTCTGCGAGCCGGGCGGCGACCTTACCCATGAGCGGACGCTTTCCCTTGTCGCGGTCCCCGCCGCAGCCGAACACGCAGTGGATGCGCCTGGGCCGGAAGGCCCGAACCGCTTCCAGCGCGCGCTCGAGCGCGTCCGGAGTGTGGGCGTAGTCCACGAGCACCTGGAAGGGCTGTCCCTCGTCCACGGGCTCCAATCGTCCCGGAACCGAGGAGAGCTTCTCGAGGCCCGCCACGATCGAGGGGCGCGGAATGCCAAGCGCCCGGCCCGCCGCGAATGCGGCGAGCGCGTTCATCGCGTTGAAGGCCCCGCGCAGGCGCAGCGAGACGCTCGTCGTCTCCTTCCCCTCGAGGATCCGGAAGGAGGTCCCGTCGGGGCGAAGCTCGATGTCGGCCGCGCGAATCTCGGCATCCCCCTTCGTGCCGAAGCCGAGCACGGGTCCCTCGGCGTGCGCCTTGATCCAGCCCCCCACCGGGTCGTCCACGTTGACCGCGCCGGTGAATCGCTTCGTGCGGTCTCCCCGCGTCTCGGAGCGGAAGAGGCGGACCTTGGCGTCGCGGTAGGCATCGAGGGTGCCGTGAAAATCGAGATGATCCTGCGTCAGGTTCGTGAAGACGCCGACGTCGAAGGCCAGGCCGTACGTCCGATCGAGCGCCAGGGCGTGCGAGGAGATCTCCATCGCCACCGCGGTGGCGCCCCTCTGGCGCCAGTCGCGGAGCATCCGCATGAGATCGGGCGCCTCGGGGGTCGTGTGAGGAGCCTTCTCCTTCCGGCCTCCGAATTCGTATCCCACCGTGCCGATGAATCCGGCGCTCATTCCCGCGTCCTCGAAGATGGAGCGGATGAGGTGCGCGGTCGTGGTCTTGCCGTTGGTTCCGGTCACCCCGACGAGGACGAGCTCGCGGGAAGGGTGCCCGGTCTCTTCCCCCGCCAGGATCGCCAGCGCGCGGCGGGCGTCCCGGACCCGGATCTGCGGAAGATCCGCTTCGGGCACGAACCGCTCCACCACGGCGGCCGAAGCCCCCTGCCGTGCGGCGCCGGCGACGTAGGCGTGACCGTCCTGTCGAAGCCCCGAGACCGCGACGAACACGTCGCCCGGGTTCACTTCGCGCGAGTCGTACCGAACGCGATCCCATTCGCCGCGCAGCGTGCCCCGGGTTTCCGACGCGCCCACGAGTCCGGGGAGCGCCTCCGTGCGCAACGCGACGAGCCCGATCACAAACTCCGGGGCGCGCAGCGAAGCGCGCAGGTGAGGCCGGAGCGGAGGGCCGCGCCGGGTGGAGGGTCCTGTTCCACGACCTGCCCGCTGCCCAGCACGGAAGCGACGGGGACGCAGAGGGCGCTCAACCGCGCGACCGCTTCCCGCACGGAAAGTCCGCGCAGGTCCGGAAATCCGGTGTCGGGAGGGGGATCGGTCGAAAGGACGATCCGGACCACTTCACCCGACCGCGCGTTCGTTCCCGGCTCCGGGGACTGGATCGCCACGCGCGCGCCGCTTCCCTCCATCGAGCAGTCCATGCCCGCGGAGCGAAGCACGGAGCGCGCCCGCTCGGCGGCCATCATCCTCACGTCGGGAACGCGCACCTCGGAGGCGCGCCTTCCGGACGCGGTGAGCAGCGTCTGCGCGGGGATCCGGACCGGGCCTCTCCCCAGCGTGGCCCAGGTCGCGACGATGTCGCGGAACACGGGGGCCGCGACGGCGCCGCCGTAGTAGGCCCCGCGAGGCTCGTCCAGCATGATGATGCCGGCGATCTGCGGATTTCGCGCCGGCGCCATCCCCACGAACGAGGCCATGTAGCGGCCCTGGCCGTACCCGCGCCCTTCGTCCGACTTCTGGGCCGTGCCGGTCTTCCCCGCCACCTCGCACCAGGGGAGCGCCGCTTCCTTCGCGGTCCCCATGACCACGGCGTCGCGGAGGAAGGAGCGGAAGGTGTCCGCGGTTTCGGGCGAGATCACGCGCCGGACGCGCTCGACCGGGAAGCGCCTCACCGTCTCGCCGTTCTCGTTCACGAGCCCCGAAGCGACGCGCGGCCGGAGGAGGATCCCTCCGTTGGCGACGGCGCAGTAGGCCATGAGGATCTGGAGCGGGGTCGCGGTCACCTCCTGGCCGATCGAGATCGTGGCGAGCGAGCGCGCCGACCAGCGGGAGGGGTTCCGGATCTGGCCCGAAGTCTCCCCCGGAAGCGCGATGCGGGTCGGCTGCCCGAATCCAAAGAGCCGGGAATAGCGGTACAGGGTGGCGGCGCCGACTTTCGTCCCGATCTGGGCATAGCAGACGTTGCTCGAGAGCGCCGTCGCGGCGCGCATGGTGTACCAGCGCGTCTCGGGGTGCGCGTCGTGCATGGTGAATCCACCCATGTCCAGCTCTCCGCGATTCACGAAGAAGGAGTCCTCCGGGGTCATCACGTGCTCTTCCAGGGCGGCGCATCCGACGAGGAGCTTGAACGTGGAGCCCGGCTCATACTGATCCGCGATGACGCGATTGCGCCCACGGGCTCCCGGCGGAGGATTCGCGCCGTCCACCGTGGCCATCGCGAAGATGTCCCCGGTGTGCGGATCGGCGAAGACCGCCATGCCGGAGCGCGCGCCGGTGCGCGCCACCGCCCGCTTCAATTCCATGACCAGGACCTCCTGCGCGTCCCGGTCGATCGTCGTCACGAGGCTCAGCCCGGGCTCCGGGAGCTTCACCATGCTCTGCGGCAGCTGGTGCTCCAGCCCCCGCCCGTCCCTGAAAAGAGTAGCCCACCCGCTCACGCCGCGCAGGTCCCGATCGAAGGCCCGCTCGATTCCCTCGAGCCCGCCCCCGTCCACCCCGACGACGCCCACGACCGGGCGCGCCACCTCATCCAGGGGATAGACGCGGGAGGGGACCTCCTTCACTTGAACCCCGGCGGGCAGCGTGGTCTTCCGGAGCGCGATCTCCTGCTCCGGCGTCACTTGCGAGCTGATTCGAATGTAGGCGTTCCGGCGTCCCTTCCGGAACCGGTCCAGCCCGCGCGCGCCGGCCGCGGTCCGGATGAACTGCTTGGCCGCCGAGGCGTTCTGGACCTCCGCCGGGCGGACCGAGATCTCGCTCAGATCCACGTTGTTGGCGAGCGGGCGGAGCTGCCGGTCGTAGATCAGCCCGCGCTCGGGCTCGAGAATGACGCGCGAGGTCTGCTGGCCGCGGGCCTCGCGGTCCAGCCTCTGGTGTCCGAAGACCTGGATGGATACGAGGCGGGCGAGGATCAGGGCATAGAAAAAGATTCCGATCACGGCGAGCAGCTTGAGGCGCCTGAGATGAAGCGGGCTCATCGGGTTCCTCCGGCTTCCACGGGGGCCGCGGGCAAGCCCACGACTCGTTCGGTCAGAAAGGACGGCACGGCTCTCCGGAGCGCTCCGAGGAGCCTCGCCCCGAGCCCGGGCCCCGCCCACCGGGCGCGGGGGCTGGCGAGGGTCACGTCCACGACGCGCGCGGGGTCCGGAGCCTGGAAGCCCAGCTCGCTCAGGCTCGTGAGATCGAGGCCGCTCCGGAGCGCCTGTTGTTCCTCGAGATCGCGCGTGATCCGGATCCGGTTTTCGACGAACCTCACCTCGCGCGCGATGCGGTCTCGCTCCATGGAAAGGGAATTCGCCACGGTTCGCTCCCATACTTTGATGAAGAGGAGCGAGGCGGCGATCATGCACATCGCGACGATCCGGGCGCTCACCCGGCGCCTGGGCTGAATCCGGAGCCTTAGATACGGACCCTTGGGGCGGATCTCCTCGGAATCCTCGATCGCTCTCTTCTCGAGGGCCGCAGTGAGGCTCACGCGAACCCCTCCTTGCGCCGCGCGGCTCTCAGCTTGGCGCTTCGAGCGCGCGGATTCCGGCGCACCTCCTCCTCGGAGGGCCGGACCGGCTTCTTCGTGATCGGAATCCAGGGGGTCGGAGTCAGGGGCTCGTTGGGATCGGATGGGCGCGGCGGGCGGAACGCATTTTTTACGATACGGTCTTCGAGCGAGTGATACGCGATGACACAAAGCGTCCCGCCCGGCCGCAAGAGTGAGGCGGACTCGTGAAGCAGCGCCTGGAGCTCCGACAGCTCGTCGTTCACGGCAATGCGAAGGGCCTGGAAGATCTGAGAGAGACGGCGGGGACGCGCGGGTCCCCGAAACAGCGGGTCGAGGGCGTCGCGGAGCGCTTCCCCGGTCAGCGGCGTCCCCGACGAAAGCGCCTTCCGGATCGCCCGCACGGCGGCGCGCGGCCGGGGAACTTCCCCCAGGTCGCGAAGGATCCGGGTCAGCTCCTCGTCCTCGATGCTCCGGAGAAGCGTCTCGGCGCTCCTCGGGAGCGAAGGGTCGAGGCGCATGTCGAGCGGCCCCGGCGCCTGGAAGGAGAATCCGCGCGCGGGATCGTCGAGCTGGAGGGAGGAAAGCCCGAGATCCGCCAGGATCCCGTCCACGGGACCTACGCCGAGGTCCTGGAGCGCGGCCCTCATCCCGGAAAAACGAGCGCGCCGCGCCACGAACCGGGGCTCCGGTACGGGCACTGCGGCGCGCGCGCGTGTGACAGCAGCCGGGTCACAATCCAGACCTACCAACCTCCCCTCCACCCCCAGCGCGCCGAGGATCGCGGCGGCATGACCGCCGCCTCCCAGCGTCGCGTCCACATAGGTCCCTCTCGGATCTCCCAGGAGCAACTGGACGGCCTCCTCCTTGAGAACCGGGACGTGACCCGGCGATTCCATTTCTAATCCGAGTCCTAGCGCAAGAGATCGCGGCGAGGCACCGGGTGATGCGGCGCGATGCGCGCGATCCCCAGCAACGGACGACGCGATGGTTCTGTCTCCTCCACAGGCTTCCATTCCAGACGGCGCAGCGCGGGCCCCTGCCCCGAGACGCCGAAGAGCGCCAGGACGTACGCGCTCAGGCCGACGAGGCAGATATCGGCGCCCGTGTTCGCCTGCCGCGTCAGCGCGCGCGCGAATCCGGAAAGCGCGCGGTAGTCCACGTGTGTGACCTGCTCGAAGTCCAGACACACGAGATCGCGCGGGGATCGCCCGCGCTCCCGGATCGCGGCGATCACGTGCTGAAGCTCGCGTTCCCCCAGATGGCCGAAGAGCCGCACGACGCGCGGTCCCGCCCCCCGCCCCATGTCCCACTGAAATGCGGGAGGATCGGAGGTGAAGGAGCGGCGCGCGGTCGCGAGCGAGGCGCTCACAGGAGCAGCTCTCCCGCCATGTCCTCGTAGGTCCGGTTCGAGCTCTTGAGGTACTCGTCGAACTGTGCCGGATCCCAGATCTCGAGGTGATCGATGACGCCGTTCACCATCGCTTCCTTCGTGAGCCGGGCGTGCGCGAGAAGCCGCGGCGGAATGGCCACGCGCCCCTGCGCGTCGAGCGTGGCGTCGTCCGAGTCGATGGTCATGGTCCGGAGAAAGCGGCGGTTGGTTTCATCGTAGAAGGACCGGGAGCGCAGCCGCTCTTCCATCCTCTTCCACTCGTCCTGGGGATAGATCGCGACGCACGTCTCGAGGCCCCGGACGATGACGAACGTGGCGGAGGCCCTCCCGGAGAGCGCCTTCCGAAAGCGCGCGGGAACGCTGATGCGACCCTTGTGGTCGATCGAGTGCATATAGCTTCCCCGAAAAGCCGCCATTCGCTCCTTCCGTTGTGTCCCTGGGTGGTTACTTCAGCGGGCCTTACTTTCCCCACGATTCCCCACAAATCACCACGGCGGGATCCTAATCCCCCCTGGAAAAGGGTGTCAAGCCGATTTCTTGGTCCTCGAAAAATTTATTTCGTTGGAAGCCTTGGGGTTGCGAGCGGCGTGGCGGAGTGGGGAAAAACTAGCTTTGTGCGCTCCCGGAAGCGATTTCTGCGAGGATCCCGGAGGCCCGGGAGGCCAGATTTCCGCGCTCCCATGGCGCGAGCCGGTCGGGGGGAATGTGGACGGCCTGATCCTCCCCCGCCCTCCAGGCAAGGAGCAGGTTTTCGAGCGCGGCGGCCACGGCGCCGGTATCCCCGGGGCGGAGCACGATTCCGGCAGCCGTGGCGCGGATGAGATCCGCGGCCGGCCCCTCGTCCAGGATCGCGAGCACGGGGCGTCCGCTGCTGAGATACTCGTAGATCTTCCCGGTGTAGAGGAGCGCGTCCGCCGCGCCTCCGTGTCCCAGGAGCAGGAGCGCCCCGGCACGGCCCATCTCGGCGAGCGACGCGACGTGCGGACGGGACGGCAGGATCTCCAGCACGGGGCCCAGACCGTAGCGGGTCTCCTCCTTGGCTCCGATCTCCTCGTTCCCCCCCAGGAACCGGACGCGCAGATCGCGCGAGGCGGAAGGATCCCGCTCCACGACGCGGCGCGCGGCCTCGAGCAGCGTGTGCACCGTGGGACGGTGCGCCAGCTGGCCGGCGTGAAGGAGAACGAAGGCGCGCTCTCGCGAGGGATCCTGCGCCCGCGCGCCCGCGTCCTTCTGCCGGGCCCGGCGCCAATCGTCCGGATCGAATCCGTTCGGGAGATAGACGAAGCGCGCGGGGTCGAGGTCGGGATAGCGTTTCCGGTACAAAGCGACCAGCGCCTCGCTCACCAGGGTCACGCGGTCCGCGGCGTGGATGACGCGCCGTTCCATCGCGCGGTGCCGCGCCTCGTGCCAGGGCGTCGGCGAGCGGTGGGTGACGCGTCCCACCCACGGGTCGCGGAAGTCCGCGACCCAGGGGAGGTGATGGCGCTCCTTCAGCGCGAGCCCTGCCAGGTGGGCACTCTCCGGCGAAGAGGTGGTCCACAGGGCGTCGATCCCTCCCTCCCGGAGGCGGGCCTCCCCCGCGCGGAGCGCGGCGTGCGACCAGCCGCGGTAGGCATCCGGAAGCAGCATCCAGCGCTGGAGCGAGCGCAGGGCGCGGAACGTTCCCGCGTGCCGGCTTCCCTGCGCCTCCTGAACCGGAACTCCCGCGCGAGCGAGCGCCAGGAGCACCTTCCCCGCCGTCATCCCGCCCACGCGCAGCACCTCCGCGCTCTGAGGAACCTCCTCGAGGAGCGTGGGGTCGAGGATCCAGTAGTCTCGATCCCGGGTCGTGACCACGGTGGATCGCCAGCCGGAGGGCTCGAGATAGCGCACGAGCTTGAGCGTGCGCTGACATCCTCCGCCTCCGAGCGGCGGGAAGAAGTAGGCGAACACCAGGAGTCGTTTCATCTCCTCCTTCCCGCGGCGGCCAGCGTGGCGAGGCGCGCGTCCAGATGCTCCAGCGTGTCGGCGAAGGAGCCGCGCTCCAGAACCCGGGCGCGGGCCCGCACGCGCATCGGGCCCGCTTCCGGATCGCCCGCGCTCTCCTGGATCGCGCACGCGAGCGCCTCCGCGTCTCCCACCGGAACGAGGTAGCCCTCGCGGCGGTGGGTCACCCATTCGCGGTTCCCCGCGATGTCGGTCACGATCGGAACGAGACCGGAGGACATGGCCTCGAGCAGCGATTGCGAGGTCGAATCCGAGCGCGAGACGGAGACGTAGAGATCGGCGCTCCGGTACAGCGCGCGGAGTCTCTCCTCGCCGACGAATCCCTCCAGCACCACGTCCTCTCCGACGCCCTCTTCGCGAATCCACGCTTCGACGCCCGCGCGAAGCGGACCGTCCCCCGCCATCGTGGCGCGGAACGGAAACGCGCGCCGCTTGAGGAGCCCGAGCGCGCGCACGAAGGGCTCGGGGTCGTACACCGGCTCGAGCTGCCGCGTCCAGAGGATCCGGACCGGACCGGCGCCGGCGTGCCCCGGACCCTGGCCGGCCCGCGCCGGAACCGGACCCTCCGGCGAAAACGCCGCCGTGTCCACGCCCCACGCGCGCGTCCAGACGCTCCGGGGATCCGCCCCCAGCTCCACCGCCGCGTCCGCGAGCACCGCCGCGTCGACGTGGATCATCGGCGCTTGGCGCAGCCCGTACCGGGCGCGCGCGCGGTGGAGCGGAGTGCGCTTCGCGTTCACGAGAAGATCCGAGCCCCAGCAGGCGAGCATCCAGGCGGGCACGCCGGCGAGCGCCGCGAGAAGCCCGTAGTTGGGAAGAAAATGCGCGATGGTGACGTCGGGACGGAACTCCTGGAACGCACGGCGGACGTCCGGGACCGCGCTCAGATAGCGGAGCGCCTTCACGGGCCAGGCGCGTCCGACCACGCGCGTCGGCACGCCCGTGTCGCTTGCTTCGTGCGCCGTGAGGAGGAGGACTTCGTGGCCCCGGGAACGATACGCCCGCGCCCAGCGGCGCGTGTGGATCGAAGGCCCGTGCGCGAGGAGGAGGATGCGCACGGAGCGCTTCAGCCCCGGAGCTTCCGGTGGACGGAGCTCCTCCGTCCGGCCACGGCGAGCGGCCTGGGCGTGGCGCCCCAGCTCTCCTTGAAACGGATCAGACCCGGGGCGTCGTGCGGCGAAGCGCCGAAGTTGTACTCGACGTATCCGGCCCCGCAGAGCGTCTCGAGGGTGCGCGCGATGAGGAAGTTGTTCGGCCTCAGATGCCAGCTCGATTCGAGCGAGACCGGAAGCCAGTTCGTCGCGACCCCTTCGTGGAAGAGATGGAGGCTCCCGGCGATGGGCTTCTCCCCGTGGTGCACGAGGTGATATCGCGCGAGCCCCTGGGGCACCAGCTCGCGGTGGATTCTCCCGTAGAGGGAATAGGGCTTGGGATTCCCGCCGCGCCGCCGCACCGTGCGCGACGCGAGATCGTAGAAGGTCCGCACGTCCTCTTCCCCCGAGGCGGCGCGGATGGTGAGGCCGCTTTCCTCGGCCTGCCGCACGAGACGGCGGGCCGAAGGATGAAATCCCCTGGCCACGGTCTCGAAATCCTCCGACAGGGGAAGCACGTGCGTGAAGCTCTCCGACGGCTGAAGGGACGCGGGAATCTCCGGCACCGATCCCTGATACCAGGTCATCTCGGAGCGCAGCGTCCAGCGGCTTCCGGCGCGCCGCGCGAAGGCGAGGAGGAGCTCGAGCCGCGCGGCGGCGGGATCGGGGTGCCCCGGCCGGAGGAGCGGGCCGCCGTAGGTGCCGTACGGCATCGAGAAGACGGTCCGGCCGATGCCGCGGTTCCTCACGATCGCCGGGATCCCTCCCGCGTATCCGGCCTCGTCCTCGAGCACGAACGCGACCCACCGCGCGCCGCGCCATTCCCGGGTCCAGAGCTCCGCCCACGCGGAAGTATGAAAGACGGTCGCCTCGGGAGCGCCCGCCACCAGCGCATTCCATGCGTCCCGGTCGGGTGGCGCCTCGACCTGAACGGCGGACTGGACCTTCACCGCACCACCGCCGCGCGTAGGGTCTTGGACCCGCGCTTGTCGTGGAGGACGATCAGGTAGACCCCGGCAGGAGCGGGCTCGCCGCTCTCCGCGCGCAGGTCCCAGATCTCGTTCTGGGCCGGATCGCAGCGGAAGCGGTGGACGAGATTTCCCGAGACGTCGCGCACCTCGCCCGTGAGGGAATTCTGGATTCCGCCGATGCGGAGCGACCCCGCCCGCGATGGATTCGGGTAGACGTAGACCCGGTCGGTGATCGCCGGGGCTCCGGTTCCGGCCGGAACCACTCTGGAGACTCCGTGCACGGTACCCACCCAGAGCACGCCCCGCGCCGCGTCCCACGCAAGGGCCCGGATGTCGTCATCGACGAGCCCCTGCGCGGTCGTGAATACCTCGATCGGCCCGAAGCCGGAAACGTCCGCGCGCGCGAGCCCGGCGGAGGTTCCGATCCAGACGCTTCCGTTCGTGTCGAGCGTGAGATCGTTCACCTGCGCGCTCGGGAGCCCCGGCCCGCCCTCGGAAGGAGGAGCGACCGTCAGCAGGCGAGTGAAGGTGCCGCTCTGGATGCGGCCCGCGCCCAGCGCCGTGCCGATCCAGGCGGTGGCCGGATCGATCACGGCGATCGAGGTCACCTGGTTGTCGGGCTGCGCCACGTAGTGCGTCCAGAGGTCGTCCGCGTGGAGGGTCGTCCCGCGGCCGTCCCAGACGTCCAGGCCGTTGAACGCGGTCCCGAACCATCCCTTGCCCGCCGAGTCGAATCGCACCGACCGGAGGTTGTTGCTCCGGATTCCGGAATTGGCCGGCGTGAGGGAATCCAGGAGCGCGCCGCTCACGGGATCGAACACGTAGACCCCGTTCTCGTGCTCCGAGCTTCCCGCGAGGACCTGCCCGGACACGGGAGACTGCGCGAAGGTGAGGATGTTGTAGGCGGGGGGCTGGTCCCAGATTCCGGTCCCGGGGTCGTACCGGTCGATCCTCGGCCTCGGCTCCGCGTTCGCACAGCAGTGTCCGATCCAGATCCGCCCGTTCGCGTCCGAGAGAATTCCGAAGGCGTCCGCCTGTTCGAAGGCGCCCCCGGTCGTGGCGCTCGTGAGCGCGCTCCAGGAAACTCCGTCGAAATGGAGCACGACCCCTCGCGCGATGCCCGCGGGAAAATCGTTCCCGGTGGTGAACCAGACGCCGCGTGGGTCCACCACCGCGCGCTGCGTTCCGTTCACGAGGGGACCGTCGCTCAGGTGAGGCTCCCAGGCCGAGGATCCCGGGCGAAGGCGCGCCGCGCCTCCCGAGGTCCCCGCCCAGAGCGCGCCGTCCGGACCGTCCCGGAGCGCGCCGACGCGCGGCGTCGGAAGGCCGGCGCCGGTGGATTGCCAGGCTCCCGGCGCGTACTGGTACACCCCGAGCGCCGCCGAGCCCGAGAAGAATCCCTGCGCGCTCTCGACCAGAACCTGGCTCGGAAAGGCGTGCCCGGAGTTCCCGGGCTGGAACACCCCGCCCGCGTACCGGTACGGCCCGAGCGAAGTCGCCGCCCACAGGGTGTCCGCATGGAGCGCGAGCGAGGTCGCGGCAAGGGAGAGTGCCGGGGTGCGGTTCTGCCACGCGCCCCCCGCGAAGCTCGAAAGACCCGCGGTCGTCCCGACCCAGAGGGTGTCGGCAACTTGCAAGAAGGCGCGCACGTCGTCGCCCGCGAGCCCGCCCGAGGTGCTCGCGTTCGTGAAGGCGCGGGTCAAGCCGATCTGGCCGGTCCCGGGATTTTCGGTGAAGAGCGCCACGCCCCCGCTCGTGGCGACCCACACCGTGTCCCCTCGCGTGTAGACGGCCTGCACGCGGTCCGAGGGAAGTCCGTCGAAGGAGCTGAGCGGGCGGCGGAAGGTGCCGTCGGGGCGGATCCTCGCGACGCCTCGATCCGCGGTACCCGCCCAGAGCATCCCCGAGGGAGATACTTCCACCGAGAGCACGTGGTCGGAGGGAAGCCCCCCCGGCGAGCCCAATATCTTGGTGATGACGCCGGAGGAAGGATCGATCGTGACGACCCCTCCCAGGGTTCCCATCGCGACGAGCCCTCTCCACGGCGTGATCGATTGGATCTCGTTCGAGTTCACGTAATTCTTCACGAAGAGCGTCGTCTGGGCGCTCGCCGCGCCGGGCACCGCGAAGAGGAGCGTGACGAAGCTGAAGGCTCTCACCGACGGACGGATCACGGAACGCTCCGGCCGGTCGCGCGCAGGAAGACGCGCAGATCTTCGGCGAGAGAGAAGCGCCGGAGATAGGCCAGATCCGCCGCCACCCTCGCCATCGGATCCCCCGAGCTCCCGTTCGGGGGCGTCACGACTCCGGGGCGCATCGACTCGAGCGCGAGGCGGGCCCAGCCCGGGACGTCGGCCCACCGCTCCACCTCGTAGGCACTGCGCCCGACCCAGCTCAGACGGCCGGACCAGACGCGCCCCCAGGCTTCAGCCGGTCCGTACTGCGCTCCGCGACTCGTGAGGTAGGCGCGCAGGGCGCCCCAGCGGAAGGGCGCCACGAAGATCGAGAGCAAAAGATCGCTCGCGCGCTTCCGCGCGCGCACCGAGAGCCCGCGGCTCGGGGCGTGGAGCAGGACCGCGCGCACGTTGCCCAGGCTGCCCAGCCGCTCCTCGGCCGCCAGCTGCGCGACGGAGCCTGCCCAGTAGATCGCGGCGCCCGAATCGCGGAGGGAGGCGGCCGCGGCGAGGAGGAACGGCACCTCGGAGGGCTCGGGCGCGACGCACACGATCTGGATCCGCTCGTCCTCGACGAGCGCGCGGAGGCGCGCCGCGGCCGATTCGGGGGATTCCTGGGGACCGGCCGGGGCGCGCGTCCCCAGCGGCTCGAACCCTTCCCCGCGCGCGCGCTCGAACGCTTCCCGTACGCGCTCCGATTCCGCACCCGAGCCGACCACCAGGACGCGGCGGAACGCGAAACCCTGGCGGCGCGCCCCCTCCCCCAGCCTTCCCACGACCGTGCGTGTCGCGAGCAGGAACGCATACAGGATCGGCGCGAGCAGGAGCACGAGGACGCGCGAGTAGCGCGGCGTCTGGAAGAGGAAGGTCGCGGCCATGAGGAAGAGCACCGCCTGGAGGGTGGCCTGTCCGATGGAGAACGCGCGCTCGATCGAGTCCGCGAAGGTCGTTCTCCGGTAGAGACCGTTCGCGGCCATGGCCGCCACCGTGACCGCGATGGTAAAGAAGAGGAGCCCGCCGTAGCTCGGGAGCGGAAACACCGGCTTCTCGAAGAGGCCGTTCAGCGCCGTGCGGATTCCATACGCCGCGAGGAACGCCAGCACGGCGGCCAGGACGTCGGTCACGAGCGCGGCGAGAGAAAGGATGCGTCCGCGGAACCGGCTCACGGCGTAGACCACGGCACTCCACTTCTCCGCGAAACGGAGAAGGCCCGCCGCGTGCGCGCGGATCGAGCGCGCGCGGAGCTGTGCGCTTCCGCGCGCGTATTCGTGGACCATCGTGGCCTCGGCGCAGTAGAGCACCTCGTAGCCGTGGCGCCACATCCTCTGGCACCAGTCCACGTCCTCGAAGTACAGGAAGTAGCGCTCATCCATCAGCCCCACGTCGCGCACCGCGCGTTTCCGGGCGAGCATGGCCGCCCCCAGGACCCAATCCACCGTGCGCGTGTCGGCGTGGTCCCAATCGGTCATGAGATGGTTCCGGAGGGTGCGGCTCAGGTTGGCGTACGGCCCGAGCGGCGCCCGTCGCAACAGGAGGGTCTTCCAATTGTAGAAGCGCCGGGCGGAAAGCTGAAGCGTTCCGTCCGGGTTCAGGAGCTTGGGAGCCAGAATGCCCGCCCGGGGATGCTCGTCCGCGCAGCGCTCGAGCGCTTCGATGGAGCCGGGCCGGACCAGAAGGTCGGGGTTCAGGATGAGAACCCGGTCCTCCTTGGCCGCCCGGATACCTTCATTCACCCCGCGCGCGTAGCCCAGGTTCCGCCCGGGGGCGATCACCCGGGCCGGCCAGGGCAGGTCCCGTACCAGATCCTCGATCGGCTCGGCCGAGTTGTTCACGACGAGAAGCTCCCGGAGCGGCGAAGGACGGCTCTCGCGGAGCGACCGGATCAGCCGTTCCAGGGCCGGGCGCGTGTGATAGTGGACGACCACGAGGGACAGGGGCATGGGGAATCGCCTAGAGGGCGCCGAGCAGGTCGAGGATGCGGAGCCTCCACACCATCCATGCGGCTTCCAACACGATCCGCCGCGACATCTTGGACTCCCCCGCACGCCGGTCCACGAAGAGGATTGGAATTTCCCGGATCCGGAACCCTTTTCTCCACGCCTTGTAGTTGATCTCGATCTGGAACCCGTATCCGTCCGAGCGGACGCGGCTCAGGTCGAGCGCTTCCAGCACCTCGCGGCGAAAACACTTGAACCCGCCGGTCAGGTCCTTGATCGGGATGCCGGTGATGACGCGGCTGTAGACGTTGGCGCCGTAGGAAAGGATGAGCCGCTTGAGCGGCCAGTTCACGACGGTGACGCCGTGCAGGTAGCGCGAGCCCACGACGAGATCGGCGGTCTCGAGCTCGCGAAGGAATTGCGGGAGCGAGTCCGGATTGTGGGAGAAATCGGCGTCCATCTCGAACACCGCGGTGTACTGGCGCTCGAGCGCGTAGCGGAATCCCGCCACGTAGGCCGAGCCCAGACCCATCTTGGCCGGACGATGCATCACGTGGACGCACGGATTCGACGCGGCCAGCTGATCGGCGACCGCGCCCGTCCCGTCCGGGGAATTGTCGTCGATGATCAGGACCTCGAGCGGGAGGGCCTCGGCGAAGATGCGGCGCAGAAGCTCCGGAAGATTCTCCCGCTCGTTGTAGGTCGGGATGATCACCAGGGCCTTCATGCGGATGCCCCCGCGGGCTCGGTACGCTCCGGTCCGGGCGGACGCCGGCGTCTCTGGAAGAGGCCCGCGCCCGCGATCAGCACCGTCACGAGGAGCGACGCGCCCGAGATCCGGATTCCCGTCCGGAGCGCCCGCGGCTCGTACCGGAACTGGATCCGGTGCGCTCCGGGCTCCACCAGCACGCCGCGCATCAGGTAGTTCACGCGATGGATCGTCGCGGGTTTGCCGTCGACGGCCGCCTGCCAGTCGGGGTCGTACTGATCCGCGAGCACGAAGAGTCCCGGGGCCTGCGTCACGACCATGAGCTCCGCCTCGTTGAAGTCGTAGCGCAGGACCCGGACCGAATCCCGCTCGGCGGGCTCGGCCATCGGCGGCAGAGGCTCGTTCCCGGTCCAGAGCGCCTCGCGGGCGGGGTTGAATCCGTTCGTGCGGATCGTCGCGAGCGCGACCGCATCGTCCCGCACCGGTTTCAGCCGGTGCACCACGTAGGCCCGGGGCAGCACGCCCTCAATCTCGTACACGTTGATGTCCCCCTCGTGGCGCAGGACGACGCCCGGCGTGCTGGGGGGGAGCTTGCCGTCCAGGAGCACGTATTTCACGTTGAGGAAGCGAAGCATCTCCATGCTGCTCATGATTCCGGCCGTGTCCGCGAGCGCCTGGTAGAGCTTCGGCTTGGCCGGATGGTAGCCGAGCACCGAGGCGATGCCGTAGGCAGCCAGCCGGCTGTCGTTCCACTGGAGGGGATAGACCCGGAAGAGGGTGGAATCCGATTTCAGGAAAGTCACCTCGGGCGTTTCCATGAAATACCCCGCGTAGTCCTCCGGTGATCCTAATTGCGGATCCATGATTTTTCGGTCCACCGTCCAGAGGTCCACGGCCACGACCGCGAGCACCGCGATCGCCGCCGCCGTGCGGCGGATCTTCCCCCGGCGCGCAAATCCGATGAAGAGGAGCCCCAGCCCGAGGAGGAGACCCGACTTGATCGCATCGAGCGAAGCCATGTCCAGCGCCTGGCGGGCCAGGTCCGCCGTGAAGTGCGGGCGGGCGCGCGTGGCCCCGCTCACGAGCGCTCCCGAGGCCGCATGGAGGAGCGCGACCACCGCGATGCCCGAGGCGGCGGAGATCCATGCGGCCCGGATCCAGGGGGCCCCAGGATCCCGGTCCTTCTCCTTTGCCGTCGCGGGTCGCTCGAGCGCTCGGGTCAGTCCGAAGGCGGCAAGCGCCGCGGTCGCGAACTGGACCAGCACGAGCACCATGACGGGGACGCGGAACTTGTTGAAGAACGGGAGATGGTAGTAGAGGAGGGAATAGAGAGGCTGGAAGTGCTTTCCGAACGACATGAGGAGCGCGAACCCCGCGAGCGCCAGAAGATACCAGCGGACGCCGCCCCGCCAGCTCAGCGCCCCGTAGATCGCGAGCGCGAGCGCGACGATGCCCATGTAGTTCGGATAATCCGTGAACGGCATGCTTCCCCAGTACGTGCTCCCGCCGAAGCCGAACATGCTCGGGATCACGAACGTGAGGATCTCGCGCGGATGGAACGACCAGGAGGTCGCGTAGGTGAGCCCGGCGCCGCCCCCCTCTCCCCCGCCGCGGACCGAGAGCTTGGAGTACTCGTGCGTCGGGAGATACAGGAAGGCACTCATCCCGAACGCGAGCAGAAGACCCGCGCCCAGCCCCAGCACGGCGCGCGCGCCCTCTCCCTTCCGTCCTTCACGGAGGCCTGTGACCGCGAGATGGACCGCATACCCCAGGAGGGCGAGCCACGAATAGAACACGATCTGCACGTGCCCGCGCAGGAGCTGCAGGGCCGCCGCGAGCGCGAAGGCGGAAAGCGCCAGGAGCGAGCCACGGCGCGCGAACCGGTCGAGGAGCAGGAGCAGGAGCGGAAGGTACGCCGCGGTCATGATCTGGCTCCCGTGGCCGAAGACGCCCACCGCCACGAGATTCGGGGTGAGCGCAAGCACCACGGCCCCGAGGGTCGCCCCTTCCGGCGAAGCGCCCAGCGCGCGCAGGAGCGCGAACATCGAGAGCGCGAGGAGGAGATAGTGGGCGAGGAGCCACGTGAGGTCCGGAAAATGGAGCGTCTTGTTCAGGAATCCGAAGACGACGTCCAGGGGATAGACGTAGGGCACGAAGGTGAGGCTTCCGAAGCTGGGCATCCCGAGGAAGTGGTACGGATTCCAGAGCGCGTAGACGTGCCTGTGCTGCCAGGCGTCCAGCGCGACGCGCGCGAACCCCGCGGGTGCCACGGAATCGGGGGTGAGAAAGACCTTCCCGAACACGATCGGATAGAAGAAGACGAGCACGAGGAGCGCGACGATCGCCCACGCCCAGCGCGCGAAGAGCGCGGCCGCTTCACCGTCGCGCGCCGTTCCCGCGCGCGCGCGGGACCGTTCCTCCCGCGCGCCCCCCTTCGGTTCCCCGGAGGGCTTCTTCATGCGGCTTCCCGCGCGCAGAACGCGACGAAGCGTCCGGCGATCTCGTCCCAGTCGTGCCGCCGGGCAAAGGCGACGAGCGGGGCGGGATCGGCGGGGGACGCGAGCAGGGCCGACGCCGCGGCGATGAAATCCGCCTCCGAATCCGCCACCCTGGCCGCCTCGCCCCACGCGCCGGCCTCCCCGGTGAAGCGCGTGGTGACGCAGGGCACCCCGGCCGCCGCGTATTCGTAGAGCTTGACCGGGTTCACGGCTTCGGTGAGGGGCGTGCGCCGGAACGGAATCAGTCCGACCCGGAACGCCCGCACGATGGAGGGGACGTCCTCGTACGGCCTCGGGCCGAGCCAGAAGAGATTGGGGCTCCGGGCCTGCGCCCGCTCCAGCTCCTCGCGCGTGGCGGGAGGCGCGGGACCGACGAGGAGGACGCGCGCCCGCGGGAGCGCACGCGCGAGCGCCGAGACGAGGGGCAGGTCGAACCAGGAGTGCAGGGATCCGACGTATCCCAGGATCGGCGCCTGCGGGTCGCCGGGGAGGTCGCGGGCCGGGGCGGCGCCCGAGAATCGCGCGACCTCCACGCCGTTTCCAATGAGCTCCGGATTGCGGGCGCCCCCGGCCA
>Ga0066665_10000059_pt1 | contig 28192 bp, 20 predicted proteins | sample GraSoiAngelo_114_FD_75175 | JGI IMG/M metagenome (GOLD analysis project Ga0066665, IMG submission 75175) | Grasslands soil microbial communities from the Angelo Coastal Reserve, California, USA - 14_0903_13_40cm | ecosystem: Environmental > Terrestrial > Soil > Grasslands | place: USA...
GCGGCGCTGGAGGAAGTGTTTGCGCGCTTCGCGCCTCAGGAGCTGGCGAAGCGCCTGTCCGACCAGTCCATGCTCGACGACCTGCTGCCGATGAACCGCAAGGCGAAGCTGTGGGATCTCTTCCTCGAGCGCCACGCGGCGATCTCCGGCGAGGCCCGCGAGGACTTCAACGCCGCCTTCGGCAAGGCCTTCCGTCGCGCCTACGAGGCGCAGGTCAAGAAGCTGCGCGGCGGGCGGGCATAGGCGCCCGCGGTCTGCCATGAGCAAGGGACAGCCACTCACGACGAGTCAGCAGGTCGTGGTCTGGGCACGCGGCAAACTGGGCGCGAAAGTCGGACGAGGAGAGTGCTGGGACCTCGGTGAGCAAGCGCTCAAGCAAGCCGGCGCGCAGACATCCAATGACCTCGGCCCTGTCAAGGACGACTCGGATTACATCTGGGGTGATCCCGTCGACGACGTCAGCCACGTCGAGCCCGGTGACATTCTCCAGATCCGAAATCACCTCGTGACGACGACCACCCTGATCGAGTACACCTTCAAGGACGGAACCACGGGGACGCAGACGAAGGAATCGACGGCCAAACGCGGCCACCACACCGCCATCGTGAATGGGACGGTGGACGCCAATGGCGCGGTCAGGACCCTGGAACAGCACGTGAGGCCCGGAGGGGACATCGTTCAGAACATGCGTCTCTACACGCGCGATGTTCCGTCGGTCGTGACCAAGACGTCTGAACGGCGAACGTACCCGGGCACGAAAAGGCTCGAATTGGCCGACGTCAAAACGACGGTGACCATCAAGGTCACCGGTACGATCTGGCCTTACCGACCCAAGCCGAAATAGATTCTCGTCACGCGGGCGCGCGAGTCGAACGGCTCTCGAGGAGCCAGGCGAACTCTTCCGTCGTCGGCAGTCCGGCGCAGCCGAGCATCAGCGACTCGCCGTCCACTCGGCCTCGCGTCCACCAGAGCCCCTTCCATCCCGTGCTCTCGCTCCAGGCGCGCAGCGCTTCTCCCTCGGCGAGCGGCCCGAAGGCCTCGACGGAGGACAGAGCGCGCAACGGACCGATCGAGCCGTCGGGATCGGCGGAGGACCGGACCGCGAGGACGCTGTGCGCGAGCGCGCTGTCGAGATCGTCGGCGCCGCGGGTCGGATCGAGCACAGCGAGCGCCGCGTCTTCCAGCTCCGCGAACCATTCGGCGCCGTCGAACACGGCGTGCGCCGCGGCGGCATACGAGGGCAACGCCATGGCGATCGTCAGCGGGAAATGGCGGCCCACTCGGTCGACGCTCGGCATCAGGACACCGGCCCAGCCGCTCTGGCCCACGAGCCCAGGGAGAAAGACGAAGCGCCAGATCGGCATGGTGAGATACGAATCGAACCAGCCTTCCAGGAGGGTGTCGCGCGTTGCCTGGAGCACGTCCTGCAGCCAGGCATCCCACGGCTTGACGAACTCCGGCGACAGCCGGCGAGTCGCGAAGTCGCCCAGGCTCGGGAGCTTCCCGTACCATCCCGGAATCGGACCGCGCACCGCCTCGGTCACAGGGCCGTGGGGCAGCGGAACTGGCTGAGCTCGGGCAGGCGGAAGGGATTGCGCACGCTCGAGGCGAAGATCTCGAAGGTCGTGCGGCGGCCCTCGACATTGATCGTCGCGACGAACCGCTCCGATTGCTTGGTGTCGGCGATCTGCACACCGTCGAACATGCGGAAGAGCGCCCACGGCCCCTCGAACTTGATGCCGCTCGAGCCCGAAGCCGGCGCCGGCGAGATGGACGCGCGCACCATGCTGCGGCCTCCGGGCCCGGGGAACTGCACGGGGACCGCGACCTGGGGGCCGTGGGAATATTTCACGAGCTTTCCGTCCACGTCCAGGATGAACTGCTGGATCGAGGCGTCCATCTCCATCGGCTTGAACTCCAGCTGGATGCTCGGCGCGCTTCCACCGCCGCGGAAGAAGACGTCGCGGATGACTTGAGCCCGCTGGAACTCTGCGAGCGCCGCCGACTGCCCCATGGCCGGGTCTTTGAAGCGCCAGGGCTTCTGACCGGTATCGACGTGCGGCGCCAGGTACTTCTGGAAGAAGCTCTCGAGCAGGCCGCTCTGCGCGAAGATGCGCGCGAAGTCTTCGGGCGTCACGTCCTGGGAGCTGCTTCGGACGAAGGGATAACGGCCGCCGGTCGCCTTGACGCAGAAGTCAGTCACCTGCGCACGCAGCTCGGCATCGATGCGCTCGCGCGTCTTGCCGACCGTCGTCCGCGTGCCGCCCTTCGCCAGCGACTCGAGCATCGAGCGAAGCGGCTCCGGTTGCCGGGAGGCCTCGGCGATGAGCTTGTTCGCTGTGTCGGTCGCCGGGAGCGACTGGCCCGTGTCGAGCGCGGTCTTGGCGGCAACCAGCCACTGGAAGACGTCATTGAGAAGCTGGACCAGGCCGTCGATGGGCGGCGGCGCGTTTCCGCCCGGGCCGCTGACGAACTTGCGGATGTCTTCGAACTGGTCGTCGACCAGGGACTTCTCGAGAGCGCCGAAGGGAACGCCCGTCACGGTCTGGCGCGCCCGGCTCGCCATATCCTGCGCCCTCCCGGCCAGTCCCCCCAGTCCCTCTTTGTCGGCGGCCGAGAGGCTTGTCTCGCGCTCGATGGCTTTCATCAACGCCTTCAGCGGCGTGTCCGGCGCCGACAGGATGCGGGTGATTTCGATGGTCTTGGCGAGGTCGCGGTCGCGAATGATCGAGATGTCGCTGATGAACTGCCGCCAGATGCGGCGATAGTCCTCGAGATAGAGCCGCCGGACTGCCTCGGTAGCCCCCGGGGTCGACGCCAGCGTGCTTCTGGCCGCGCCCAACACCCACGTCTCCTCCTCGGCCAGCTGGAGGGTACTCGTCTCGACGCGCCCGGTGAAGTGCCGGTAGTAGCCGTCCTTGGTGTAGAGGCCCGGCACACCCTTCGTGAGCGGTTGTCGGCTCTCCCGCTCGAAGACCAGCATGCCCTTGGGGCCGGCCTTGTCGGCGATGGTGAATTCCTTGAGGTCCTGGATCGGCTCCCGCTTCAGTCGCCCGTAGACCCGGTTCGCGAGGGAGTCACGGCCGATCACGGTCCGCACGCGGGCAATCAGCTCGTCGTTGCGGGGAACCGTCGGATCAACCCATCCCCGGTCGTAGAGCGCGTCGAAGTGCACCTTCAGGGCCTTGGGCCCGGCGTCGGCGCCGAGCAGCTGGTCGCCCCGCGTCTGATACCAGCGCCACACAGCCTCGGGATCGAGATGCTTCGGGTCATAGAGCATGAGGTAGGTCTTCAGCGCGTCGTAGGATTCGTCCAGACTGCCTGGCGCCTCCACGCGAAGGTACTGCTCGAGGTAGGTCGCGAGCGAGGGAAGGAAGGTGTCCTGGAGCATTCGCCGGTAGGCGGCCCCACTCGCGGCCTCGAGCTTGCCACCCTGGTAGAGGCCGAAGCGCCATGACCACGGCACGGAGCCGTCCGTGGTGGCGCTTGTCTCGGCGAGACCGTGCACGCCCGTCAGCGTCGGCAGGAGTGCGGTAAGGTCGCTCCTGGCGCCGGCGCGGACGGCCGTCACCTGCTTCTGAACTTCTCCGAACCTCGCCGTCACCTCTGCGAGGTAGCGCCTGTTGTGCGCGGCGCTGAGCCACCACGCCAGGGCGAGGAGCATCAGCGTGCCCGCGCAGGCCGCGATGGCGCCGGTCTGGAGCCATTGGCGGCGGCGCTCCCAGCGGAGGTCGAACCCGGCCAGCCCGGCCTCCGGGAACACGACCTCGCGCAGCAGGCGAGTGAGAAAGTAGCTCCGGCCGCTCGGGTGTTGCGCGGGCAGGAGCTTGCGCTCGAGGCCCAGTCCCCGCGCGAGCGCCCCCATGACGCGGTCGATCGGGCTTCCTTCCTGCGTGCCGCTCGTGAAGTAGACGCCGCGGAAGAGGAGCGGCGCTTCGAACCTGGTGGGGGCGAAGGCGGCATCGACGAACTGCACGAGACGGTCTCGCAGCAGGGCGAACTGCTGGGGGAAGCCGTAGAGCAACGCGCGCCGCGCCGGGTCCCGCTCGTCCTCGAGACGCTCGGGCAGGCGATCGTACAGGCGCTTCTCCAGGCGCTGAAGCTCGGCCGACATCGCCGCGGGGTCGAGCCCTTTCTTGCCGTAGGGGAGCGAGAAGCCCCACGCCTGCGCGCGCTCCTCCTTACCGAGCGTCGCGAAGAACTCACTGAAGCCGGCGAGCAGATCGCCCTTCGTCACCAGCACGTAGACCGGAATGCGCACGCCGAGCTCCTGGTAGAGCTCCTGCACTCGGGAGCGAAGCGCCTGGGCGTGCGTCTCACGCTCCGCCGGCGACTGCTGCAGAAGATCACCGACGCTGACCGTGACCAGCACGCCGTTGATGGGGCGGCGGGGACGGGATTTCTTGAGAAGCTGGAGGAAGCTCTTCCAGGCCGCCGCGTCGACGTCACGATCGCTCTGCTGGGTGGTGTACCGCCCCGCGGTGTCGAGGAATACGGCCTCGTCGGTAAACCACCAGTCGCAGTTGCGGGTGCCGCCGACGCCGCGCACGGCCTCACGGCCGAGCCGATCCGCGAGCGGAAAGCGCAGCCCGGAGTTGATCAGTGCGGTCGTCTTGCCGGCGCCCGGGGCGCCGATGAAGGCGTACCAGGGCAGATTGTAGAGTTGTTGCTGCGAGCCGAGCGCGCGAATCCGGGCCCACAGCGAGGGACGCTCGGCGCCGAAGCGAAGCTTTTTCAGGAGCCCGAGCGCCTCCTCGAAGCGCTGCCGGAGCTGTGCCGCCTCCTCCGCCCCCACGTCGGGCCGCGTCTGCGCCGAGGCCGGTCCTCGAAGAAGGCCGTCCGTCAGCGCCGCGTTGGCGCGCTTGGCCTTGACGAACCGCCAGCCCGCCCGCGCGGCGGGACTCAGCACGATGATTGCGATCTGGATCCAGCGAACCGTCTCCGATTCGAACGGGCGGAAGTTGCTGATCGAGATGGTGGGGCCGCCCCACCAGACGAGCAGGGCCAGCGCCAGCAGTCCGACGGCCAGCAGCACCCAGTAGCTGAAGATCAGCTTGAGGATCGCGCCAACGAGCTTCATGGCGTCCGCGGAGACGTGCCGGCCGCCTTGTCGCCCGCTGGTACGTAGAGCGTGATCTCCACGCGGCGGTTCCGGGCTCGGCCCTGGGGCGTGTCGTTCGCCTCGACCGGCTCGGCGTCCCCCCGGCCGTCGGCGCGTATGCGCCCGGGGCCCACGCCCGCTGCCAGGAGCCGCGCGACCGACTCCGCACGCGCCCTGGAGAGCTCCCAGTTCGACGGAAAACGCAGCGTGCGAATCGGAACATTGTCCGAGTGACCGATCACGTCGATCTGACCGGGCACACTCCTGAGGGCGTCCGCGATGCGGGTGAGAAGCCACTGGTCGTCGGCGCTGACCGTGGCCTCGCCGGGCTTGAACAGCCCGTCACCCAGAATGGTCACCACGCTCCGGTCGAGGTGATCGTCGACCTTGACGAGCCCGCGCCGGATCTCATCGGCGAGGAATGTCGCCAGCCGCGGCGCTGCGGCTGCCCGGGGGGCCACGGGCGCAGCGACGCGCAGGCCGGCGATGTCCGCTGCGAGCTTGTCGGAGGCCCGGCCCAGGCTCCAGTCGAAGCCGACGTAGATGCCGAGCAGTGCCAGGGCCGTGACCGCCCCGATGACCCAGAGTGGCAACCAGCCGAGCCGCCGTTGAGCGACACCCGCGACGCCCTGCCAGTTCGGAGAGAGGTCACGCTCGTATTCCCCGCGCTGCTTTCGGATGATCATGAGGAGCCGCTGGCGGATCGCCTCGAGCTGACGCTGACCGCCCTCGACGATCCGATATCGCCCCTCGAAGCCGAACTCGAGGCAGACGTACATGAGCTCGAGCAGATCCACGTTGGCCTGAGGGTTCTCGGCGAGTCTGGCCAGGAGCTGGAAGAACTTCTCTCCGCCGCCGGTCTCGCCGTGGAACAGCGCCAGCAGACCCTGGTGCGCCCATGCGCCCGAGGCGCCCAGGGGCGTGCTGGTGGCGGTCTCGTCGATCAGGGTGCAGAGGGCGTAGCGGGCGGCGACGATCTTCTCCGTCGGGACGCCGGCCGTCCTCGCCTGCGCCTCGAACTGTCGGACGCCCTGGGCGAGGCTGTCCCGCAACGCCGTCGGGTTCGGATGCTGCACCGACGACCTCAGCTGCGGCAGGACGTTCAGCAGGCGGTTCGCCGCGGCGACGAGCGGATTGAGTCCGCTGCCGACGGAGGCGACGTCGGACCCTTCCGCCTGCTCCGCGGGCGTCTGGCGTTGCTCGGCCGGTGCCGGTCGCCCCGGCGCGGGGCGCCCTCCCGGCACGGGCATGATGACTGTGCGGTCGAGACCCAGGTCCGCGAACGGATCGTCAGGCACCGCGCACCGCCCAGAACTCGAGCTCGAGTCCGGGGAACTCGCCCGCGATATGCATCGCGAGCGCCCTGGACTGCTCGGTCACTTTCCAGAGGTCGGCGCCTCGATCCAGCTCGAAGTAGAGGAATCCCGCATGATAGGGGATCTGCCGCGGCGCGACGGGCAGGCTGCGCAGCGCGATGCCCGGGAGATTGAGATTGACCAGATCCCTGATGCGCTCGACCGGACCGATCTTGATGAGTGTCGGCAGACTGGCCTGAAGCCGCTCGGGCTGGAGCTGCGCCTTGGCGGCGAGCACGAACCGCGCGGTTTTGATCAGGTCGCTGTCCGGAATGGCGGCGACGCGCAGCCCGTAGGCGCGCTCCTGCAGCTCGATGGAAATGGCGTTGCGCTCCAGCACCATCGACAGCGAGCGTCGGATGTCGGCGATCACTGGCCCGAAGGAGCCGGCCAGGTCGTCATGGCGATAGACGGGATACGCAATGGGGCGGCGCGTGTCGCGCGTGAACGTGGAGAGCTCGCCCGCGAGCATGAGGCACGCCGCGTACAGGCGCTCCGGGTGCAGCGGGACGGTCGCCGCGAGGTGCGCGAAGAGCGGTTCGAAGCGATTCATGACTTCCAGCCACAGGAATTCGGCGATCTCGCCGACGCCTCCGGGCCCGGGCTGAGACATTCGCGTCGCGAGCGCGTCGCCGCGCTGGTGCAGAAGCCCGTGAACGTCGCGCAGGAGACTGGCCAACGAAGGAGCGCCGCCGACGTCCAGCATCGGCGGCACGTAGCCATTGGTGTCGAGCACGACGCGGTTGTCGGCTCGGCGCTCGACGACACGGGCGACCCCGAGGCCGGTATATGCCGCCGTGACGTCCGCCTCCTTCAAGAGCTGCAGGCGCAGCCGGCCGATCTGGATCAGCGCTGTCCGATCGAACGACGCGTTGCTGTCCTTGACCTCCAGCTCGCCGGCGACGTAGCGCGCCAGGGTATCGGCGCCGGCGCCGCCCAGGTCGGCCTCGTCGACACCGGGCCGCCGCACGGGGAGGGACAGAATCACGAGGGCGTCCCGCAGCGTCGCCGGGACGTCCAGCGGCGGCGGGAGTGGATCGCGGGCCGGGCAATCGAACGGCGTGCCGTCCGGGAGCACCCCCCGCGCGCTCCGCACGGCCAGCTTGCCGAGCTCGAGCAGGGATTCGTCGACCGCGAGCTCCAGGAAGCCCCAGGAGTGCGGGCCCAAGGCCCGAGTCCGCTGCTCGATCTGCGCTTCGAGGTGGCGGTCGTGTTGCTGGAAGTGCTGGGGCTGGAGGAAGGTCCCCTCGGACCAGATGATTCGGTTGTCCCAGCTCACCGTCGGCTCACTTCACGGCCAGCGTGATGGTTCGTGCCTGGATGCCGAGTGTGAGCGTGGCGCTTCCCTTCGCCGGCACCGGCACCGCCTGCCGCCAGCGCGACTGCTCGAGGTCGCGGAACGCCGCGACCACGCCGAAGAACTTCGTGTCCGGCTGAAGCTGCCGGCGATACTGTCGAGTCTCGGCGGGCTGCAGCTGGAACTCTTCGCGCCCGACCAGCTCGCCACCGAGCGTCTCTTGCTCCTTGTCGAAGAGCGAGAAGAAGTCCGCGCTGTTGAACGCCGCGACCGACTTGAGCTCGTACACGCGTACCACGATGGGTGACGCACGACCCCCGCGGTCGGGGTTGACACTCCCGTCGGCATTGATCGCACCCCGCAGGAGCGGCGGACCGCTGCTGCAGCCCACGGCGAGCACGAGGCTGCAGGCGAGTGGCAGCAGAGACCTAGACCATCGCATGCCAGCCCTCCCGGGAGTGCGGCCGAAGGGACCGCATGGTTGGTGCACCGAGGAGCCTACCGCCGACCCACGGGCCGATCAAGCGCATCATCGAGAAACCGCGTCGGGGCGTCGCGGGGCGCGGGTTGCTGGTGGCCGCGTGTCCGCGGGCCGGTCGGCAGACTCGCGAACCTCGTTGATCACCCATCCGCGCGAGCCGTGCTGCAGCGAGTAGGCGAACCTGGTCTCGGTCTGGAGACGCTGGCCGCTGCTCAGGATGACGACGTCCTCCCTGCGCCCATGCGCCTCGGCCACGTCTCCGGTGATAGTGATCTCGTAGACTCTCAGGTCGACCTTGTGGCTCCGCTTGATCTCGTTGGAGGCCCGCACGCGGCGGAGCTCGTCGTCGGTCAGGCCGGGACGGACGCGGCGGAGCAGCTCGACGTCTTTGGTTTCCACGGCGCGGGCGTAATTGTCCAGCAGCGCCCGGATTTCGGCGCGCGCGTTTGCCTGAGCCGGCGGGGCCGCTGGCGCTGGCGGGGTCGGTGGCGCCGGCGGGGCAACCGGCGGCGGAGCCACGGGCGGCGGGAGCGCCTTCGCGAACAGCTCGCCAGCGGCGCGAAAGCTCGTGGTCGCGTCCGCGAAGGCGAGTTGCGTGTACGCCGAGTTGCCTTGCCGCTCGAGGTCTACCGCGCGGGGGAACTCCGCGGCATTCGTCGATGCGCGCTGCTTCGCCGCGACCATGCCCGCGCGCGCCGTATCGGCCTCGGTCCGTTGCTCTCGCTTGACCTGAGCCTGTTGCTCCGCCTCGCCGTACCGCCCGGCCGCCTCCTGGTAGGCCTGCGTGGCGGCCGCCAGATTGCCTGCGGCCAACAGGCGTTCTCCCTCGGCCTGTGCTGCCTCCGCTCTGGGGAGGGCCGCGGAGGAGAGAGCGACCGCCTCCGCCTTGATCGCTCGGTCGCGCGCCGCCACGACCGTGCCGCGCAGCTGATCCACGCTCTCCCGCTTGGCGCGCCCCGCGTCGCGCCCGACCGAGAGCCAGACGACGACCGCGATGAGCCCGATTGCCAATCCCCCGGCTATGGACAGCGTGAGATCCCGTCGCGATAGTGCGCTCGGCCATGGCCGGCTGGACGCTCTCGGCGCCGTGAGCGGCCGAGGCCGCTGAGCGCGCTCGACCTCGGGCGTGGTCGGCGCGCTGAACACGCTGGCCCCGGCCGACACCGCCGGCGCCTGAGTCCGAGGGGTCGCGGGAGCCGCGGCGACTGGCGCCGCCGGGCGCTCGACCAGCACGGTCGACGCGTCCACGAACACCGTCTCGTCGGAGGTGTCGACCGGAGTCGGGTGAGTGGCCATGGCTCGGGAGGCCTTTGCCGCGTCCGCCAGCTCCTCGGCGTGACGGGCTGCGGCCGCCGCGGCAACCTGCGCCTCCTGCGCTTCCGCCGTGGCCCGCTCGAAGAGTTGCCGGGCCTCCTCGAAGAGCCGTTCTCCCTGCGCGTACGCTTCCTCGGCGAGGGCCGACCGCCCCGCAGCGAGCTTGCTCTCTGCCGAATCCCACAGGGAGGCCCGATGCCGCGCGGCATCAGCTGTCTCGGCGGCCCGCCGGGCGCGCTCGGCCCGGTCGAGCATCTCGGAGGCCGATTGGCTCGCGCGGCGGCGCGCTTCGCGGCGTGATGCCTCCTCTGCCTGCTCGCGTGCCAGCGCGGTCTCGGCGGCGCGCCGGAGACTGTCGGCCTCGGCCTGGACGTCGGCCGCCGGCGCGTTCTCCGCCACCCATCCGAGCGCCTCCAGACACCGCGCATACGCTCGCGCTTCGTAGGCCGCTTTCGCCTCCCGCATGAGCGCGACGAGTTGTTCGCGGCGCTGGAGGCCCGCGCCGACGTGATGTTGCGCCTCTCTCAGGCTCTCGGCCGCGCGGGCGTGTTCCGGCATCTCGCCGACGACATGATCGAGCTCGGAGACCGCCCGTTCGTACTCCCCATTGCGGAGGGCTTCGAGACCACGGTCGAGAGCCGGCCGGAGCGCCTCCGCCCGCGTCAGGAGCTCTTGCAGGCGCTCGATCCGCGCGGCCGTGTCCCGGTCGATGCGCTCGAGCGCGGCGAGCGGAGCGTGCTCGTCGACCACGAACACGGTCTCGTCAGCCCATGGGCCGCCCAGCCGCGTCGTGAGCGCCTCCCGGAGCTCGTGGAGCCGGCGCAGCCGAGCCTGCAGGTCGCGGCGCACCCGGTCGGCGTCCTCAGCGAGCCGGCGCCGTAGCTGCACGAGCTCGGCGCGCATGTGCCCGAGCGTCGCGAAGCGCTGGGTCGGATCCTTCTGAAGAGCGCGCTCGAGGATCGCGCCGAGCTCCGGTGGCAGGGTTGGCTCCACCTCGCTCAGCCGCGGCGGATCCTGAGACCGGAGCTTCTCCAGAATTTCGATGGGGTCGTCACCCGTGAACGGCGCGCGGTTGGTCAAGAGCTCGTAGAAGACGGCGCCGACCGAGAAGATGTCCGAGTGATGGCTGCCATGGCCACGCGCCCGCTCCGGCGCCATGTATTGGAGCGTGCCGACGATGAGCCCCGCCCGGGTGAGCCCGGTCTGGGCCGCCGCGATCTGCGCGATCCCGAAGTCGAGAATCTTCACCTGGCCGTTGCGGAGCACGAAGATGTTGGCGGGCTTCACGTCTCGGTGGACGATGCCCTTGTCGTGCGCGAATTCCAGCCCGTCACAGATCTGGATCATGAGGGGGAACTTGTCCTCGAGGTTGGCGATCGATCGCTTGGCGATGACCTGCCGCAGCTCATCGCCCTCGAGGAGCTCCATCACGATGAAGAGGTTCCCGTCCGCCTCGCCGAGGTCGTGAATGGTCACGATGTTGGGGTGGCTCAGCTTGGCGCAGGCCTGCGCCTCGCGGAAGAAGCGGGCCCGGAGCTCGTCGGTGTGATCGGTCTCGGCGGAGACGACCTTCAGCGCCACCATTCGGTCGAGCACCGGGTCATGCGCCTTGTAGACGCTGCCCATGCCGCCGCGGCCGATGCGCTCGAGGATCCGATACTTCCCGATCTGCTGATTCATCACTCGTACCGAAGCAGGATCGCGCTGATGTTGTCGCGGCCGCCTCGGGCGTTGGCGCCGTCCACCAGCTGGTCGCACGTCTTTTGCAGATGCCCGTCATACCGCGTGACGATCTCGAGGATGGCGTGATCGTCGAGCATGTTCGTGAGCCCGTCGGAGCAGAGCAGCACGGTGTCGCCGGCCCGGAGGTCGTGCGCGGCCACGTCGAACTCCACCTCGGCGCGTACGCCGAGGGCCTTGGTGAGGACGTTCTTCATGACCGCCGCCCCGATGCCGGCCTCCTCGGAGTCGGCCCAGGCGCTGTTGGCCAGGGAATCGTCTCGGGTCAGCTGGAGAACGCGTCCATCCCGGAGGATATAGATGCGGCTGTCCCCGACGTGGCCATACGTGAACCGCGCGTCGTCGGCGGCGACGAGCGTGGCGACCACCGTGGTCCCCATGCCCGCGTACTCGTCCTCGGCCGCGGCCCGGGTGAAGATCGCCCGGTTCGCGAGCTTGATCGCGGTGCGGATGCGGTTGGCATCGAAGGACAGGCTCGGGTCGAATCCATACGGCCAGGTCAGATCCGGATCCGCCCCCGATCCGCTGATGAAGCCCGCGATCGTGTCGACCGCGATGCGGGAGGCGACGTCTCCCGCCTGGTGGCCGCCCATGCCGTCACACACCGCGAGAATGCCGTCGCCGACAAGGATGCTGTCCTCGTTCCGGTGGCGTCGTCTGCCCACATCGGTGCGGCCACACAATTGAATCATCCCTGGAGGCCCTCTCGTAGTCGGATGATCGCAGATCGCAGCCATCCGCGGAAGTCCATCGCCGGCCGGTACCGGATCAGCGCAGCTGGAACGGCACGCCCGGGATTTCTGGAATCTTGAGCTTTTGTCCCGGTTTCAGCGGTGCGTTCAGTGCCAGACGATTCGTCTCGGCAATGACCTCGCACCGGAGCCGGTCGCCGTAATACAGTTCCGCCAGGGACGGGCACGTGTCGCCCGACCGAACAGTGTGCACGATGGACATGATCTCGCGCACGTCATTCTGGAGGGTCTCGAATGCCCCGCGGTTCGTGGGGTCGAGGCTGAGCGCGACGAGAAACCGCTGCTGGGCCTCGCCGAGTAGCCCCCGACCCAGGAGGGCGCGGCCCTCCTGGACCAGTCCGGTCACCTCCTGAGCGATCCGTCCCTCCAGGCGCTTCTGGGCGTCCTGGGCCCGTCGGTCCTGGGGGTTGATCGTGAGCGCGATCGCTCGTTCCTCCAGCGCCTGCCGCAGGCGGCCGCGCTGCTCCAGCCGCTCGGAGCGCTCGTTGTGAAACGCCACCATGCGATCCCGTGACCACGGCCCCGGCGGCGCGGCCGCGACCGTGGAGACGGGCTGGGCGAGTGCCGCGCCGGCCCCGGCGACCTTTCCGTCGGAGGCTCTGGCCGTCCCGACCTCTTCGTCCTGGAAGACGGCGAGGTTCCGCGTGAAGTCCTTGGGCGTCATCTCCGAATAGATCTGGCTGCGGCTGATCTTGAGCGGGAATACGAACGCGGGGTTCGACTGCCGGCGCACCGTGAAGGCGGCGACGTAGCCGTACTTGACGACGTGCTGCAGGACCTCCTCGTCCGTGTCCCCGTAGGGGTAGGCGAGCGTGTCGACGGGGCGCCCCAGATTCTTCCGAAACAGCTCGAGGGGATAGGCGAGCTCCGCCTCGACGCGCTTGGCGTATGCGCCCTGCGACTCTTCCTCCTTGCGCCGGAGGTTGCCGTGCGTCTTCGAGTGCGCCTGCACGTCGAACCCCTGGGTGATCAACGCGCGGAGATCCGACCACGAAAGGCCGTTTCCGGCACCGATGAAGTCCGAGTACACGAAGAGCGTGGCGTTGAACCCAAGGTCCTTGAGCATCGGGCGGGCGTACTGGATGAACCCGCGGTAGCCGTCGTCGAACGTGAGCAGGACCGACTTCCGCGGCAGCTGCCGGCGCCCTGCCGTGAACTCCAGAAAGTCCACGAGGCTCACCGCATGGAATCCCTCCGCATGCAGGGAGCGCATCTGGGCCTCGAACCGGCGCACCCCGATAGACAGCTTGCCCTTATCCTCGGCACCGATGTTGTGGTAGACGAGCACGGGCACGAGCTGGTAGCCCCACGGGAACACGCCAACCGGATTCCATTCGCGCTTGGGGATCACGACCTCCTGGCCCTCGGAGAAGGTTCGGGCGCCCATGTAATCCTCGATCATCCACTTCTTTTTGGGATCCCCGAGGTAGCGCGCGGCCAGGCCCTCGGCGGTGTCGCCCGGCTTCGCGACGACCACGACGAAGTCGCGAGAGTCGTACATCTCCGCGTCCTTCGCCGAAGGCTTCCCCGACGGACCAGATGGCCTGGCGCCCGGGGACGTAGACGGCTCGCGCGGCCCGGATGCCTGGTCGGAGCGAACGGAAGCACAGGCGGTTGCGCCGAGCAAGAGCCCGACGATCAGGACCGAGCGGCGCAGATGCTGCCGACGTGCTGAGGACGTGCCCATCGCGGCCCTCCACTACCACAGAGCGGGTTCCGGAAACGCTGGGCTCCAGACCTCAGGGCTACCGACTGGTGGACACTCGCGCTTACCTAAGGGTTTGCCCACTTCGCGTTCGAAATGTTATCCCGTTGTCCCTCCACTTGGCAACATCGATGCCGCCGTCGAGAATCGGGCAGACTGCCCGTCCGGCAACCCTTCCGGGCGCTCCTCCCTCTTTCCGAGTCCCCCCTTGCCGCGTTACATTTGACGCCTCGGATCGGGTGGCGTACCTCATCTCGGGGAGTCTCACAGGTGCCGCGGACTTACGACTACGACCTCGTGTGCATCGGCAGCGGCCCCGCCGGCCAGCGGGCGGCGGTGCAGTCGGCGAAGCTCGGAAAGTGCGTCGCCGTGGTCGAGAAGCAACAGTGCCTCGGCGGGGTCTGTCTCGGCACGGGCACGATCCCCAGCAAGACTCTCCGCGAGGCGGTGCTGTTCTTCACGCGTGTCGCCGGGCGGTACGACCGTGCGCGCGCGGCGCCGCCCGACGCTCGCCCGACCGCGGAACAGCTCCTCGCCAAGGTCGACGAAGTCCTCGGGCGCGAGCAGGACGTCATCGAGGATCAGCTGCGGCGCAACGACGTGACCGTCGTGCGGGGCGAGGCCTCCTTCGTTGACGCCCACACCCTCGTAGTACGCCAGGAAGACCAATGGCGGCGAATCTCGGCCGAGAACATCGTGATCGCCGTGGGCACGCAGCCGGCGCCGCCACCCGGTGTCGCCGCGGACGGCGAGGTGGTCATCACCGGTGACGATGTGGTCGGGCTCAAGCAAATCCCCAGAGCGATGGCCGTCGTGGGCGCCAGCGTCATCGGCATCGAGTACGCGTCGATGTTCTCGGCGCTCGGCGTCCCGGTCACGCTCATCGAGAAGCGCCAGCGGCCGCTCGAGTTCCTGGATCGCGAGATCGTGGAGGAGCTGATCCACCAGATGCGCCATCGGAACGTGACGTTTCGCCTGGGCGAGACCGTCGAGTCCATCGAGATGTCCGAGGGCCCTCCCCGGCGGGCGGTCATCCGCCTCGAGTCCGGCAAGCGCCTGGTCTCCGACGTGGTTCTCTTCTCGGCCGGGCGCATCGCGGCCACCGGTCCGCTGAACCTCGCCACCATCGGACTGGACGCGGACGAGCGGGGCCGCCTGAAGGTGGACGAGACGTTCCGGACGTGCGTGCCCCACATCTTCGCGGCGGGGGATGTGATCGGGTATCCGAGCCTGGCCGCCACATCGTCGGAGCAGGGGCGGCTGGCCGCGTGCCACGCGTTCGGGGTCGAGGCCGGCCCCATGGCCGCGCACTTTCCCATCGGCATCTACGCCATCCCGGAGATCTCGATGGTCGGCGTCCCCGAGCACGAGTTGACCGAGCGCAAGGTGCCCTACGAGACCGGCGTGGCCAGGTACCGGGAGATCGCCCGCGGGCAGATCCTGGGCGACGATAGCGGCCTCTTCAAGATGCTCTTCCACCGGGAGGATCGGCGACTCCTCGGCGTCCACATCATCGGGAGCGGCGCGACGGAGCTGGTTCATATCGGCCAGGCGGTGTTGGCCCTGGGGGGCGGGATCGACTACTTCCTCCAGACGGTCTTCAACTACCCGACGCTGGCGGAGTGCTACAAGGTCGCGGCGCTCGACGCCTCCAACAAGCTCCGCAGCTGACCCGTCGAGAATCAATGCGCGTCCCATGCGGTCACACCCGCAGCTGAATGTTCTCCCGGTAGAGCACCCACATCAGCGCCGACCACACGAGCACGTAGGCGATCGCATAGGCGAGCGATGCGTCGATGGGTGAGGCCCATGGCGCGAATACGCGGTCGAAGACCAGCGCGTGGAGGCTGGCGTTCTCGGCCCCGATCCGAATCAGGATGAGGAGGCGCGCGACCAGCGTCGAGAGGAAGAACAGCGCCAGGGCGTTCACGCCGAGCGAGGCGAAGGGTGTGGCCCACCGACGGTGACCCTGAACCTCGATCAGCCAGTAGCATGCCGCCAGCGCGATCAGCGCGAGGCCTCCCGTCAGCATCGCGTAGGAGCTCGTCCACAAGGCTTTGTTCACCGGAAACCACACGCTCCAGATCTGACCGAGACCGGCGCAGGCGATCCCGGCCAGGGCGAGGCGAGCGGCGGTCGCACCGGGCGCATGCCCCTTGCGCAGCCAGTGTCCAGCCAGGACGCCGAGCAGCGCCGTCGCCACGGCCGGCGCGGTGCTCAGGATCCCCTCGGGGTCATAGACCCGAGCGGCTTGCCAGAGGTGGGGGGATCCGAGGATGGTGCGATCGAGATAGGCCGCCAGGTTCCCCGCCTTGCTGAGATCGCCAGCCCCGTAGCCTGGAACCGGCACGACGGTCATGACGAGCCAGTAGCCGAGCAGCAGCCCCGCGGCGACAAGGGCCTGGGTTCTCCAGCCGGTTACCAGGAAAAGGACGGCCGCCACGAGGTAGCACACGGCGATGCGCTGGAGCACGCCGGGGATTCGCAGCGTCGCCCAATCGAAGGTGGGCAGACCGTTCAAGACGATCCCGAGTCCGAAGATCACCGCAGATCGCCGGAGCACCCGGGCCATCGTCCACGCCCGTCCCGACCGTTCGACGCGTGGGCCTAGCGCTACGGGCACCGCGACCCCGACGATGAAGACGAAGAAGGGAAACACGAGATCGGTGAGAGTCCAGCCGTGCCAGTCCGCGTGGCGAAGGGGTGGGTAGATGGCCCGCCAGGTGCCGGGGTTGTTGACGAGGACCATCGCCGCGACCGTGAGACCCCGCAACGCGTCGAGGGAGAGGAGCCGCGCCGGGCTGGGTGGCCGGAAGGGCGGGAGCGCTTCGCTCGACGGTCCTGAGCCCACACTGCTACGGTACTCCCGCCGGCCCGGGGCCGGTCGATGTTACTCGTGGGCCAGGTTGGCTACTGCGGTCCGCGCCGGTTGTTATACTCCGGTGAGGCGCGCTTTCCTCCCTCGGGCAGAATCGAGAGTCGCAAGTCCTCTGGAGCGCACATCGTCCCTGAGGTGGAGCTCGGCGAGCCGTCGTCGCGGCAGTGGATAATGCTTCGACCCCGGCGAAATGGAGGTGCAATGGCGGACGTGACGGAACGACCCGGGAGACCCGATCTCTCGGCCCTCCGGATCGACGAGCGCGCCCGGCGTGACCCGAAGCGCCGGACGTGGCGCGCGATCGGCGCCGGGCTGGCGGCATTGCTGGTGGTCTCGGCGGTGCTGTGGTTCGCCGTGCGCGAGAAGGCGCCGGAGATCGAGGTGACGACGGTACGCGCGGACAAGGGGGGCCGCCCGACCCTGCTGAACGCGAGCGGGTACGTCACGCCTCGTCAGCGGGCGACCATCGCCGCCAAGATCACGGCGCGCGTCAACGAGATCCACGTCGATGAAGGCATGCACGTCGAGGCGGGGCAGGTGCTGGCGAGGCTGGACGACTCCGACGCACGCGCCCGGTTGGCCTCGGCGTCGGCCGATCGCGACGCCACCGCCGCCACCGTGGTCGATCTGCGCGTCAACCTCGAGAACGCCCAGCGCGAGCTGCGTCGCGTCGAGGAGCTGTGGGATCGCAAGCTGGTGGCCGAGCAGGCCCGCGATCAGGCGCGCATGGCGGTGGACAGCCTGCGGGCGCGGATCGCCGTCGCGCGCGAGCAGGTCGGCGCCGCCGAGGCCCGGGTCAAGGTCGCGCAGCAGGACCTCGACAACTGCACCGTGCGGGCGCCCTTCGGCGGCATCGTGGTCTCGAAAGACGCGCAGCGCGGCGAGATGGTGTCGCCGGTGTCGGCCGGCGGCGGCTTCACGCGCACGGGCATCGCGACCATCGTCGACATGAGCTCGCTCGAGATCGAGGTGGACGTGAACGAGTCGTACATCGCCCGGGTGAAGGCGGGGCAGGCGGTCACGGCGGTGCTCGACGCGTACCCGGACTGGCAGATTCCGGCCAAGGTGCGCACGGTGATCCCGACGGCCGACCGGCAGAAGGCGACGGTGAAGGTGCGGGCGACGTTCGATCGGCTGGACCCGCGCGTCCTTCCCGACATGGGCGTGAAGGTCACGTTCCTCGGCGAGGAGCGGAGCGCGCCGGCCGCCGCGGGTCGGGTCCTGGTCCCGCGGACGGCGCTCCTGGAGGAGGGCGGCGCGGCGGCGGTCTTCGTGCACCGCGAGGGACGCGTGGAACGACGCGCGGTCCGCTTGGGACAAGCGCGCGGCACCGAGCACGAGGTGATCGCGGGCCTGTCCGACGGCGAACAGATCGTGACGACCGGAGTGAAAGAGCTGCGCGACGGCCAGCCCGCTCGCGTGAAGCGGTGAGGAGAGTCGATGGTCAGGATCGATGGTCGGGGCGACGGGGGGAGCAGCCTGATCCGGGCGCGCGGGCTCGGCAAGACGTATCAGCGGGGCGGCGAAGAGATCCACGTGCTCCAGGGGTTGAACCTCGACGTCGACGCGGGCGATTTCGTCGCGTTCATGGGCCCCAGCGGCTCCGGCAAGACCACGCTGCTGAATCTCCTGGGCGGGCTCGACGTGCCGTCCGCCGGGAGCGTCACGGTGGCGGGCGACGAGATCACGCGGATGTCGACGCGCAAGTTGACGGCGTGGCGCGCGCGTCACGTGGGGTTCGTCTTCCAGATGTACAACCTGATTCCCGTGCTGACCGCCTTCCAGAACGTCGAGCTGCCGCTGCTGCTGACCAAGTTGTCGAAGGCGGAGCGCCGGCGGCATGTGGAGACGGCGCTGGCGGTCGTGGGCCTGGGCGACCGCACGCACCACTACCCGCGACAGCTCTCCGGGGGGCAGGAGCAGCGGGTGGGCATCGCGCGCGCCATCGTGGCCGACCCGACCTTTCTGCTCTGCGACGAGCCGACGGGCGACCTTGACCGCAAGAGCGCGGATGAGGTCCTGGATCTGCTCGACCGGCTCGTGCGGGAGCACGGCAAGACTGCGCTGATGGTGACGCACGATCCGCTGGCCGCGGAGCGCGCGCGCGTCGTCCTGCACCTGGAAAAAGGCGTGCTCGTCGACACCGTAACGGCGGGCCGGGCGCGATGAAGTACCTGCCGCTCGTCCTGAGCAGCCTGTTCCGGAAGAAAACCCGCACCGCGCTGACGGCGGGCTCCTTCGCGGTGGCCCTCTTTCTCTTCGGCATCCTGGCGGTGGTCGACAGCGCCTTCCAGCAGGGGGTGGACGTGGCTGGCGTCGACCGGCTCGTGGTCTTGAACCGCGTCTCGATCATCCAGCCCCTGCCGTTGGCCTATCGAGACCGGTTGGCGCGCGTCCCCGGGGTGACGCAGGTGACGTTCGCCAACTGGTTCGGGGGCGTCTATCAGGACGAGCGCAATTTCTTTCCGCAGTTCGCCATCGACCACGAGAGCTATCGGCTGATGTTCCCCGAATTCGTCGTTCCCGACGATCAGTGGCAGGCGTTCCGCGGCGATCGGGAAGGCGCGATCGTGGGTGAGGCCCTGGCCGAACGGTTCCAGTGGAAGGTCGGCGACCGCGTCCCGATCAGGGGCACGATCTTTCAGGGGAACTGGGAGTTCAACATCCGCGGTGTCTATCGTGGCCGGCGGGTGCAAGACGACACCACGCAGTTCTGGTTCCGCTGGGACTATCTCAACGAGCGGAAGACGTTCGGGAAGGGTGCGGTGGGCTGGTACACGGTCCGCATCGCCAACCCCGACGAAGCCGTGCGCCTCGTGAAGGCGATCGACGAGCAATTCGCGAACTCGCCGGCCGAGACCAAGACCGACACCGAGAAGGCCTTCGCCGCGTCCTTCGTCAAGCAGATGGGCAACATCCAGCTCTTGATCATGAGTGTCGGCAGCGTCGTGTTCTTCACACTACTCCTGGTGACCGGCAACACGATGGCGATCGCGGTGCGCGAGCGCACGCGGGAGCTCGCGGTGCTGAAGGCGGTGGGATTCTCGGGCGGCTTCGTGCTGGTCCTGGTCATCGTGGAGACGCTCATCGTGGCCGCCGTGGGCGGAGGCATCGGGCTTGGTCTGGCCAAGCTGTTCACGCTTCGCGGGGATCCCACCGGCGGCCTTCTGCCGTTCTTTCACTTGCCGGGAACCGCGGTCGTCAGCGGGTTGGTGCTCGCGCTGGCGGTCGGCCTGACGGCGGGCATCCTCCCGGCGTTGTCGGCCAGCCGGCTCCGAGTCGTCGACGCGCTCCGGCGGATCTGACGTGGCCATCCCCTTCATCTACAACGTGCGGAGTCTGCGAGCACGATGGACCTCGACCGTGGTCGCCGTGCTGGGGATCGCGGGGACGGTCGGCGTGTTCGTGGCCATGCTCTCGCTGGCGCGCGGGTTCGAGGCCACGCTGGTGGCCTCCGGGTCCGCGCGTAACGCGATCGTCCGGCGGGCGGGCGCCACCTCGGAGATGGACAGCAGCGTGATGCTCGAGCAGGTGCGAGTCATCGAAGACGCGCCCGGCGTCGAGCGGGGGGGCGCCGGCCCGCTCGTGAGCCCCGAGGTGGTCGTGATCGCCTCGTTCCCGCTGAAGGGCCGCGACACCGAGGGCAACGCCCAGGTGCGTGGTGTGTCGCCGAAAGCGCTCGCCGTCCGACCCACGGTGAAGATCGTCGCCGGCCGCGTCTTTCAACCCGGCCTGACGGAGCTCCTGGTGGGGCGAAACGTGGCGGCGAGCTACGTGGGCCTCGAGCTGGGCAAGACCGTCCGGTTCGGCGGCGGCACCTGGACGGTGGTGGGCGTGTTCGACAGCGGTGGCACCGCGTACGACTCCGAGCTGTGGTGCGACTTCAGCGTGCTCAGGCAGGTGTACCAGCGTCCCCAGAATATGTTCCAGTCGGCCACGGCGCGTCTGGCGTCCCCCGACGCGCTCACGACATTCAAGGACGCCCTGACCGCCGACCCTCGCGTGACCGTGCAGATCGATCGCGAGATCGACTATTACGCGAAGCAGTCGCGACAGCTGACGACGCTGATCACGGTCCTGGGCACGATCGTGGCCGTGGTCATGGGCATCGGCGCGGTCTTCGGCGCGCTGAACACGATGTACTCGGCGGTGGCCGAGCGCTCGCGGGAGATCGCCACCCTGCGGGCCCTGGGCTTCGGGAGCGGCAGTATCGTCGTGTCCTTCGTCGTCGAGGCCCTGTGCATCGCCCTCGTCGGGGGTCTCCTGGGCTGCGCGGCCGTCTTACCGCTCAACGGCCTGACGACGGGCACCATCAACTGGCAGACCTTCTCCCACCTGGCGTTCGCATTCCAGGTCACGCCCCTCCTGCTGGCCTGGGGGCTCGTGTTCGCGCTGCTGATGGGGCTCGTGGGCGGGGTGCCGCCGGCCATCCGTGCCGCGCGCGCGCGCATCGCGGTCGCGCTGCGCGAGCTCTAGCGGCGCCCGTCCCGCCTGCGCCTCAGCGCCGAAGCCTGAGCAGCCTCGCGTTGACGGCCACGATCACGGTCGAGACCGACATGAGCGCGGCGCCGGCCGCCGGCGTGACCACGATGCCGGCCGGGTGGAGCACGCCCGCGGCCACCGGGATCGCCACGAGGTTGTACCCGGTGGCCCACCAGAGGTTCTGGACGATTTTTCGGTAGGTCACGCGGGCGAGGTCGACGATCGCGGTCACGTCGCGCGGGTCGGAGCGGACCAGCACGACATCGGCGGACTCGATCGCCACGTCGGTGCCTGCGCCGACGGCGATGCCGACGTCGGCCTGGGTGAGGGCCGGGGCATCGTTCACGCCGTCGCCGGTCATCGCGACGGTGAGTCCACGCGCCTGCACCTCCTTGATCTTGGTCGCTTTCTGGTCGGGCAGGACCTCGGCGAAGAACTCGTCGAGGCCGAGCTCGCGCGCCACCCAGCGCGCCACCGCCGAGGCATCCCCGGTGAGCATCATGACCCGGATGCCCATCGCCTTGAGCCGGGCGAGCGCCTCGCGCGATTCTGGGCGGATCACATCGCCGAGCGCGATCGCACCGTCCAGACGGTCGTCGACCAGCACATAGACGACGGTCTTGCCCTGTTCGGCCACGTCACGCACCCGGGGATGATCCGCGCTCAGCCCCGCGGCCTTCAGGTAGCCCGGGCTCGCGACCTTGACCCGGACGCCCTCGACCAGGGCCTCGGCGCCCTGACCCGGCATCGCCTTGAAAGACTTGGGTGGCGTCACCGCGACTCCGCGCTCGCGTGCGCCCCGGACCACGCCCGCGGCGATCGGGTGCTCGGACTGGCTCTCGAGGCTCGCGGCGAGGCGCAGCAGCTCCGACTCGCTCCGGCCGCCGAGCGGAATCACGTCGGTCACGCTGAAGCGGCCCTCGGTGAGCGTGCCCGTCTTGTCGAAGACGATCGCGTCGAGCGCCCGCGCCCGCTCGAAGGCCGAGCGGTCACGGATCAGCAAGCCGTGGGCGGCGGCGAGCGTGGTGGAGACCGCGACCACCAGCGGGACCGCCAGCCCGAGCGCGTGCGGGCAGGCGATGACCATGACGGTGACGGCACGTTCGATCGCGAACGGAAGGCTCGAGCCGAGCGCGAGCCAGGCCACGAGCGTCACGGCGCCGCCCCCCAGGGCCACGCCCGTCAGCCAGACCGCCGCGCGGTTGGCGAGATCCTGGGAGCGTGAGCGCGACTCCTGCGCTCGGCGGACCAGCGCGATGACCTGGGCGAGGTAGGTCTCGTCGCCCGTCTTCGCCACCTGCACCGTGATCGCGGACTCGCTGTTCACGGAGCCACCAATCACCGCCGCGCCCGGCGCCTTCTCCACCGGCTGGCTCTCGCCCGTCAGCATTGACTCGTCGACCGAGGTGTGGCCGTCGACGATCACGCCGTCGATCGGGATCTTCTCCCCCGGCTTCACCAGCACGCAGGAGCCTCGCTGGAGCTCGGTGACCGGCACCTCACGAGTGGAGCCGTCAGCCTGGACCAGGTGCGCCTCGGCCGGCATGAGGCGCACCAGGCTCTCGAGCGCCGCGGAGGCACCGAGCACCGATGTCATCTCGATCCAGTGGCCGAGCAGCATGACGTCGATCAGCGTCACCAGCTCCCAGAAGAAGTCCTCTCCGCGGAGACCGAGAACCACGGCGCTGCTATAGCCGTAGGCGACCGTGATCGCGAGGCCGATCAGCGTCATCATCCCGGGTCGCCGCGTACGGATTTCGTCGACGAGACCGGTCAGAAACGGCCGGCCGCCGTAGCAGAAGACCGCCGAGGCGAGGACGAACTGGACGAGGCCGTCGCCGCGGAATGCGAGGGCGTCGTGGAGCCCGAGCCAGCCCTGGATGTGTCGGGCGAGCACGAGCACCGGAATCGTCAGGACGAGCGAGACCCAGAAGCGCCGCCGGAAGTCCCCGACCATGTGGTCGTGATGGCCGGCGTGAGCGGGCGGCCGGTCATCCGGCCGGGGCCTTCGTGCCCTCGGTCGGGGCTCGGCGTGTGTGGGACCGTGGTGATGGTTCACTCGCGCTACCCTCCGCGGGCTTGGTCCGCCCGCGCCCGGATCGTCAGTGGCCGCCGAGGCCCGGGATCGAGAGCAGGAGGTGGAGCGAACCGCCCAGCTCGTTCAGCCGGCGCGCATCCCACCGCACGAACGCATCGCGCTCCTCGTCGGTGAGATCGGCGTCGGCGAGCGCTTGACGCGGGTCGGCGCGAAAGCGGTCGCGGAAGGCCGGGTCCTTCTTCAGGCGGTAGAGGACGACGTTGGTCTCGTAGCGGCTCATGCCACGTCCCACTCGAGGGCCGCGAGGTCGATCCGTCCCATCTCGCCGAAGAAGCGGGCGCGGGCGCGCGCGGGGCTCACCGCGCCCATCAGCACCAGCCAGTTGAGCAGCTCGTGCGATCCGCTCTCGTGCAGCTCCTTGGCCGTGAGCGCGGTCAAGGGCTCGTAGTCTCCCGCCTCCATCAGCTTCACGATGCGCCGGTCGAAGCCCGCGTCGGACTGGCCCACGCGGGCCAGCGACAGCTCGGGGAAGTGGCTGAGCCCGCCCGTGGCGATGACGGCGACGTCCCATAGCCCCTCGGCGATGACCCGGGCGATGTGACGTCCGGCCGCGAAGCATCGCTGCGCCGTCGGTTGCGGTGCGACGAAGCAGTTGACCCAGAAGGGCACGAGCGGCGGTAGGGGCCGTTCGCCATAGAGCGTCGAGACCGGGCTGAGGAAGGCGTGATCGAGCGACGCCGACCACGAGGCCGCGAAGTCGAATCCGCCCTGCAGCCCTTTTTCCAGAAGGCTGTTCGCCAGGTCCTCATGGACGGGATAGCGCTCGGGCAGGCCCTCGAGCGCCCGATCGAACTCGATGGCGTCGTCCTGGACCATGCGCTTCACGGACCGGCCGACGCGGACGCAGAAGGCGGGCACCGCGTCGAACGAGAAGACGTTGAGATGATCGTCGGCGATCACGACGAGCGCGTCGGGCGCGGCGGCGGCGAGCGCGCGTCCCATGTCGCGCACCACGTCGATGAGCGCCTCCACCATCCGCCGGCCGTGGGGCCCGACGTTCTGGCCGTAGTAGTCGGGATAGAGCACGTGAGACATCGCCGCCGCGTACACGATCCTGCCCATCCCGTCCTCCCGGGCGCCCGGAGGCGCGAAGCACATCATGCCGTGGACCGCCCGGGCCGTCGACGGAATTGTGGCGCCGACGCCTGCCCGAGCCCGGCGGCATCACAGGGGGCGGAGCCCCCCGTCTCCAGAAGCCGCCGCATCGGTGGTAGGCTGTCGGCGACGTTCACCACGGCCATCAGGAGACTGACATGGACAAGAAAGTTGCGATCGTGACGGGCGCCGGGAGCGGAGTCGGCAGGGCGGTCGGGCTCGCGCTGTTGAAAGAGGGCTATCACGTCGCGCTGGCCGGCCGGCGCAAGGATGCCCTCGAGCAAGTCGCGGGCGAGGCGGGCCCGGCGCGCGCCCGGGCGCTGGCCGTTCCCACCGACGTGCGTGATCCCGAGGCCATCCGCGCGCTATTCGCGCAGACCAAGAGCGCGTTCGGTCGCCTGGATCTTCTGTTCAACAACGCCGGGATCGGCGCGGCCGGGCTGCTCGAGGATCTGACCGTCGAGCAGTGGAAGGCGGTGGTGGACACCAACCTCACGGGCTCGTTCCTGTGCACGCAGGAAGCCTTCAAGATCATGAAGAGCCAGGACCCGCGGGGTGGGCGGATCATCAACAACGGCTCCATCTCGGCCCACACGCCACGGCCCAACTCGGCGCCATACACCTCGACCAAGCATGCGATCACCGGGCTGACCAAGGCGACGTCCCTGGACGGGCGGAAGTACGACATCGCCTGCGGCCAGATCGATATCGGCAACGCCGCGACCCCGATGACGGAGCGGATGGCCAAGGGCGTTCCGCAGCCGAACGGCACCGTGGCCATCGAGCCGACGATGGACGTGGAGAACGTCGCGAACGCCGTGCTCTGCATGGCGCGGATGCCGCTCGACGCCAACGTGCTGTTCATGACGGTCATGGCCAACAAGATGCCTTTCGTCGGCCGCGGCTGACGATCCACCCCTACTCGGAGATCGGGTCATGCGCGTTCGAGCACCGCAGGTTCGCGGTCCGCACAACATCGGCCACTTCTTCATGGCGATCGATCCGCGGGCCTTTCGGGCCGCCGGCGAATTCGAAGAGGATCTCGACCACGTGATCGACGTGCTGCACAACGCCAAGCGCGTCGACGCGAATCAGCCCGTGCTGGTCGCCGGCGATCCGGAACGGGCGACGAATCGAGAGCGGGTCGAGAACGGCGTGCCGGTGCCGGACGACTTGATGGAGCAGCTCCGCGCGGTGGCGAAGAACGCTGGCGTGCCGTTCGTGCTGGCCGCCGATCCGGCGGCGCTTGACACACCGGTGGGCCGCTGACTAGAGTGCGGCGCTTCCCATGAGCGAGACGGGCTGGATCGGCAAGTCGGTCAAGCGCGTCGAGGACGCGCGGCTCTTGACCGGTCGCGGAACCTTTATCGACGATCACCCACCGGTCGCCAACCTGCGCCATGCGGCGATCGTTCGGTCGCCGCTCGCCCACGCGAAGATCCGCGGCTACGACCTCTCGGCCGCGCTGGCGCTTCCCGGCGTCGTCGGCGTGATCACGGGGAAGGACGTCGCCCGCCAGACCAAGCCCTTCGCGGTCGGCGTCACGGCGCCGATCCACTATTACTGCGCGGCGACCGACCGGGTCCGCTTCGTGGGTGAGCCGGTGGCCGTCGTCGTGGCGAAGAGCCGCTACATCGCCGAGGACGCCGCCGATCTCGTCGAGGTGGACTACGAGCCGCTCCCGGTCGTCGTCGATCCCGAGCGCGCCCTCGAGGCCGACGCGCCCGTCCTCCACGAGGCCGTCGGGTCGAATCTGGCGGGGAACCGGCGACTCGTCTACGGCGATCCCGACCGCGCGTTTCGCGAGGCGGACGTCGTCGTCAACGAGCGCTTCATCTTTCCGAAGTACGGATCGACGCCGATCGAGACGTACGGCGTCATCGCCCGATGGGACCTGCCCGACGGCGTGTGCACCGTGTGGTCGAACTTCATGGGACCCTTCATCATGCACCCGCTGACGGCGCGGGTCCTCGGTCTGCCGGAGAACAAGCTTCGCTTCATCGTGCCGGCGGACATCGGGGGCTCGTTCGGCATCAAGTCGTCGATCTATCCGTACATCGCCCTGATCGCGCTCGCGGCGAAACAGCTCGAGGTGCCGGTGAAGTGGATCGAGGATCGCCGCGAGCATCTGCTGGCGTCGTCGAGCGGGACCGATCGCGTCGCGTACCGTGAGGTCGCGGCCCGGAAGGACGGGACGATCCTCGGCATGCGCTTCAAGTGGCTTGATAATGTCGGCGGCTACATCCGGAGCCCGGAACCGGGTTGTAGCTTTCGTCCCATCGGCAATTTTGTTGGCCCATATCGCTTCCAGCATCTCGAAGTCGATGCCTCGGTGGTCATGACGAACAAGAGCCTCACCGGGCCCAATCGCGGCTACGCGTGCGGCCACCTCTACTTCGAGACCGAAGGCATGATGGACCGGCTCGCCGACCGGCTCGGCCTCGACCCGGTCGAGGTGCGTCGGAAGAATCTCGTTCGGGCCGATCAGTTTCCCTACCGCACGCCGACCGGCGGGCTCTACGACAGCGGAGACTATCCGGCCGCCTTCGATCGCGCGCTCGAGCTCGCCAGGTATGACGAGCTGCGGCGCGAGCAGGCGAAGGCGCGGGCCGCGGGCCGCTACGTCGGGATCGGGCTCGCGCTCGCCGTCGACCCGTCGGTGTCCAACATGGGCTATGTGGCCACCGCGCTCGACCCTCAGTTCCGCGCGAAGCCCGAGTACCTGCCGAAGTCGGGCGCCGTGGATTCGGCGACGATCAAGATCGACCCGCTCGGGCGCGTCATCGCGATCCTCGCCACGACGCCCCAGGGCCAGGGCCATCAGACGGTCGTCTCCCAGATCGTCGCCGACGAGCTCGGGCTCGTGCCCCAGGACATCACCGTCGTCGACGAGATGGACACCTTCACGCGCGTGTGGTCGATCTCGTCGGGCACGTACTCGAGCCGCTTCGGCTCGGTGGGGACAAGCGCCGTCGCCCTCGCCGCCCGCAAGCTCAAGGCGAAGCTCGTGGCCTACGCGGCGCACCTGATGGAGCTGCCGGTGGCTGCGCTCGAGTTTCGGGACGGCGCCGTGCGTCCCCGGAGTGGCCGGGGCCCGGCGTACTCCGTCAAGGACCTGGCGGGCCGGGCCCACTGGAACACGGAGTCGCTGCCGGAGGGGATGGAGCCGGCGCTCCAGGCGACGGCGGTGTTCGGCTTCACCGTGGCGAAGGCCGTCGACGCCGAAGACCGGGTGAACTCGTCCAACACCTACGGCTTCATCGCCGAAGTGATGGCGGTGGAGGTCGATCCCGAAACCGCCGCGATCGAGATCCTCCGCTACGTCACCGTGCACGACGCCGGTACGATCATCAACCCGATGATCGCCGAGGGGCAGATCTACGGCGGCGCGCTCCATGGTCTGGGGGGTGCGCTGTTCGAGGAGCTCGCGTACGACGAGAATGGACAGCTCCTCACGGGAACCTTCATGGATTACCTGGTGCCAACCGCGAGCGAGGCGCCGCAAATCGAGATCGCTCACGTTGTCTCGCCGTCGCCACTGACGCCTCTCGGCTCGAAAGGGCTCGGCGAATCGTCGTCGATGACGGTGCCGGCGGTCATCGCGAACGCCGTCAGCGACGCGCTGGCGCCGCTCGGCATCAGGATCAACGAGCTGCCGATGACGCCCTCGAAACTATGGACGGCGATTGATCAGGCGCGACGCAATCAAGCCGTACCGGCATCTCGACCGCGTGCGCCCCGAGCCGGCGTGTCGGAGCCACCCGCATCTCAACCGCGTGCGCCCCGAGCCGGCGTGTCGGAGCCACTCGCATCTTCACCGCGTGCGCCCCGAGCCGGCGTGTCGGAGCCACTCGCATCTTCACCGCGTGCGCCCCGAGCCGGCGTGTCGGAGCC
>Ga0066665_10000060_pt1 | contig 28179 bp, 23 predicted proteins | sample GraSoiAngelo_114_FD_75175 | JGI IMG/M metagenome (GOLD analysis project Ga0066665, IMG submission 75175) | Grasslands soil microbial communities from the Angelo Coastal Reserve, California, USA - 14_0903_13_40cm | ecosystem: Environmental > Terrestrial > Soil > Grasslands | place: USA...
CCGGCACCGGCATGGACGCGCACGTCCTCGCCCGTGTGTTTGAGCCCTTTTTCACCACGAAGGCGCCCGGCAGCGGAACGGGACTGGGCTTGTCGGTCGTCTACGGGATCGTCAAGCAGAGCGGGGGCGAGATCGCCGTCGAGAGCGAGCCGGGGACGGGCACGGCGTTCAAGATCTGGCTGCCACTGGTTGTAGAGGGGGCGACGACTCGCTGAGGCCGTGCGGCGATTCGGTCAATCGCGGTAGGACGACGAAGCCGTTCTCCACGAACTCCGCGCCGAGGCTGGGCGACACCAGAGGTGATCTCGTGGGTCGGATGATCGGTCAGTCAGCGGGCACGTGAATCCGCATGCGGAACAGGAGATGGAATCCGCCCAGCGTCGCCGCGATCCCCAGCGCTCCGAGGATCACGCCGTAGTGGCCAACGATGTCACCCGCTGCTCGGCCGAGGTAGTACGCGAGGAGACCGGTGCCGGCGGCCCACGTGAGCCCCCCGGCCGCGTTCCAGCAGAGGAAGCGCCACCAGTCCATGCGCGTTGCGCCCGCGATCCAGGCGCCGGCCACGCGAAGCCCCGTAATGAACCGAGCGAGGAAGACCGTCTTCCCCCCGTGGCGCGCGAAAAAGCGCTCGGCGCGGGGGAGGAACCTCTCGGCGTAGCTCGCCAGAAGAGGCCAGCGACGGAGGAGGCGGCGGCCTCCCCAGCGACCAATCCAGTAGCCGGCGCTGTCGCCGGCGATCGCCGCCGTTGTCGCGACGACGATGATGAAGCCGATCCTGAGCTGGCCCCGCGAGGCGAGCAGGCTGGCCGCGATGAGCGCGGTCTCGCCGGGCACCGGTGCGCCCGCCGATTCGAGGAAAATGAGGAGGAAGAGCAGCATCGGACCATACGCCTCGACCAAGTGCTCCATGACTCCTCCTCGTTGGACTGTGAAGTCGTGGGTGCAATGCAGGTGCCACCGCCGAAAGTCCATGAAATGGCGCTCCGTTAGGAGCAGCGAAGGTCTCGGAAGAGACAATCCGACATTCGCCGGGCATTGTGACCCGCGCTCGCAACGGACGGACCCAGGACTGCCGGGAGAATCACGCGAAGGCTCTGGGAGGGCGCCGCGCTGTGGGCCGCCCGGTCGGCGAAGGACCGGCCAGCAAGCATTCGCTTCCCCACCAAACTGATTCACCTCCTCGCATCCTTGATGGTCGGGGAGCCGGGCGGTCGCCCGGGAGGCCCCCTGGGATATACGCGGCCGAGGGTGGGTCGGGCTGACGACATAGGCGACGGAGGAGAGTACAGCATCCTGTCTGGGGTCTACGTCAGTCCGATCCGGAGCCCTGATGTTCGTTTCGATTCAACCCCGCGCGTCACGAGCACCGTAGACGATAGAAGAAAAACCGGCTCTCCCGTACCCGGCCGCTCTGGCAAGACGAACTCGAGACGCGTGGCGAGCCGATGCCGAGCCCGCTGAGGGCCTCATGCGCCTCCCGGCCAGGCGGGCCGCGTCGATCTCGGCCTGAAGCCCACAAGTAGCCGAGAATCCCCGTCTGGAAGATCTCGAAACCCTTTGGAGGCTCTCCCTCTGGCTGTCCTCTGCTTGGGGCCGTACGGCCCTCTCGGATCGGGTTAGCCCTCCTTGGCTGGCTGGCCCACCCCACCGGCCGTGTCCGGGTACACGGTGACTTGAGCCCGGCGACCTGGCTGGCCGCGCCGAGGCCGCGTCTAATGCGTGGAGGAGGCCGGGCGCTCGTCGAACCTTAAAGACCGAACAACGGGACCGGACGTCCTGGGCCCTCTGACATTTTTCGCCCGGAGCTGCCGTTCCGCGTCCGGGCGCCGGTCCCATTCCACATCCCGAGAAATCCGCCTCGGGAAAGGAAGGAAAGACGGTCGAGACTTATGGGGATCGTGTCCCCGCGCCCCCGGCTGGCATTGACCTTGCACATACGCGACAGGTTCCAAGATTCTACGGGTCGACTAAGCGGACCTCGGACAAGTGCCTGCGTCAGCAAGGCTCGCCGCGATGCTCGAGTGGCTCAGAGAACTCGGCTCGTTCCATCGAATCGGGTCCGCGGTCGTCGCGATCCTGCCGATTCTGGCCGCCGCTTGCCTCGGCGCCTTTCTCGCGACCTGGCTTCAGGAGTGGCTCCGCGTCCGACGCGAGCATCTCGCCGCTATCAAGGCAGAGGTCTTCCGCCCACTCCGCAGGGAGCTCCAAGAATTTTATCTCCCCTTGCTGAGCGGCAAGATTGGACCCGTCACGATCGCGCAAGTGGCGGCCCCCGTGCCGGAGGCTGGAGACCATCCGTTGACCGTGTCCGCGAATGCTTGGCAGCTCCAGCTCTGTGGGACACGGCCCCCTGAGGCCGGTCAGATGGACCTGCTGCTTTACGCCGATGCGAAGTTTCGACACTATCGCCGCATCTTCCGGCGGTGGGAGCTGTTCAAGTCTGAGGTCGACGCCTACACGCGTCGGTGGGTGTCCTACGCGGAACAATTGTCGCGGACGGTCAGGGAGCAGAGCGGGCTACCTCTGATCACAGAGGCGGATCCGCTCTCCAACACTGAGTGGATCGACCCGGATGGCTTGGCGGTGTTTGTCGTGAACTGCCAGCTCGCCATCGGGCAGCGGCCGCTATGCCTTGGACCCGATGGACGGTCTCTCGAGATCGGCGGGACAACGATGGCCCACGCGGCCGCCGAGGATCCGATTCAGCGCAGCTTGAAGCTGCTCCGGGTACTTTGCGACAAGCGGGAGACGCTCGACTCGTTGCACCCGCAAGCTGAAGCTCTGCGGCACCTGGCGAAATACCTGTTGAGGGAACTGGACCGTCTTCGCCGGTCGTCCAAGCTTCCGGGTGGATGTCGACTCGCTCGGCTGTAGTCTTTCGGGCTGCTGACGGACAGAGACTCGCCGCCTCGGCGGGATGAGAGGGCCTCCAGTGCTCCGTCCGCCAAGCCACACTGGCGGCGGTGCCGACCGTCGAGAATAACGAGGAGACGGGCAGCTTCGCCGTGGCCCGTCGGCTTCGGGGCGCTTGGTGCTGCCCGCCTGGGCGCGTCGGAACTGGCTGGGGGCGCCCGAAGGTGATCGCCGTGTATGATCTCCTCGCGCGGGGCGTTGCCCGGCCTGTGTCACCGGATCGCTCTGCGTTTCCCTGATTCACCCGTCGTCACTCCAGCTATCGTCGCCCACGTCCGCGTCGACGATCACGCTCGAGCGCGCGCTCAGCAGCTCCCTCTCGAGCATTCTTCGGCCTCGACCCGTGTGCTCTCTCATTTCGTGGGTCCCGCGGAGACGAGCTCTTTGCCGAGCGTTGATTCGACCGATTAGGTTCGGGCCGCCATGATAAATACCTTCCCAATCCTATGGAAGGCCCACCACAGGCCTGTGAAAGGCCGTTCAGAGGGAAGGGCGCCCTTCTCGTCTCGATCGGTCAACCAGTCCTGTTCCAGCTCGGCCGCCGCGGAATCTCCGAAGGTCGTGATTTGGCGGGACCTCGGAGCAGACGATTCCAGGGTCGGAGGCCGACGCCGTGCCGGTCGCGGGGGCACTGGCACGGCGCTTGCCTCCGACCCGGTGCGGTGCATCCTCCTAAGAGCGGGCGGTGCGGTTGAGCCTGCGGGCGATCTTCGAAGCGGTACTGCCCAGAACGCGGCGCCCCCCGGGGGGTACCCTCGTCCTCGGCTGGCTGCGGCGCCTGAGACTGCGACTGGCGGTCTGTGTCGCCGGGATCGGCTGCGTGGTCGGCGCCCCCCTGAACGCTCAGGCGATGGATGCCCGGGTCCTGACCTACCACAATGACAACGCGCGAACGGGGCAGAATCTCAACGAAACCATCCTGAGGCCGAACAATGTCAGCCCCGGCGCGTTCGGCCGGCTGTTCTCGTATCCGGTCGACGGCCACGTCTACGCGCAACCACTGTATGTGCCGAATGTTGACATTCCCGGTCGGGGCCGTCGCGACGTCGTGTTCGTCGCCACCGAGCACGACAGCGTCTACGCGTTCGATGCCGACGACCCCAGCCTCGGCCAGCACTGGCACGTCAGGTTCACCGATCTCGCCAACGGAATCAGCACTATTTCCCCCGTTGACGTCGTCGAAAGCGGTGACGTGGTGCCCGAAATCGGCATCACCGGTACTCCCGTCATCGACGACCAGACCGGGACCCTGTACGTCGTCGCGAAAACGAAGGAAATCAGAATCGACGGCACCCACTATGTGCAGCGGCTCCATGCCCTCGACATTGCCACGGGCGCGGAGAAGTTTGGCGGGCCGGTGACCATCGGAGATACTGCTTTCGGCGTGGGGGCGGGGTATAGCGGTCCCGCCGTCGACGGCGTCGGCGCCGGGAGCGTCGGCAACAAAGTCTTCTTCGATGCCTTGCGGCACCACAACCGAAGCGGTCTCCTGCTCCTGAACGGCGTGGTCTACATCGCGTGGGCCTCGCACGGCGACAACAGTCCGTATCACGGATGGCTCATCGGGTACGACGCCACGACGCTGAACCAAGTCGCCGTCTTCAACACCACGCCGAACGGCGGATTGGGCGGCGTCTGGATGGCCGGCTCCGGCCCGGCCGCCGATCAAACCGGCAGCATCTATGTGTCGACTGGCAACGGGACCTTCGACGTCACCGCTTCTCAGCAGCCCGCCTATGGTGACAGCGTCCTGAAGCTCTCGACCGGTAATGGCGTGAGCGTGGCGGACTTCTTCACCCCCTGGAATCAGGCCGCTCTGGCATCGAGTGATTTGGACCTCGGCTCGGGCGGCGTGGTCGTGCTGCCAGACCAGCCTGGCGCGCACCCCCACCTCCTCGTGACGGCCGGGAAAGAGGGCAAGATCTACCTCGTCGATCGCGACGATCTCGGTATGTATCAGCGCTGCGGGGCGAATTGCGACGGTGTCGTGCAGGTGACACGCGCCGGTACCATTGGCGGCGGGGCGGTGCAGAGCATGATGCTGGGCGGTGCGTTTGATACGCCCGCCTACTTCAACAACCGGGTTTACTACCAAGGCGTCGGGGACGTCCTCATGGCGTTCGGGCTGTCCGACGGACGTCTCTCTTCCTCGCCGGTCTCCTTCTCGAGTACTCCGTTCGGGTATCCGGGCTCCACGCCAAGCATCTCGGCCAACGGGTCCAGCAACGCGATCGTGTGGACACTGCAGACGGATGCCTACGGCAGCGGCGGCCGGGCGATCCTGCACGCCGATGACGCCCTCGATCTCTCCCGGCAGCTGTACTCGAGTAACGTAGTGCCCGCCGACCAGCTTGACGGAGCAGTGAAGTTTGCCGTGCCGACCGTCGCGAACGGCAAGGTCTATGTCGGCACGCAAAGCAGTCTCGCCGTGTTCGGGCTCCGACCGACCAGCATCGCCGTCTACCGCCCGTCGACCGGAGAGTGGTTCGTGCGACCGCCGAGTGGTCAGAGCATCACGCGCGCCTGGGGCTGCCCGATCTGCGGGGACGGCCCCCTGTACGCCGACTACGACGGGGACGGCACGGCCGACAGCGCGATCTACCGGCCGAGCACCGGGATCTGGTACATCCTGCGCTCGAGCGACGGCGCACTGCAGCAAGTCCAGTGGGGAGCCTCCGGTGACGTGCCCGTCACCGGCGACTTCGACGGCGACGGCAAGGCCGACGTCGCCGTCTATCGCCCGAGCACCGGGATCTGGTACATCCTGCGCTCGAGCGACGGCGCGCTGCAGCAGGTCCAATGGGGAGCTTCTGATGACGTGCTCGTCCCCGGTGACTACGACGGCGACGGCAAGGCCGACGTCGCTGTCTATCGCCCGAGCACCGGCCTCTGGTACATCGTCCGCTCGAGTGACGGCACGGTGCAGCAGGTTCAGTGGGGCATAGCCGGCGACATTCCCGTTCCCCGTGATTACGACGGCGACGGCAAGGCCGACGTCGCCGTGTATCGCCCGAGCACCGGAATCTGGTACGTCCTGCGCTCGAGCGACGCGACCCTGCAACTCGTCCAGTGGGGCGCGGCGGGCGACATTCCGGTTCCCCGTGACTACGACGGCGACGGCAAGGTCGACGTCGCCGTGTATCGCCCGACCACCGGCAGCTGGTATATCGTGCGCTCCGGCGACGGCAGGGTCCAAGCGATTCAATGGGGAGTGGCGGGCGACCAGCCGCTGTTGCAGTAGATCCCGACCCTCTGCGCAATGGCCGTGCTCCCCGGTCTCGCGAGGCCCCTAGCGTGTCACCGGACCGGGGCCCCTTCTGGCCGCGTCTGGCGCTCCGGTGGCGATGCCCACCGACGGAGGGCCAACATCCGTAGGAACCTCGAGACGATTGTCACAGGAGTCGAATCGCCGACATCAAACGCAGGGGCATGATGAGAAAGTCCGAACGCGAGGACCAGCAGAGCGTCTGCGGCGGTCAGGGCGTAGTCAGGCTTGAGGATCAGGCCGAGAGGCTTGAGCGGCCGGTGTCGTCGAAGGTCAGGAAATGCGCGGCGTGACCGGGATCGCCGTCACCGAGCCGCAGAGGCTCGTGTCGGTGGACGGTAGTACTTCCCGATGAGCTGACGCAGAGTCTCCTCCTGGACGAGCCCCGCGGACTTCAACCGGTCGAAGATCTGCTGCCAGCCGTAACCGCCCGCCTTCATCCCCGCGATCTGGTCGGGCGTGAGCGTGGTCTGGGCGACCGCCCTCCCGTTCGTCGCGGGCGCCCGCTCCGCCCTGACGAAGGCCGTAACGATCCGCTGCTGGCGAAGCGACAGTCTCGTGTACGCCCCGACGACCGGATCCGTCGTCGGGCGGGTTGTGCTGGCGGCGGTGACGGCCGTTGCAAGCATCAGGAGCAAGACGCCCTTGATCAGTGTCGATGATCTCGGACGCGTGGCCCGGGCCCGCTCGGCAAGGCGGCTCTGCAAGGCCCTGGCGGCCAAGGGACTCCCCAACGATCGCCGACGATCAGGCAGCAAGCGTCGCGCGGAGAGCGGCGAGGCTGATCGCTTGGTCGTGAAGTCGGTCGTCCAGAGACCTTTCATGTGCCGTCGGTCCGAGGACAGAGGCAATGGACGTACCAAAGTGCCAACTGCCTGATCTTTCGAGCTTAGTCGGTCTTGCCTGTTCCCCTAACGTGAGTCGGAACGGCACTGGCCGGACAAGGCGGCACAGCCCGTTGAACCTGTCTGCTGAGCCCATGTCGGCTCGGTCCTGAGCGGCGGTGCGGGCGGAGGTGCGCCGCCGACTGACACGCCGGTGCCCTGGCGGCACCCCGGCTCAGGCCGATCAGGTTGCCCATGGTCGAGTTTCCAGCCGTTTGACCGTCGTGGTCTCCTCCTTGCTCTGGAAATTCTCAGGAGGAGCAGATGGGTGGACTTCGACGGCAGCCCGAGCCAGTGACATGGCCTGTTCTCCTCACCCTCAGCGATGGCTTCTTCCTCGTCAGTCCGCCGGCCTCCGTCGGTGCGCCGACGGCACCGGGAGACGAGCGCTGGATTCCATCGGGCATTCTCCGACTGGCCGAGGCATGGCGTCTCTAGGGGACGCCGGGCGCCGGACGCTCGCCGCCCTGCGGCGACGCGTCGGCCGCCGCGCGGCCGGGGCGAGCCCGGATCGCGCGGGGCCAATCCTCGAGGCCCGAGTCCTCGTCGTCGACGACGAGCGCGAGATCCGCGACGTCCTGACCGACTACCTCGAGGGAGAAGGCTGCGCCGTGGCGACGGCCGCGAATGGCGACGAAGCGCTCGAGAGCGTTCGCCGGGATCCGCCGGATGTCGTCCTTCTCGACATCAAGATGCCGGGGGTGGACGAGGTGCTCCGGCGCGTTCACCGGGACCATCCGAGGACCTCGATCCTCATGCTAACCGGCCCTGGCGACGAGGCGCTGGCCCGCTCGGCGCTCGTGATGGGGGCGAGCGACTACGTCGGTAAGCCGGTCACGCTGGCTCACCTGAGCCACGCGGTGTCGGCGGCCGTTCGCAGGGTCTCCGAACTCCGAGACTGATCTGGCCGCGGTTCCTGCGGCGCGCCGCGAATGGAAAAGATGACAATAGGAGTTGTCATCGGCTTCCGCGCCGGCGCGCCCTTCCGAGCGCGCCGAGGGACATCGAACCCGCCTCGCCTCCCGGCACGCGAGTCCCGCTCTGCGAAACGAGTCGTGACTCGCCCGACGACCATCGCCTGCCGTCCCATCGCCCCCAGGCGAAACGGGCGGCCGACGCGAGCCGTCCGACTTGACACTCATGGGGGCATCGAACCATCATGGCCCTCGCGGAGGATCGGCCAGATCGGCTCGCGGGCACTCCTGTGCGCGTGTCGCCGGAAGAGACGGCCGGAGGGACGCCGCTCCGAGATGGGGGCAACGGGCAGTCGGCCTCGGCAACTGACGCGGGCGGTTGGTCTTCGAGGGCGACGGCCCGACGTACCGGGAGGGCGCCCTGCGACGGCGGCGAGCAGGATCATCCGCCCGCCGACGGTCGGCCGCCTCCGACCCAAGCTCGACGGCGGAAGCCACGCACCAGTCACGGGGAGGGGACCATGTGCCTCGTCCATTCCATCCTTCAGCAGGGCGTTTCGCGTCGGGACTTCCTCGGGTTCGGGCTCGCCGCAGGACTGACGGCAGCGACGGCCGACTGGGGCGCATCGCTTCTTCTGCCCGGCCTGGCCGAAGGCGCGGAGACGCCGCCCCCCAACGGGGGTCGAGGCTCAAGCGGGGTCAGCCTGAAGTGGCTCGGCGTGGACGGTTGGGAGATCGCCTTCGGCCGCAAGACCGTCCTCTTGGATCCGTGGCTCAGTCGGACGCCGGGGGGGCTGTTCTCGCGCCCGTTCGACGCCAAGAGCTTTCTTTCCACACCCCTCACGCACGAAGAGGCGCTGATCGACCAGCACGTCAAGAAGGCCGACCTGATCCTGCTGGGCCATGGCCACTACGACCACATCGCCGACGTTCCCCACATCGCACAGAAGACCGGCGCGACTGTGGTCGGCACCGAGTCCCACATCAACATGCTGCGGGCGTACGGACTGCCCGAGGGCAAGCTCGTCGCCTGCAAGGGTGGTGAATTCATGCAGTTCGACGGCTACGCCGTCGAGGTCTTTCCGAGTCTCCACTCGCTCCAGCCGACCATGAAGGTCCCGATCCCTGGCCACTTCACGTCGGTCCCGCCCGTTCCGCACACGATCGGCGACATGCCGGAGGGCGGCGCCCTCGCCTACGTGCTCACGGTCGGGGAGTCATTCAGCATCTTTCTCATGAGTTCGGCCAACTTTGTCGAGCGCGCGATCGCCGGGCTTGAGCCGGACGTGGCTCTTCTGGCTCCACTCTCGAGAAAGCAAGTCCACGACTTCACCCCGAGACTGCTGCGGGCGCTGACCTATCCCAGGGTCATCCTGCCGACCCACTGGGACAACTGGGAGCGGCCGCTCACGGAGCCGCCCCAGGATCCGCGCGCGGTCCTGGGCGACGACGGCAACCTCGACGTGTTCGTGCGCGAGGTGAAGGAGGTCTCCCCGGAGAGCCAGGTTGTCGTGCTGAAATACTTCGAGACCTTCGCCCCCTAGCCCCGGGGCTCAGGGCGAAGACCCGCTACGTCTGGGACCCCGGGTGTTCTGCCGGGGCCGTGCCCGTCGCTCCGGAGGGGCGGCTGCGGCGCCCTCGCCGCAGACGCTCACCGACCCGCCGCGCTATCCTCGGCGAACTGACGAAGAAGGCGGCTTCCAGCCAGCGCCGGCTTCACTCCTGGGCCAGGACTGCTCGACCGCCCTCGCGTCCCAACCCTGGCACGGCCGCACCCGCCCGGGTGGGGGCCCCTGCCGATTCCAGGTACCAGGCTGCCCATCCTGGTCACGAAAGGCAGCGGACTCTGCTCCGAATCATCGTGATTCCGGGCCCTTACGGGCCTGGCGCCCTCTTTGCTACCTAAGCTCGGTGGGCACATTGTGAAGACTGGGAGGCTTTGATGGAACGTCGACGGGACTCCAGACAGGCGGTGACCTGGCCAGTTCGCTTGTGGCTGACGGAGACGTGCTTTCTCCCTGGGCATCTGGTCAACGCGACCCTTCACGGGGGCTGGGTGCACCTCAACTGGCTGCAATCGGAGATCCTGAAACTCGGCGAGACCTACCGCCTCGACGTGTGGCCGCAGGGGACACGGAAGGAGCGGGCTTGTGTTGCCGTCGTGCGGCATGTCAACCGCTACGGGGCCGGGCTCGAGATCCTGGACGAGCTGCCGGTGCCGGGGGACGACTCATCGGCCGTCCGGAGCCGAGGGACGGCCCCCTCGGACGAGGCGGAGCCACAGGCGATGCGGGCCGAGTGCAACCGCAACTAGCGGGGGCCATCATCGGCATCGGCCTCACGGTGCTCGCCGGATCCGTGAGCGCGCAGGTGCGCTACGTCGACGACACCGGCGGTGTGCACTGGGTACAGTCGGAGTCGCAGGTCCCCGAGCAGTACCGCGGTCGTGCCGACACCCGTCTCCCGTCAGTTCCCTCGGTGCCACCGGCCGGGTGTCGGGCCGCGACTGACCGCGCGAAGGCCGATTCGCCGCGCCTGGGTCTCCACAGCCTGCCGACCTCCGGGATCGCAGAGGCGACGCCCGTCGGCCCCGACGGTTGGGAGCCGCCCGCGCAGCAAACGCCGGCTGCGCCACGGATGATCCCGCTCTTCAGCCCTTGGGGGTACCAGTAGGCCTCTTGGGCGTCATCCCTCCGCTTCGAGTATTCCCGCCCGAGAAAGAGGGGACGGACATCGGGGTCGATCCCACGGGCGCCCTCGTCACGCTCCTCGCCGAAGGGCGATGCATAGTGCGCCGAGGCGCCTGTCAGCACCCGTCGGGCCGGCTGGTCGCCCGGCGCCCCACAGCCACCACACCCTAGGCCCGCCGCCGAGGCGCCCGGTGAAGAACGCTGCCGGGTCCTTCGGTCAGACGTCTCGCCCCATCAGCCACGAGCAGACGTCCGCAAAGGTGCCGCCATCGACCGTCGCCTCCACGCGCAGGCGACCGTCGTCCCCGACCTCCCCCAGCCACGCCACCGCCGGCGTCTCCGTCGGCGGCTCGCTCTGCGGGCGTTCTCGATAGCGCACGAGCACGAAGCGGTCGCCGAGGAACCACGCCTTGAAGTACTGCGGGCCGTCCTCCGCCCGATGGATCACGTTGAACCGTCCGCCGGCGTCCCCGGTTCCGTCACAGCCGGGGCCATCCGAGAACTGGTAGACGACGTCCGTCCAGACCTGGTCGACGGCGACGAAGGGAAGCCGCTCAGTGACGGGGTGGGCGGCGCCGGCCGCCCGCCCAGCCAAGAGCCCCGCGCCCATCAACGCGACCGTCAGGAGACCCACGCGACAAGAAACTCCGCGACGCATTTCCGACCCCCACCCTTTCCGGTTTCGTTCTTGCCCACCCCCGCCCGCCGCCCCCTCGACACGGTAGGCCGACCTCGATGACGAGGGGACTAGGATCCTCGCCGGCGCCTCCTTCCTCACCAAACCAGCCGCGGCATCTCTGGTTTCGAATGTTGCCAGGGCGCAGCGAGGAACCAATCCGGTTCATCTTCGACTTGACGCGGGGAAACCCCCGCAATGGGGCCCGGAATTCCCCGGGGCGTCGGGAGGAGTCCGTGGGCCGGAGCCCGGCAGTCGACGGCCGCGGACGGCTATCCAATCGCGCGGCAACCGCCGCCGACGCGGACGGTCGGGTGATCAGCTCGCCGGGGGGAGATCTCGCGTCAGAGCGTCAGGGTCGGCGCCCGCTGAGGGGACCCCGAAGGGCGCCCCGGCGCCGAGAACGATTGAAGGATTGGGGACTTGGAGTGTCGACCGCTGACTACGACCTGGTCAGCGAGCCCGACACAGTTCGCGAACCTTCTCGATGCGGCGTTCGGGCGAGGGGTGCGACGAGAGCCACTCGAACCGCGGGGTCGACGATTTCTCCTGAGTTCGTTGGAAGCGCTCGAGGACCGTCACGAGCGCGCGGCATGACGAGTGGGAGCGGACGAGCAGGTCCACGGCGAGGCGGTCGGCCTCGCCTTCCTGGTTCCCGCTGAACGGGCTCATGAACGGATACGTGCCCGCGTGCAGCACGAGGAACGGGATGACCCCGATCACGAAGAGCTCGGCGCCATTCCGCAAGGTCTGCTCGGCGTAGAGGGACTCGATGTGGCCGAGGTAGACATGGCCGAGCTCGTGAGCGATGACGGCCCGAAGCTGGTCGCGCGGTAGCGCGAGGACGGCGGACGTGAGGACCAGGTCGAACTTGTGGCAGCGCGGCGGGAGCGGGGGTGTGGGGTCGGGGGGTGGCGCCTCCTTGGTTTCCCCGAGGGCCTTCACCGGGGGCAGCGGCTTCCTGGGCTCAGACGGCACGGACACCCACGCGTTCAGCGCCGATGTCTTCAGAACGGCAAAGCCGATCGGACACTCGGGGCGTGGCGGAAGATCCCCCTGGACCTTCATGAGGGCCGCGAGATGCGGGGCGACGATCTTGAAGTCGGCTTTTTCAGACTGGCGCAGCTCCGGCTTCGACAGGGGTTTCGTCAACGTCGCGCAACCGCCCGCCAGGAAGACGAGCGACCCGATCAGAATCGTCCGGCGCATCACGCCCATGACCCCTCTCTCGCCTGTTTGCCGCCCATCTGAACGCGCCCCGCGGCGGAAGACCATCCGGTCAATCCCCCCAGCGATCCGGATCTTCTCGGAGGAGTTTCCGGATTGTCGTCGCCGTAGAGGATTCGGTGTGCATGTGGAGTGCCAGCTGTCGGCCCACGGGAAACAGCCACTTAGCGTGGAGCGCCGGACTCACTCGCGTCAAATCGACACCGTGTCCTTGCCATCCGCGTACGGCAGGCCCTTCTGGCACGCTACAGCGGGTCTCTCCTGCCACGGCCCTGACATCGCGTCCAGCGGGCGGCCGGCACCAGCCGCGGCAGGGAAGAGGCTTGGCGAAACACCGGATCGATTGAGAAGGCTCCGCCGAGACGGCTCGTAGCCCGGGAGAGAGAGGGGTCGGGGCCTCCACTGTTCAGTTCAAACCGGCGGTGGCGCGCTGCCCCTCGAACTCCGGGTCTGCCCCCTTCCCGCACACCCGCCGGCCGGTGCTCGGCCCACCCGGGTGTGGGCGCCCTCCGTCCGGCGATCGGGGGCCCTCCGATCGCCGGAGGGGGTCGTGCCGAACCGGTGGGCGCTCGTGCCGCCGCGCGGGGCCGAGTCGACGCTCGGTTCGATCGCCGAGCGGACCGTCCAACGCGGGGGCGTCAAGGGCATCCGTCCGCCCGCCTCCGTCTCGGAGTTCACGGCAACCACGCGAGGCTCGGCGCGACGTCGATCCCACGCCTGCCGTCCGTGAACCGCGGTCGCCGGGCAGGAACCGTCTGAACCCGCCACCGGTGACCGCCATGATCCGGCCTCTCCGGAGCCGCGCGGATAGGCGGTCGACCCGAGAAGGGAGGGCGGGGAGGCGAAGACGGCAGGGCGGTCGCCCCGTTCTTCGTCGGGTTCGTCATGGACCCCGACGAGGCGAGCTCTGGCCGAGCGACAGGCGAGAGGCCCAAGACCGGTGGCGTAGGAAGTGTGCGAGGCCGCCCGACAGGCCGTCGGGGGCTATGAAAGGTCGGCGGACGGGGTCACGCCGCTCGACGGAGCTTGGCCCTGCCCCCGCCGGCGCCAGCGCGGGCAGGACGGCCACGGGGAACCTGACCAGCGGGCGCCCAGCGCTGACTCCTCCCCGGCCTCAGCCGGGTCAGTGGCGCGCGAGGCAGCGATCCTGGAAGCTCCCGAGAATTCCGAATTCCGAGACACACGACGAGAGGGCCGCGGACGTCTGCCCCTGGGGGGTCAAAGGCGATCCTGACCGCGCGCTCGATTCCGGCCCTTCATGCCGCGACGCTATGGTTTTATCTCCGCGATCTTCGCTTCCATCTTCCTGACCAGCGCCGGGTACGAAGCGGTCCGGATGATGTCGTTGAACTGCCCGCGATAATTGCTCACCAAGCTCACGCCCTCGACGGCCACGTCGTAGACCAGCCAGCGATTCCCGCGTCGGAGCATGCGGTAGTCGATGGGAACTTCTTGCTGCTTCTTTGTCAGCATGACGGTGCGCACCGTGGCCATGTCGCCGTCGACCGAGTCCCCGACGTAGCTGATCTTCTCTCCGCTATAGAGTTCGATCTTCGACAGGTAGGTCCGCTCGAGGAGCTCCCGAAACAACGCGACGAACTGTCGGCGCTCGGCGTCGGTCCGCTGTCGCCAGTGCGGCCCCAGCGACTGCCGGGCCGTCTCCTCCCAGTCGAACAGCGCGTCCGTGACCCGCCGAATGGCCTCGCGCCGCACCTCACCCTTTCCGCTCGCCTTGAGGGAAGGATCCTCGAGGATCTTGATGACTTGGTCGACGGCGGCCTTGAGCTGATCGGCGGGCTCGCTGGCGGCTGCCGGCCGGACGACCCAGAGCCCAAGCAGGATTGCGCAGGCAATGAATAGGGGATGCCGTCGGGCCATCACGACCTCCTTTTCCTGGACGCACGCTGGAGAGGCGTTTGCCTACCTCACCCAGGAGCATGACCCCTGGACGCCCGACACGCAACCGACGTGCCATGCCGGCCGCCGTCCGTAGCGACGGCACCTTACACCAGGCCCACCGGCGGCGAAGGGGCCCGAAGGTTCGTTGCCCTGCAATAATGCTACGTAAGAAGTACACGGTCCGGCAAGGCCGCCTCGTTGTCCCGGAGGGCTTCGCGGTAGCTCGTCGCGGCTTGGGCGGCCGCGCCCGGGATCTTCATTGTTTCTGCGGCGCGGTGGCTGGAGGTCGCCGTGCGACGCGGCCGCGCGGAGCGTTCCGACGGCAGGACGAGCCGCGCTCCCCGCCCGCCCGGCCGGCGGGCGCGCTCGCCTCCACGCACTGGCTCCAGATCGACCGGTCGTGCGCGCTCACGCTCCTCCTCAGAGCCGCGGCCCGTCGCCCAGCCCTGGGCGCGGACCAGGCCGAGGGCCAGATCGCCGGCGGCTTCCTCGCCGTCTCCCTGGGCGTGGTGCTCGCCGAGCAGATCGAGACGATCATCCTGCCCGATACGGCGACGTCGTCGAGGTCAATCGGTGAAATTAATCTCTTGACAGGCCCGGACGGTCGGTCATACAAGGTGCACGATCTTGGCGATCGCGCCCGATCGACGGCGCGCGATCGCCCGTTCCCCTCAGTCGCGTGCGACGACCCGACTACGGCGCCAGGAGGCCAGGCATGGACGTGAACCGGCGGGACGCGTTGAAGATCCTCGGCGGGACCGTGGGAGCGTCGTTCGCGGCGGCGCTGGGCTCGGGGCGGGCGGCCGCGCAGGGCAGCGAGATCGTGGTCGGCAGCCTCCTCGACGGCACGGGGCCGATCAACATCTACGGGCTGCCGATGATCGACGCGACCAAGTTCGCGATCGACGACATCAACGCGAGCGGCGGCGTCCTCGGGAAGAAGCTCAAGCTGGTCCAGCTCGACGCCCAGTCGGACAACCAGATCTACGCGCAGTACGCGACCCGGCTGCTGGTGGAAGACAAGGTCGCCGTGGTCATGGGCGGCATCACGAGCGCCTCGCGCGAGGCCGTCCGGCCCGTCGTGGACAAGTACAAGCAGGTCTATTTCTACAACGAGCAGTACGAGGGCGGCGTCTGCGACAAGCTCGTCTTCTGCACGGGGGTCACGCCGGCCCAGCAGCTCGGCACGCTGATCCCGTGGGCGGTCGCGCAGCACGGCCCGAAGGTCTACACGCTGGCCGCCGACTACAATTACGGCCACATCTCGGCGGACTGGGTGAAGGTCTTTCTCGCGAAGGCGGGGGGGACCCTGGTCAACCAGGAGTTCATCCCGCTCGACGTCGTCAACTTCGACTCCGTGATCCGGCGGATCGAGAGCGCCAAGCCCGACGTGGTGATGTCCCTGCTCGTGGGAGGCAACCACATCGCCTTCTACCGGCAGTTCGCCGCCGCCGGCCTCAAGCGGAAGCTTCCCGTCGTGTCCGCGACGTTTGGCCTCGGCAACGAACAAGTCGTGCTCGCCCCCGAGGAGGTCGAGGGCCTGGTCGTTGTCTACCCCTACTTCCAGGAGCTCGACAACTCCGTGAACCGAGAGTGGGTGCCGCGCTGGCGCCAGCGCTATGGCCAGAGCTACGCCTACGTCACGGATTCGGCCTGCACCGTCTGGAACGGCTGGCACCTGTGGGCGATGGCCGTCAGCCGGGCGGGCTCCCTCGAGCGCGGCGCCGTGATCAGGGCGCTCGAGAGCGGGCTCACGTTCAAGTCGCCCGAGGGCGAGGTCACGCTGAACGCACAGAGCCATCACGTGGTCCACACGGTGAACCTCGCCCGCGTCAACAACCGGCACGGGTTCACGATCCTCAAGACGTTCCCGAACGTGCCCCCGTCGGACACGATCCAGGTGTGCGACCTGATCAAGAACCCGAGTCAGGCCACGCAGTACACCCCGAAGTTTTAGCGGCGCGGCGCCCGGCCGCCCGCGGCGTCCGCGGGCGCGGGCCAGACGCATGGATCTCGTGTTCGTCACGGCGTTCGGGATCGTCTACGCGATCGCCACGCTCGTCCTCCTCGCCCTCGGCCTCGCCGTGATCTTCGGGATGATGGGCGTCATCAACCTGGCCCAAGGCGAGTTCCTGATGCTCGGGGCCTATACGGTGCTGCTGGCGACCGCCCACGGCCTCGGCGTGTGGGCGGGGATCGCGCTGGCGCCGCTGGCCGTGGGGCTGGTCGGTGTCCTCGTCGAGCGCGCGATCGTCCGGTTCCTCTACGGCCGCATGCTCGACACGATGCTGGCGACGTGGGGGCTGAGCCTGGCGCTCGTCGGGCTCGTCACGCTCATCTTCGGGCCGACGACCGAGGGCGTCGCCACGCCGCTCGGCTTCTTCACGGTCGGCCGCTATAGTCTCCCCTACTACGACGTCCTCGTGGTCGGGGTCGCGCTCGCCGCCCTCGCCGGGACCTACGGGCTCTTCAACTTCACGCGCGCCGGCGTCGTCGCGCGCGCGACCATGCAGAACGCGGGCATGGTCGCCGGGCTCGGGGTGAACCCGGCGTGGGTCTACATGGGCACGTTCGCCTACGGCTCGGCCCTGGCCGGTCTCGGGGGCGCCGTGATGGCCCCGCTCACGGGGGTGGTGCCGACCCTCGGCCTCGCCTTCATCGCGAAGATCTTCATCACCGTGATCGTGGGCGGGCCGGTGATCCTCCTCGGCACCACGACGGCCGGGAGCGTCCTCGGCCTCGTCGAGAGCCTCGTGTCCTCTGCCTCCACGCCGATCTACGGCCAGGTCGCGATGCTCGCGTTCGCGATCGTCCTCCTCCGCCTCCTGCCGCAGGGGATCTCGGGCTTTTGGCGCCGCGGGGTATGAAGGCCGAGCCGGCAGTGTGGGCGGCCGGCGCCGTCGCCCTCGGCGGACTGCCGCTCCTGCTGTCGGCGTTCCAGGTCGTCCAGCTCACGGTGTTCATGGCCTTCTGCCTGCTGGCGCTGAGCCTCGACCTGATCTGGGGCGTCGCCGGCATCCTCTCCTTCGGCCAGGCGGCCTTCTTCGGCGTCGGCGGCTACGCCTACGGCGTGGTCGGGATCAACTCGGGGAGCACGGCGCTCGCGCTCGCGGGCGCCGTCCTGGGCGCCGCCGCGCTCGCCGCCCTCCTCGCCTACTTCACCTTCTACGGCCGGGTCGGGGCCATGTACTTCGCGGTGATCACGCTCACGGTGACCCTGATCCTGCACCAGGTGATGGGCTCGACCGCGGACCCGCGCTACGCGATCGGCGCCGCGCGCCTGGGCGGCTATAACGGCATGACGAACATCCCGTCGCTGGCCCTCGAGCTGCCCGGCCGGGCCCCGATCGTGCTCGAGCCGGTTCCGCTCTTCTACGCGGTCGGCGGCCTGCTCCTGCTGGTACTCGTCCTCGGGCGCGCGCTCGTCCGCTCGCCCTTCGGGCGGGTGCTCCTCGCCATCCGCGAGGACGAGGGACGGACGGAGCTGCTCGGCTACGACGTCCGCTGGCGGAAGCTCCTGACCTTCGCCATCTCGGGGGGGATCGCGGGGCTCGCCGGCGGGCTCTTCGCCGGGTGGGGCAACTTCATCAACCCGCAGGTCTTCAGCCTCTCGCAGTCGGCGCTGGTCGTGATCTGGGTGATGGTCGGCGGCCGCGGGACCCTCTACGGCGCCGTCGCGGGCGCGCTCGTCGTGCAGTCGCTGACGAATTACCTCGGGGCGGCCTCGGTCACCTACACGACGGTGCTCCTCGGTCTCGCCCTGGTCGTGATCGTGCTGATCCTTCCCGGCGGCCTGGTACCGGCGCTCGGACGGCTGCTCTCCCGCCTCGCCCCGCGGCCCGGACGCGCGCTCGAGGTCCCCCCGTGAGGGAGAGCGTCTTGGAAGCGCGCGGGGTCGTGAAGGAGTTCGGGGGTCTCCGCGCGGTCGCCGGCGTGGACCTGACGCTCCGGCGCGGGGAGCTCCGCTGTCTGATCGGCCCCAACGGCGCCGGCAAGAGCACCTTCTTCAAGCTTCTGGCGGGGGTCCTCCGGCCCACCGCGGGCACGATCCGGTTCAAGGGCCTCGACCTCTCGCGGCTCGAGCCCCACGAGGTCGCGCGGGCCGGGATCGGGATCAAGTTCCAGGTGCCGCGCGTCTACGACCGGCTCTCCGTGGCCGAAAACCTGTGGCTCGCGGCGAACTTCCGCCACGGGCGGGCGGCCGCCGGCGCCGCCGTCGGGCGCGCCCTCGCCCAAGTCGGCTTCGGCGAGCGCCGGGACAGGACGGTCGCGCACCTCTCGCACGGCGACCGGCAATGGGTCGAGATCGGGATGGTGCTGGCGGCGGAGCCGGACCTCATCCTCCTCGACGAGCCCACGGCGGGGATGACCCACGCCGAGGCGCGGCGAACGGCCGACCTCGTGCGCGAGATCAACCGGCGGGCGACCGTGGTCGTCGTCGAGCACGACATGGACTTCGTCCGCCAGCTCGCGGCGACCGTCACCGTCCTCCACCGGGGCGCCGTCCTGGCGGAGGGCAGCATGGACGAGATTCGCGACAACGCGACCGTCCGCGATATCTATCTGGGGACGCGCCGGCGTGCTCGAGGCTGACGGCATCCACGCGGGCTACGGGAGCGTGCCGGTCCTGGGCGGCGTCTCGCTCCGCGCGGGGGCGGGGGAGCGGGTCGTCATCATCGGCCGGAACGGGGTGGGGAAGACCGCGCTGCTGCGCGCCCTCATGGGCTTCCTCCGCTGTCGTCGGGGACAGATCCGGCTCCTCGATCGCGACATTACGCGCCTGCCGCCGCACGCGCGGGCCCGGCTCGGCATCGGCTACGTGCCCCAGGGACGCGAGATCTTCCCCGGGCTCACGGTGCGGGAGAACCTGACGATGGGGACGATCGGCCGGCCGGGGGCGTCGTCGCGGGTGGCCGAGCTCCTCGAGGTCTTCCCCCGGCTCGGCGAGCGGCTCGACCAGCGGGGCGGGAGCCTGTCCGGCGGCGAGCAGCAGATCCTCGCGATCGCCCGGACGCTCATCGGCGGCCCGAAGGTCCTGCTGCTGGACGAGCCGACCGAGGGGATCCAGCCGTCCATCGTGGATGAGATCCTGAGCCAGCTGATCGGCGTCAACACGCGCCTCGGGGTGACCATGATCCTCGTCGAGCAGAACCTCGACTTCGCCTGCGAGTTCGCCCACCGCGCGTACACGATGCTGAAGGGGCAGATCACCGAGGAGCTCGGGCCGGCCGGCCTCCGCGACCCCCGTGTCATTGCCGAGTATCTCGGCGTCTGACCCAAAGGAGGAGCCCATGAAGAAGGAAGCGCCCGTGACGAGGGAGACCGTCGAGCGCCTGTGCGTCCTCGCCGACTTGCCGCTGCCGCCCGCGCGCCGCGACAAGCTCGTCGCCCCGCTCTCGGGGCTGATCGCGGCCGCCAACGAGCTGAGCCGGAAGATCGCGGAGGGCGCCCGCCGGGGCGTGCTCCCGGTCACGCGCTTCCCTGGGCGCGAGGAGGCGTGAGATGGCGCAGGCTGACCTGCTGAACCTGACCATCGCGCAAGCCGCCCCCCGCCTGGAGCGGCGGGAGCTGTCGCCCGTGGAGCTGACCGAGGCCGTGCTCCAACGCATCGGGGCCGTCAACGCGACGCTCAACGCGTACATCACCGTGTGCGCCCCCCAGGCGCGCGAGGTGGCCCAGGCCACGGAGCGCATGATCCGCGCCGGCTACTACCTGGGGCCGCTCCACGGGATTCCGATCGCGCTCAAGGACAACATCTATACGCGCGGCGTCCGGACGACGGCGGGGGCGAAGATCCTCGCCGACTTCGTCCCTGACGAGGACGCGACGGTGGCCGCGCGCCTCAAGCGGGCGGGGGCCATCGTCGTCGGCAAGACGAACATGCACGAGTTCGCCTGGGGGGGGACGACCGACAACCCGCACTACGGGACCTGCCGGAACCCGTGGAACCCCGAGCGCTTCCCCGCCGGGTCGAGCGGGGGCTCGGGCGCGGCCGTGGCGGCCCGGACCTGTCTCGGCGCCCTCGGCACCGACACGGGCGGCTCGATCCGCCTGCCGTCGTCGGTGAACGGGATCGTCGGCATCCGGCCGACCATCGGGCGCGTCAGTAACCACAACGTCGTGCCGCTCGCCTGGACGATGGACACCGTCTCGCCGATGACGCGCACGGTCGAGGACTGCGTGACGATGTTCGAGGTGATCGCGGGCTACGATCCGTTCGACCCGCAGTCGGCCGAGGTGCCGCTCGCCGACTGTCGCGCCGGGCTCGGGCGCGGTGTCCGCGGGCTTCGGATCGGCCTGATCCGCGACTACTCGCTGACGCACCTGCAGAAGGCGGTCGGCGACGCGGTCCGGGGCGCCCTCAAGACGCTCGAGGGGCTGGGCGCCGGAGTGGAGGAGATCGCGATGCCGTCCATCCACGGAAACATCTCGGCCCAGCTGACGATCGAGTCGTGCGAGCCGAGCGCGTATCACCAGGAGTGGCTGCGCACGCGCCCGGGCGACTACGGCGAAGACGTGCGGACGCTCCTCGAGATGGGCGAGATGTACCTAGCGACCCACTACATTCAAGCGCAGCGGTACCGGAGCCTGCTGCGACGGGAGTTCCTCGAGGGGTTCCGGCAGGTGGACGTGTTCGTGACGCCGACCTTGCCCTTCACGGCGACGCCCTGCGGCGCGACCGAGGTGGTGATCGAGAATAACCAGACGGAGGACATGCTCTCGGCGATCATGCAGTTCACGGGCGTGCCGAGCCTCGCCGGGCTGCCGGCGCTCTCGCTTCCGGTGGGATTCGATCCGGATGGCTTGCCGGTCGGCATGCAGGTGATTGGGCGACCCTTCGACGAAGCAACATTGTTCCGCCTGGGACACGCGTATCAGGGGGTCACGAGCTGGCACACGAAGTCGCCTCGACTCTAGAGTCTCTCCGACGTCTCGTCGGACCGAGGTGAAGCCTCGCGCCGAGGTGCGCACGTCTGTGCTTCTCCCGGGTCGGCCGCCGAATCCTGAAGGGCGCAGCCCCGAGCCCCTGCTGAGAGCGGACTCGTCCCGAGGAGTCTCGACACGCGGGAGGGCAGCCGATCACTGATGAGTTCCTACGGACGCACGTGGACTCGTTCGTCGTTCGGCAGGGCCAGGCCTGCCGCCGAGTACACCTTGACCACAGCCGCCGGCGGTGTATTCTCCCTGGTGTAGAAGTCGGTTGCGAGGCCGCCACGTCCCCCTGTTCGGTGCGAAAGGGAGGTCGAGCCATGCCCCGTTACGAGTACTATTGCGACAAGTGCCAGCGCGAGGTGGCTCTCACGCTCTCTATCAGCGAGCATGAACGGCGCCAAGCCGCATGCCCAGAGTGTAGCGGACGAGACCTTCGCCCGCTGGTGAGCACGTTCTTCTCGCAAACAGCGCGCAAGTCTTGAGGGCTCGACTCCGCCCGAGACGCGGGTAAGGCGATCGTCCGGTAGCCACCTCGGACAGCGAGGCCCCTCGTCGGCCCAACGCCGTGCGCGTCCATGGGACGGCACCGTGAAAGAGAGAGGCGCGCACGGCATGCCGTGCGCGCCTCAGCAGCTACCGAGCCGGAGCGGTGATTAGAGGCAGAACGCGGCGACCATGCCGCCGAACTCCACCCGGTGCTCCTCGTAGCCGAATCCGGGCACCCCCCCGACTTCCTGGACGACGCACTGCTTGCCATCCACCATGAAGGTGATCGGGCCGGACTTCGCGGTCGTCCCGAGGTTGAACGTGTAGAGCACCTCGCCGGTGGTGGCGTTCGTCGCGTTGAAGATACCGGCCTGGGTCGTGTAGAAGGTCAGGTTGCCCGCCGTGGTCAGCATCCCGCCGGCGTAGCCGTGCTTGTCCTGCTGGTTCCGCCAGATCTCGCGGCCTGACCTGATGTCGCGGGCCTGGTCGACCTCGTAGCCCCAGAGGAATTCCTGGTAGGCGCCGAAGTGGCGGACGTTGCTGATGACCTTGATCTCCTCGAAGCCGTACTTCATCCCGGCGTTGACGGCCGGCAGGTAGATCAGGCCGGTCTTCTGGTTATAGGCCGACGGATACATGTTGACGCCGCCGAGCAGGCTCGGCCACATCTCGATGGCTGGCGCGCCCTGCGCCGGAATGTCGACCTGGCCGACCGGCCGCCCCGTAGTGTCGTAGTCCTTGATCCAGGTGATCTTGTCGGCAAAGGGCAGGGCCCGGAGGAACTTCCCGGTCTTCGGGTCGAGGTAATGGATGAAGCCGGTCTTGTTCGGCTGGACGACCGTCTTCCTCCCCTCGATCGTGATGATCATCGGAGTCTGCGGCGTGTCGAAGTCCCAGGGGTCGCCGGGGACGGCCGTGTACCGCCACTCCGTCTTGCCGGTCTCGGTGTTGACGGCGACGATGCCGGCGGCGCCGAGGTTATCCATCTTGCCGCCGCCCCGGTTCTTGGGGTTCCACTCGTAGGCGTTGGCGGTGCCGGTGAAGTACATCTTCAGCTCGGGATCCCAGGACCCGGTGATCCAGGGCCCCGCGCCGCCGTGCTCCTGGCTGCCGGGCGGCCAGGTGTCGTACCCGGGCTCGTCGGCGGCCGGGATCATGTTGGCCTTCCACTTGATCTTACCGTTCTCCGGGTTCACCCCGAGCACGTAGCCCGGGAGCCCGCCGAAGTCCGTCCCGTTCATCGGGACGATGATCGTGCCGGGGATCGCCAGCGGCCCGACGGTCGTCGCGTAGCCGGTCGCGTCCTGCGTCTTGGCGAAGTCCTTGGGATACGGGAAGCCCGGAAAGTCCGTCACGAACTTGGCGGCGCCGGTCTTGTAGTGGATCGCGTGCAGCTTGGCGTCGTTGGAGAGGAAGTAGATATAGTCGCCGGAGATGGCGAGGCCGCGGTGCTTGCCGGTGATGAAGGGCACGTTGTAGCCGCCCCAGTCGTCCGGAAGCTTGTGCTGGTACTTCCACACGCGCTTGCCCGAGCGAGCGTCGAGGGCGAAGACCGTGTTGTCCTGGGCGACGTACACGAGCCCGTCGAAGGCGAGCGGGGTGTTCTGGGCGTCGTTCTTCGCGCCCGTGGAAAAGAGCCAGGCGACCTTGAGGTTCTTGGCGTTGTCCGGATTGAGCTGGGTCAGGGTGCTGAACCGCTGTCCGGCCCAGTTGCCGTTGGCGTGGATCCAAGCGGCGCCGGGATCGGCGGCCAGCATGGCATCCGTCACGGCTCCTTGTCCCTGAGTCCCTTGGGCGTGGGCCCCGCCGACGAAGGCGCCGACGAGCAGCGACAGGGCGATGCCGCCGATTACGAGTGTTCTCCAGATGCGGTGCATAGGTCCTCCTTCGACTCGAACACGACTCGGCTTCGGTGCCGGGCCGATAGGTCGCGTCCCGCCGAGTGGCGGGAAACCGGGACGGTCCACGAACGGGTCAAACCGGCACAGGGGGTGGCGGACCACGGGGAGCGGCGGCTTCGCCACAGGTCACCACGGGACGGCCGTCCGCCGCGTAGGCGCGGGGGTCCCCGCGGCCGGTCCGGTGGTCGCCGGAAGACAGGCTTTCCTCGGATCCAGCACTTCGCCTCCGCTGAACAATCAGGACGGTCCGAGCGGTGGGCCGACTCTCGGCTAGGCGGGGGGCCTTGTCAAGGCCCCTCCGGAGTCCCTCCGGAGCCCCTGCCCCTCCGGAGCCCCTCGCCTATGTAGCCCCGCTTCGGTGATGACCTTGTGGCGCCGCGCTGCAGAACGCGGGAAAGCGCGAAGCCCGGTTCAGCAACCTCGCCGGCGCTCAGCGATCGTCGGGAGGCCAGGCTGAAGGCGACCGTGAGAGGTAGAACAGCGCCGCAGTATAACCTGTTCAAGATGGATAGAGTCAGCCCCACAAGCGCGCGAGCCTTTGTGTTAGATGACAAATGTCTATACACTACCGTTGAGCGGTTCGAGTGGGATCCGCGTAAGGCCGAGTCGAACCTACGCACCCACGACGCGAGCTTCGCGGAGGCGGTTACGGTCCTGCAGGACGACTTCGCCCTGACCCGCGAGGATCCGGAGGCCGCCCAGGAGCCGCGATTGGTTACTCGCCGTTACTCTAGGTTTGAGCAGTCTGGCGAACCTGCTCGTCGTTGTGTACGCGTACCGTGAGCCGGACATCATCCGCGTAATCTCGGCTTGGAGGGCGAACAAGCGCCAGAGGAGACAGTATGAGACGAGCCGTGGCTGAAAAGTATCGCGAGATCGACTTCTCGCCCGCCAAGCGCGGGGCGGTAGTGAAGCCCGAGCCGGGTAAGACCAAGATCTCAATTCGCCTAGACAACGCCGTGCTGCAGTACTTCCGCAACGTGGTCGACAAAGCCGGGGGGGGGAACTACCAAACGTTGATCAACGACGCGCTCCTCGAGCACGTCCACCTCCGCTCGACTCTCGACGCAGTCAGACGGGTGGTCCGGGAAGAGCTCGCTCCGTACGGCTCCGCGCGGAGATCGAACTCCGCGCTCCAGCGGCGGCGCTCTGCGCGCCGCTGACCGCGGGCTGGCAGTACTAATGCGGCGCAGCACGTCCCCCCCGATTCGGGCTCGTCGCGCGGGGCGTACTCTCTGGAGGCCGCCAGCGCCGTGAGCTCGAACCTCGAACCTCGGCGGCCACGGCCTTCGCACCTGCTGGGCTGCGTTCACGGGAGCCGCCGGGGCGGCATGGAGCCAGCCGAGGAGCAGAACGCTCAGATAAGACGAGGAGCAGCTTGTTCCACGGCACGCTCGCGGCCCTCGCCTCCCCGCGCTCGAGCTCGCTCTCGAAGAGCCGGGTCAGGGCCGTCTGGGCGAGGCTCATGGCCCCGATCACGAGGTGCGGTGGGACCGAGCCTCCCGACTCCTGCGCGCGGTGGCTGTGCGAGAGGCCGATGGAGAGCAGGTAGTAGGAGAACTCCGGGGTCATCGCCACCTCGGCGGACTCCCGTAGCCACCGGCCGAGGCTGTGCTTCCGTCGGTCGACCCGCTCGGTGTCGACGGCGCCGTCCTCGCGGAGAAAGAGCTCGGCCGAGCGGGGAAACGCGAGGAAGTGCTCGTAGAGCGCCGCCGTGAGCCGCTCGGCGTGCCCGTGCACGACCGGCGCCGAGCGGCGGATGGCGGCCACGTCCGCCTCGGAGAGGTCGACGCATCATCTCCCGGATGAACCGCGGCATGTCGGTCGCTGGCAGGTAGCCGGGCTCGACCGCTCCAGACCCCGACGCCGAGGGCGCCCGGTCGTCCATGCCCCAGCATCTCCGCAGGGCGCTCGCCGCGTCAAGGCCGACTCGGCACGTTTGCGCGGGAGCCTGACATTCGGGGGAGCGGCGAGTACGCGGGGACCGGCCGATCGGTTTCGAGCGGGGAATCGGGTTCCCGCGAGAAGCCTTCTTCCCTGGGATCCCTGCCCCGCGGCGGTCGCACTGCTCAGCGAGTGACGCCAGAGCGCATCACCGCGCGGATCGGCGGCGACTCGGCGAGCGTGACCACGGGAGCCGAGCGAGTCCCTCCCGGGCAGACGGCGGGGGCTGAGAGCACCGGGGGACCCCGGCGCCAGCGGCCAGTCGGCGAGGCTGCGGAGCCGGGCGAGCAGACCGCGTGTATACTGCGGGCGAGTCGTCAGCTCGACTGGAGGCCCTCATGATCCGCGTGTCCGTGCATTACCCGAGCAAGGCCGGCGCCAAGTTCGATCACGCCTACTACGCCCAGAAGCACATGGCCCTCGTCCGCCAGCGGCTCGGCGGTCTTGGACTCATCCGGGCCGAGATCGACAAGGGCTTGGCCGGCGGCGCGCCGGGCTCGTCGGCGCCGTTCCTCTCGATCGGCTACTTCTACTTCAACACCCTCCAGGATTTCCAGAAGGCGATGAAGGCGCACGGCACCGAGGTGATGGGCGACCTCCCGAACTTCACCAACGTCACCCCCGAGGTACAGATCAGCGAGGTCGTGGGCTGAGAGGGTCGACAAGGCCCGCCTCGGCGAATCCCTTCCGCCTGAGAACGCAGGAGTCGCAGACGCCGCACGGGCGCCCGCCCGGCTGGGGGTCGTAGCAGCTCCAGGTGAGCCCGAGGTCCACGCCGAGGGTGTGCGCGCGGCGGACGATCTCGGCCTTGCTCGCCGCGATGAGCGGCGCGTGGATCCGGAAGCGGCTCCGGCCCTCGACGCCGGCCCGGGTCGCAAGGTTGGCCATCCGCTCGAAGGCCTCGATGTACTCCGGGCGGCAGTCGGGGTAGCCCGAGTTGTGGGCGAGCACGCCGTTCGCGACGAAGTTCTCGCACCCGTCGACGGAGAGGTCGTACAGATAGTCGGCGCGCACGTCATGGATCTCGACCACGCGAAGAGCGGCCAGGCCGGACGAGGCCAGGGCGGGGCGGGACGGCCCCGCCCCGACTGCCGGCAGCCTGGCCCGACGGCGGGCGTCGCCCGGGCCGCGCGTGGCGTCGGTCTCCGTCTCGGCTTCGGGATCGAGCCCTGCTGGGCCCATCGCGTCCCCGAGCGCGGCGCGTTCGCACGGGCTCGCAGCCTCGTCGCGCCCGTTGGTCCGGGGGCGACCGAGGGCGGCGGTGTGCGTCGAAAGGAGACGCAGAGGATATAACTCGAGGAACCGTTGACGATCGCGCGCCCGGCTCAGGCACAGGAGCCGTCGCGAATCCGATCCCTCCCGGACGCTCGGGAAGATGCCGTCGAGAGCGAAGCAGCGGGAGGTATCGTCGATAAGCGGGTGAGACGCCTGAGCCAGCGCACACTCGCCCGAGGCGACACGGCCTCCGCCACCATCCCACAGCCCGGCCACGACGACGCGGCGCTGCCGTTGAGACAGGTCCCAGAAGAATGAGGGAAAGCGCTTCTCCCCTGCCGTGGCCGCGCTCCGGAGGCCGAGGGTCCTGAAGAGAGCGGCGAGAACCGGCGACTCGGCCGCGCGATCGACGTCGCCGGCCGGAGATGTTCCGACCAAGACGCCGCGCGGCTGGGCGTATGACCCGAGGACGTCGGCGGCGGGTCCGGGAGTCCCCCCGACGGCCGACGGGAGGGCACCCGTCCCCGACGCGAGTCCCGTGCCGCCGTCGGCGAGCCCGAGGCCGATGCCGTAGAGGACCTCGTCGGAGGCCGGGACTCCGAGGAGGACCTGCGCAGGTCCCCCGCGATTCGAGCCGAGACCGTCCCTGGCCCCGCGGGCTCCTCGGCCTCCGTGCCCGTTTCGGGACCGGACCAGCTCGCGGAGGTCGATGAACGAAAGGTCGCGCGGCCACGCGGCGGCCGAACCCGACAGATCGACGGGCACGACGATCGGCGTCCCCGTCTCGACCCGGGCGCCCGTGACCGGGACGGGACGCGCGGTCAGGGGGTCGACGGTGAAGAGCGAATGATCTTCTGAGATCGTGACCTCCTGACCTTCCTCCAGGCGGATCCTGAGGCAGCGCCGGTGAGCCGCCGGATGCCGCCACCGCCGGGTGACGCGACGCCAGCCGATCTCGAGGCTGCCCGGATCCACGCGCCGCTCATCGCGGCGAGCAAGGCCGAGATCGTCCGCCGCGCCCGCGCCCTCGGCGTGGACCTCGGGCTCACCTGGAGCTGCTACGACCCCCAGCCGGGCGGCCGCCCGTGCGGCGTCTGCGACTCCTGCGTCTTCAGGCGGAAGGGATTCGCCGAGGCGGGCCTGGTCGACCCCCTCAGCCCACGACCTCGCTGATCTGGACCTCGGGCGTGACGTTGGTGAAGTTCGGGAGGTCGCCCATCACTTCGGTGCCG
>Ga0066665_10000073_pt1 | contig 26506 bp, 27 predicted proteins | sample GraSoiAngelo_114_FD_75175 | JGI IMG/M metagenome (GOLD analysis project Ga0066665, IMG submission 75175) | Grasslands soil microbial communities from the Angelo Coastal Reserve, California, USA - 14_0903_13_40cm | ecosystem: Environmental > Terrestrial > Soil > Grasslands | place: USA...
CCCGAGCCGGCGTGTCGGAGCCACTCGCATCTTCACCGCGTGCGCCCCGAGCCGGCGTGTCGGAGCCACTCGCATCTTCACCGCGTGCGCCCCGAGCCGGCGTGTCGGAGCCACTCGCATCTTTCCCAGGCCACCCTCGGTCCAAGCCGACCTCAAGGACCCCGCTCCAATGAAGCCTCCGAAATTCGAGTATCACGCGCCGAGGAGTGTCGAGGAGGCGCTGGACGCGCTGGGGCGTTACGGCGGCGACGCCAAGGTCCTGGCCGGCGGCCAGAGCCTCATGCCGCTGCTGAACTTCCGCCTCGCGCGCCCGGCGGCGCTGGTGGACTTGAACCCCATCGGCTCGCTCGCCTACATCCGCGAGCACGACGGCCAGATCCGCTTCGGCGCCATGACGCGCCAGCGGACGATCGAGTTCTCGCCCGTGGTGGCCCAGCGCCTGCCGCTTCTGAAAGAGGCCACGCACTGGGTCGGGCATCTACCGATCCGCACGCGCGGCACCATCGGGGGCTCGATCGCGCACGCCGACCCGTCGGCCGAATACCCGGCGGTCCTCACGGCGCTCGAGGGCGAAGTGGTGGCGCGCGGAGCCACGGGCGAGCGGGTGATCCGGGCCGGCGATCTCTTCCAGACCTACCTCACCACGAGCCTCACGCCCGACGAGATCCTCACGGAGGTGAGGCTGCCGGCGATGCCGGCCGGCGCCGGGTACGCGCTGGAGGAGTTCTCGCGCCGTCACGGCGACTTCGCGATCGTCGGCATCGCCGCGTTGGTCGTGCGCGAGGGGCAGCGCTGCAAGATGGCGCGGCTCGCCACGGCGGGGGCCGGCCCCGTGCCGGTGAGGTTGCGCGCCGCCGAGGAGATTCTGGAGCGCGAGGGGCTGGGCGACGCGGCGATCGAGGCCGCAGCCCGGCGGGCCACCGAGCTGGTGACTCCCGATGCGGACATCCACGCCTCGGCCGACTACCGCCGCCATTTGACTGGAGTGCTCACGAAGCGCGCCCTGACGAGGGCGATCGGAGTCGCGCGTGGCTGAGATCACTGTCCGCCTGAACGTGAACGGTGTCGCTCACGAGGGGCGCTGCGAGCCGCGCAAACTGCTCGTGGACTTCATCCGGGAAGACCTCGGCCTCACCGGGACGCACGTCGGATGCGAGCACGGCATCTGTGGTGCCTGCACGATCATGTTCAACGGCGAGGCCGCGCGCTCGTGCATCATGCTCGCCGTGCAGGCGGACGGCGCCGAGCTCATGACGGTCGAAGGTCTGATGCGGGACGGCAAGCTCCACCCGCTGCAGGAGGCGTTCCGCGAGCACCACGCCCTGCAATGCGGCTTCTGCACGCCGGGCATGCTGATGACTGCCCTCGATCTGCTCCGCACGAACGCGTCGCCCAGCGACCGCGAGATACGCGAAGGCATCTCCGCCGTTCTCTGCCGCTGCACCGGCTACCAGGGGATCGTCAACGCGGTCCGCGCCGCGGCCCCAACGCTCGCCGCCGGGCGCTAGGGTTCGGGGAGAGCGCGTGAGGCTCCGGCGCGAAGGGACGCGACGTCTGTGACCGAGCACCGCGCCGGCGCCGCGACGGCCTCGACGGCCCTCCCGCGGCTCGTCGGAGCCCGCGTGCCGAGACGGGAGGACGGCCGTCTCCTGACCGGGCAGGGGAGCTACGTCGACGACCACCGCCCGGCCCGGCTCCTGCACGCCGCCTTCCTCCGCTCGCCGCATGCCCACGCGCGCATCGCGCGGATCGACGCCTCCGGCGCGCTCGCGCTACCGGGCGTCGCGGCGGTGCTGACGGGTGAAGACGTCGCGCGCTCGGCGAAGCCGGTGCGCGCGGCCTCCAGGACGCCTGCCGTCAAGACCACGAGCTATCCACCGCTCGCGCTCGGCAAGGTGCGCCACGTGGGTGAGGCCGTCGTGATGGTCGCGGCGGAGAGCCGGTACGTGGCCGAGGACGCCGTCGAGCGCATCCGGGTCGAGTACGAGCCGCTGCCGGTCGTCACCGACATGGAAGAGGCGCTCCAGCCCGCGAGCCCGGTGCTCCACGACGAGGCGGGCACGAACCTGCTCGTCAGCCGCGAGTTCGGCCGCGGCGACGTGGATGCGGCGCTGGCGGCGGCGGCGGTGATCGTGCGCGAGCGGTTCCGCTTCCACCGGCACACCCCGGTCTGCATGGAGAACCGCGGCTGCCTGGCCGAGTACGCGACCGGGAGCGAGACGCTCACGCTGCGCTCGTCGGCCCAGTGTCCCGGTCTCGTCCGCGACGTCCTGACCGATCTGCTCGACATGCCCCAGCACCGGATCCGGGTCGTCGCGACCGACGTGGGCGGGGGCTTCGGCGCCAAGGCCTCGCTCTATCCCGAGGAGATCGCCACCTGCGTCATGGCCCGCCGGCTCGGGCGCCCGGTGAAGTGGATCGGCGACCGCCGCGAGGATCTGCTGGCGACCACGCACGCGTGGGACGAGATCGTCGAGGCCGAGCTCGGCGTGGACCGCGACGGCAACATCGTCGGTCTCCGTGCCCAGGTCACGGCCGACGTCGGCGCCTACTCTATCTATCCCTGGACGGCCGCCATCGAGCCCGTGCAGACGATCAGCTTCCTGCCCGGGCCGTACCGTGTGCCGGCGTACCGGGGCCGCGCGCGTGGCGTCGCGACGAACAAGGCGCCGCTGGGCCCGTATCGCGGAGTGGGGCGCCCGCCGGCGGTCTTCGTCATCGAAGGCCTGATGGATCGAGCGGCGCGCCAGCTCGGGCTCGACCCGACGGAGATCCGGCTCCGCAACTTCGTCCGCGACGAGGAGTTCCCCTACAAGTCGCCGTCCGGCATCGTGTGGGATCGCTCGAGCTTCACGGCGTCGCTGCGGCGGGCGTGCGAGGCACTGGACTACGCGGCCGTGCGCGCCGAGCAAGCGCGGGCGCGGGCCGAGGGCCGCTGGCTCGGCGTCGGCGTCGCCTCCTACGTCGAGCTGACCGGGATCGGCTCGGCGATTCCCGTCTCGCCCGGTATGCCCATCGCGACCGGCACCGAGGCGGCGACGATCCGCTTCGATCCCGCGGGCCAGGTGACGGCGGTGTTCGGGATCGCCTCGCACGGGCAGGGGCTCGAGACGACGCTGGCCCAGATCGTGGCGGACGAAGTCGGCGTGCCGATCGAGGATGTGCGCGTCGTCCACGGCGACACCGAGGTCTCGCCCTACGGCACCGGCACCTACGCGAGCCGGAGCCTCGTGCTGGCGGGGGGCGCCGCCATTCTCGCCGGGCGCGCCGTGCACGAGAAGATGCTCGCAATCGCCGGCCACCTCCTCGAGGCCGACCCCGCCGACGTCGTCCTGACCGGCGGCCGGTGCTCGGTACGCGGGATGGCCGACCGGAGCGTGACCGTGCGCGAGATCGCCCGCGCCGCGTACACGGGCCTGCGGCGGTTGCCGCCGGGCATGGAGCCGGGCCTCGAGGTCACGCGCTTCTACGACCCGTACTACGGCACCGCGTCCAATGCGACCCACGTGGCGGTGGTCGAGGTGGATCGCGCGACCTGCGAGGTGAAGACCCTGCGCTATCTCGTCGTGGAGGACTGCGGGCGCATGGTCAATCCGCTCATCGTGGACGGCCAGGTGCACGGGGGCGTGGCTCAGGGGCTCGGCGCGGCGCTGCTCGAGGAGATCGTCTACGACGAGCACGGGCAGCTCCTGAGCGGCACCCTCATGGACTATGTCGTGCCCTCGGCGTGCGAGGTTCCGTGGATGGAGGTGCATCACCTGGAGACGCCGTCGTCGGTCGCGCTCGGCGGCTTTCGCGGCATGGGGGAGGGCGGAACGATCGGCGCTCCCGCCGCCATCGCGAATGCGGTCGCCGACGCGCTGGCGCCGCTCGGGATCGAGATCGCGGAGCTGCCGGTGACCCCTGACCGACTCTTCCGACTCATCGAGCGCGCCACGGTGCGAGAAGGATGAACCTCGAGCTCGGATGCCTGAAGCTGCCCTAGGCGAGTGGTCCGAAGCCGACCGACGTCTGGTCCTGCGCGACGAGCGGACGGAAGCGGACCGGCAGGCCGACGGCGACCTTGTCGAGCGGGATGTCGACGATCCGGCCGAGGATCGAGACACCCTCCTTCAACTTCACGACGGCGATGGCGTAGGGCGCTTGGGCCGCGTGCGCCCTCGGCGCCACCCGGATCACGGTGAAGCTCGCGATCGTGCCCTCGCCGGCCAGCGGCATCGACTGCCACGCGCGCGTGTGACACGCGGGACACAACTCCTTCGGGGGGATCGCAAGCTCTCCGCACGCGCCGCACCGGACGGCGGTCAGCTGTCCCGCGCGCGCCCGCTCGAAGAAGGCGCGAGCGGTCATGAAAGGCTCAGTCACGGCCGAAGAGACTCACGAGCACCGTCGCGGTGTTTCCGCCGAGGGTATGGGTGAGCCCGGTTCGGGCGCCGTCGACCTGCCGCGGGCCGGCCTCGCCGCGGAGCTGGGTGACGATCTCGGCGATCTGCGCGGCGCCCGTCGCGCCGATGGGATGGCCCTTCGCCTTCAAGCCGCCCGACGGGTTGACGGGGACCTCTCCGCCGAGGCTCGTGAGACCCTTCTCGGCGGCCCGGCCGCCGGCCCCCGGCTCGAAGAGGCCCAGCCCCTCGGTGGCGACGATCTCGGCGATCGTGAAGCAGTCGTGCAGCTCGACGACGTCCACGTCGGTGGGGCCGAGGCCGGCCTGTCGGTACGCCGCCGCCGCCGCGCGCTCCGTCGCGGGCACCCGCGAGAGGTCGCGCTTGTCGCCGAGGAGCATCCAGTCGGAGGCGGCCGCCGAGGCGAGCACCCACACCGGCTTGCGGTGGCGGCGGGCGACTTCCTCGGAGGCGAGCACGACGGCGGCGCCGCCGTCGCTGAACGGACAGCAGTCGAAGAGCTTGAGCGGATCGGCGACGTAGGCGGACCGCAGCACCTGGTCGATCGTGATCTGCTTCTGGAACTGCGCCTTCGGGTTGAGCGCCCCGTGGCGGTGGTTTTTCACGGCGACCGCCGCCATCTGGGCCTCGGTCGTGCCGTACTTCTCCATGTGCGCCCGCGCGATCAGCGCGAACACGCCGGGGAAGGTGAGGCCCAGCGGCTGCTCCCAGACGGCGTCGGAGGCGTAGGCGAAGTACTCGGTGGACTCGGCGGTGGAGACGTTGAGCACGCGCTCGGCGCCGCCCACGAGGATCACGTCCGACACCCCCGCCGCGATCTCCATCACGGCGTGACGGAACGCGGCGTGCGAGCTCGCGCACGCGGTCTCGAACCGGGTCGTGGGCACGGACGGGATGCCGAGGACGGACGCGGCCTGCGGTCCGGTGTGGAGCTGGTGCTCGGTCTCGCTCCCGACCACGTTGCCGTAGTACAGGGCTTGAACGGCGCGCGGGGAAATTCCGGCATCGCTCAGCGCGTCCCCGGCGGCGTCGGCGAACAGCTCGGCCGAGGTACGGTCGTGCAGCCCGAATTTCGTCACTCCGACCCCGATCACGGCGACCCGGCGCATGAGAGTCCTCCCCACCGCATGCTAGCATTAAAATTCATGGCCTTGCGAGGGCTCGTCCTCTTCGGGTGCGGGTGGATCGCGCGACGCCACGCCGCGGCCGCCCGGCGGGTCGGCGTCCCGCTTCTCGTCGCGAGCCGCGACCTCGCCCGCGCCCGCGCGTTCGCGCGTGAGTTCGGCGCGGCCGACGCGTTCGGCGCGTACGAGGCCGCCGCGCGCGATCCTCGAGCCGGCGCCGCCGTCGTCTGCACGCCCCACGATCGCCACTGCGCCGACACCCTGCTGGCGCTCGGTGCGGGCCTCCACGTCCTCGTCGAGAAGCCGATCGCGCCGACCGTGGAGGAAGCCGATCGGATGATCGCGGCCGCGCGGGCCGCCGGGCGCGTGCTGATGGTCGCCGAGAACTTTCATTTCATGCCGGCGTTCCGCCACGTCCGCACCTTGGTGACGTCGGGCGCGGTCGGCCCGCTGCGCGAGCTCCACTTCATGGCCCGTGGATACCGCCAGCATTCGGGCTGGCGGCTGGCCGCCGGCGCCGCGGGCGGCGGAGTGCTGATCGACGCCGGGATCCACTACGTCCACAACCTGCGCTGGTGGGGCGGGGAGGTGCGGCGGCTCTTCGCCTTGCGCCCGCCGCAGACGGTCGGCCTCGGCGGCGAGGACGCCGTGGATGTTCTCGCCGAGCTCCCGGCCGGGGTCGTCGGCTCGGTGTCCATTTCTCTTGGCGCTACCGGCGTTCCGCGCGTTCAATGGTCCTCGGTGACAGGCGCCGATGGCACGATCTTCGCCGACAATCGCGGCCGCTGTGTCCTGCTGAGGGGGCGCGGCCGAACGCGCCTACGGCTCTTCCACCGTGATTCGAGAGGTCACGAGGCGATGCTGAGGGCCTTCGACGACGCGGTGGGCTCCGGGCGGCCGCCCGAGACCGACGGCGTGTCGGGCCGGTGCGACCTCGCGGTCGTGCTCGCCGCGTACCGCTCCGTCGCGGAGCGGCGACCGGTGGATCTGGCGTGCTGAGCGAAGAAGCGCTCATCCTCATCGTGGTTGCGGTCGCCAGCATGCTGCTCGTGATGGGCGTGCTCGAGCTGATCTGGCCCTCCAGGCCGCGTCATCCGGTCCGCCGTCCGCACGCCCGACGGGCGCCGCCGCGGCCGGTCGAGGCCATCCTGCCTTCACGCCTGGTCCTGAACGTCTCGCCCTCGCGACCGCCCGCCGAGCTCGTGTTTCGGCGACCGGCCGGCTACGTCACTCCACCACCCGCGCCCGAAGCCGTGACGCCTCCGGTAGCGATCCCGCTCGACACATCGCTCCCCCCGGAAGCCGTTGCGCCAGGACCCACCGCGCCCGACACGCCAGAGCCCCCAGCCGAAGCCGTCGCGCCCCCAAGACCGACCGAACACGTGGTCCCGGTGCCGCTGCCCGAGCGCCCCGCGCCCCGGCCGGTCGAACCCGCGGCGCCCCCGCGACCGGCTGACGGCCCCGCGCCGGCACGCCGCCGGCGACGAAGCAAGATCTCGCCCCATGCGCGGCCACACGGAGTGCTCCGCGCTCCGGATGCCCCGGCGAGTCGGAGCGCGGAGCCAGCCCCGTCCGATCTCGTACCGCTTGGCGGTGGCGACACCGGCGCGAGCACCCCGGGGGAGATTCCTCGGCCGTGGGCCGGTCCTCCGATGGCGCCGGCGCCGGAGGCGAAGCCCAGGCGGGATTCGCCGCTCGTCGAGGCGTGCTTTGCCCTCTATCAGGAGAAGCGGTTCGGCGAGGTCGTGTCGGTCGGGGAGGAGACGCTGGCGAAGCTGGGAGTCGAGTGGCCCGCAAGCGTCTCGCACGAGACCGCGGCCCTCTGGTCGGTCGTCGGGCTCGCGAAGCAGGCGCTCGGCGACGACGACGGCGCGCGCTCGGCCCTCGAGTCGGCGATCGACGCCGCGCCCGAGGTCGAGCGGGCGACCTACCGCCGCCACCTCGCGACGCTCGCGCTCGACTCCGCCCAGGCGCGGCTCGCGCGCGCCGGGAGTCACGACGCCGACGATCGCATCCCGGCGATCCGAGCGGCGATCGCATGGACGGAGCGCGGGCTCGCGGCGGTGGCGTCGGACCCGGCGCTCGGCAACGCGCGCGAGGCCGCCCACGAGGCGCTCTGGCAGGCCTACGAGCAGGCCGCCACGGCGCTTCTCCAGCGGCAAGAGTTCGGCGGCTCGCGGCAGCTGTTGCACGAGGTGCTGGACGACCCCGCGCTGCCCCCGGTACGCGCCGCGGGGTTGCGCGGGCTGCTCTCCAGCACGTTCGGCGCCGAGGTCGGCCAGCTCACCGCCCAGGCGATCCTCAGCATGCAGGAGGGGCGCGAGCCCGAAGCGCTCGAGTCACTCCGGCGCGCCGAGGAGGTGCTGGCGGCGATTCCCGCCGAGGCGCTGCCGCCGGCGCGCCGCGACGAGGTGGACCAGCGACTCTGGTGGGGGTACGCGGAGCTCGGGAGCCGTCGGCTCGACGCCGGCGCCTACGAAGAGGCGCTCGATCCGCTGCTCCACGCGCTCCGATTCGACTCCATCGGTCCCGAGCGACGGGGCGAGACGCGCGCGGCGGTCGTGCGCGCGCTCGAGGGCATCGCGGCGGTGCGCGCGCTGTCGATCCGTCGCCTCGCCGACGCGGACTGCCGCGACGAAGCGGCGCTGGGTGCCGAGCAGCTCCGCGGGCTCCTGCGCAAGTGCGTGGAGCTCGGCGTCACCGAGGGGGAGCTGTGGGCGGCCTACACGCGGATCCAGCGCCTCTGCGAGGAGCTCGACCTGGAGGACCCGGCCTGATCTCGTGAAGCGCTCGCGCCGTCTACGGCTCGACGCTCTTGCGGCGGATCTCCGCCAGCAGCGCCTCGGGCACCTGGAAGAACGCCGTCACGACGCCCGGGTCGAAGTGCTTGCCGGAGCAGCGCTTGATCTCGGCCTTGGCGGCGTCGATGGGCTGAGCCTTCGAGTACGGACGGTCGAAGGTGATCGCGTCGAACGCGTCCACGACCATGAAGATCCGCGCGCCCAGCGGGATCTCCTCCCCCTTGAGACCGCGCGGGTAGCCGGTACCGTCCCACTTCTCGTGATGGGCGTAGACGATCGGCACGGCGCCGCGCAGGAAGGGGATCTTCTCGACCAGCTGCTTGCCGATCTCCGGATGGCGCCGCATGATCTGCCACTCTTCCGGAGTGAGGGGGCCAGGCTTCAACAAGATTGCGTCGGGGATGCCGATCTTGCCGATGTCGTGCAGCAGCACGCCGTGGGCGAGCTCGGTCAGGTCCTTCTCCGGCACGCCGTACTCGCGCGCCGTCGCCAGGGCATAGCCGTGGACCCGACGCGAGTGAGACTCGGTGCCGACGTCGCGCGTGTCGAGCGCCGAACCGAGCGCCTCGAGCGTCGTCCGGTAGGTGTCCTGGAGCTGCCGGTAGGCCTGCTCGAGGTCGTGCGTCGCCTCGACGACCCGGCGCTCGAGGAGCTCCTGATACTGTCGGCGCTCGATCAGGAGCTGGCGCCGCTCGAAGGCCCGCTCGGCGGCGATCAAGAGCTCGTCCACGTTCACCGGCTTCATGATGAAGTCGTACGCCCCGAGCTTGAGGCTCGCGATCGCGGTCTTCACGTCGGCCGCGCCGGTCAGGACGATGACGGCCGCGTCCGGGTCGGCCTGGCGCACCTGCTGGAGCAGCTCGATGCCCCCCATGACCGGCATCTTGAGGTCGGTGACGGTCAGGGGTGGGCGGGAGGCGCGGAACACCTCGAGCCCTTCGCGCCCGTCGTTGGCGAGCAGGCACTTGTAGTTGGCGCCGAGGAAGATCTGGTGCAGGACCTCGCGGACCTGCCGATCGTCGTCGACGATCAGGATGTCACACCGCTCCATGTCAGCCCACCTTCTCGGCTGGTCCCGCGCCCATGACCTGGTTCTTGCCCGCCCGCTTCGCCGCGTAGAGCGCTTCGTCGGCGGCCCGGAACAGCTCCTCCGCCGTGGCGGCTTCGTCGTCCGGAAGACTGGAGACGCCGAAGCTCGCGGTGACGTTCTTGCCGTGCGAGAACGGGAAGGTCGCGACGACTTGCCGGATCCGGTCCGCGTAGAGCCGCGCACCGGTCTTGGAGGTCTCGACCAGCAGGACGGCGAACTCATCGCCGCCGTAGCGGGAGACGACGTTGATGCCGCGCGAGTGCTTCATGAGGATCTGACCGATGTCGCGCAGCGTCTCGTCGCCCACCGCGTGGCCGAACTCGTCGTTGACGGACTTGAAGCCGTCCAGGTCGAGCACGACGACGGACACCGGGTGGTTGAACCGCCTGAAGCGCGAGATCTCCTCCTCGAGGCGGAGCGAGAAGAAGCGTCGATTGTAGAGTCCGGTCACCTCGTCCTTGAACGAGGTTTCCTTGAGCTTCGCGTTGGTGGCTTCGAGCTCCCGATAGGCCGCGTCGAGCCGCATGGCGAAGGTGTTGATGTCGATCGCCTGCTGCTCGACGGTACCGAGCATGCTGGAAAACGACTTCATCAGGGTGCCGACCTCGTCGCTGCGGGTCCCCAGCTCGGCGAGCCTCGGCTCCTTGGACAGGAGGTCGGCCATCCGTATGAACGCCCGGCCTAGGTCCCAGATCATGTACGCTCCCGCCAGCATGCCCAGCACGGTGAAGAGGATGAGGGCCTGGAGCCCGTAGAATCTGGCGACTTGCGAAGGGTCCAGTCCGGGCTGCACGTATCGGTGCGCCACGTAGGCCAGAACGAGCAGTGGGATCAGCGAAGAAAGAGTGAGCGCCAACAGGACCTTACGCCTCAAGAGCCGTCCTGCGGACGCGACATCTCCCGTGGGTTCGGGTGGCATATACAAGATTATTCTATTGCCGCAATACCCGGTCAGTGTCAGAATTTTCAAGGAAATAGCCCATATGCCCGTCCTGGCAGACAAAAAAATCGATTGTCTGGGGCTCTTTTGTCCGATGCCCATCGTGAAGACCCGTGCGGCCCTGCAGCACATGGCCGCGGGGGAGATCCTCGAAGTCACCTCGGACGACCCGGGCTCCGAGGCGGACATGAAGAGCTGGTCGGCGCGCACCGGCAACGATCTCCTGGAGATGGAGAGGAATGGCGCGGTCTTCCGCTTCTTCGTCCGAAAGACTCGGTAGGCTCTCCGGTCCACCGGCGGCGGGCCCGCGTGTCTACCTCGACTACGCGGGCTTCTCGCCCGTCGACCCCCGCGTCGTGGCCATGATGCGGCCTTTCCTGGAAGGCGGCATCGGCAATCCGAACGCCCAGCACTCGCTCGGGCTCGAAGCCCGCGCGTCGCTGGACGGGGCCCGGGCCAAGGTGGCGCGCCTGTTCGGCGCCGCTCCGGCCGGCGTGGTGTTCACCGCCAGCGCCACCGAGGCGAACAACCTGGCCATCAAGGGTCTGGCCCAGCGCGCCGCCGGCCGGCACGTCGTCACGTCCGCGATCGAGCACATTTCGGTGATCGACTCGTGCCGCGACCTCGAGAAGCGCGGCTGGACCGTCACCTACGTGGGCGTCAACGCCGAGGGCCGCGTCGATCCGGAAGCGGTGGCCCGGGCCATCCGCGAGGATACCGTGCTCGTCTCGATCATGGCGGCCAACGGCGAGATCGGCACGCTCCAGCCGGTCCGTGAGATCGGCCGGGTTGCCCGGGGGCGCGGCGTGCCGTTCCACGTCGATGCGGTCGGCGCCGCCGGGCGCGTGCCGCTCCCCGTCGACACCTGCCACATCGACCTTCTCACGCTGTCGTCCAACGATCTGTACGGGCCGCCGGGCGCCGGCGCACTCTGGGTGCGACCGACCGTCAAGCTCGCGCCGCTGACCGTGGGAGGCGGGCAGGAGCAGGGCTATCGTTCGGGGACCGAGAATCTTCCGGCCATCGCCGGCATGGGCGTCGCAGCCGATCTCGCGCGCGTCGAGGTCGGGGGCGAGGCGGCGCGGCTCGGCGAGTTGCGCGATCGCCTGCTGTCAGGGCTCCTCGCGCGGATCTCGGAGGCCCGTCTGACGGGCCCCGCTGGCACGGCGCGGCTCCCCCACCACGTCTCCATCGTCGTACCGGGGGTGAAGGCGGAGAGCGTCCTGATGGAGCTGGACCTGCGCGGCATCGCCGCCTCGTCGGGCGCGACCTGCACGGCGATGACGGGCGAGCCGTCGTACGTGTTGCGGGCGATCGGCTGCGACCGTGAGGCCGCGGAAGGCTCGCTCTGCTTCACGCTGGGCCGCTGGACCACCGCGAGCGAGATCGACATCGTGCTCGATGCCGTTCCGGCGGTGGTGACCCGGCTCCGCCGCCTGGCCCCTCAGTAGGGTGCGCCTCTTCCTCTTCGACATCGACGGCACGCTGGTATCGGTGCGCGGTGCCGGCCGCTCGGCGCTCGCTCGGGCGCTCGAAGAGACCTACGGAACGGCCGGGGCGATCGACCGTTACGACTTTCGCGGCCGGACCGATCTGCGCATCGTCCACGACCTCATGACGGACGCGGGCGTGGACGCCGATCGGATCCGGTCGCGGCTCGACGACTGCTTCGAGGCGTACGTGCGCGAGCTCGCGCGCCTCATCGGCGATGGCTCGCGGGTGCGGGTCCTGCCCGGGGTCGCCGAGGTCGTCCGGCGGCTCGGCGCGCGAGGGGACGCGCTCGTCGGGCTCCTCACCGGGAACATCGAGGCGGGCGCCCGGATCAAGCTCGCGCCGACCGGCCTGTGGCCGCTGTTTCGGGTCGCCGCCTACGGTGGCGACGACGCCGACCGGCGTCGACTGCCCCCCATCGCGCGCGAGCGGGCGCGTGCTCTCGGCCACGACGTCACGTTCGACCGCATCACGATCATCGGGGACACCCCGCTCGACGTCGAGTGCGCCCGCGGCTGCGGCGCCCTGGCGGTGGCGGTCGCGACCGGTCAGCATCCGGCCCACGAGCTGGCGACGTGTGAACCCGACCTGCTCTTCGACGACCTCGCCGACGTCGACCGCGTCGTGGCGCTTCTGACCAACGGCCGGCCGTGACGCTCGTGCTGCTGGTCCTGTGGCTGCACCTGCTGGGCGTCGTGGTCTGGGTGGGCGGGCTCATGTACCAGGCTCACGTGCTCCTGCCCGCGGCGCGGCGGGGCGGCGCCGCCCCGTTCGCCGAGGTGCTGCGGCGCGGGCGACCGGTGACGTGGACGGCGATCGCGCTCGTGGCGCTGACCGGGTTCTACAACGTGACGCGCCTGGGCCCGCTCGAGCGGGTGTTGGAGAGCGGCGCGGCGCTGACCTTGGCACTCAAGTTCGCGCTCGTGCTCGCCGCCATCGCCGTCTCGGGCCAGCGCGACTTCGCCCAGGTGCCGCGTCTGGCGCGCGCCGTCGCGGCCGGGGACGATCCTCGCCCGGCGCTCTCGGCGATCGCGTGGATGGACCGCGTCGTGCTGCTGCTCTCTGTGGTGAGCGTCTACCTGGGGCTGGCGATCGCCCGGGCCTGATCAGCGGACGAGCGGGGCCACGCCCAGATCGCGGGCGAACTGATCGCACTGGGCGACCAGCACCGGCGCCAGCGGGATCCCGTCCTTCGGTGGCTGACCATGACGGGCGCGTCGGGCATGGCAGACTCCTCAGAGGCCGGTGATCTTGATGCCGGAGTTCTTCAGCTTGTAGCGCCGGTTGATCGCGGCGAGGACCGCGGTGATGCCCTCGAGCGGGCCGGCGTTGGAGAGCGCGCCGACGTCGATCGGGCGCAGGCCCATCGAGCGCGCCAGCTCGCCCACGGTCTCTTTGGCCGCGGCGTCGGCGCCGCACAACAGAAGGTCGCACTCGATCGGGTGATCCGTCTCGGACAGCTCGTGCGCGGCGATGTGATGGAAGGCGGCGACCACCCTCGCCTCCGCCAGCAGCGCCTGCGCCTCCTCCGCCGCCGAGCCGGCCGGCGGCGGCGTGAAGAGGCGTGGCCCGCCGAACGTGAGCGGCACGACCGTCGAGATCACGACCTTGCCGCGACAGCCGTCGCGGACCTCGGGGAGCGTCGCGGCGAGCCCTTGCGCCGGCAGCGCGATGACGATCACCGTCCCGAGACGGGCCGCCTCGGCGTTGGACTCGCCGATGATCGGCAGCTTGTGGGTGTGCTCGCGCAGCTCGGCCGCCTTCGTCTTCGCCCGCTCGGGATCGCGCGAGCCGATGATGATCGAGTGGCCGACGAGCGCCCACCGCGTCGCCAGTCCCGCGCCTTCCTTGCCCGTGCCGCCGAGGATCGCGATGTTCATGGCGCCTGGCGTCCTATCGAAAGAGGTCGCGCGCGGGATCGCGTAGGAGCGGCTTCGACCCTTCCTCGCTCGGCTTGAGCCTGAGCCCGCGCACGATCGCCGCCGGAATGCGGTCGAGCTTGCCCATGACCGGCTCGGCCGCGCCGGCGAGCTCATCCGCCAGCGCCAGGATCGTCGCCTGCAGCGGGCGGCCGGCCGGATCGCGTTCGCCGAGGTAGCTGAGGAGCGGCGCGAACCCGGCGAGACCGATCGCGATGTTCGTGAGCCCCTCGCGCCAGGGCCTCCCGAACGTGTCGGAGATGATCACGAAGACGTCGGCCCCGGTGAGCGCGCGCACGCGGTCCCGCACGCCGCGGGCCGAGCGGTCGGAATCTTCCGGCAGGAGCGTCACGTAGTCCGCGTCGACGTTGGACTGATCGACACCGGCATTCGCGCAGATCCACCCGTGGTGCGTCTCGGTGATGAGGACGCCCTTGTCCATTCGCACCACGCGTCGCGACTCGCGCAGGATCACCTCGACGAGCTGCGGATCTTTCGCGAGCCCGGCGGCCATGGCGCGCGCGATCGGCGAGGGCTCGACGTCCGAGAGCCTCACGAGCCGACCTTCGGCCTTCGACACGATCTTCTGCCCGATGACGAGGAGATCGCCGGCGATCACGGGCGTCGACTGGCGGGCCGCCGCCTCGACGATGAGGCGGGCGATGTCGTCGCCGCGGCGCACCTCGCCGATCCCCCCGATGCCGATCACCTCGTAGCGCATTTATTGGAGCGGGGGACGTGAGGCCGGCTTGGACCGAGGGTGGCCCGAGAAAGGCGCGGCCTGGCTCCGACACGCCCGGTCTTCCCTGTAGGCCGGGAGAGGGTTGAGAAAGGCGCGACCCGGCGCCGTGCGCCAGGTCGATACGAGGCGAGCGGTCTCGGTGGTGCTGTCCTCGGCGAGCAACGCGGTCAGGTCTTCGGGCGCGTCGATGTCGAGCCCAAGACCCGGCAGCGGGAGGACGCGGGGAGCGAGGCCGTGCCGCCGCGCCGTCTCGAGGTGTCGCTGGAACGACGGCTCGCCGAACGTCAGCCCCATCGCGCCGGGCGGGGCCAGGGCGACCCCGTTGGTGCCGAGTCCGGAGCGAGAGGGGACGAAAGCCGGCACGCCCTCGCCCGCGGCACCGGCCAGTTGCCGGAGCTCGTCCGCCGTCACGCGCGGCACGTCCCCGGGCACCGTCAGGAAGAGGCGCGCGCCCCGCCGACTCGCCTCGGCCTGGGCCAGGGCAACGGCGGCCGTGTGGCCGCGATTCTCCGCCTCGACGAGGGGCTCGGCGCCCAGACCACGCGCCATCGCCGCAACCGCCGGGTCGCGCGTGACGACCCAGACGCGGTCGAGCTCGGCGGCCGCGAGCGCGCGCAGCACGTCGCGCAGCATCGCGCACGCCAGCTGGTCACGCTCGCCGAGCGTGAGGACGCTCGCCAGACGCTGCTTGACGCCAGCCAGGTCTTTGATCGGCACCGCGACGACAATCATCGGCGCTCGAGGACGCGTCGGGCGAGCTCGGTCTCGTGCTCGCGACTCTTCATGACGATCTCGGCCAGGTCCGCCTGGACGCCGAGTCGCTCGAGCTCCGTGACGCACGCCCGGTCGCTCCGGTCGATCAGCAGGCGTCGGAGCCACGGCCTGTACGCCGCCGCAACGCCCAGCGGAGAGATCGGGAGACCCCGGGTGCGCATGAGGGCGGCCGCCGGGCCACGCACCGCCGCGCCGCCGACGATCGGGCTCACGCCGACCACGGGCGCGGCGGTCGCGCTCAGAGCATCGACGATGCCCGGCACGGCGAGGATCGGGCCGACGGACGTCACGGGATTGGACGGGCACACGACGACCAGGTCGGCGGTCCGGATCGCATCCAGGACGCCCGGAGCCGGCTGTGCCGCCGTCGCGCCCTCGTAATCCACGCCGACCACGTCGACCAGCGCCTTCTCGCGCACGAAGTATTCCTGAAACGTGAGCCGCCCGCCGGGGGTTCGGATCATCGTGCGCACGGGATCGTCGCTCATGGGAAGGATCCGCGCCGCGACACCCAGAGCCGCGGCCAGTCGTGCGGTCACCAACGAGAGCGACTGCCCGTCGCGGAGCGCCCTGGTGCGGGTCAGATGCGTCGCCAGGTCGCGGTCGCCGAGGTTGAACCACGTGTCGGCGCCGTAGGCCGCCATTGCGCGCAGGCACTGGAACGTCTCGTCCGCGAGCCCCCACCCGCGCTCCGCGTCGAGCGTCCCCGCGAGCGCGTATATCACGGTGTCGAGGTCGGGCGAGACGTGGAGCCCCCAGATCTCCGTGTCGTCGCCGGTATTGCCGATCACGGTGAGGTCCCGCTGGGGAACACACGCCGCGAGGCCCCGCAGGAGCTTCGCGGCGCCGGTGCCACCGGCGAGCGTCACGACGCGCATGTCAGTCGCGAGCGGCTTCGCGCAGGGTCCACAGTGCGCTGCCGCCGCGCCAGGCGTAGAGCCCGGCGCCCTGGCAGCCCGCGAGCGCCGGCGGCAGCGTGCTCTCCGGCACCGGGATGAAGCCGAAGCGCACCCAGATCCGGTCCAGACTTTGCGGCCGCGTGAAGAGGGTGACGACGCCCGCGGCGGTGGCGTGGTCGAGGACCGCCGCGACGAGCTGCGCGGCGACTTCCAGGGGCTCGGTCTCGATGACGACGACCGGCCCGTGGAGCATCATCGCCGGACCGCTCCGCTCGCCGACCGCGGCGCCGACCAGCCGCTCGCCGCCGTCGACGGCGCCCCACGAAAACACGATGTCGGCGGTGGCGGGCCAGGGAACCGCGGCGAATTCGAAGAGCGGCCTGGCCATCGCGGCGTCCGGCAGGGGCCGGTACCCGATACCCTGCCAGACCCGCGGTACGGTCGCGGACGCGAGAGAGGGAACCGGAACAGCGGCGGGCCGGTGGCCCTCCGCGCGGGATCCAGTCCTACTTCTTGCCAAGCACCGCGTCCTTCAGGCTCTTCGCCAGCCGGAACTTGCACACGCGCTTGGCCGGGATCTTGAGGGGCTCGCCGGTCTGCGGGTTCCGACCGATCCGCGCTTTGCGGTTCGCGAGGACCAGCTTCCCGAAGCCTGGCAGAAGGAACACGCCGCTCTTCTTCGCTTCCCTGGACGCGAGGTTGAGCGTCTCGTCGAGGATGCCCTCGATCTGCTTCCGGGTGAGGCCGGTCTTCTCCGCAAGGTGCGCGACCGTCGCAGACTTCGTCATCGTCTTCGCCACAGGTGTCCTCCTGTCGATCGGGGCTGGTGGTGGTTGAACGCGAACTGCATTATTAGCACAGGCCGACCCGCGCGGCTACCCGCGCGTGAAGCGGAATTCCCCCGACGCGATCAGTCGGCGATACGAGCCGAAGCGCGCCTCGGCGTCCTCGATTTTGTCGAGGGGTGATTCGGGGTCTTCGCCATCGTTATAGGTGTGAAGGAGGCCGTAGAGCGTGTCGCGCTGAGCGGGCACCCGGCCGGCGTCGCGGATGAGGCGGTGCAGCTCGGCCGGCCCGACGAGCTGGCCGTACTGCGCGCCGGCCGACGTGGAGATCGACTCGTTGATCAGCGTGCCGCCCAGGTCGTTGGCGCCCGCCGACAGGAGCAGCTGCGCCAGCTTCGGCCCCTCCTTGACCCAGGAGGACTGGATGTTCCGGAAGGTCGGACCGAGCATCAGGCGCGCGAGCGCGTGCATCTTCACGACCTCGATCCCGGTGGCGCCCGGCCGGACGCCGGGGACCAGCCCCTTCGCCCACATCGGTGCCTCGGAGTGGATCAGCGAGAGCGGCACGAACTCGGTGAACCCTCCGGTGTCCTTCTGGATCGCGCGGAGCAGGGCCATGTGATGGATCCAGTGTGCCGGCGTTTCCACGTGGCCGTACATGATCGTGGAGGTCGTGCGGATGCCGAGCGCGTGCGCCGTCGTGATCACGTCGACCCACTGCTCCACCGTGATCCGGCCGCGCGCGATGACGTCACGGATCGCCTGGTCGAGTATTTCGGCCGACGTTCCGGGCAGTGTGCCCAGGCCCGCGGCCTTGAGCTCCGCGAGATACTCTCGGATCGGCAGGCCCGAGCGGATCGAGCCGTACAGCACCTCTTCGGGCGAGAACGCGTGGATGTGGAGCGCCGGCACGGCGGCGGTGATCGCGCGGGTGAGGTCGATGTAGTAGCGCCCGTCGAGCTTCGGCGGCAGGCCGGCCTGGATGCAGACCTCGGTGGCGCCGAGCTCCGACGCTTCGCGGGCGCGGCGGACGACCTCGGCGACGGGAAGGAAGTACCCCTCCTCTTCGCGATGGTCGCGGCTGAAGGCGCAGAAGGTGCAGTGCTTGATGCAGACGTTCGTGAAGTTGACGTTGCGGTTGACGACGTAGGTCACGACCTCGCCGGCCTGCCGCCGCCGCATCTCGTCGGCGACGAGCGTCAGCGCGTGAAAGTCGCGGCCCTCGGCGCGCGCGAGCGCGATGCCGTCCTCGACGGACACCTCGTGGCCGTCGAGCGCCCGGGCGAGGATCGGGCGGAGGTCGCGCGAGACCCAGTCGAGCGAGGCGAGGAGACTACCAGCGGCGCCAGTGTTCATAAGAATCCTTGACGAGACCGCGCTCGTCGAGCAGGGTTCCCACGCGCGCGCGCAGGCGCTCGTCCAGGAACTCGGGACGCGCCGCGAACTCGGGATAGATCGCGAGGCGCTCGCGCAGGACGAAGCCCTGGCTCTCGGTGGCGCGCCGGAGCTCGGGGATCAGCGGCCACGGTTTCTCGGGGTTGATGTGGTCTGGCGTGAGCGGCGAGACGCCCCCCCAGTCGTTGAGTCCCGCGGCCAGCAGGCGCGGATAGGCGCGCGGCGACAGGTTCGGCGGCGCCTGGATGTTCATGTCGGGCCCGAGAACGAGCCGCGCCACGGCAAGGGTCCGGAGCAGATCGTCGAGGGACGGCTCGGGCGCGTCCCGCATCGGGATCCGCGGCTTGGCGCGGAAATTCTGGACGATGACCTCTTGAATGTGTCCGTACCGCTCGTGGAGGTCGCGGATCGCGACGAGCGCGTCCACGCGCTCGCGGGCCGTCTCGCCGATCCCGATGAGCAAGCCCGTCGTGAACGGGATGCCGAGCTTCCCGGCGAGCGCGATCGTCCGGATCCGTCGCGCGGGCACCTTGTCCGGCGCCCTGTCGTGGGCCATGCCGCGCTCGAGGAGCCGCTCCGAGAGGGTCTCGAGCATCAGGCCCATGCTCACGTTGACCTCCCGCAGCGCGGCCAGGTCGCGCTCGGCCATGACGCCGGGATTGGCGTGGGGCAGCAGGGGCGATTCCTTCAGAACGGTCTCGCACACGGCGCGCAGGTACGCCAACGTGGTGCGGTGGCCATGCCGGCGGAGGAACTCGCGATGCGTCGGGAACAGCGCCTCCGGCTTGTCACCGAGCGAGAAGAGCGCCTCCTTGGCGCCGAGCCGGCCGCCCGCCTGGGCGAGCGCCACGACCTCCTCGGGCGTCATCGTGTGGGCGCCGGGCTCGCCCGGGTCGCGGCGGAACGTGCAGTAGCCGCAGTAGTCGCGGCAGAGGGTCGTGAGTGGCACGAAGACTTTGGCGGAGAAGGTGACGGTGCGGCCACGGCCGCGGTCGCGAAGCTCGCCCGCTCGAGCCAAGAGGTCGCCGAGCGCGCCCGCGGGAGTCTCGATGAGGGCGCACGCGTCTTGATGCGAAATCATTTCCGCCGAGCCCGCGCGACTTTCGGTCTGACGTCGTTCGCGAAGCGCTCCATGTTCGCCAGCACCGCGCGCAGCTCCTGCACGGTGTGATCGAAGACGAAATGGGAGACGCCGAGCGCCTGGTAGCGCCGGATGTCGGCGACGACCTCGTCGGCCGTGCCCTGGAACAGGGGCCGGTCCCCGGCGGCGGCCCTGGCCCGCTTGCCGCGCACTTCCATCGGCACGCGAATGGTCAGGGTGATCGAGCTGGGGTCGCGTCCCGCCCGTCTGGCCCAGGTGTGAATCTGTTTGACCTTGGCCGCGTATTCGTCGGGGACGAGGAGCGCCGGTGGCCGCATGCCGATCGGATGCCAGCCGTCGCCGATGGTGCCGGCGCGCCGGAGCGCGGCGTCGGTGTGGCCACCGATCCAGATCGGGATGGCGGGCCGCTGCACCGGCTTCGGGAGGACATGAACGTCCCGGATCGTGTAGTACTTGCCCTCGAAGGTGACGGGATCGGTCGTCCACGCGGCGCGCATCAGCTTGAGGTACTCGTCGGTCACGCTCCCGCGCTCCTCGAACGGCGGCGCGCCGAGCGCCTCGAATTCCTCGCGCAACCAGCCGACACCCGCGCCCAGGACCACCCGGCCCTTCGAGAGGACGTCCGTCGTCGCGAGCATCTTGGCGGCGACGAGGGGGTTGCGGTACGGGACGACCAGGACGCTGACGCCGAGCCGGACGCGAGTCGTCGCGTGGGCGAGGTGACTGAGGAGCACCAGCGGCTCGAGGTAGTCCTGGGCGAGGCCGCCTGGAAACTGCCCGCTGGTCGTGTAAGGGTACACCGACTTCGCCGAGGACACCGGCATCACGACGTGGTCGGTGACGAACAACGAGCCATAGCGGAGGGAGTCCGCCTTCTCGGCGATCTTGAGGACGACGTCGAGCCCGGCGAGCGGGCCGCGACCCGGAAGCGAGAGCCCGAACTCCACGACACTCCTCCGAGAAAAAGGGAGATTCCTGGAACGCGACGGCGGATATGGTATCACTAAGCGGGATGCATTTCTTCGACGTCGTCGTCATCGGCGCCGGCCACGCCGGGTGCGAGGCCGCGCTGGCCTCAGCGCGCATGGGATGCCGCACGCTGTTGCTCACCATGAACCTCGACGCGATCGGTCAGATGTCGTGCAACCCCGCCGTCGGCGGCACCGCGAAGGGGCATCTGGTCCGCGAGATCGACGCGCTCGGCGGCGAGATGGGACGCGCCACCGACCGCGCCGCGATCCAGTTCAAGACGCTCAACGCCTCTCGCGGCCCCGCGGTGCGCTCGTCCCGCGCCCAGTGCGACCGCGCCCGATATCGGAGCGCGATGAAGCAGACGGTGGAGAGCGAGCCGCGCCTGGAGGTCCGGCAGGGTCAGGCGGCGCGCTTCCTGCTCGACGGAGGCCGCATCACCGGCGTCGAGGATCAGGTCGGCGTGCGGCACCACGCGCGCGCGGTCGTCGTCACGGCCGGGACCTTTCTCCGCGGGCTGATCCACGTCGGCCTCGCGCGACAGAGCGCGGGCCGGGCGGGCGAGTTCGCCGCGATCGACCTCTCGAGCGCGCTGCGCGATCTCGGGCTCACGCTCGGGCGGCTCAAGACCGGCACCTCGCCCCGCCTCAAGCGATCGACGATCGACTACACGCGACTCCCGGAGCAGTGGGGCGACGCCGAGCCGTGGCCGTTTCACTGGGCGACCGATCGCCTGGCGCTCCCCCAGGTCGCGTGCCATCTCACGTACACGACGCCGCACACGCATGAGATCGTCCGGGCGAATCTCGATCGCTCACCGCTCTACTCGGGGGTCATCGACGCGACGGGGGTTCGATATTGCCCCTCCATCGAGGACAAGGTCAAGCGCTTCGCGGATCGCGAGCGCCATCAGGTGATCCTGGAGCCCGACGGGCTCGACACCGAGGAGGTGTACGCGAACGGCATTTCGACGAGCCTGCCCGTCGACGCTCAGGAGGCCCTCGTCCGCTCGATCCCGGGCCTCGAGCGTGCCGAGGTCATGCGGCCCGGTTATGCGATCGAGTACGACTTCGTTCACCCGACGCAGCTGGCCCCGACGCTCGAGTGCCGGGCGGCGCCGGGTCTCTATCTCGCCGGGCAGATCAATGGCACCACCGGGTACGAGGAGGCGGCGGCGCTCGGGCTCTGGGCCGGGGTGAACGCCGCCGCCGCCGTGCTCGGGCGCGAGCCGTTCCTCCCGGATCGCTCCGAGTGCTACATGGCGGTCCTCGTGGACGACCTCGTGACCAAGGGGACGCTCGAGCCCTATCGCATGTTCACCTCGCGGGCCGAGTACCGTCTCTTGCTCCGAGAGGACAACGCCGATTTGCGCCTGGTGCGTTACGGCCACGGGCTGGGCCTGGTCTCGCGCGAGCGTCACGAGGCGGTCGAGCGGCGGCGCGCGCAGGTGGCGGCCGAGATCCAGCGCCTCGAGGCCACGCGCGTGGGCGGCACGCGGCTGCTCCAGCTGCTCCGGCGGCCCGAGGTGACCTACGCCGACGTGCGACGGCTCGACCCGGACGCGCTCGCCGACCCCACGCTCGCGCGCCAGGTCGAGGTCGCGGCAAAATACGAGGGCTACATTCGGCGCATGCTCGACGACGTGGCGCGCTTCAGACGGCTCGAGGAGCGGCGAATCCCCGACGGGCTCGACTACCGCGCGGTGCCCGGTCTCTCGACCGAGATCCGCGAGCGGCTCATCGAGGTGCGGCCGCGCTCCCTGGGGCAGGCCTCGCGCATTCCCGGCGTGACACCGGCGGCGATCTCGATCCTCACCGTCTGGTGTCACCGGGTTCAGCCGGTCCAGGCCGCTCGCTGATGGTCTGGAGCGCACGGCCTACGCGCCGTCACGAGTGCGGTCGGAGGCGAGCCGGGTGACGTCGCCGGCGGTGACGCCCGAGGCGTTCCTGAAGAAGCTCTCCGCGTGGGCCCGGGGCACCATGATCGAGAGCCATGGGACGCGGTTCGTCTCGGTGGGTCAGGGCCGCGCGGTGGCCGAGCTCGACTTCAAGCCCTCGCTGGCGCAGCTGACCGGCCGCTTCCACGCGGGCGCCATCATCGCCCTCGCCGACGAGACCGCCACGTGCGCCGCCATGTGGGAGACGAACCCGTCGGGCACGCTCCGCCCGGAGCTGTTCCCCCTGACCCTCCAACTATCCGTGAACCTTATCCGAAACACCGAGCGAGGGACCTTGACAGCCGAGGCCCAGATCGTCCATCGTGGTCGTACCACCGTCGTCGTCGAGGTGCGGGTCCTCGACGATCAGCGGCGGCTCATCGCCAGGCTCACGGCGACCCAACTGGCTCCGGCGGCTCCGCCGGCAGGGGCGCGCTCTCGCGAAGAGTGAGAGGCGGAACATGCGGCTCGCCTCAAAGATATTTCTGACGTCGGCGCTGGTCGTGATGGTGCTCGCCGTCGTGGGCGTCCTGAGCCTCCGCGCCGTCGGCCGCCTGGCTTCGGTCAACCGTGAGATCACCACGCGAACGGTGCCGGCGCTGCGCCTGGCCACGTCGACACGCGACGCGATGCCGACGCTGGTGCGGCTGGAGGCCCGGTTCCTGGTGCTCCAGGATCCGCGTTTCATCTCGGCGTGGAACGAGCGCGGCGATCGGCTGCGGCGAAGCCTGGACCGCCTGCGGGAGTTCGCGACCAGCGTCGAGGAGACGCGGCTCCTCGACGAGGCCACCGAGGCCTTCGAGCGCTACCGCGGCACGGTGGGCCAGATCCAGGCGCTGATCGGCCGCGGCGAGCGAACGCGTGGGCTGGCGCTTTCCGAGGGTGCCGCCCGGGCGCTGGCCGATCGCGTCGACGCGACCCTCGAGGCGCTGACCGAATCGATGCACGCGGACGTCCTGAAGGCGCAGGCCGAGGTCGCGCGGCTCGAGGCCCGAACCTGGTCGGGGGTGCTGGTGGCGTTTGGGGCCGCGATCGGCCTGGCGCTGCTCGGCAGCGGGATCATCGCGCACCGCCTGACGCAATCGCTCGAGACGCTGTCGGCCGCCACCGCCGCGGTCGCGGCAGGCTCGTTCGAGGAGCGGATCGCCGTGGAGAGCAAGGACGAAGTCGGCCAGCTGGCGCGCTCGTTCAACGCGATGGCGCGTGAGCTCCGGCGGATGGAGGAGACCAAGGAGGAGTTCTTCGCGTCGGTGTCGCACGAGCTGCGGTCGCCGCTCACCTCCATCCGGGAGGGCGCGCACCTGCTACGCGAGAAAGTCTCGGGTCCGCTCAATGACAAGCAGCGGCGACTCGCCGAGATCATCGCGGCGGGCTCGGAACGGCTGCTGGGGCTCGTCAACCAGATTCTCGAGGTGTCGCGGCTCCGGGCGGGCGTCCTGCCGATCCAGCGCGTGCGGCTCGATCTCGACACGGTCATCACCCGCGCCGTCGAGGAGCTCAAGCCGACGGCCGACCAGACGGGTGTGATTCTCGAGCGGGAGCGGTTGGGCGAGGACTTCTCGCTCAACGGCGACGAGGATCGGCTCCTGCAAGTGATCGTGAACCTCGTCGGCAACGCGATCCGCTTCACCCGACAGGGCGGGCGCGTGGTGGTGCGAGTGGTGTCCACGGGGCAGGAGCTGGAGATCCAGGTGGAAGACACGGGCATCGGGATTCCCTCGGGCGAGCTGCCGTACGTCTTCGAGCCCTACCGTCAGGCGCACGCCGACCGGGGCGGGACCGGTCTCGGTCTCGCCATCGTGCGCGGCGTCGCGCAGGCTCACGGCGGTCGCGTCACCGTCGAGTCGCAGGAGGGGAAGGGGAGCCGCTTCACCGTGCTGCTTCCGCGCTCATGAGGTGTCTGTGGGTCGCCGTGTTGCCCCTGATCCTCGCCGGGTGCGTCACCGGGCCCTTCGCCCGCCCCCCGACGGCGATGCTCGCGAAGGCCGACAGGCTCGCCGCCGCGGGTGAGTACGGGTCCGCCATCGTCGCCTACGATGCCTTCCTCGCCCAGTTCGCCGACGACGCGAAGGCGCCGCGGGCGCGGGTGAGTCGTGAGGCGGTCGTCTCGATCTTGACGAGCCGCGACGAGATCGCCCGCCTGCAGCAGGAGCTGGCGCGCTTGCGCGAGGAGCTCGCCAAGCGGGAGGGCGACCTGACGCGGGTGCGCCAGGAAGCCGAGAAGCTCCGCGCCGATCTCGAACGGCTCAAGCAGATCGACCTCCAGCTCGAGAAGCGCAAGTGAAGCAGAAGGTCCTCGTGATGGACGACGACCCGGCCATCCTCGAGGTGCTCGAGATGCGTCTCTCCACGATGGGCTTCGACGTCACGGCGACCAGCGACCCGCGCAAGGCGCTCCAGGCGGTCGAGGGGACGCGCTTCGACCTCGCCCTCCTGGACCTCCGGATGGAGCCGCTGGACGGCATGCGGGTCATGGAATCGCTTCACCAGCGCCAGGCCCGCCTGCCCGTCCTGATCATGACGGCCCACGGAACGATCCAGACCGCGGTGGAGGCGGTGCGGCGCGGCGCGTTCGACTATCTCACCAAGCCCTTCGTCCGCGACGAGCTCCGCTCGAAGATCGCGCGGACGCTGGCGGCGCGCCGATGGGCGCGCGATCGCGAGCGGCTCTTGAGCGTGGGGCAGGCGCTCGCCTCGTCCGGCGTCATGGCGCGCGTGCTGGACGCGGTGGCCCAGGCGACCCTGGAAGCCACGGATGCGGACCGCTGCGTGGTGTTCCAGCTCGAGCAGGGGCGCCTGGTGCCGATGGCAAGCGCCGGATCGCCGCCGCCCTCCTGGGAAAAGCTGGAGGAGGCCGCGACGACGGCGATGGACAAGGGGATGCCGATCACCACGTCGGCCCCCCTCGAGGGCGGAGAGAGCGGCACGATCGTGGCGGCGCCGCTCGTCGTCCAGCGCGGCCCGGCGGGGGCGCTGGTGATCGAGACGGCCGCGCGCCTCGAGCCGGTCGAGGACGACCTGGAGATCCTGGCGCTCTTCTCCTCGCAGGCCGCGATCGCCATTCGCAACACGCACGACCTCGAGCGTCTGAAGAGCGGCGCCGTCGCCGCGCTCGGACGCATGGCGACGCAAGTCGCCCACGAGGTCAAGAATCCTCTGGCCGGCCTCCGGCTCTACGTGCGCCACCTCGAGCAGCGCCTCGCCAAGACGGGCGACGCCGATGCGAGAGATCTGGCCGGCAAGATCGCGATCACGGTCGACCACCTGGCGAGCGTCGTCTCCGAAATCACCGCGTTCGGCCGCCCGCCCGAGCTCCACCGCGAGGCCACGGCGCTCCACCCGTTGCTCGACGAGTGTCTGGACCTCGCCCGCGCCCGACGTCCGACCGAGGGAGTCGAGATCGTCAGAGCGTACGATCGGGCGTGCCCCGAGGCTCAGCTCGACGCGCGCGAGCTGCGGAAGGCGTTCTTGAACTTGATCCTCAACGCCCTCGAGGCGCTGGAGGGCGGGGGCCGGCTGACCGTCGCCACCGCGTATTCCCCGGCAGCCGGCAGCGTCACCGTGACCATCGAGGACACCGGTCCTGGGATGACGGAGGAGACGCTCGGGCGTGCGTTCGACCTGTTCTTCACGACGAAGCCGGACGGCACCGGGCTCGGGATGTCCATCGCGCGTTCGGTGATCAACCTGCACGCCGGGGAGCTCACGGTGTCGAGCCGCCTGGGCCACGGCACGCGGGTCCAGGCGCGGCTTCCGCTCGAGCCCGCGACCGATCCCGCGCCCCCCGCGGACTCCCGCCCGTGACGCTGCGCTTGCAGTCCCCGTTACGATGAAACGGGCGATGCAGAGTCAAGTCGCAGCAAGGACAAGGATCGACCGGTTCGAGTCAAGGATTGACCAGGCGTGTCGGCGCCACGCCGCGTCTCTCTCCGGCCACCGGGACCGGTTCGAGTCAAGGATTGACCGGGCGTGTCGGCGCCACGCCGCGTCTCTCTCAGGCCACCCGGACCGGTTCGCGTCAAGGCTTGACCGGGCGTGTCGGAGCCACGCCGCGTCTCTCTCAGGCCACCGGGACCGGTTCGAGTCAAGGATTGACCGGGCGTGTCGGAGCCACGCCGCGTCTCTCTCAGGCCACC
>Ga0066665_10000076_pt1 | contig 26306 bp, 12 predicted proteins | sample GraSoiAngelo_114_FD_75175 | JGI IMG/M metagenome (GOLD analysis project Ga0066665, IMG submission 75175) | Grasslands soil microbial communities from the Angelo Coastal Reserve, California, USA - 14_0903_13_40cm | ecosystem: Environmental > Terrestrial > Soil > Grasslands | place: USA...
CGTTCCCGTCGCGCCGGAACGGCACGGCCCGGCCGTCCTGCACCATGCTGTCGACCTCGAGCGGGATCATGAGGTCGATCTGCATCTCGCTCGAGGGTTGGAGCACACGGTACGAGATGCCGTTCGATCCCCGAATGCTCGAGTCGGTCGGGCTGATAGCGACCCGCAAGTCGTAGAAGGTCACGTCCCACCACGCCCGTCCAGCGGTCGTGTAGGAGCCGCGCAGGGTATCGGCGTGGGTGAACGTGCGGGTCTGCGCGGCGAGCCGCATGGGGGCGCACAACAGGACGAAGGCTCCGAGGGTCTGGCGTTTCATATCGTGCAAAAAGGTACGCAGCGCCCTGACCTTGCGCTGGTGCGCCTATCGCCCGCAGTTTGGGCACGGTCCGTCACGCCTCCAGACAGAGACAGAAGGAAGGCCCAGATGACCTTGGTGAAGACACCCCCGCCGCTCTCTCAGGAAGTCGACCTGTCCAAGACCTACGACGCGGTCGTCGTGGGCTCGGGCGCGGCCGGCGGCATGGCCGCCCACGTCCTCACCGAGCAAGGCATGGACGTGCTCATGCTCGAGGCCGGCAAGAAGCTGCCGATCGAGCAGGAGCTCCGGTCAATGCAGTGGCCCTACGATCACCCCCGCCGCGGCGATGCGCCCCCCGGATACCACTCGCTGTCGTTCAACGAGTACACGATCCGGACGCCGCCCTACGCGAAGGGGAGCACGTTCAAACATGTGATGTCGTACGTCGGCGGCTGGGGGGGCTCGGACTACGTGAAGAACATTCTGGTGGACGAGAAGGACCATCCCTACAGCGGCACGAAATACGCCTGGGTGCGCGCCCGCGCGCTCGGCGGCAAGACGAACATTTGGGGTCGGCTCGCCCTACGGCTCTCCGACTACGATTTCAAGGCCAAGACGCACGACGGCTACGGCGACGACTGGCCGATCTCCTACGCCGACATCGAGCCGTACTACGACAAGGTCGACCGCTACCTCGGCATCTCCGGCGTGAAGGAGAATCTGCCGCACCTACCGGACAGCCTGTTTCAGCGCCCCAACAAACTGACGTTCGGCGAAGTGAAGCTGCGCGAGAGCCTCAAGAAGATGGGGCGCGTGCTGACGCCGTACCGCGCCGGCGTGACGACCGATGGGTTGAAGCACAACAAGTACCGCAGCAAGTGCTATGGCCGCGGGGCGTGCGACCGGCGGCCCGGGGGCTGCGACATCCACGCGGCGTTCGATTCGCCGACTGGCTTGATCTACCCGGCCATGGACACCGGGCACCTGACGATTCGCACCAACTCGATCGCGCACGAGGTGCTGGTCGACCCCAACACCGGGAAGGCACGCGGCGTGGGGTTCGTCGACAGCGGCACGCGCAAGTCGTACGAAGCCAAGGCGAAGGTCGTGATCGTGGCGGCGTCCACGCTCGAATCGGCGCGCCTGCTGCTGTTGTCGCGCTCGCCGCAGCATCCCAACGGGATCGGCAACTCGAGCGGGCACGTGGGCCACAACTTCTGCGAGCACGTGATGGGCCCCGGCGTCACCGGGCTCGTGAAGGACATGATCGGCAAGCCGCCCACGCTCGATGACGGCCGGCCCGGCGGGTTCTACATCCCGCGGTTCCGGAACCTCAAGGACCGGCAGCCGGGTTTCGTGCGCGGCTACGGCTTCGAGGGGAGCGGCGGGTTTTCGATTTTCCCGGGCAATGCCTTCGGGACTCAAGGGTTCGGCGCGCAATTCAAGAAAGACGTGCGGGACCACGCCGGCGCGTTCATCGGGCTGGGCGGGTTCGGCGAGGTACTGGCGCGCTACGAGAATTACATGGACTTGGATCCCGAGGAGAAAGACGCCTGGGGGATTCCCGTGCTCCGCTTCCATTATCAGTTCGGCGACAACGAGAAGAAGATGTGCGAAGACATGGCGGTCGCGGGGCGGGAGATGCTCGAGCAGGCGGGGATCGAGGTCGTGGGCACGGACGACAAGATGCTCACGGAAGGCTGGTCGATCCACGAGCTGGGAACGGCCCGGATGGGGAACGATCCCAAGACCTCGGTGCTGAACCAGTTCCAGCAGTCCCACGACGTGAAGAATCTGTTCGTCGTCGACGGCTCCAGTCATGTGAGCGCGTCGTGCCAGAATCCCACCTGGACCATCATGGCGCTGGCGTGGCGCTCCTGCGAGTATCTGGCGGGCGAATTCAAGAAAGGGAACCTATGACAGTCACGCGACGCGAAATGCTTGCGGCCACTGCCGCGGCCCTGGCGGCACCGCTCGTGGCCCCAGGGGCGGCAGGGGCGGCACAGGCGGCCCAGGCGGCAGGAATGGCGCCGAAGTTTTTCACCGCGCCCGAATTCGCGCTGCTCGACGAGCTATCCGATCTAATCATCCCGACCGACCCGCATTCTCCCGGTGCGCGCATCGCCGGTGTGGCGACCTACATCGATTTTCGCCTGTCCGAGTCGCTCGACCGCGACGAACAGGCCAGGTGGCACTCCGGGCTCGCCGCGGTCGACGCCGTGTCGCAAGAGTCGAACGGCAAAGCCTTCATGCAGAGCTCGCCCACGCAACGGATCGCCGTGCTCACGAAGATCGCGGCGGCCGAGCACGACCCGAAAACCCCGGCGGAGCACTTCTTCCAGCAGCTCAAGGGCTGGACCGTTCGGGCGTACTACAGCTCCAAGGTCGGGATCCACGCCGACCAGGAGTACAAGGGCAACGTCTACCAGCGGGGGGACTACGCGGGGTACGACGCCACCTGAGGGGTCCTTGACAACGCGCCGTTCGGGGGAAGGATAGAGGGGGAAATCAAGCGACGGCGGTACTTCCACTTCCACCGGTAGAGGGCACAGACGTATGACACTTGTCCGTCATCTCGCTCCAGCGCTGGTCGCTGGTCTGTTCCTGGCGGTGCCACTCAGCGCCCAGGATTCCACGGGCACGATCACCGGGAAGGTCACCGACCAGACGACCCAGCAACCCCTCGCCAACGTCGAAGTGGCCGTCGCCGGCACGCCGCTTCGAGACCTCAGCAGGAACGACGGCACCTTCCGGGTGACCGGCGTCAAGGCGGGGACGCAACGGCTGCGCGCCACCCGCATCGGGTACGGGTCCCAATTCCAGGAGGTCACCGTCACGGCGGGCGGCGCGGCCACCGTGAACCTCGCGCTGGTTCCGGCGGCCGCGATTCTCGAGCCGGTCGTGGTGACAGGGTATGGGACGCAACGCCGTGAGGCCATCACGGGATCGGTCTCGACGGTCGACGCCGCCGCCGCGAACCGCGGCGTGCAGACCAACGTCGACCAAATGATCCAAGGCCGGGCGGCCGGGGTGGACATCAGCCAGAACAACGGCGAGCCCGGCGCCGGGAGACAGGTGCTCATCCGCGGCGGCAGCTCCATCGGCGTGGGTGGCGCGACCAACGAGCCGCTGTACGTCATCGACGGCGTGCCGATCAACAACGTGCCGACCGAGCCGCAGGCGATGGGCGTGTTCGGCGACCCTATGCTGCCGCGCAACCCGCTGAACCTGCTCAACCCCTCCGACATCTCGTCGATCACGGTGCTCAAGGATGCGGCGGCGACGGCGATTTACGGTAGCCGGGCGTCGAACGGGGTGATCCTGATCGAAACCAAGAAGGGGCAATCGAGCGGCGGTCCGTCCTTCGAGTACGACGGCTACGTGGCGGCCGCGAGCCCGGCGAAACGCCTGCCGGTGCTCACCGGCGCGGAGTTCCGCCAGTTTGTCAACGGCTCGGTTGCCGCTTGGCGGAAGGACTCGACCGACTTCAATGGTAGACATCCGGCGACAGACACGATCTTCACCAAACACTTCAAGGACTCGTCGGCCACCTTCAATGCCCTGAGTCCCTCGCTAGCGACGCTGGGCACCGCCAACACCGACTGGGCGTCCGCCATCACGCGGACCAGTGTGACGCACAATCACAATCTGGCGTTTTCCGGCGGGAGCGAAGCGACGCGCTATCGCGCCTCCCTGAATTACGCGAAGGAGGAGGGCGTGACGCTCTCCACCGGCCTCGAGCGGATTCAGGGTAGGTTGAGCGCCACCCACTCGGATCTGAACGGTCGGCTGCGGATCGGGGTCAATGTGACGACCTCGCGCCTCAACAACACCTACCTCACCTACGAGAACCAGGGTGGCTTCCAAGGCGGCGTGTTCCAGAACATGGCCGTCTACAACCCCACGGAACCGATCACGTTCACTGATTCGCTCGGGACACACTACTACGATCCCAAAGGCAGCTCGGTATTCAACCCGGTGGCGCTGGCGAATCAGCTCATCGACATCGGCCACACGACCCGCACCTTGGGCAACGCCAGCGCCGATTTCGATGTGGCGGCCGGTCTGACGGCGCGGGTCAACGTCGGGCTGGACCACTCGAGTGGTGACCGGCAGGAGTACTACCCCAACGCGAGCCCGGTAGGCGTGTCGTTGGGGAATGGGCTGGCGCAGCAGCAGAACCTCGACAACGCCACCCAGACGATCCAGACGCAGCTCACGTACCAGCGCCAGTTCGGCGACGCCAACAGCCTCGACGTCGTGGGCGGGTACGAGTACAGCAAGTTCAGGAGCAACTGGGTGCAGGCCGAGGGCATCGGGTTCTTCACCGACACGTACGGCTTCAACAATCTCAGTGCCGCCACCACCAGAAACGCCAGCGACAGCACCTACGAGTTTCGGCTCGCGTCCTTTTTCGGGCGAGCTAACGTCGGGTTCAAGGACCGCTACTTCGTGACGGGCGTGGTGCGCTACGACGGCTCGTCCAAGTTCGCGGTCGGGCACAAGTGGGGCCTGTTCCCGGCGCTGTCCGCGTCGTGGCGTCTCAGCCAGGAGAAGTTCCTCCAGGGTGGGCCGTTCTCGGACCTGCGGCTGCGGGTCGGCTGGGGACTGCAGGGTAACCCGGGCGTCGATCCGTATACCTCGCAGATCACGTTGACGAGTGGCACCGGCGCCAACTACCCGTGGGGCGACGTGCCACATAGTGGCGTCACCCCCAACAGCAACGGCAACAAGGACCTCAAGTGGGAACAGACCTCCCAGCTCAACGCGGCCGTCGACTTCGGCCTCTTGAGCAACCGGCTCTCGGGGAGCGTCGAGTACTACGTCAAGAACACCAAGGACCTGCTGCTGACGATCGACGTGCCGCAGCCGGCGCTCGCTTCCCAACAGCTCATCAACGCGGCCAGGCTGCACAACAACGGCCTCGAGGTCTCGCTCGACGCCGTCCTCGTCTCGCACCCGGGTCTCGTCTGGCGTTCCGGCCTCGTCTTCGCGGCCGAACGGAACAGAGTGACGGACCTCGGTGCCTGCACGGTGGATCCGGTGAGCAAGCAGAGGGTATCCTGCCCCTCCTACACGACGGGACCCGTCAGCGGGCAGGGGCAGAGCGGCCAGAACGCCGAGCGCATCCTGGTATGCGATCCCAACTCAAAACCCCTCAATTGCCCGGGCTATCCGCTCGGCACGTTCTGGGGCCCCGTCTTCCTGGGCGTCGACAGCGCGGGGAAGCAGGTGTTCCAGTGTAGCGCTGCAACGGTCGGGTGCGTCGGCATTGATCCGACGAGCAAGCTCGGGAAGACGACGACGGGGCTCGGGCCGGCCGCCCAGGACTACCGTGTGATCGGCAACGCCAATCCCGACTTCACCCTCGGGTTCCACAATCAGCTGACCTGGGGCAAGTTCGACGTCTCCCTCTTCGTGCGGGCGTCGGTGGGCGCGGACGTGTTCAACAACTCGGCGCTGGTATACGCCACGCAGAGCGACGCGCTGCAGGGCAAGAACTTCCTGCGGTCCGCCCTGACCGATCCGACCGGAATCCACGAGCCGGCGATCTTCTCATCGCGCTGGATCGAGAGCGGCACGTTCGTGCGCCTCCAGAACATTACGGTGAGTTATGATCTCGACCTGCCGGTGCTGACGCGGTCGGCGCGCAGCGCGCGGCTGTACGTGTCGGCCGACAATCTGCTGCTCCTGACCGGTTATTCCGGGCTCGACCCCGAGGTGTTCTCCGGCACTGGAACGGCAGTGCGTGGCATCGATTACCTTACGTATCCGCGGCCCCGGACCATCACGGGTGGCCTGCGTCTCATGTTCTGAGGAGGCTCTGGTCCCATGAAGCGATTCTTTGTGAAGGCGTCGATCGGAGCGGCAGGGCTGTTGGCGCTGCTGGTGCCGCTACACGGGTGCACCAACCTGGATGAGACGCCGCTGAGTCTCATCTCGACCAGCAATTTCTTCACCAACGAAGGGGAGGTGCTGGCGGCGCTTGCCGGCGTGTACGCGCAGCTGCGTACCACGACGCCGGAAGGCGGCCTCTACGACGTGAACGAGATCACCACGGACGAGATGGTCGTGCCGATCCGCGGCTCGGACTGGAACGACAACGGCCAGTGGATCGACTTGCACAACATGACCTGGACGCCGAACAGCATCGCCACCAGCAACTTCTTCAACGGGGATTGGAACAACCCCTACGCCGGCATCGCGCGCGCCAATCTGTTCCTCAGCGCGGTCCAGAACGTCACCGTCGCGAACAAGGCGTCGATCATCGCTGAAGTCAGGGCGCTGCGCGCCTTCTATTACTACCTGCTGATGGACTTCTTCGGCGGCGTGCCGATCGTCACCACGACCGAGCTCGGGAAGCACCCGCGCAACACGCGCCGGGAGGTGTTCGACTTCATCGAGAAGGAGCTGATCGCGGCGCGCGACTCGGGGCTCCCCGCCACGCGTCCCGTGGAAGAAAACGGGCGCTTCACCCAGGGCGGCGCGGACGCCATTCTTGCCAACATGTACGTGAACGCCGGCGTGTTCACGAAGGAAGGCGCCGGCAGCGGCGGGATCAACGCCACGGGGTACAACTCCTGCTCGGGCATTACAGTGACCGGCGGGGATGCGTGCCAGGCCGCTATCGCCGCGTCGGATCGCCTGCTGAATTCCGGCAACTACCGGCTGGCCGACTCGTTCCCCCAGAACTTCCGCGCCGACAATAACAACTCGCCGGAGAACATCTTTGTCGTGAAGTTCATCGCCGCGGACGGGCTCGGGATGGACTACGCGATGGCGATTCTGCACTACAACCAGTACGCCCCGCTTGCACCCTGGAACGGATTCGCGATCCAAGCGCAGACCTACAACGCCTTCGACTCGACGGACAAGCGGCGGCGCGTGGTCCTGATCGGACCACAGAACGACGTGCTCTCCGGCGCGTTCGCTTGTGTACGGCCGGGGTGCGCGGGGGGCGCCCCCGATAACTACGGCCCCGTTTGGGAGAGCACTCACCGCCTGATCTTCACCGATACGATTCACAACATCCGCGCGGCCACGGAAGGGGAGGGGGGCCGCGTCTACAAGTGGCCGGCGGACCCGAACCACGTGGCGCAGAACAGCGGCAACGACTTCGCCTGGTTCCGCCTCGGCGAGATCTATCTGATTAAGGCCGAGGTGGAGCACGTGCTGGGGAACGATGCCCTTGCGCTGGCACTGCTCGACTCGCTGCGGGCCCGGCGGGATACCGTCGCGCCTCCGCTCGTCGGGGCGGTGACTGACGCGGTGATCCTCAAAGAGCGGCTGTTCGAATTGCTGGGCGAAAGCAAGCGGCGCCAGGACCTGATCCGGTTCGGCGGCTACACCAACCGGGCGGATGACCCGTCGTTGGTCGGCGGCAAGCAGCCCAGGGCGGATTACTACGTCCTGATGCCGGTGCCACAGTCGCAGATCGACGCCAACCCCCTGTTGACCCAGAATCCCGGGTACTGAGCGGGAAGGTTCTGAAGGTTTTGAAGGTTCTGGAGGTTGAGAGAGATCGAGTAGGGGCGCAGCGTGCTGCGCCCCTACATCGTTTTGTGTCCGCGCTCTGCCTGCTGGCCGGTTGCTCGGCCGCCTCCGCTCCGGCCCCGCCTCCCGCCGACGGCCATCTGTTCACCCTGCTACCCTCCAGCTACACCGGCGTCCGCTTCGAGAATCGTCTCACGGACACGCACGACCTGAACGTCTTCACCTATCGCAATTACTACAATGGCGGCGGCGTCGCCCTCGGCGACTTGACCGGCGACGGCCTCCCGGAGATCGTGCTCACCTCGAATCAGGGCGGCACCCGGGTGTATCTGAACGAAGGAAAGTTCCGCTTTCGGGACGTCACGGCCGAGGCCGGCCTGCACAGCAAGGGATGGACCACCGGCGTTACGCTGGCCGACGTGAACGGCGACGGCCTGCTCGACATCTACGTCTGTCACGCCGGCCTCGACCCGAAGCTCCGGGCCAACGAGCTGTACATCAATCAGGGGCTCGACGCCCACGGCGTTCCCACCTTCGTAGAACAGGCCGCGGCGTACGGCGTGGCCGATACCGGCTACTCCACGCAGGCCGTGTTCTTCGACTACGACCGCGACGGTGATCTCGACCTGTTCGTGATCAACAACTCGCCCCGGCCGGTCGCGGGCTTCGACCTGAAAAACACCCGCACCGTCCGCGACCCGCTCGGCGGCGATCGCCTGTATCGCAACGACGGCGGGCATTTCGTGGACGTGAGCGCCGCCGCCGGCATCTACGGCAGCGAGATCGGTTTGGGTCTCGGGGTCGGCGTGAGCGACCTGAACCGCGACGGCTGGCCCGACATCTACGTCGCCAACGACTTCTTCGAGCGCGACTATCTCTACATCAACCGGGGCGACGGTACCTTCGCCGAGCGGCTCGAGCAGGAGATGCCCTACATCAGCCTGTCGTCGATGGGGCTCGACATCGCGGACGTGAACAACGACGGCTGGCCCGACATCTACGTGGCGGACATGCTGCCGGACGACGAGCGCCGGCTCAAGACCACCACTTCGTTCGAGAACTGGCACCGGCTCCAGGACGAGGTGACGAACGGCTTTCATTACCAGTTCACGCGCAACATGCTCCATCTCAACCACGGCGACGGCACGTTCTCGGACATCGGGCAGATGGCAGGTGTGGCGCGGACCGACTGGAGCTGGAGCCCGCTCATCGCGGATCTCGATCTCGACGGCTACAAGGACATCTACGTAACGAACGGCCTCGCGAAGGACGTGACGTCCCAGGAGTACATCGCGTTTCTGCGGAGCCGGGAAACCATGGTCCAGGCCACGCGCGGCGCGCGAGTGGATTTCCAGCGGCTCGTCGACGCGATGAGCTCGACCAAGCTGCCGAACTACGCGTTTCGCAACCGGGGCGACTCGACCTTCGCGAACGCGAGCGCGTCCTGGGGCCTCGACACGCCGAGTTTTTCGAGCGGCGCCGCCTACGGCGACCTGGACGGCGACGGCGCGGTCGATCTGGTCGTGAACAACGTCAACCAGGAGGCGTTCGTCTATCGCAACAACGCCAGGACGCTCACCCCGAACCATTACCTGCAGGTGGGGCTCGAGGGGGCGGGCGCCAATCGGTTCGCCATCGGCGCCAAGGTCACGCTGTGGAGTGGGACGCAGCAGTTCTTCCAGGAACTCGAGCCCACGCGTGGATTCCAGTCGAGCGTGGACTACACCCTCACGTTCGGCGTCGGGCTGCGCGACACGCTCGATTCGGTGAAGGTCGAGTGGCCGGATCGGGAAGGACGAGTGAGCTTGCTGACGCGCGTCGCGGCGAACCAACGCGTTACCCTGCGGCAGTCCGAGTCCCGAGCCCCGAGCCCCGAGCCCCGAACGCGAGGCACTCCCCTCCTCACGGACGTCAGCGACAGCATCCGGCTGCCCTACGTTCACCAGGAGAACGAGTTCACAGATTTCGACCGCGAGCCCCTGATCCCGAAGCTGCTCTCGACCGAAGGGCCGATGCTGGCGGTCGTCGACGTGAACGGCGACGGGTTGGACGACATCTTCATCGGCGCCGCCAAGGGTCAAGCCGGGAAATTATTGATCCAGCGGTCCGACGGACGGTTCGTGAGCACCAACGAGAAGCTGTTCGAGGCGGACGCCGTATCGGAAGACCTGGGGGCCGTGTTCTTCGACGCCAACGGTGACGGGTATCCCGACCTCTACGTCGTGAGTGGCGGCAGCGAGTTCTCGAGCATGGCGCCCGCGTTGCAGGACCGGCTGTACCTGAACGACGGACGCGTCAACTTCCGTAAGGCCGTCGGCAGCCTCCCCCCCGAAGACGTGAGCGGCTCGCGCGTGGCGGCGGCCGACTACGACGGCGACGGGGACGTCGATCTGTTCGTGGGCGGGCGCGTGGTCCCGTGGCACTACGGCGCCGATCCCAAGAGCACGCTGCTCCAGAACGACGGCAACGGGCACTTCACCGACGTGACCAAGCGGCTCGCGCCCGAGCTCGAGCACGTCGGCATGGTGACGGACGCCGTATGGCGGGACGTGGACGGCGACGGCCGCCCCGATCTGATCGTCGTGGGTGAATGGATGCCCATCACGGTGTTCCACAACGCCGGCGGCGGGAAGCTCGTCCGCCGAAACACGCCGGGCCTGGAGCACAGCCAGGGGTGGTGGAATCGCATCATCGCTGGCGATTTTGCCGGGAACGGCCGCGTCGACTTCATCGTCGGCAACCTGGGGTTGAACACCCGCCTGCACGCCAGCGAGGCGGAGCCCGTGACCATGTATGTGAAGGACTTCGCCGGCAACGGCGTGACCGACCAGATCCTGTCCGTATACAATCACGGCACGAGCTACCCGCTCGCGATGCGGGACGAGCTGATCGCGGCGCTCCCGTACTTGAAGGCGCGCTACCCTCGCTACGCCGACTACGCCGGTCAGACCGTCACCGACATCTTCTCGGCCGCGGAGCTGGCGGGTGCGACCTTCAAGCAGGCGCACACGTTCGCGACCGCGCTGGCGCGCAACAACGGAGACGGGTCGTTTACGCTGGTCCCGCTACCGCGCGCGGCGCAGCTGGCGCCGGTGTACGCCATCCTCGCGCGGGATCTGGACGGAGACGGGAAGACCGACCTGCTCGTTGCCGGAAACTTCGACGCGGTGCAGCCGGAGATCGGGCGGATGAGCGCCGGCTATGGACTGGTGCTGCGGGGAGATGGCAGGGGACAGTTTACACCGCTGCGGGCGGTGGAGAGCGGGTTCAGCGTGCCGGGTCAGGCCCGCGACATCGAAAGGGTCCGGACGCGGCGAGGTGATCTCTACGTCGTGACGCGCAACAACGATCGCCCGCTGATCTTTCGGTCCTCACGCCCCGACGCGCGTCTTGCCTCTCCCCTCTCCCGAAGGCTACCGCCGCTTCGTCCTGATGACGATCACGCCGTTGGCGCCGCGCACGCCGTACAGCGCCAGGCCGGCGGGGTCCTTGATGACCTCGATCGAGCCGATGTCGCGCGGATTGATGGCCCGCAGGGTCGCGCCGTTAGCGACGTCGAGCGGCACGTCGTCGACCACCACCAGAGGCTCGTTGCTCGACATGAACGAGCCGACACCGCGGATGCGCAAGGAGAGGCCGCCGCCAGTCGTGCGCGACACCAGCACGCCGGTAAACCGGCTCGCCAGCAGCTGCTCGACCGGTTGATCGGGCACGCGCTGGATGTCCTCCTCCGTGAGGACTGAGTGGGGAAGTGCGGTCGCTGGTACGATCGCTCCCGCTGTGCGCTCCCGCGCGGCGTTGTGCTGCAGCGAGCAGGCGCTGACGCATCCGAGGAGCAACCCGAGGAGTTGCCGGGCATGGGCTGACGACATGGGTGACCTCACTGATCGGGACGCTTCGTTGTGATGAGGATGATGCCGTTGGCGCCGCGCACGCCGTACAAAGCCTCTCCCGCGGGGTCTTTCACCACCTCGATCGTCGCGATGTCGCGCGGATTGATGCCCGCGAGACTTCCGCCCCGTCCGGGTTGGATCTCGACGCCGTCGATCACGTACAGGGGCTCGTTACTGCCGCGAATCGAGGTCGTGCCGCGGATGCGCACCGAGAGGGTGCCGTCGGCTGCGCGCGTGACCGTCACGCCGGGGAAGCGCCCCATCAGCAACTCTTCGATCGGTTGCCCGGGCTGGCGATCGATGTCCTCGGCGGTCACCACCGGGCTACCAGCCGCCGTGGGAGGATTGCTGTCCTGTCGATGGACACAAGCTGCGCCGAGGCTCACGCAGAGCCCCATGGGAAGGAGGGTGCGGGTCGAACACCACCTCATAGGCGTCCTCCGGTGTTTGGAGGTCTGACCGCCCCGAGCGACTACACGCGACGTTTCAATATACACCACTGAGACCAAACTTGTAACCGGTGAACGGACATGCACATCTGGCTTCGCTGTACGACTCGTCTGGCCGCGTTGAGCCTTGCCTCGGCCACCCTCGTCGCTTCCACGGCCGTCACCCAAGGGCTGCGCGTCGCATCCCCGGACGGCCGCACCCAGGTGACCGTCGCGATCCGCGACGGCGGGCTGTATTACAGCATCGACCGTGACGGCCGTCCCCTGTTCCTACCCTCCCGGTTAGGGCTCGCGTTCCGCGGGGTGCCGCCGCTGCGCGACAGCCTGCGAATCGTGGACACGGCGCGGACCACGCACGACGAGACCTGGACTCAAGCCTGGGGCGAGGTGGCCCGCGTGCGGGATCATCACAACGAGCTGAGCGTGTCGCTCGTCGAAACGGCGCCTCCCGGCAGACGGTTCACAGTCGTGTTCCGCGTGTTCGACGATGGGGTGGGCTTCCGCTACGAATTGCCCAAGCAGGCCGGGTTGGACGAGTTCGCGATCACAGACGAGCTGACCGAGTTCACCCTGGAAGACGACGCCCGCGCCTGGTGGATCCCCTCCAACCGCCCGCGCCTCGATCGCTCGGAGATGCTGTTCTCGTCCTCCCCCGTGAGCGTGCTCGACAGCGTCCAGACGCCGCTCACGCTGGAGACGCGCGACGGCAAGAGCTTCATCGTGATTCACGAGGCGAACCTGGTCGACTACGCACGCATGTTCCTCGCCGGGCCGCGCATGCAGTCGCGCACGCTGCGCGTGGCGCTCGCGCCCTACGCCGACGGGACGAAGGTGTACGGCCGGACGCCGTTCGTCACGCCGTGGCGCACCATCCAGCTGGCCGACCGCGCGACCGACTTGGCGCCCTCGGTGCTGGGTCTGAACCTCAATCCGCCCAGCGTCGTTCCGAACACGAGCTGGATCAAGCCGATGAAATACGTCGGCATCTGGTGGGGCATGCACATCGGGACGATGACGTGGAGCTCGGGGCCGAAGCACGGCGCCACCACCGCGAACACGAAGCGTTACATCGATTTCGCGGCGGCGAACGGGCTGGGCGGCGTGCTGGTCGAAGGCTGGAACGTGGGCTGGGACGGCGACTGGATCCAGAACCGTAACGCGTTCTCCTTCACTAAAGCCTATCCCGATTACGACCTCGCGGAGGTGGCCCGATACGCCCACGAGAAGGGCGTGAAGCTGATCGTCCATAACGAGACCTCGGGGGGCCTCGAGAACTACGAGCGGCAGATGGACAGCGCGTTCGCCCTGTATCACTCACTCGGCTTGGACGCGATCAAGTCGGGCTACGTGACGGACCTGGTCGGCGAGGGGCACTCGCACTACGGCCAATACATGGTGCGGCATCACCGCCGGGTGATCGAGAAGGCGGCCCAGTACGGCATCATGCTCGACGTCCACGAGCCGATCCACGATACGGGGGAGCGTCGCACCTACCCCAACATGATGAGCCGCGAGGGCGCGCGCGGGCAGGAATACAACGCGTGGAGCGCCGAAGGAGGCAATCCTCCCGAGCACGAAACGATCCTGTTCTTTACCCGCATGCTGGACGGCCCGATGGACTTCACGCCCGGGATCTTCGACATCCTGATCGAGCGCGGTACCGGAAGACCGCGCCGGCCCGACGAGCCCCGCCCCAGGACCACGCTCGCCAAACAGCTGGCGCTGTACGTGGTGCTCTACTCGCCGCTCCAGATGGCGGCCGATCTCCCCGAGAACTACGAGCATCAGCCCGCCTTCCAGTTCATCCGCGACGTGGCGGTCGACTGGGATACGACGCGCGTGCTCGCCGGCAAGATCGGCGATTACGTGGTGGTGGCGCGGCGGGAGCGCAACGGGGCGAGCTGGTACATCGGGGCCATCACCGACGAGGAGGGCCGCACGTTCGACATCCCGCTCACATTCCTCACGCCCGGGCGGAAGTATGTCGCCGAGATCTACGCTGACGGGCCCGGGGCGAACTGGCTCACGAATCCGCTGCCGGTCGCGATTTCGCAGCGTCCGGTCGACGCCAAGTCCCGCCTGCGCCTGGTGCTCGCGCCCGGCGGCGGGCAGGCGATCCGGATCCGGCCCGCTCGATAGATGACGCCCGATGGAACGAGAATGTCGGCGACGACCAGGCGCGGTCCCTCGGGCTCGAGAATCGGCTCCGGCGACCGGTGGCCCCTGCGGTTCGGCTCCTTGACAGCCACCCCACCACACCCCTGGGAGCCTCACCTCCGGGGCCACCGGTCGCGTCGCCGATTCTGCCCGGCGTTGCCAGCACCACGTAGATGAAGCGGCGGCGCCGAGAGGCGGTCCCGAAGGCGAAGACGCAAGGGGTCGGGTGGGGTGGCTGTCAGGCGTCCCGAGCCGGAGGGACCGCCTCTCGGCGCCGCACGAGCCACCGGTCGCCGGAGCCGATGCCCTTGACGCCGATGCTCGTGCTCTTCGGGGCGCTGGCGCTGGCGGGCTGCGGTCGCGCGCGCGAGCGGCAGCTGTTCGAGCGGCTGCCTCCCGAGCGCACCGGTGTCACGTTCGTCAATCGGCTGGCCGACGACACCGCGTTCAGCATTCTCGACTACATGTACTACTACGACGGCGGCGGCGTGGCCGTCGGCGACGTCAACAACGACGGGCTGCCCGACCTCTACTTCACATCGAACCTCGGCTCCAACCGGCTCTACCTGAACAAGGGCAACTACCGGTTCGAGGACATCACCGAGCGGGCCGGTGTGGCGGACACGGGGGGCTGGAAGACCGGCGTCACGATGGCCGACGTCAACGGCGACGGCTGGGTCGATATCTACGTCTCCGCCGTCGACTTCCCTACGCTGCACGGGCACAACGTGCTCTACATCAACAACGGCGACGGCACCTTCACCGATCGGACCCAGGAGTACGGTCTCGACTTCGCCGGATTCTCCACCCAGGCCCTGGTCTTCGACTATGACGGCGACGGCGATCTGGACATGTACCTGCTGACGCACTCCCCTCACCCCGAGCGCGCATCCCCCTCGCACGTCACGCACGGTCCCCGTCTTCCGGGGGTCGGCGACCGTCTGTATCGGAACGACGGTGGTCATTTCGTGGACGCGAGCGAGCGCGCCGGCCTCTACGGCGGCGCCGCTCGGTACGGCCTGGGGGTGGTGGCGAGCGACCTGAACCTGGACGGCTGTCCCGATCTGTACGTCGCCAACGACTTTCAGGAAGACGACTTCGTCTATCTCAACAACTGCGACGGCACGTTCACTCAGTCCGGCGCCACCGTGCTGGGACACACCAGCCACGCTTCGATGGGCGTGGACGCCGCCGACGTGAACGACGACGGGCGCCCGGACCTCGTGGTGCTCGACATGCTGCCCGACGACGAGAAGATCCTCAAGACCTCCGCCAACGCCGAGAGCTTCGACGTCTACCTGGAGAAGCTCGCGGCGGGCTACCATCCGCAGTACGCCCGCAACACGCTGCAGCTCAACCGCGGCGTCATGGCCGGCACCGTGCGCTTCAGCGAGATCGGCTCTCTCGCAGGCGTCTCTGCCACTGATTGGAGCTGGGCCCCGCTGTTCGCCGACCTGGACAACGACGGCTACAAGGACCTGTTCATCACCACCGGGATCTATCACCGGCCGAATGACCTCGATTACTTCACCTACGTGTCCGACCCGGTCGTCCAGGCGTCGCTCAGGCAGGGGACGAGGGGGCTCGCCCGGGCGCTCATCCGGAAGATGCCGCAGGTCCCGACTCCCAACTACGCGTTTCGCAACAACGCAGACCTCACATTCACGAACGAGGCCCACGCCTGGGGGCTGGCCGAGCCGGGCTTCTCGAGCGGTGCCGCCTACGTCGATCTGAACAATTCCGGCGCGCTTGATCTCGTCGTGAACAAGCTCAACGCCCCGGCCGCGATCTACCGCAACCGGGCGCGCGAGCTGACGGGGAACCACTACCTGCAGGTGGTGTTGCGGGGCTCCGGGGCGAATACGGCTGGGATCGGCGCGAAGGTCGTGATCAAACAGGGCGGCACGGAGCAAATGGTCGAGCAGTTCCCGACCCGTGGCTTTCAGTCGTCCGTGGATCCCCGTTTGCATTTCGGGTTGGGGTCTTCCACGAGAATAGATTCGCTGATCGTCGTCTGGCCGGACCGGCGCACCCAGGCGCTGACCGATGTCGCGGTCGATCGCACACTCACGCTGCGACAGCAGGCGGCCGGCCCATCCCCGGGCTTGCGCCCGGGGTCAGTCCAGCGTACTCCGATGACGCAGCGCTTGTTCGCCGATGTCAGCGAGCGCGTCGGCATCGATTTCAAGCACGACGAGAATGCCTTTTACGACTTCCACCGCGAGCCGTTGATCCCGCATCTGTTGTCGGCTGAAGGGCCCGCGCTCGCCGTCGGCGATGTGGACGGCGACGGGCTGGACGACATCTACGAGGGCGGGGCCAAGTGGCAGGCCGGACGCCTCTTTCTCCAGCAACGGGACGGCACGTTCCGCCCGAGCGCGTCGGTCGACCGCGTGTTCCAGGCGGACAGGCTGAGCGAGGACGTCGACGCGGTGTTCTTCGATGCCAACGGCGACGGGCGGCCCGACCTCTATGTCGTGAGCGGCGGTAACGAGTTCTGGGGCGACGACCCGGCGCTGCAGGACCGGCTGTATGTGAACGACGGCCGGGGTCGTTTCCACCGCGACACCCTGGCGCTGCCGCGGCTTTCGGAGAGCGGGTCGTGCGTCGTGCCCGGCGACTTCAACGGCGATGGCCACCTCGATCTGTTCGTGGGACGGCGGGCCGTGTCCCGCCGCTACGGCATGACGCCGCGCAGCTACCTGCTCGAGAACGACGGCACGGGTCACTTTCGCGACGTCACGCTCGAGAAAGCGCCCGGCCTCGCCGAGGCCGGCATGGTCACCTCGGCCGCGTGGATCGATTACGACCACGACGGTCGGCTCGACTTGATCGTCACCGGGGAGTGGATGGCGGTCCGCGTGTTTCACAACGAGAATGGCCGGCTGGTCGATCGGACTCGGGAGGCGGGGCTCGCGGGAACGGAAGGCTGGTGGAGCAGCGTCACCGTCGCGGACCTGAACGGAGACGGGCGCCCAGACCTGGTGCTCGGCAACCTCGGGCTCAACTCCTCCCTCCGGGCGTCGCCGGCGGAGCCCGCTCGAATGTACGTGGCCGACTTCGGGCACAACGGCACCCTCGAGCAGGTGCTCACCGTCTACCAGCACGGCGTGAGCTACCCGGTGGCCGGTCGCGACGAGGTGCTCCGTCTCATCCCCCGCCTACGGGACCGTTACCCCTCCTATGCGTCCTTCGGCGCAGCCCGAGTCGAGGACGTCTTCACCGCCGCCGAGCTCGCCCAGGCCACGGTGCGAGATGCGCGCGTGTTCGCGAGCTCCGTCGCGCTCAACAATGGCAACGGCACGTTCACGCTCGTGCCGCTGCCGGTCGAGGCCCAGCTCGCCCCGATCCGTGCCGCCCTGGCGGAGGACTTCGACGGCGACGGACACACCGATCTGCTGGTGGCGGGGAACGATTACGGGTTTCCGCCCGTGCTGGGTCGCCAGGACGCCGGCTACGGTCTGCTCTTGCGCGGCACGGGGAATGGTCGCTTCAAGGCGGTCGACATGGAGCGCAGTGGCGTGGTGATCGACGGCCAGGTGCGCCACATGGGGTGGCTGCGGCGAGCGGCCGGCAGCCGCGTGATCGTCGTCGCTCGCAACAACGACCGGCTCCAAGTGCTCCGCCCGCCGCGCTCCGCGCGTCCTTGACAAGTCTACGTCGAGAGGAAGAATGGTGTTGCATGGGAGCGACACCTTCAGTGAGAGGATGCGTATGAGACGAGCAGAGTGCGTGATGAGCGCGCTCTCGGTGGCGCTGTGGATGGCGCCGCTGGGCGCGCAGCAGGCGACGGGGACGGTCCGCGGGCGCGTGACCGACGCCGCCACCCAGCAGCCACTCACGGGCGTCTCGGTCACGGTCGGGAGGCGCGCCGCGGTGACGCGGGCCGATGGTGGCTATCTGCTGACCGACGTACCCGCGGGTCCGGACACCGTGCACGCGCGTCTCATCGGGTACGCGCCGGCAACGCAGCCGGTCACGGTGACGGGCGGTGATACGGTCACCGTGGATCTCGCGATGACGGCCCGGGCGGTCAACCTGGCGTCGGTGGTGGTGGTCGGCTACGGGCAGCAGCGCGCGGGCGACGTCACCACGTCCGTGACGCAGGTCGCCTCGAAGGACTTCAACACCGGGACCGTCGTGACGCCCCAGAGCCTGATCGAGAACAAGATCGCGGGCGTCCAAGTCATCGATAACAACCAGCCGGGCGGCGGCATCTCGATCCGCGTACGCGGCCAGGCTTCCTACACGGCTGGGAGCGAGCCGCTGTACGTCGTGGATGGTGTGCCCCTCGGCACCGGCTCGGGCGGCGGGATTTCGACCGGCAACGATGCGCTGAACTATCTCAACCCGAACGACATCGCGAGCATGACCGTTCTGAAGGACGCGGCCTCCGCCGCGATCTACGGCACGAACGCGTCGAACGGCGTCGTCCTGATCACCACGAAGTCCGGTGCCGGCCGGCCGCACGTGGAGTACGGCGGCAGCTTCGCCGCTTCGTCGGTCACCCGGCTGCCGTCGATGTTGACGGCGGCGCAGTTTCGCACGGCAGTCGCTCAGCACGACTCGACGGCGCTTCCCCAGCTCGGGAACGTCAACACTGATTGGTTCAGCCTCGTCGACCGGACCGCGATGGGACAGCAGCACAACGTCTCATTCGCGGGCGCCGGCCTGACCAATGACTACCGGGTTTCGGTCGGCTACAACGACCAGCAGGGTATCCTCGAGGGCAACTCCACGCAGCAGATCCAGCTGCGCCTCAACTACGGCCAGCGGTTCTACAACGACCGGCTGAACGTGCGGGCCAACATCGCGGGTTCGCGGTCTTACGATCAGTTCACGCCGAACGGCGTCCTCTACAACGCCGCGCAGATGGGGCCGACGCAGCCGATCTACGATACCAGCACCGCCGCGCTCATCAGTCCGTTCGGTCCGCTGTCGCGGACTGGATACTACAACTGGCCGGGGAATAGCCTGACGTCGCCGGACAATCCCCTGGAGATCCTGAATAGCGCGATCGATCACGCTACGACCTACCGCAGCGTCGGCAGTCTGTCGGCCAAGTACGACTTCTCCCAGCTCACGGGACTCAGCGGCCTTACTGGCACAGTGGACCTCGGGTACGACGTGACGTCCGGCGATCACGTGACGTTCTATCCCAACAACATTCATTACGTGACGAAGAACGGCACGTGGGGCAGTTTGGTGGAGTCGCAGCCGCAGCAGGCGAACACCGTGCTCGACATGTACCTGAACTATCAGCCGCCGACCAAGCTCGGCCCCGGCACGATCGACTTCACGGGCGGCTACTCGTACTCGCAGTCGCACGGCCGGTTCCCGGGCTTGGGCGCAACTCAGCTCGAGACGAACGCGCTGACCGACGCCGGGATTCCCCAATCGAACACGCAACCGATCCCTTCGCTCGACGTCGAGGACTCCAAGCTCATCTCGTTCTTCGGGCGCGCCGGGTACAACATCGACGAGCGCTACCTGTTCTCGGCGAGTCTGCGACGAGACGCTTCGTCGCGCTTCGCCCCGGGCCGGCAATGGGGGAACTTCCCGTCAGTGTCGGTGGGATGGCGCATCTCGCAGGAGCCGTTCCTTAGAGGCATCAGCGCCATCTCGGACCTGAAGCTCCGCGCCTCGTGGGGAAGGACCGGAAACCAGGCGTTCGGGAACTATCTCTACGTCCCGACCTACCAGGCCTGTAACGCGACGGCGGAGTACTACTTCGGCGGCAAGTTCGTCTGCCCGTTCCGGCCGACCGCCGTCGATCGAAACATCCATTGGGAATCTACCGCCGCCTGGGACATCGGCGCTGACTATTCGCTCTTCGGGCAGCGCTTCTCGGGTGCGCTCGACTGGTATCGCAAGAATACCGACGATCTCCTGTTCGACGTTCCGATCGATCCCGCCTCCAACTTGTCGAACCACGTTGTCACGAACATCGGAAGCATCCGGAACACCGGCTTCGAGCTCGACCTCAACGCCCGCCTGATCGAGGCGGCGACGCCCGGCGCCTTCTCCTGGTCGGCGAGCGTCAACGCCTCTCACAACCATAACGAGGTCGTGTCGATCAATCCCAATGCCGCGGGGACCGGCACGCAGGTGCTCACCGGCAACATCGCGGGAGGAGTGGGGAGCACCGTCGAGGTGCTCGAGCCGGGGCAGCCGATAAACTCGTTCTACGTGTGCCAGCAGGACTACAGCGGCGGGAGGCCGGTCGAGGGCCAGTACTACTTCCCCGTGGGGGACAGCGTCGGGACCGGCTGCACCAGGGGCACGAACACCCGGGCCTATCGTGACCCGGCGCCGCACTGGATCTTCGGTCTGACGTCGAACGTGGCGTGGCATCGCTTCGACCTGAGCTTCACGCTGCGTTCGTGGCTTGGCAATTACGTCTACAACAACGTCGCTTCCAACCTCGGTAACTACAACCAGCTCTCGGCGGGAACCTCGCCGTACAACTTGAGCAGTTCGGTGCTGGCCACGGGGTTCCGCCAGCAGCAGCTACTCTCCGACTATTACGTCGAGGACGGATCGTTCCTGCGCATGGACAACATCACGGTTGGGTATAGCTTCCCGTGGGCGGGGCAACAGCTCCGCCTCTATGCCGTTGTCCAGAACGCGTTTACTGTCACGGGCTATAGTGGCGTGGACCCGACCGCGTTCGTGAACGGCATCGACAATAACATTTACCCGCGCGCGCGTACATTTACGAGCGGGTTGAGCGTCCAGTTCTAGAGGGCCCGATCATGAACTCGACCCAATCGACACGGAGCGGACACATGAGAGTCGGGCTTCGGACGGCGTGGAGCGTGGCTGCCGCCCTCCTCTTGGGCGCCGCGGCGTGCACCGATCCCACGGTGGCGCCGAAGAGCAACGTCACCGGCGCCAACTTCTTCGGCGACCCCAGCTCGTACGAGCAGTTCGTCGCAAAGATCTACGCCGGCCTGGCCGTCGGCGGCCAGAACGGTGGAGACGGATCCACCGACATCGCGGGGATAGACGGCGGCTTCTCGCAATATCTGCGGCTGTATTGGGAGATGGAGGAGCTGCCCACCGACGAGGCGGTCATCGCTTGGGGTGACCAGAGCCTGCCCGAGATGAACACGCAAGGGTGGTCGACGTCGAACACGTTCATCAACGCAATGTACTATCGCATTTACTTCCAGGTCGGGATGGCGAACGAGTTCCTGCGCCAGACCACCGAAGCCGAGCTCGACGCGCGCGGCGTCGGCGCCTTGCTCAAGGCCAAGGTCCACACCTATCGCGCTGAGGCGCGCTTCCTCCGGGCGCTCGCCTACTGGCACGGACTCGACTTTTTCGGTGGCATCCCGCTCGCCGTGGAAACCGACCCGCTCGGCGCGACGCCACCGAAGCAGGTGACGCGCACGCAGCTCTACACCTACGTGGTGAGTGAGCTGACGGCGATTCGCGATTCACTGCCGCAGCCCGGGTCTGCGCCCGACCTCGCCACGTACGGTCGCGCGACCGGTCCGGCGGCGGACATGCTGCTCGCCGAGCTGTACCTCAACGCGGGCGTCTACACCGGCACGCCCAACTACGCGGGGGCGCTCAGCGAGGCCTCGAACGTCATCAACTCCGGCCACTACCAGCTCGCTTCGGTGTATCGCAACAATTTCACGGCCGACAACAACAACTCGCGTGAGATCATCTTCGCGGTCGTGGAGGACGGGGCGCACACCCAGACCTACGGCTCCACCAACTTCATTATCCACGCGTCGTGCGGGAATGCGATGAGCCCCGGCGCCTACGGCGTAGACGGCTGCTGGTGGGGACTGCGGATGAAGCCGTCGGCGTATAAGCTCTACTCCGCGGGCGACTCGCGGGACTCGAACATCGTCACAGCCAGCCAGACCCTGGCCATTCCCTGCCTCGTTAACTGTTTCCCCAATGGCTATCCGGACCCCAAGTTCACGAACAAGACGTCGGGTGGCGCGACCGGCTCGAACCCCTCGTTCGCGGACACCGATTTCCCGATGTTCCGTCTCGCCGAGGCGTACCTGATCTACGTGGAGGCCCATCTGCGAGGCGGCGGCGGCACCGATCCGCTCGCGCTGCAGTACTTCAACGCCTTGCGCGTGCGCGCCTACGGCGACTCGAGCGCCGTGCACACCGCGATCGCGCAAATCACGCTCGACACCGTTCTGGCCGAGCGTGGACGTGAACTGATGTGGGAAGCCCGCCGCCGCACGGATCTCGTCCGGTTCGGGACGTTCACGGGCGGCACCTACATCTGGGCGTGGAAGGGCGCGAACGCGTACGGCACCGACTCCACCGGCATCGGAACCGACTCGCACCTAGACCTGTATCCGATTCCGGCCAACGAGCTGATAGCGAACCCTAACGTCAAGCAGAACCCGGGCTACAACTGACGGTCACGCCGCGCTCCCGTTCCATGACGCCGCGGCTCCGCCGTTTCGCTGGCGGAGCCGCGGTTTGCGTCGGGGCGCTCGCGCTCGGGGCGTGCCACAAGGACCTGGTGGCGTCGTACGGCACCAACCCGCAGCGCCCCACGCTCGACGCTACCTACCGCCCCAGCGGCCACATGGCCGCGGGCGACGTGTTCGTGCACTTGTTCGAGTGGAAGTGGACCGACATCGCCACCGAGTGCGAGACCGTACTCGGCCCGGCCGGCTTCGCGGCCGTGCAGGTCTCGCCGCCCGAAGAGCACAGCATCACTCCCAGCCACGACTGGAGCGAGCGCTACCAGCCGGTGCGCTACAACATCGCCCGCAGCCGCTCCGGCACCCAACCCGAATTCACGGACATGGTGGCGCGCTGCGCGGCCATCGGCGTCGGCATCTACGTGGACGCCGTCATCAATCATATGACCAACTACCCGAGCCCGGGGATCGGTTCGGACAGTTCGCCCTATTCGAAGTACGACTATCCCGGCCTCTACACTTCGGCTGACTTCCACACGCCGTGTACCGTCAACAACTACGCCGACGCTGCCAACGTGCAGGACTGCGAGCTGTTCGGGCTGCCGGACTTGAACACGGGGCTCCCATCGGTGCGACAGAAGATTGCCGGCTACGTGATCATGCTGGCGCGCCTGGGTGTCGCGGGCTTCCGCGTCGATGCGGCGAAGCACATCCAGCAGGTGGAGCTCGACGACATTCTCGCGATCGTCGATTCCACGCTCACGGCGGAGGGACGGCCGATCCCGTATTACTTCCTGGAAGTCAGCGGCGGTGCGGGTGAAGCCCTGTCGCCGCGCGACTACTTCGGGGAGGCCTACGCGTCGGGCGGGGCGGCCGACATCACGGAGTTCACCTTCGTCGGCGTCGGTGACAAATTCCGCCAGATCGGCGGGCAGCACATCTCGCAGCTCAACCCCAACGGGTCCCCCGGCAACCAGTTCTCGCAAACCGCGTGGGGGCTCATGCCCTCGGACAAAGCGGTGGTCTTCCTGCAGAACCACGACACGCAGCACCAATGCGGCATCAGTTATCGCGACGGCAGCGTGTTTCGCGTCGCCAACGTCTGGATGCTGGCGCAGCCGTACGGTTACCCGTCGATTCTGTCGAGCTACGCGTTCAACTGCCCGGCGGAGAATTCCATGGGCCCGCCATCGGACGCCAACGGCTGGACCGTCGCGGTGACGTGCGCGTCCAGTCTCGAGACCGCCACCGACGGCGAATGGGTCTGCGAGCACCGCGACCCGTACATCCTGAAGATGGTCGGCTTCCGTCGAGTCGTGGCCGGCACCGACGTGAATCACTGGTGGGACGACGGCGCCAATGCCATCGCGTTCTCGCGGGGCGACAAGGGCTTCGTCGCGATCAACAGGGAAGCGGTTCCCTCGGATACCACGATCGCGACCGGGATGCCGCCGGGGACGTACTGCGACCTCTTGACGGGCGGGCTGGCCGCCGCCGCCTGCGCCGGAGATTCAGTCGCCGTGGACTCGGCGGGGGCCGTTCATTTTCATCTCGCAGCCAACTCGGCCGTCGCGATCGACGTCGCGACCAAACTACCGTGAGACGGTTGGATTACGCCGCGCGCGTCGCCGCAGCGGGCGCTGGGCCCGCGTCGATGAGCTGCTTCCGGAGCGGGTCCACACGCAGATTCATGCCTTCCAGCGAATGCGCCCCCAGGAGGATCAGGTCCCCCGATTCGCCGAACACGACCTCGTCGAGGGTCTCGATACCGGCCACGCGGATCCGTACTCCTCCAGTCCAGGGGGCAAGCACTGGGCCATTGGCTTGGCGAAAGTGCCACACCTTGATCCGCTCGATCCCGAGAGATTCGATGACAGCGGCGGGGAACCACGACGACTCCGCCCCCGTGTCCACCAGTACCGACTCCAGCGTCCGCCGTTCACCGGGTCGGGCAGGGTGCTCGATCTCCACCGTCACGTGAAACGTGCCAATCTCGTCGCCCATATTACCTCCTCCTGCCTCGCCGAGTAGTACCCCAAGAGCGCGGGCCGTGTCAATCCTACTCGTCGCGTGCACCGCGACCGCTTCGCTGGCCGCGCAGCAAACCACCGCCCCCGCCTGGACCCGCGGCGGCGTGTGCTACGAAATCTTCGTCCGGTCGTTCTACGACTCCAACGGCGACGGCAGCGGCGACCTGAACGGCCTGATCCAGAAGCTCGACTACGTCGCGGGACTGGGCGTCGACTGCATCTGGCTCATGCCGGTGGCCGCGTCGCCCAGCTACCACGGCTACGACGTGAGCGACTACTACCGCGTCGAGCCCGCCTACGGCAGCAACGACGACTTCAAGCGGCTGGTGGCCGCAGCGCATCGCCGCGGCATCGCGCTGCTCGTGGACATGGTGCTGAACCACAGCTCGAGCGAGCATCCGTACTTCCAGGCGGCCCTGCACGACACGACGTCGCCGTATCGCGCCTGGTACCGCTTCGCGCCCACGGTGCAGGGGAAAGATTGGCACCATTCCCCCGTGCGCGACGAGTACTACTACGGGCTCTTCTGGTCGGGCATGCCGGACTTGAACTACGAGACGCCCGCCGTGCGGGAAGAAGCGAAGCAGATCGCCACGTTCTGGCTGCGCGACATGGGCGTGGACGGCTTCCGGCTGGATGCGGTGCCGTATCTCGTGGAGCAAGGCGACTGCGTCTCAGGGTGTCCCGGGACGCATGCGTTCCTGCGCGAGTACGCCCAGCATGTCGACAGCGTGAAGCCCGGTGCGTACACGGTGGGCGAGGCGTGGGGCAGCATCGACCGGATGCTGCCCTATTACCCGGATCAGCTCACGTCATACTTCGGCTTTGAGCTGTCCGATTCGCTCATTGCGGCGGTGCGTAGCGGCTCCGCAGCGGGTCTCTTGACCGGCTATTTCCGTCTGCAGGACACGCTACCGGCGTATCGCTGGGCGCCGTTCCTGAGCAACCACGACCAGACTCGCACACTGACGCAGCTCAGGGGCGACGTCGCTCGGGCGCGGCTCGCGGCGACACTGCTGCTCACGCTGCCGGGCACCCCGTTCATCTATTATGGTGAAGAGATCGGCATGACCGGCGACAAGCCCGATCCCCGGCTGCGCACACCGATGCAATGGAGCGCGGGTCCCGGGTTGGGCTTCACGTCCGGCAAGGCCTGGGAGAGCGCGCAACCCGACTCGTTGACTACCACCGTCGCAGCAGAGGACGCCGACGCCGGGTCATTGCTGAACCTGTACCGCCGGCTGATTCACTTGCGCAGGCAGAATGAGGCGCTCGCGACGGGAAGGTTGCTGCCGCTCACGGCCACGAGCCCGCATGTCGCTGCGTACTTGCGCCGCACCGACAAGGACGTCGTGCTCGTCGTGGCGAATCTTGCCGACATGCCGGCCACGCGTATCGCGGTCAGCTCCGCCGTCGGTGCGCTGCCGGCCGGTCGCTACAGCGTGCGTAACCTGGTGGGGGGCGGGGGCCCGAACAGCACCGCCCTCGCGGTCGGCGCCGACGGACAGGTGAAGGGCTATGTGCCGATGCGCGGGTGGATCGGGCCGCATGGGAGCGTCATACTGGAGCTGAAC
>Ga0066665_10000095_pt1 | contig 24744 bp, 25 predicted proteins | sample GraSoiAngelo_114_FD_75175 | JGI IMG/M metagenome (GOLD analysis project Ga0066665, IMG submission 75175) | Grasslands soil microbial communities from the Angelo Coastal Reserve, California, USA - 14_0903_13_40cm | ecosystem: Environmental > Terrestrial > Soil > Grasslands | place: USA...
TGCCACTGCTCGAGCAGGCGATCGAGCAGCAGATCTCCATGGGCCGGATGGCCAGCCATTCGGCCCGCCTCGCCTCTCTCGGCGAGGCCTACCTCATCGCGGGACGGACGACGGAGGCGGCGACGGTCGCCGGGCGCTCGCTCACGCTGGCACGCGAACGGACGGAACGGGGCAACGAGGCCTCTGCCCTCCGCCTGCTGGGCGCGATCGCTGCCCAGGCCGATCCGTCTGCCACCGCCAGCGCCGAAGCGTCGTATCGGCAAGCCATGACGCTGGCCGAGGAGCTCGGGATGCGCCCCCTCCTCGCCATGTGCGCGCTCGAGCTGGGCGCGCTCTATCGACGGCACGGCATGAGCACGCCGGCGCGAGAGCAGCTGACTGCGGCGCTCGAACTCCTCCGAGCGATGGAGATGCCACTCTGGCTGGAGCGGGCCGAGGCAGAGTATCGGGATCTTCGCTGATTAGCGCTTCGTGCCGACCTCCCTGACCACGAACCGCACGAGCTCGACACCGCCCTTGCGGCTCAGCCGCCGCAACTCCAGATAGAGGTTTTCGGCCGCCTGGCGGTCGAGACCGGTGACCGTCACGCGGTGCACGACGTCGGCTCGGGTCTTGCGCTTCATCGGTCGCTCCTCACGAGCAGCGGTGGACGGACCCCGAGCGAGATCACCGGGGTCCGTCCCGTCAGGTCTCAGGAAGTCCGCCGCCTCCGCTTCTTCGTCTTCCGCGACTTCCGCCTTCTCGTCGCCGACGGTAACGACTGCGACTGGATGTTCCCCGGGAGGCCCCGGAGGACCGTCCGGATCCGCTTCATGTACGCCTTGACCTGCTTCCGGGTCTTCGGGCCTCGCACCTCGAACGTGACCGCGTGTTTCTTGTCGGCTCCAAACGCGCTCATCCCATCACCTCCCTTCGACCTCGTGTCTCATCCGCCGGCGCCCGGATCCACCCGGCGCGCGGGGTCTATCCCCGCGCGTCGCGGATACCCTCGAACAGCTCGTCCGCGTGGAAGATCCCCGGTAGCGCGTCGACGTCCCGCACGAAATAATGATCCTCGACGGTGTCATAAGGCTCGCTGACCGCCACGGGCTCGTCGAGGGCGAGCCGCACGTAGGTCAGCGTCATGTTGTGCTTTCCCGCGAGGTCGAAAAAGTTCATCATCGTGATGAAGCGACCGGCATTGATCTCGGTGACGCACGGGACCCCCCCCTCGTTCTCCTTCAGATCGACGCTGAACGCACCGGTGACGCGGCGGCCGAGCGTGCGGACGGCCGCGACACAGACCTCGACGACCCGAGAGTCGACGACCGTCTTGGCCAGCGCCGCGATGGACGACGCGCCGCTCGGCTGGCTGCCCCCGCCGAAGTAGGACAGCCGCTCGACCGTCTTCACGAGGACGAGCGCGCCGTCCTTCCACAGGCTCTGGCACGCGAAATCCCGGCCCGGAAGATACTCCGCGATCGTGAACGCTCGCGCGGGAACCCCCCGCATCTCGCGCCAGTAGGCGATCCAGTTGACGGCCTGCCGCGGGTGCGTCATCGGCGCAGCGCCCCGCGAGCCGCTGCCGGACCGGATCCGGCACCACACGCGCGCCGGTCGGCCCAGATCACGAAACGCTCGTGACACCGTCGCTTCGGATCTCACCGGAAGTGTCCGGGGCACGGGCACACCGCGGGCGCCGAGGTGCGCGGTCAGCTGGTACTTGTCCTGGCACAGCGTGATCGCTCGCCGACTTGGCAGGAACAGCCGACAGCCGAGGGTTCCGCGCAGTCGGGACGCGAGGGAGACGTCCTCGTCGGTGTTCGGGATGAGCAGGTCGATTTTCTCGGTGCGGACGATGTGGCGCAACGCCGCGGCGTAGCGGGGATGCGCCCGCGGGGGGACGAGATAGTTCCGATCCGCGGTCGACTTCCGGAGAACGAAGCGATCGTCGTGGCACCCGACGATGACACACGACGAATCGCCCGACCGCAGGCTGCGGATCAGGCTGTTGCCGGGCCCGGTCCCTGCGGCGGGAACGAGGAGGTGGATCGGCATCGGCGCGCTCAGGCGGATTTCATGGGCAGGATCAGCCGCCGCGCGAAGATGGCCCGGATGAGCGGACCGTGGCGCCCGCCCAGTTGCTGGTCGGCGGTCAGCATCGTCGCCACGACGCTCGAGAACGAGAGGTTCGTCGCAGGGGTCATCTGCCAGGTCCGCGCCAGGAGCAGGCCCATATAATCCCGAGCCTCTGCCAACGCCAGCCTGAACGCGTTCTCATGACGCGCGAAACCTCGGGCGAACGCCCCCTTGAGCCCTCGCACGGCCCGGCCACGGGCGTGGGACGAGCGGTCCGCGACGCGTCGCGCGATCGCGTCGTGGGCGACGAGTCGCCGCTCGTACAGCTCGACCAGGAGGTCGAAGACCGCGCCCTCGAACGGCAGGCACAGCGAGTACTTGTAAGCGTCGGGATCCGGGTCCCACGGCACGTCGCCCATGGTGAAATCGTTGTACAGGTTCCGAGCGACAACGGCCTCGCCGATGCGCGACACGATACTCGCGGCGAAGAGCCGGCCGTGCGTACGCTTGAGCAGGCGATCGACCACCTCCTTGAAGTGGAGCGACGACACCACGGCGACCAGATCGGCGCCCGCCTCCTCGTGTGCGCGGAATTCCACGGGCCGCACTGAGGGGTTGCCGATCACTCCTTTCAGGATGAGGTGACCGACCTCGTGCGCGACGCTGTCGAAGTTCTCGCAGACGAGGCCGGACGGGTCGCCCGCGCCGAATTCCACGTAGCCGAACATCGAAAAGGCGTTCCAATCGCGTACCCGCGGGATGATCTCGAGGCGACGATAGGTGTCGCCGAAGTGCCATGCGAGTCGGCGACCGAGATAGACCTCCCAGATGTCCAGCACGCACCTGATCGCGCCGTATGCGGTCGCCGACTTGAAGGTCTCGTCGTCCGGCTCGATCTCATCGAAATGTCCCTGGCGGTTGGGCTCGGCGGGGCGCAACCGCGCCCCCGCGTACGGGGGCACCCGACCGGTCTTCGAGTACGGGCGCTTGTTGCGCGCGTCCACGACGTACATGCGATCGTCCGCCGGTCCGATCCCGACGGTGCCCGGTGTCGAATCGACGTGGATGGTGACGGCTCGCGCGAAGCCGGGCAGGAACTTCGGCTGCGGGTAGACGCGAAAGCGCGTGCCCGTCCTGCTGTAGCGGGTATCGAGGAACAGATCACGACCGAAAGGCCTGATCGGCATCTTGCGCTGGCCGATGCGGTCCTCGTGCTCGTCCGCGGCCAGTTATGGCAAGAATCTAAGGCAAACGCCCGCCGTGCGCCATCGGATTCTGCCGACGGTGCGACGGGCGGCCCGGCAGCTGACCGCCGGCCGCGGTATCCTTGGTGGCGGGCACCGAGCCCGAATCATGACGGCAACGAACAACGATCCCCTCGCGGCGCTGGCGACGCGCGCCCTCGACTTCGTCCGGGACGACAGCGTCGTCGGCCTGGGCGCGGGCCGGGCGGCGAGCGCCTTCGTCCGTGCCCTCGCCGCGCGCGCGCGCGGGGGGTTGCGTGTCCGCGGGGTTCCGGCGTCCGAGGACACGGCGCGCCTCGCCCGGGAGCTCGGCATCGCGCTCGTGGGCCTCGAAGCCGAGCTGGACCTCACCGTCGATGGCGCCGACGAGGTCGATCGCGGGCTGAACCTCATCAAGGGCTACGGCGGGGCGTTCGTGAGAGAGCGGATCGTCGCGGCGGGGTCGCGGCGGCAGGTCATCCTCGTGACGGCCGACAAGCTGGTCGAGACGCTCGGCGGTCGTGGCCGGCTTCCGGTCGAGGTCCTGCCGTTCGCGCTTCCACTCTGCCAGCGGCGACTGGAGGACCTCGGACTGAAGCCCGCGCTGCGCACGCGCGAGGAGCGTCCGTTCGTGACCGACAACTTCAACGTGATCGTCGACTGCACGGTCGGTCCCATCGCGGATCCCGCGGCCCTCGAGCGCGCGATCCTCGCGATCCCCGGCGTCATCGACACGGGCCTCTTCCTCGGCACCGCCGACACGGTCCTCGTGTCCGACGGAGAGACCGTTCGCGAGCTCATCCGGCGGAGGTCGCGGTGATGGACGAGACGACGAGGTTCCACCTTTCTCCCGAGCTCGACGCGGAGGTACGCGCCACCCTCGACGAGTGGGCCGCGGGTGACAAGGTGATGCGACTCTGGGCGCGGGACGCGACCTTGTGGACGGGCGCTGACGAGGCGAGTTGGCTCGGGTGGCTTGGTGTCGCAGGTGACCAGCTCGCTCGCGTCGGCCAGCTCCGTGACCTGGCCGACGCGGTTCGGACCGAGGGTTTCACCCAGGTCCTGGTGCTGGGCATGGGAGGCTCGAGCCTCTGCCCGGAGGTTCTCAAGATGACCTTCGGCCGGAACGCCGGCTATCCCGAGCTCTTCGTTCTCGACTCGACCGATCCAGGTCAGATCCGGGCGATCGAGCGCAAGAGCGACCTGGCCAGGACCCTCCACATCGTGTCGAGCAAATCCGGTAGCACCCTCGAGCCGAACATCTTCATGCAGTACTTCCTCGAGCGCGCCCGGCAGCTGGTCGGCGTCGATCGCGCCGGCAGTCGCTTCATCACGATCACCGATCCGGGCTCCAGGATGGAGCAGGTCGCGACGGCCGACGGATTCCGCCGCGTCCTCCTCGGCGTGCCGTCCATTGGCGGGCGTTACTCGGCGCTCTCGGACTTCGGCATGGCGCCGGCGGCGATCATGGGGCTCGACGTCGCCAGATTCCTCGGCCACGCCGATGCGATGGCCAGACGGTGCGGAGCGCGGGTGCCGGTTAGGGAGAACCCGGGCGTCCTTCTCGGGATCGTCATGGGCGTTCTCGCCCGGCGCGGACGTGACAAGGTCACGCTGGTGACCTCGCCCGGCATCCACCACCTCGGCGTGTGGCTGGAGCAGCTCCTGGCCGAGTCCACGGGCAAGGAGGGTAAGGGGCTGATCCCGGTCGGTCGCGAGCCGCTGGGCCCGCCGGCGGTGTACGGGGGTGACCGCCTCTTCGTGTACCTTCGTCTGGCCTCGGGCCCCGACCGCGCGCAGGACGAGGCAATGGCGGCGCTCGAGCGCGCGGGCCACCCGGTCGTGCGACTCGTCGTCCCCGACCCGTACCATCTCGGCGCCGAGTTCTTCCGCTGGGAATTCGCGACGGCCGTCGCTGGCGCGATCCTCGGCGTCAACCCCTTCGACCAGCCCGACGTGGAGGCGAGTAAGGTGGCGACGCGCTCGTTGACCGACCGGTACGAGACGACGGGCGCCTTGCCGGTCGAGTCGCCGTTGCGCGTGAGCGATCCCGCGTGCGGTCCGGCACTGAAAGCACACCTGCAGGCGGTCAGGCCCGGGGACTACGTGGCCTTCCTCGCGTATGTTCCGATGAACGAGGCGCACGAGGCCGAGCTTCAGGCGGCCCGGGTCGCGGCGCGGGATCGGCTCAAGGTCGCGACGTGTCTCGGCTTCGGACCCCGCTATCTCCACTCGACCGGGCAGGCGTACAAGGGCGGACCGAATTCTGGCGTCTTCATCCAGATCACGTGTGACGACGGGGAGGACCTCCCGGTACCGGGGCGGCGATACTCCTTCGGCGTGGTGAAGGCGGCGCAGGCGCTCGGCGACTTCCAGGTCCTCCGGGCGCGCGGGCGGCGGGCGTTGCGCGTGCACCTCGGGAGCGATGTGAAAGTCGGCCTGGGCCAGCTGCGCCGGGCCGTCGAGGCGTGAAGGAGGACTCCATGCAGGTCGGAATGGTGGGACTGGGGAGGATGGGCGCGAACATGGCGCGCCGCCTGATGCGAGGCGGCCACGAGGTGGTCGGGTACGCAACCGACCCCGCGAACGTCAAGGCGATCGCGAGTGAAGGCGCCAGAGGCACGACGGAGCTCGACGACTTCGTCCTGGCGCTCCGGCCGCCTCGGGTCGCGTGGGTGATGGTGCCCGCCGGCGCGGCCACCGAGCAGGTCGTGACGGACCTGGCCAAGCGCATGGCGCCGGGCGACACGATCGTCGACGGCGGTAACTCCTTCTACAAGGACGACGTGCGCCGGATGACGATGCTGCGCGAGAAGCAGATCCACTACGTCGACGTCGGCACGAGCGGCGGCGTCTGGGGGCTCGCGCGCGGCTATTGTCTGATGATCGGCGGCGAGCGCCAAGTTGTCGAACGGCTGGGACCGATCTTCACGACGCTCGCGCCGGGGAAGGGGAGTATCCCGAGCACCCCGGGCCGCGAGACGGCCGGCGGCACCGCCGAGCAGGGCTACCTCCATTGTGGACCGTCGGGCGCCGGCCACTTCGTGAAGATGGTCCACAATGGGATCGAGTACGGGCTGATGCAGGCGTACGCCGAGGGGCTCGACATTCTGAAGAACGCCAACGCCAAGACCCTCGAGCCCGATCTCAGGTACGAGCTGAGCATCGCCGACGTCACGGAAGTGTGGCGGCGCGGCTCGGTGGTGAGCTCCTGGCTCCTCGACCTGACGGCGCAGGCTCTCGCCGAGAATCCGACCCTTTCCAACTATACCGGGGTCGTCGCCGACTCGGGCGAGGGTCGGTGGACGGTCATGGCGGCGGTCGAGGAAGGTGTCCCCGCCGACGTGCTGTCGGCCTCCCTCTACGCGCGCTTCCGCTCCCGACAGGACCACACCTTCGCCGAGAAAGTGCTCTCGGCCATGCGACAGAAGTTCGGCGGTCACGTCGAGCTGCCCGGGTGATCCTCGCGGGCGATGTCGGCGGGACGAAGACGGCCCTCGCGCTGTTCGATGAGCGAGGCCGCGACCTGGCGCTCGTCCGCGAAGAGGTACTGCCGAGCCACGGATTCGCGGCCCTCGAGGACGCGATCGGACGGTTTCTTTCCATCGGCCCGCGGGTGTCGGTGGACGCGGCCTGCTTCGGCGTCGCCGGTCCCGTGATCGGTGGCCGGTCCACGGCGATGAACCTTCCGTGGGTGGTCGACGAGGCGACGCTCGGGGCGAGCGTGTCGACGGAGCGCGTGAAGCTCCTGAACGATCTCGAGGCGACGGGCCACGGGGTCCTGGCGCTCCCGTCGTCGTCCCTGCTACCGCTTCAGACCGGCGCGTCCCGCGCGGGGAACATGGTGCTGATCGCGGCCGGCACGGGACTCGGCGAGGTCCTTCTGGTCTGGGACGGTAAGCGGCATCGGGTCGTCGGCTCCGAGGGAGGCCACGCCGACTTCGCGCCGCGGACCGATCTCGAGGTGGAGCTCTTCCGGTTTCTTCGCCGCGAGTTCGGGCGCGTCAGCTACGAGCGCGTGATCTCGGGACCCGGGCTCTACAACATCTACCGGTTTCTTCGGGCGAGCGACGGCTCATCGGAGCCCGAATGGCTCCGCGCGCGCATGGAGGGCGGCGATCCGAGCGCGGTCATCGCCGAGGCGGCTCTCACCCGGAGCGATTCGCGCGCCGTCCAGGCGCTCGACATGTTCGTGTCCATCTACGGCGCCGAGGCGGGCAATCTCGCGCTCAAGGCGCTCGCGGTCGAGGGTGTATTCATCGGCGGCGGTATCGCGCCCAAGATCCAGGAGAAGCTCCTGGACGGGACGTTCGTCTCGGCCTTCCGCGACAAGGGCCGGCTCACCCCGCTGATGGCCGCGATTCCCGTGCACCTGGTACTCGAGCCCCGCGCCGCGCTCCTGGGCGCGGCCGCCATCGCCAGATCGCTCCTGTCCAGGGCCGCTCCCGGCGCTCGCCGTGCGCGGGGCCGGCGGTAGCTTTTCTGGTCGCGTCGCTCGAGCCCCGGGACGTGTTCAACCGGTGAGCACACGAAAGACCATGACCCGGGAAGAGCTGCGACTCCGCGAGGCCCAGGATCGTACAGCCCACTGGAAACGGTGGGGGCCCTACCTGGCCGAACGCCAGTGGGGGACGGTGCGCGAAGACTACAGCGCCCACGGCACCGCCTGGGACTCCTTCCCCCACGATCACGCCCGGTCGAGGGCGTACCGGTGGGGCGAGGACGGAATCGGCGGGATCACCGACAACCACGGACGGCTCTGCCTGGCGATGGCTCTCTGGAACGGCCACGACCCGATTCTCAAGGAGCGCCTGTTCGGGCTCGCGGGCAGCGAGGGGAATCACGGCGAGGACGTGAAGGAGTACTACTTCTATCTCGACTCGACGCCCACGCATTCCTACATGAAGTACCTCTACAAGTATCCTCAGGCGGCGTTTCCCTACGGGCGCCTCGTGGCGGAGAACCGGCGGCGCGACCGTCGAGCGCCGGAGTTCGAGCTGATCGACACCGGCATCTTCGACGGCGATCGCTACTTCGACGTGATGATCGAGTATGCCAAGGCGGCGCCCGACGATGTCCTCGTTCGCATCACCGCGACGAATCGCGGCCCCGAGGCGGCCGAGCTGCACCTTCTGCCGACCCTCTGGTACCGCAATACGTGGTCGTGGGACAGGGGAGGCCCCGAGCGGCCCACGCTGAGCCCCGGCGACGATCGCCGCCACACGGTGATCGCGGCGGAGCACCCGTCGCTCGGCGCGCGGTGGCTCTACTGCGAGGGTGGGCCGGAGCTCCTGTTCACCGAGAACGATACCAACACCGCGCGCCTCTTCGACGTGCCGACCGCGCGCCCGTACGTGAAGGACTCGATCGGCGACTACGTCGTCGGAGGAAAAAAGGACGCCGTCAACCCGGAGCGGCTCGGCACGAAGGCCGCCGCGTACTATCGCCTGAGGGTCGGGTCCGGCCAGAGCGTCGTCACGCGGCTCCGGCTCTGCAACACGCCGCTTCCGGCGGGGCCGTTCGGCGAGGACTTCGATACTGTGTTCGGTCAGCGGGTGCGAGAGGCCGACGAGTTCTACCAGACGGTCGTCCCGAAGGGGCTCTCCGACGACGCCAAGAGCGTGATGCGGCAAGCGTTCGCCGGGCTCCTCTGGTCCAAGCAGTTCTATCACTACGACGTCCGGCGCTGGCTCGAAGGCGACCCCGCGTGCCCACCGCCCCCGCCCGGGCGCGCGAAGGGGCGCAATCACGAGTGGCAGCATCTCTACAACGAAGACGTGATCTCGATGCCGGACAAGTGGGAGTACCCGTGGTATGCGGCGTGGGACCTGGCGTTCCACACGATCCCGCTGGCGCTCGTCGACCCCGACTTCGCCAAGGCGCAGCTCATCCTCTTCCTGCGCGAGTGGTACATGCACCCGAACGGGCAGATCCCGGCCTACGAGTGGGCGCTGGGGGACGTGAACCCGCCGGTCCACGCATGGGCGGCGCTGCGCGTCTACCGCATCGAACGGCGCCTGCGGGGCAAGGGCGACCGCGCGTTTCTCGAGAGGGTCTTTCACAAGCTCTTGCTGAACTTCACCTGGTGGGTGAACCGGCAGGACGCCGAGGGCAAGAACGTCTTCCAGGGCGGCTTCCTCGGCCTCGACAACATCGGCGTCTTCGACCGGTCGGCGCCCTTGCCCACGGGGCGCCACATCGAGCAGTCGGACGGCACCTCCTGGATGGGGATGTACTGCCTCAACATGCTGGCGATCGCGCTCGAGCTGGCCAGGCAAGATCCGGCCTACGAAGACGTCGCCTCGAAGTTCTTCGAGCACTTCGTCTACATCGCCCACGCGACCCGTCACCTCGGCGAGGAGGGCATCAACCTCTGGGACGACGCGGACGGCTTCTACTATGACGTGCTCCACAGTGATGGCGCCGCCTACCCGATGAAGGTGCGCTCGATGGTCGGGCTCGTGCCGCTCTTCGCGGTCGAGACGCTCGAGCCGGAGATCGTCGACAAGCTGCCGGGCTTCAAGCGGCGGATGCAGTGGTTCATCGACAACCATCCCGAGTTCCGCGAGCACGTCGAGAACGCGTCCAAGCCGGGCGTCGGGATGCGCCGGCTCCTGGCGATCGTCGCCCGCGAGCAGCTGCCGCGCGTCCTCCGGTTCATGCTGGACGAGGCGGAGTTTCTCGCGCCCCATGGCGTCCGCGCGCTGTCGCGCTACCACCGCGACCACCCCTACGTGCTCCACCTCGACGGCATGGAGCATCGCGTCGACTACGAGCCCGCCGAGTCCTCGAGCGGTCTCTTCGGGGGCAACTCGAACTGGCGCGGACCCGTGTGGTTCCCGATGAACTACCTCCTGATCGAGTCGCTCCAGAAGTTCCACCACTTCTACGGCGACACGCTGAAGGTCCCCTGCCCCACGGGCTCGGCGACCGCGCTCGATCTGTGGCAGGTCGCCGTGGAGCTGTCCCGCCGGCTCACGCGCATCTTTCTGCGCGACGCGGCGGGCTGGCGGCCCGTCTACGGGGGCACCGACAAATTCCAGCGCGATCCCCACTGGCGCGACCTGATCCTCTTTTACGAGTACTTCCACGGTGACAACGGCGCGGGCATCGGCGCCAGCCACCAGACGGGCTGGACGGGCCTCGTGGCCAAGCTCCTCCAGCAGAGCGGTGAGGGATGAAAGGTGAACCGCTCGGTAGTACTCCTTAGGAAGGCTCGTCGCGCCGCCGGCTGCGGCGGCGGGTGAAGCCGCGGGGTTGCGGCCAGCGCCACACGGCGGGGGATGTCGGGCCCCGCGCCAGCACCGCGGATAGCCGCCGGAGTAACGCCCGGCCGGCGGGCTCATTCCGCATTCGCTTGTCGTTGCCGCGCGCCCGCGGGCGAAGGTCCGTCCGTCGTAGCGAAGTCGGTACAAGAACCCCTGTGAACGGCGCTCCGCCGTTCAGCGGATCATTGCGCTTCGGGCAGATCCGTCAACGCGGCCGCGGGGCGGGACATCAGGCTCCTGATGATCGGCTTGACGCGGTCGACCGGGACGGCGAAGGTCAATGGCGGCCTCGCGCCGGTGGCCGTCGCGCTGTCGGTCACGATGCCGACCACTTGCCCGAGGTGGTTGAGGAGCGGCCCTCCGGCGCCGTCCGGCTTCGGCGTCAGATCGACTGCCAGGTTGCCTCCGCTGCCGGCGCCCGTCGCGCGAACGGTGGCCACCGTCGGCGCGCGGCCGACGGCACCTCCATTTCCGATCGCCAGCACGCGTTCTCCTACCGCGAGAATCCAGGAGTCACCGAGCGCGATGACCGGCAGTCCGCTCTGCTCGACCTTCAGGATCGCGATGTCGTTCAGCCGGTCCCGGGCCACGACGGCGGCCGGCAGCGTCCGCCCGTCGTGGAGCGTCACCTGGATGGCGCTTACGCCGCTGACCGTCCGGTCGTGCGTGACGATGTATCCCTGCCGATCGATGATGAACCCGCGGTTCGGCCGTGGGTGGAGCTCCGCCGGCGTCCGTCTGGGCGCGCCGTGGTCAGTGCTGGTGCGCTTCGAGAAGCGAACGTCGACGACCGCGCGCATCAATGCCGCGATCGACAATCTGTCCCATCGCGGAGACTCCGAGGCCCATGTCGGCAAATCCTGTAGCCACTGCGATGCCCCCGCTGCTTTGGGCTCTCGTGCCGACCGACTGACGAATCGAGCCTGGGCTCCGGCCAGGGTGTCTAGGGCAGCACCCCCACCCGGTGATCCGAGCAGAGGCGCTCCGGGAATGGATGGCTTGGTGATTCTCGCGGAACGAGTGGCCCGTGTGCCACCTTCGCTCGGAGCCGTCAGGACATCCGGCGCCTGCGGCGGCGGCTCGGCAATACGTTCGCGTGGCGGCGGTGGCGACGGCGCGGCTCGAGCGTCTCTCAGGTCTTCCGTCGCGTCCGCTCTGAGGGCGGTCGGAGGGGCCGTCCGCGTCGGCTGCTCGTCGGGCTCGGCCTGGCGTGGAACCCGGACTGATCGCCTCTCGGTCATCCGCTCCTCCGCGAAGCGCTCCCACGGGGTCTGGCCAGTCCTCGTCTCGCCGGCAGGCTGTGGCAGCGGGACGATCGGCAGCGCCTGCTCCGGGTGCCCGCGGCCCATGGCTTCGCTCGGTTGGGCGGGTGCGGTGGGGCTGCTCACCTCTCGCGGCGACGGCGCGGCCGTGCCCGGGGCTTGCCCCGCTGGCGCCGACACCGCCAGGCGCGCGTCGATACGCTGGTCGGAGACGAGAGCACCGCCTTGGGGCGCCTTGCTCCAGAGGATCCGAGAGACTCCGAGGAGGATCGGCGTAGCCAGGATCACGCTCGCGACGAGCGAGACCGGTACGGCGTACGGCCCGATGCGTTCGCGAACAGCTTGCAGGGAACGGGTGCGAGCCGGTGCGGACGCCGTGAACGGTTCCACACCGCGTTCGCTGCGCGGCTTGCGGCACCCCGGGCAGTCGGCAAGCGCGGCCCGGAGGGGCGCCGAGCATGCGACCCTGTGTTGCCAGTTCTGTGCGCACTCGGGGCAATAGTGGAAGTGCGGTCCTCGTCGTGCTCCCGGCTCCGGCTCCGACTCGACCTGCGGAAGCACCAGGGGCAGCAGGAGACGAGCCCGTCCAGGCACCGGCCTTCATGATCCCAGTCGCCTTCGCACATGTTGCAGTAGTGCGAATGCAGGTCTCGAGTGAGCACCTCCTCGTTTCCGGAGCACAGGGGACAATCCTGGGGGCCGACGAGAAGATTCCCCGAGTCCGGATCGTCGGAGGAGATCTCACAGGTGACGGCCGCGGGGCCCGTGTGCTGCCAGCGCGCCAATACAGTCTCTCCTCTTCGCGTGATCGGTCGCCTCTTCGCCGGGCATCCGCGGCCGCAGGGAAGACACCACGAAAGGTCATCTGCCCTCGACCTTCTGTCTCTGACTCTTCTGTCCCTGACTGTGGTCCGAGGCCCGGGATGAGGCAAGCGCGAGAACCCTGTAAAGAGGGGCGAGGAAACCCTGTTCGGCAAGCGGGACGTGGCTCGGGGAACTACCCGATTACGGTGCAGGACCCTCCCTACGGAGACGACCGGTCGCCGGGCTCAGGCCTTGCCCTCCAGCGCGCGCTTGAGCTGGTCGAGATGGTTGTCGTCGTGCCACGCCATGAGCGTGACGAAGTCGTTGATCGTGACGGGGCCGCGCGTGGCGTGGACGCCGGCGCGCTTCCACTGCGCGGGCGTGAGGGTGCGGAGCAAGGCCAGCGACTCGTCCCGCCGTGTGCGGAATGCCGCCAGCGCCAGCTGCGCGTCGTTCCGGAGATACTGACGCTCCTCGGCCCAGCGATCCGGCGTGGTGGGATCGAACGAGAGCTTGGGGCTGTCCATCGCCAGCATCATCCCGAACCGCCCCATGAACATTTCCTCGATGTCGCGCAGGTGGCAGACGGCCTCCTTCGCCGCCCAGTTCTTGCCGTCCGGACGGCGCGACAGCGCCGCGTCGTCGCGGCCCCGGATCGCGGCGGCGAGCTCGTCGGCGGTCCGCGTCAGGCGCTTCAGCCGTTCCTCGACAGGCAGCTTCGCGTACTCTTCCATCGTCGGCATCGTGATCCTCCCTTCGGCGTCGGGCACGAGCTGGTGGAACAGGCTCGACTCGCGTTTGTAGAACCCCTGCGTATGATACGACTCGCCCAGCCGTAGCCCGCTGTAATCGACGTGGTGGCCGACCTCGTGGAGCAGGGTCCGGAGATACGTCCGGAACGCGACGACGCGCTTCTGCTTGGCGGTGCGCATCCAGAGCTGGATCTTGGGCTGCCGGCCGCGCTCGTGGGTGTAGAGCCCGTGGAGCTCGCCCCAGCGCGAGTGGGGCCGCGCGGCGAGCACCTCGACTCGCACAGCCGGCAGCCCCATCGCGTCCGCGAGCCCGGCGACCAGCTCCCGGCTCGCCCGCTCGGTGGCGACCCGCTCCTCGGTCCGGAGCGCGGCGTCGAGCGCGGCGACGCTCGCATGGAGCGCCGCCGGGTCCTCGAGGCGAATCTCGACGATGGCGTCGCTCTTCCGATAGACGGCCTGCTGTGAGCGCGAGAGCCGCGCGTAGTACGCGAACGGCACGTCAATTGCCGGTGAAGCGGGGCTTTCTCTTTTCGAGGAACGCCTTCGCGCCCTCGACGCGGTCCTCGGTCGTGCGCAGGAGCGTGGCCAGATCGTTCTCGAGACGCAGCCCATCCTCGAGCGGGAGGGCGAGCCCCTTCACGACCGCTTCTTTCGCGTAACGGAGCGCCACCGGCGCCTTCTCGGCGATCGTCCGCGCGAGCCCGAGCGCCGCGGTGAGGACCTCCGCCGCCGGAACCACCCGCTCGACGAGCCCGATCCGCAGCGCCTCGCGCGCGTCGATCCGCGCGCCGGTCAGGATCATCTCGAGCGCCTTGCCGCGGCCCACGAGGCGGGGCAGCCGCTGCGTGCCGCCGCCGCCCGGGATGATCGCCAGGTTCACCTCGGTGAGGCCGAGCTGCGCGTCCTCGCCCGCGATCCGGATGTCGCAGGCCAGGGCCAGCTCGAGACCGCCGCCCAGCGCGAAGCCACGGATCGCGGCGATGATCGGCTGGCCGCAGCGGTCCATCGCGGCGCGGAAGTCGACGCGCCGCCGCTGCTCCCGGAACCGAACGGGCACCTGCGGCGCGACGAATTCGCGGATGTCGGCGCCGGCCGAGAAGGCGCGCTCACCGGTGCCGGTGACGACGGCGACGCGCGCCTCGTCGCTCCGAGCAAGGTCGCCGAAGCAACGGGTCAGCTCCTCGCGCATCCGCTCGTTCATCGCGTTGTGGACGTTCGGACGGTTGAGCGTGATCGTCGCGACGCCATTGGTCAGCTCGTAGCGGATCGCTTCGTACGTCATCGCTCGGGCGCCTCCCGGTCGGTTCCCGGCTGGTGTGATCGGCGACAGACCCCGCGCGCGACGAGGCCGACAATCTCCGCGTCGGTGTATCCGAGCTCTCGCAGCACGGCGTCGGTGTGCTGGCCGAGCGTCGGCGGCGGTCCCGGGTCGCGGGTGGGCGTCCCGCCGAAGGCGATCGGCTGCCCCATCATGCGTAGGCGTCCGACCTCCGGATGCTCGTACTCGTGGACCATGTCGTGGTGGTGGACGGCCGGATGCTGCATGAACTCCGCGACGGTCTGGACCGGCGCCGCCGGAATGTCGCGCTTCGCGAGCAGCTCGAGCCAGTGGCTGCGCGGCTGCGACTTGAACTTGGCGTCGAGGAGCGGCAGGAGGGCCTGGTTGTTCTCGAGTCGCGCGAGCCACGAGGCGAAGCGCGGATCGTCGGCCAGATGCTCGAGGTCGAGCGCCTTGCAGAGCTTCGTCCAGAACGTCTGGTTGCCGACCGCGAGGAAGAACCAGGCGCCGTCGCCCGCCTGGTAGAGGCGGTAGGTCGGGTTGTCGCGGATGAGCGTCGGCTTGCTCGGATAGTCGATGGCCACGCCCGCCTGGAGCGCCAGCACGCCGCGGAGCAGCGACGTCTCCACGCGCTGGCCCCGGCCCGTGCGCTCGCGCGTGAAGAGCGCCGCGAGAATCCCCTGGGTGGCGAGCGCCGCCGTGTAGTAGTCGGTCGGCGCGGTCCGCTGGTACTGGGGCGGTCCGCCGAAACCCTGGAGCGTCATCAGGCCGCCCAGGGCCTGGAAGATCGGATCGAAGCCGGGACGGTCGGCGTCGGGCCCGGTCGAGCCGAAGGCCGTGACCGAGGAGTAGATCAGGCGCGGGTTGATCGCGCTGAGCCGCTCGTAGCCGACGCCGAGACGCTCGGCGACGCCCGGGCGCATGTTCTCCATGACGACGTCGGCGCGCTCGGCGAGCCGGTGGACGATCCGGCATCCCTCGGGAGTCTTGAGGTTGACGGCGATCGAGCGTTTGCCGCGGTTCCATCCGAAGAAGCCGGGCAACTCGCGGAACGAGTCGCCCTCGAGGGCCTCGACCTTGATGACCGCCGCCCCGAGGTCGGCGAGCTGCATCGCGGCGTACGAGCCCGCGATGTAGCTCGTCAGATCGACGACGCGGACGGCGTCGAGCGGGGGCGCGGGCAGGGACACGGGGCGCGCGAGGCTCCGGCTACCTCGCGACGCGCCGGACGATCTGCTCGCGGTGGTAGTCGGCGTCGCCGTACATCGGCTCGAGCGCCTTCGCGCGCTTCATGTAGATGTGCAGATCGTACTCCCACGTGAACCCGATGCCGCCGTGCACCTGGATCGCCTCGCCGCACACCTTGCGCGCGGCGTCGCCGACGTACGCCTTCGCGATCGAGGCCGCGAGCTCTCCGTCCTCGGCATGGGCGTCGAGCGCCCAGGCGGCGTAGTAGACGGCGGAGTGCGAGTTCTCGATCTCGAGCAGCATCTCGGCGCACTTGTGGCGGATCGCCTGGAACGAGCCGATCGGCTGGCCGAACTGCTCGCGTACCTTGGCGTAGCCGACCGCCATGTCCAGACACCGGCGGGCGGCGCCCAGCATTTCCGCCGCCGCGCCGACCGCGCCGCGCCGCACCAGGCTCGCGAGCAAGGGCTCGGCCTGGCCGACGGTCCCGAGCACGGCGTCCGTCGCCGCGGGCACCTGGTCCATGTCGATCTGCACCCAGCGCGTCGCGGGATCCATGCCTTGGACCGGCGAGAGGGTGAGGCCCGACGCCGAGGGATCGACGAGGAACAGGGTCGGCCCTTCGGGCGCGCGCGCGGGAATCAGCAGTAGGTTGGCCACGTGCGCCCAGGGAACGAAGCGCTTCGTGCCGGAGAGCGACCAGCCCCTGGGCGTCTTCTCGGCGCGCGCCGACATCGTCCCGGGATCCCAGTCGAGATCCGCGTCGAGCAGCGCCAACGTCGCGCGGGCGTCGCCGGTCGCGATCGCCGAGAGCCAGCGCTTCTTCTGGGTGTCGGTCCCGGCCGTCTCGACGGCCGCGGCGGCCAGCACGGTCGGCCAGTAGGGCCCGGGATACGCGGCGCGGCCGAGCTCGTCGAGCAGGATCGCCGACTCGACCATGCCGAGCCCGCTGCCGCCGTAGGCCTCGGGTAGCGAGAGGCCGAGCCAGCCGAGCTGGGCCATCTCCTTCCACATGGTGTCGCTCTCGCCCCGCGGGTCGTCCCACAGAAGCCGCACGGCCGCCGGCTTGCAGTGCTCGTCCAGAAAGGCGCGCGCCGAATTTTTCAGGAGCTGCTGGTCGGAGCTGAATGAAAAGTCCATGGGGTCAGACCTTCAGGCGATCGGCGCGCACTTCCTTCGGCAGGCCGAGCACGCGCTCGCCGATGATGTTCTTCTGGATCTCAGACGAGCCGGAATAGATCGTGCCGGCGCGCGACCAGAGGAAGGCGGTCGCGAAGGTCCCGGGCTCGCCGGAGGAGGAGTCGACCTCCTCGAACTCCTCGCGCGCGACCATCAGCTGTCCGAAGGGCCCGAGGATCTCGAGCGCGAGCTCGTAGTAGCGCTTCTCGAACTCGGTATACGACAGTTTGGTGATTGATGACGCCGCGCCCGGCGCGTCCCCTTTCTGAAGGGCCGAGAGCACCCGCAGGGCGGCATAGCGCTGCACTTCGAGGTCCGCGTAGATACGACCCATTCTGGCCCGCACCGCCGGGTCTTCGAGCAGCGGCCGGCCACCCCGCTTGAGCTCCTTCGTCGCCTTCACGAGCTGGTTGAAGGCGGTCGCGTAGCGCGTCACCCGCCCGAGCGAGTTGCCGCCGCGCTCGAAGCCGAGCGTGGTCTGCGCGATCTCCCATCCCTGGTTGATGTTGCCGATCAGATCGGACTTCTCCGCGCGGGCGTTCGTCATGAAGACTTCGGAGAAGAGCGAGCTGCCGGTGATCTGCTTGAGCGGGCGGACCTCGACACCGGGCTGGCGCATGTTGAGGAGCACGCACGTGATGCCCCGATGCTTCGGCAGCTTCGGGTCGGTGCGGGCGAGCAAGATGCCCCAGTCCGAGATGGGCCCGCTGGAGGTCCAGATCTTCTGGCCGTTCACGAGGAAGTGATCGCCCTGATCCTCCACCCGCGTCTTGAGGCTCGCGAGGTCCGAGCCCGCGTTCGGCTCGGAGTAGAGCTGGCACCAGATCTCCTCGGCGGTCAGCATCTTCTTGAGATAGCGCTGCTTCTGCGCCTCGGTGCCGTGCACAATGATCGTCGGGCCGATGAACCCGATGCCGAGCCCGTTGATCGGGGGCGGCGCGCTCACCCGCGCCATCTCGTCCTGCACGATCGCCTGTCGCATCGGGGTCGCGCCCCATCCGCCGTACTCGCGCGGCCAGAGCATCCCGACGTACCCCGCCTCGTAGAGCTTTCGGTGCCACGCCTTGCGCTCGGCCAGGGTCTTCAGATCGTCCCCGGGAACGTTGGCCTCGAGCCAGCGCCGGGTCGCCGCGCGGAACTCCCGATCCTCAGGCGCGTAGGTCAGGTCCATCGGTGGGCCTCCTGTGAATGGACGTTTCTAGCACGCCGGCCAGCCCGAATCAACGCGCGGACGGGAGGCAGTAGATCGCGGTATGCAGCACGTGAGCGACCGGACGCGGTCGGTCGCCGGCGACGATGGCGAGATCCGCCTCGACGAACTGCCGACCCTTCTTCTCGAAGAGCGAGCGGACGCGGCCGCGCGTCGCCAGCGTCTCGCCGACGCGCGCGCCGCCGAGGTGCCGCACGACGCTGCCGGCGTGGATCCACGGGCTCATCAGGGCGTTCTGCGAGAGCGCCTCGTTGGCCTGGTCGAGGAAGAACCCGGGATGGGTCCAGCCCCGCGCTCCGCGATAGAACGCGAGCGTGTCGCTGACGCGATCGAGGTACTCGGCGGCTCGCGCCTCGTCGTATGCGTTGACCGGCGTGCCCAGGGCGTCGAGGCTCGCAAAATGTTCGCGGGTCGCCAGGGGTCGCTCCGCCGGCAGCGGCACCGCCGGGTAGAGGGCGAGGTTCAACGGAACCGGGGAGCCGGCCGGCAGCGTCGCCGTCAGCGTCGCGCATTCACCGCCGACTGCGGTGGACGCCGAAACCGTCGCGGTGAGGCTCCGGGCGTCGTGCGCCGTCACCGCCCCGGAGACGCGGACCTCCTCGCCGTCGTGCACGGGCTTCGCGAATCGCACGCTCGCCGTCCCGCGCTCGAGCCAGGCCGCGCCGAACGCCTCCACGAGGGGATGCGTGAGGTACGCGTAGACGGTCACACCGGGCACCAGCGCGCCGCGGAAACCGTACTGGCGCGCGATCCGATCGTCGTGAATCTTGTTCTCGGAGCTTGCCGACGTGTTCCGAGCCTTGACGTGATACTCGGGCAGACGCTCCGGGCTGTCCGTATGAGCCTCCTTGGCCGCGAGCCGGTGGCGGCCAGTATATAATCATCTCGGGCATGTCGCGCGGACTCCTGATCGCCCTGGTCGTCCTCGTGGTCCTCGTCGGCGGTGTCGCCGCGTGGGCGATCTCGATCAACAACCAGCTCGTCGTGCTCGATCAGGGCGTCAACGAGAAGTGGGCGCAGGTGCAGAACGTCTACCAGCGGCGCGCCGACCTCATTCCGAACCTCGTCGAGACGGTGAAGGGCTTCGCGGCGCAGGAGCGCACGGTGCTGGAGGAGGTCACGCGCGCGCGGGCGAGCGCATCCTCGATCCAGCTGACGCCCGAGGCGCTCAACGACCCGAAAGCGCTCGAGCGGTTCCAGACCGCGCAGAACCAGCTCTCCGGGGCGCTCTCGCGGCTCCTGGTCACCGTGGAGCGCTACCCCGAGCTCAAGTCGAACCAGAACTTCCTCGCCCTGCAGACCCAGCTCGAGGGGACCGAGAACCGGATCACCGTCGAGCGCCGCCGGTTCAACGAGGCCGTCCGCGAGTACAACACGCGCCGGCGCCTCTTCCCGGGTTCGCTGATCGCCGGGGTCGCCGGCTTCCACCCCAAGGCGTTCTTCGAAGCGGCACCCGACGCGGCCACCGTCCCCAAGGTGAAGTTCTAGCCTGCTCCTCGCGGCTGTCCTCGCCGTCGCCCTCGTTCTGCCGCAGGTACCGACCGGCCGGGTGAACGACTACGCCGGGCTCCTGACGGCGGCCGAGCGCGCGCGGCTCGAAGCGCTCCTGACCGAGCGCGAGCGAGCCACGGGCACGCAGATGGCGATCGCGGTGTTCCGATCGCTCGAGGGTGAGAATCTGGAGGACGTCGCGAGCTCGCTCTTCCAGAAGTGGCGCCTCGGCCAGAAAGGCCTCGACAACGGCGTCCTCCTCGTCGTGTTCGTCCAGGAGCGCAAGCTCCGACTCGAGGTCGGGTACGGGCTCGAAGCGGTGCTGCCCGACGCCGAGGCCGGACAGATCATCCGCGGCGCGGTCGCGCCGCGCTTCCGCGAGCAGCGCTACGCGGCCGGGCTCGAGGCCGCCGCGACCGCAGTGTACGAGCGGATCAAGCCGTCGGGCGCGCGGTCGCCCCAGCAGTTGCAGCGCGAGGCCGAGTCCTGGCGGCGGCGACAGTCGGAGAGCGAGAGCACGGCGCGTCTTTACCTCATCCTCTTCCTCGCGTTCGCGGCGCTCACGGTCGGCGGTCTCGCGTGGGAAGCGTCGCACCAGCGCGGCTACACCGCCGGGCGGCGAGGCTGGGGCTCCTCGGGCCCCGGCGGCTGGTACGGCGGCAGCGGGTGGGGAGGCGGCGGAGACTCTTCTGGCGGCGGCTTTTCCGGCGGTGGTGGCGGCTCCGGCGGTGGCGGCGCGAGCGGGAGCTGGTGATGCCCCGGCATCCGAGGTGGGCTCGACGGTTCCTGAGCGAGGCGGACTTCGACGCGGTCACCCGGGCGATCACGACCGCCGAGGCGCGCACGTCGGCGGAGATCCGGGTGCATCTGGAGCCCCGCGTGCCGCTCTGGCGGCCTTTCTGGAGACGTCCCGACGTCCTGTCACGAGCCCAGCACGTGTTCCGGCAGCTCGGCATGCACAAGACGGCCGAGCGACACGGCGTGCTCGTCTACGTCGCGGTCGAGGAGCGGCGCCTGGCGGTCGTCGGCGACGAGGGCATCCACGGCCGGGTCGGGGCTCGTCACTGGAACCGGGTGCGCGACCTGATGATCGAAGAGCTTCGCGCGAACGCCCCGCGCCAGGCGCTCGAGCACGCGATCGCGGAGCTCGGCCGCGCGCTCGCCGAGCACTATCCCCGGCGGCGCGACGACCGGAACGAGCTGAGTGACGACGTGAGCGTATCGTGAGGCGAGGGTGTACTGTACGCGCATGATGTCACGACTGGTCGCCGGCGCCCTCGTTGCGCTCCTCGTGTTTCCGCTGACCGCCGGCGCGCAGGAGCCATCACCCGGCCAGGACACACTTCCCCTGGAGCTCAGACGCGCGCGCGAGACGACACCCCGACGTCCCATCGTGCACTCCGCGCCGCAACGCGACCAGGCCGTGGGTGAGGCCGAGCGTGCGGCGGCCGAGTACGAGCGGGCGCAGCGGGGAGAGACGCTGATGCGCGAGCCAGCGCGGCCCGGGACGCGCCGTCCGGATCTGGGGTATGACGTCTCCAGCGGCATCCAGCAACGCAACATCCAGCGCCGATGACGCGCGACGATGTTCCGACGCCGGCGCTGCTCCTCGACCTCGACCGGTTCGAGCGGAACCTCCGCCGCATGGCCGCGCATGCGCGCGCGGCCGGAAAGCACCTCCGCCCCCACGCGAAGACGCACCGATGTCCCGAGATCGCCCGGCAGCAGGTGACCGCGGGGGCGCTCGGCGTCGCGTGCGCGAAGCTCGGTGAGGCGGAGGTGATGGCGCGCGCCGGCGTCCGCGGCCTCCTGATCACGACCGAAGTCGTCGCGCCCGCCGCGATCCGGCGGCTCACGCGGCTCGTCTCGGCGGCGCCCGACACGCTCCTCGTGGTCGACAACGCCGCGAACGTCGCGGACCTCGCGCGCGAGGCCGCCGCCGACGGCGTGACGCTCAATCTCCTGGTGGACATCGACGTGGGCAACCGGCGCACCGGGATCGCCCCCGGCGAGCCCGCGCTGGCGCTCGCGCGCGCGGTGGCCGCGCAGCCGGCGCTCCGCTTCCGCGGGCTCCAGGGCTATGCGGGCCACTGCGCGCACGTCATCGGCTGGGAGGCGCGGCGCGCGGCGTCGCGCGCGGCGCTGGCCCCGCTCATGGAGACGCGCGCGCTGATCGAGGGCGGCGGACTGCCGGTCGACATCGTCGCGGGCGGCTCGACCGGCACCTGGGACATCGACGTCGAGCTGCCCGGGCTCACCGAGCTGCAGGCGGGCTCCTACTGCGTGATGGATATCGACTACCGGCGCATCGGCGGTCGGGCCGGGGCCATGAACACCGACTTCGAGATGGCGCTCACGGTGGTCACGACGGTCGTCAGCGTGCCCACGGCCGAGCGCGCGATGGTCGACGGCGGGCTCAAGGCATTCTCGACCGACAAGCCATTTCCGCCCGAGTCGGTCGAGCGTCCGGGCGTCGAGTACAGCTTCGCGGGCGACGAGCACGGGCGCCTGACGGTCACCGATCCCACACGCGCGCCGCGGCTCGGCGAGCGCGTCGAGTTCTTCCCGCCCCACTGCGATCCGACCATCAACCTCTACGACCGAATCTACGCGATGCGCGCGGACAAGGTCGAGGCGGTGTGGGAGATCGCCGCGCGCGGCCGCTCGGATTAGGGATTAGGTACATGGGGGGCTCCGGGCGCCCCCCAAGCCCCCTCGCTCGGGGCGCCCCGGCGCAGCCGTGGCGCCCCTCGACAACGCGATTCGTCCGGCGGGTCAGGCGACCGGGCGGTACGCGATCAGGTAGCGGTGCTCGCCCTCGAGCACGACCTCGCCCCGCTGATTGCGGAGCGCCACCCGCAGGGTGAGCAGGCCCGCCGACTGCTTGCGCTCGAGCCCCACGACCTCGTGCTCGGGGTAGATCGTGTCGCCGATGAATACGGGCGCGCGGAAGCGCGTGGCCTGCTCGACGAAGGCGACGATGGATTCCTCGACCAGCGGCGCGAGGGTGGAGGCGCCAACAGCAGTCAGAGACGCGAGAAGAAGACCGTGGGTGAGGCGTCCGCCGTAGCGCGTCTTCTTCCCGTACTCGTCATCATAGTGGATCGGGTGGTTGTCGCCGGTCATGCCCGCGAAGAAGAGGAAGTGGGCGTCGGTCAGCGTCCGCGACGGGCTCTTGAACCGGTCGCCCACCGTGAAGTCCTCGAAGTAGCGCTGGGTCACCAGGCGCGCCAGAAGACGTCGAGGACCGCCGCGGGCTCCGGGGCCCGGAACAGCTCCTCGCGGAGCCTTGCGGCGTGCGGGAAGCCGTGCGCATACCAGGCCAGGTGCTTCTTGAGCTGAAGGAGCGCGGTCCGCGGCGGCAGATACGCGTCGATCAGCTCTGCGTGGCGCCGGATGATGCGCGCTCGCTCCTCGCGCGCCACCTCGGCGGCCCGGAAGACCCACGGGGCGCCGAGCGCGCCGCGCCCGATCATGACGGCGGCGCAGCGCGTGGCCGCGACCATCGCCCGCGCGTCGGCAAAGCTCCGGACGTCGCCGTTGCCGATCACCGGGATCGTGACGGCGTCGACGACGCTCGCGATGATGTCCCATGGCGCGGTCCCGTTATATTGCTGCGAGCGGGTGCGCGGGTGGACGGTGATCGCGTCGACGCCCTCGCCCTCGGCGATCCGGGCGATCTCGACCGCGTTCACCGTCCGGTCGTCCCAGCCGCCGCGGATCTTGATCGTGAAGCCGACGCCGATCGCCTTGCGCATCGTGCGGAAGACGACGGCGGCGCCGAGGGGGTCCCGCATCAGCGCGGACCCCTGGCCCTTGGCGACGATCTTCGCCACGGGGCAGCCCATGTTGAGGTCGATCGCGTCGGCGCCCGTGGCCTCGAGGCGTCGCGCCGCCTCGGCGAGGACGTCGGGGTCGGCGCCCAGGAGCTGCAGCGCGATCGGATGCTCCTCGGGCAGGAAGCTCGCGAACTCGCGCGTGCGCGCGCTCCCCTCCAGGAAGCCTCGAGCGTCGATCTCCTCGCTGGTGAGCCGGCCGGCGCCGCACTCACGGGCGACCAGCCGGAACGGCACGTTGGTGACGGCGGCCATCGGCGCCAGTCGTAGCTCGATCACCCGGTCACTCCACCATCGCGATCCGCATCGCCGTCACCGGTCGGCGACGAGAACGGCGACGGGGAATCCGTACCGGATCTGTCCGTTCTCGAGCCGGGTCTGGATGCCGAGGGCGTCGTCGGCGAGCGAGGCCCGGAAGAGGGCGCGGATGATGTCGTCGTCGCCCGGGTTCGGGAACGACCGGGCGATGAGGGCTTCCAGCTCGCCTTCCAGCCGATACCACGTCACGCGTGGCTCGGGCAGGCCCGCCGTGGCGTAGAGGCTCTTGTGCTCGTCGACCGGCATGGCGCGCGCGTGCGAGGGATCGCGGAGCCTCTCCATCCGGTTGAAGGCCTCGGCACGGTCCGGCGCCGGCGCGCTGTCGACGACCATCACCCGCCCGCCGGGCGCGGCCACGCGCCTCATCTCGCGCAGCACCGCCAGGGGGTCGAGGAAATGATGGAACGCGAACCGCGAGGTGACGATCGTGAACGACCCGTCCGGGAACGGCAGCGGCAGCACGTCGCCCTGCGTCCAGGTGATGTTGGTCAGCCCTTGCGCCGCCTGGTTTTTCCGGGCCTGCTCCAGCATCGCCGGGGTCAGGTCGATGCCGGTGGCGTGGCGCACTGTGCGGGCGAAGGCACAGACGACGAGGCCGCCGCCGCAGGCGACGTCGAGCACGGTGTCGTCCGGGCCGGCCCCGCTGAACTCCACGATGAGCCGTAGCGCCGCTTCGTCCTTGATGGACGGCGCCGTGGTGAAGGGCACCGCCTGGCGCGTGAACTGGTCCAGGATCGAGTCCTTGTGCGTGGTCATTCGATCGCCTCGTCCGCGCGCGGCGGTTGGAGCGGCGCCGGGCGCGTCACAGGGTGTGCTTCACGAGCCGGCCGCTCTTCATGATGACCTTCAGGTTGTCCTGGACCTGGAACACGCGCA
>Ga0066665_10000109_pt1 | contig 23994 bp, 18 predicted proteins | sample GraSoiAngelo_114_FD_75175 | JGI IMG/M metagenome (GOLD analysis project Ga0066665, IMG submission 75175) | Grasslands soil microbial communities from the Angelo Coastal Reserve, California, USA - 14_0903_13_40cm | ecosystem: Environmental > Terrestrial > Soil > Grasslands | place: USA...
ATCAGCGCGCGTACCGGGAGCCGCCCACGCGGATGTCGGTGCGCGGCTACCTCGTCGGGCTCGCGGTGGCCCAGGGCATCGAGCGCGGCAGCCTGAACGCCTCCATGCTCCGGGAGGCGTTGCGCGCTCAGGTGTACGACTCGGAGGACGGGCGGAAGCTCCGGGCGCTGCGTCCCGCCGTGACCGCGGAGCCGGAGCGGTTCGTGATCCGGTCCGGAAAGGCGTCCCCGGCGGATCCGGTCCCGGTATCCCCTTGAAAGCCAGGGACGGCTGGGCTAGGGTGGCCCGCGGTCCCGGCATGGAACTCTCTTTCAATTCAGACACTTACGCCACGGAGGCTCGCCCCATGGTCCGGATCGGCAGGATCCTCAGCCCGGCCGTCTTCACCCTCGCGGTGTTTCTCCTCTTCACGGGCTGCGCGAAGCGCGAAGCGGAGATCAAAGTCGGGGAATACGGCTCGCTCACCGGAAGCACCGCCACCTTCGGCATCTCGTCCAAGAACGGGATCGAGCTCTTCGTGGACAATCTGAACGCCTCGGGAGGCATCGGGGGGAAGAAGGTCCACGTCCTCGTGGAGGACGACCAGAGCCGGCCCGAGGAGGCGGCCACTGCGGTGAACAAGCTGATCGCGCAGGACGGAGTCGTCGCGGTCCTCGGCGAGGTGGCCAGCAGCCGCAGCCTCGCCGCGGCGCCCATCTGCCAGAACGCCGGCGTCCCGATGATCAGCCCCTCCTCCACGAACCCGAAAGTGACCGAGATCGGGGACCATATCTTCCGCGTCTGCTACATCGATCCCTTCCAGGGCATGGTCATCGCGAAGTTCGCCCGGAACACCCTCCACTTCTCGAAGGGCGCCGTCTTCCGCGACAACAAGAACGACTACAGCGTCGGGCTGGCGAACTACTTCACGGAATCCTTCAAGGGCATGGGCGGGACGATCGTGGCGGACGAGTCCTACAGCGAGGGGGACCAGGACTTCAAGGCCCAGTTGACCAACATCAAGGGCAAGAAGCCGGAGTTCATCTTCGTGCCGGGCTACTACACGGAGGTCGGGCTCATCGCGCGTCAGGCGCGTGAGCTCGGGCTCACGGTGCCGATGCTCGGAGGGGACGGGTGGGTGTCCGACCGCCTGCTCGAGATCGCGCAGGACGCCTTGAACGGCTCCTACTTCGTGAACCACTATTACGAGGGCGATCCCAATCCCATCGTGCAGAGCTTCGTCCAGAGCTATCGCAAGCGCTACAACGCCACGCCCGACGGACTGGCCGCACTGGCCTACGATGCCGCCGGCGTGCTCACGAACGCGATGCGGCAGCTGTCCACACAGGATGCCAACGCCTTCGAGGCGCTTTCCGGACCTCCCAACGCGGACCAGAAGGCCGCGCGCGCCAGGCTCACCACGTTGATCGCGGCGACGAAGGACTTTCCCGGCGTGACCGGCAGGATCTCGCTCGACGAGCACCGGAACGCGGTCAAGCCCGCCGTGTTCCTCGGAATCGAGAACCGAAGCTACAAGTTCGTCGCGACGGTCGAGCCGTAAGCGCGGGGCAGAGACCTCCGGCCGCCCGTGCAGGAGTTCTTTCAGCAGCTCGCGAACGGCGTCGCCTGGGGCAGCATCTATGCCCTGATCGCGCTGGGGTACACCATGGTGTACGGCACCCTGCGCCTCATCAACTTCGCGCACGGTGACGTGTACATGGTGGGGGCCTTCGCGGCGTACTTCCTGGCGCGGGCCCTGGGCGTCGGCACGGTCACGGAAGCCTCGCCGCTCTTGGCGGCCGTGGTGCTGCTGGGCTCCATGGCGATCTGCGCCCTCCTCGGCATCCTCATCGAGCTCCTCGCGTACCGCCCCGTGCGCCGCTCCTCGCGACTCACCGCCCTCATCACCGCGATCGGGGTGTCCCTCTTTCTCGAGAACTTTGGAATCCGGGTCTTCGGGGCGGACCCCAAATTCTTTCCGCAAGTCATCGCGCCGCGCACGATCACCCTCGCCGAAGGCGTGCTGGTCACGAACCACCAGATCACCGTGGTGGTGGTCTCCATCGTGCTCATGGTGGCCCTCACCCTCTTCATCAAGCGAACGCGCACCGGGAAAGCGATGCGTGCGGTCGCCTTCCACCGGGACGCGGCCAGCCTCATGGGGATCCCGGTGGATCGCATCATCACCATCACGTTCGCCATCGGGTCGGCGCTCGCCGCGGCGGCGGGATTTCTCGTGGGGCTCACGAATCCCAAGATCGAGCCTCTGATGGGGATCATGCCCGGCATCAAGGCGTTCGTCGCCGCGGTGCTGGGCGGGATCGGGAGCGTTCCGGGAGCCATGATCGGCGGGCTCCTCATGGGCATCTCCGAGTATCTCGTGGTCGGATACATCTCCTCCACCTACCGCGACGCGATCGCGTTCGTGATCCTGATCGCGGTGCTCCTGATCCGGCCCGCGGGGCTCCTGGGCCGGAACGTGGCCGAGAAGGTCTGATGCTCTGGCGGAGAGTCGCCGGCGGCGTGATCGCGATCGCCATCGTCTGGGCGGTGGAGTGGGCGGCGTCCAGCGTCCTGAACCCCTACATCTACCGCGTCCTCGTGCTGTGCTCGATCAACGTGATCCTGGCCCTGAGCCTGAACCTCGTGAACGGCATCACGGGTCAGTTCTCGATCGGACACGCGGGATTCATGGCGGTCGGCGCCTACGCTTCGGCCGCGTACACCGTCTACGCGGTCCCGGTCTGGTTCGGGGCCTCGGCGGGAGCGGGGTGGCTCGCGGCGGGCGCGTTCCTGATCGCGATCCTGGTCGGAGGTCTGGTCTCAGCACTGGCGGGATTCCTGGTCGGGCTCCCCTCGATGCGCCTCCGCGGCGACTATCTCGCCATCGTCACGCTGGGGTTCGGCGAGATCATCCGCGTGATCATCCTGAACATCGACGCGGTCGGAGGCGCCCGCGGCTTCGCGGGCGTGCCGACGCGGACCAATCTGGCGTGGGTCCTGGGAGGGGCCTGGCTCACGTTCGCGGTGATCCGGAATCTCATGAAGTCCTACCACGGGCGGGCACTCCTCGCGATCCGCGAGGACGAGATCGCGGCGGAAGCGCTGGGGGTCCCGACCACGCGCTACAAGGTCACCGCGTTCGTGATCGGGGCCTTCTTCGCCGGCGTCGCGGGAGCACTCTTCTCCCACTACACCTACCTCCACACGAACAGCTTCACCTTCATGAAATCGATCGAGGTCGTCATCATGGTGGTCCTGGGCGGGATGGGAAGCCTGACCGGGTCGATCCTGGGGGCGACGCTCCTGACGGCCCTGCCCGAGCTCCTCCGCTTCGCGAGCTCCGAGCGGCTCATCATCTATTCCCTGCTCCTGATCGCGCTGATGATCGCCCGCCCTCAAGGCATCCTCGGCCAGCGCGAGCTCACGCTGCCCTTCCGGCGCCGGCGAAGCGAATCGCGACCCACCCTGGCCGCATGAACGAGCCGCTCCTCGAGCTGCGCGGGCTCTCCATTACATTTGGGGGCCTCAAAGCCGTTTCGGGACTCGACTACGAGCTGCCGCGCGGGATGCTCGGCGGCCTCATCGGCCCGAACGGAGCGGGGAAGACCACCGTCTTCAACGCGATCACCGGCGTGTACCGCCCCTCGAGCGGGTCCATCCTCCTGGAGGGGAGGCCCATCCAGGGGCGGCCCACGAACGTGATCGCGGCCCGGGGGGTCGCGCGCACGTTTCAGAATCCGCGGCTCTTCGCCACGTTGAGCTGTCTCGACAACGTGCGCATCGCCTGCCATCTGCACGGCGGGGTCGGCCTGGCCGACAGCATCTTCGCCACGCCCCGCTCCTTGTCCGAGGAGCGGCACATCCTCGAGCGCTCGGAGGCGCTCCTCGAGGCCTTCGGCCTGGTGAAATACCGTGCGAGCGAAGCACGCGCGCTGCCTTACGGGGAGCAGCGCCGCCTCGAGATCGCGCGCACGCTCGCCACGGAGCCCAAGCTCCTCCTTCTCGACGAGCCCGCCGCCGGCATGAACGCTTCGGAGTCCGAAGCGCTCATGAAGCTGATCCAGCAGATCCGCGAGCGTCACAAGCTCACGGTCCTCCTGATCGAGCACGATATGAAGGTCGTCATGGGCATCTGCGAGAAAGTCGCGGTGCTGGACTACGGGGTGAAGATCGCCGAGGGCACGCCCGAGGAGATCCGGCGCGATCCCAAGGTGATCGAAGCCTACCTGGGGGAGGAGCCTTGAGCCTTCTCTCGCTCGCGGACCTCCACGTCCACTACGGAGCGATCCACGCCTTGAAGGGGGTCTCGATCGCGGTGGACGAGGGCACGATCGTGACGCTGGTGGGGGCCAACGGCGCGGGGAAGAGCACCACGCTTCGCGCCATCTCGGGTCTGATCCCGGCGAGCGGCGGGGACATTCGCTTTCGCGGGAAGTCGCTCCTGGGCATGAAGGCGCACGAGATCGTCCGCGCCGGCATCTCGCACGTCCCCGAGGGGAGGATCGTGTTCGCGAACCTCACCGTGCTCGAGAATCTGGACCTGGGGGCCTATCTGAGGCGCGACCGGGCGGGGATCGCCGAGGACATGAAGAAGATCTTCCGTCTCTTCCCGAGGCTCGAGGAGCGCCGCCGCCAGGCCGCGGGCACCCTGAGCGGAGGGGAGCAGCAAATGCTCGCCATCGGCCGCGCGCTCATGGCGCGGCCCACGGTGCTTCTCATGGACGAGCCATCGCTCGGGCTCGCGCCCATCCTCGTGCGCGAGATCTTCTCGGTGATCCGGGAGATCCGCGCGGCGGGCACGACGATCGTCCTGGTGGAGCAGAACGCCCGCATGGCGCTCGCCACGGCGGACCAGGGCTACGTGCTCGAGACGGGATCGGTCCGTATGTCCGACCGCGCGAGCGTGCTGCTGGAGAGCCCGTTCGTGCAGGCGGCGTATCTGGGAGGCGCGGGATGAGCCCGGCGAAGCGACTCAAGAGGCTCCCCCCATGGCGGGATCTACCCTCGGTTGGCTCCTTGCTCGAATCGGCGGAGCTCTCCTCTTATAGGGAGCGCGCGCCCCACGAGGTCCTCGCGGAGGCGGCACGGCAGGCCATCGCCGCCGCGCGCGTTTCGCTCCGCGCGCGGGGCGGATCGCGGAAGGAGGCCCCCTCGCGCGAGGCGATCGTGCGGGACGCGGCCCGGCGGGTGGAATCGGAGCTCCTTCCTTCTCCCCGGCCCGTGATCAACGCCACCGGCATCGTGATCCACACCAACCTGGGGCGGTCCGTGCTCTCGGAGGAGGCGATCGCCGCGGTCGTCGAGACCGCGCGCCGCTACACGAATCTGGAGCTGGACCTGGAGCGGGGAGCGCGCGGGTCGAGGATGACGCACGTGGAGCCGATCCTGACCGGGCTCCTGGGCGCCGAGGCGGCGCTGGTAGTGAACAACAACGCGGCCGCGATGCTCCTCGCCCTGAACACCTTCGCCCTCGGGAAGGAAGCGGTCGTCTCGAGGGGGCAGCTGGTGGAGATCGGGGGGAGCTTCCGTATCCCTGAGATCCTGGAACGCGCGGGCGCGGTGCTGCGCGAGGTCGGGACCACGAACAAGACTCGCCTGCGCGACTACGAGCGCGCGATCGGGCCCAGGACGGGGCTCCTCCTCCGCGTGCACCCCAGCAATTTCGCGATGGTGGGTTTCACCGAGGAGGTGACCCGCGAAGCGCTCGTATCGCTCGCGCGGAAGAAGAGGGTTCCCCTTCTCGAGGACATCGGAAGCGGCGCCTTGATCGATTTCTCGCGCTGGGGGCTGCCGGCCGAGCCGGTGGCGCGCGAGGCGATCGAGCAGGGGGTCTCGGTGGTCTGCTTCAGCGGGGACAAGCTGCTCGGAGGGCCCCAGGCGGGGATCCTCGCCGGGAAGCGGGGCCTCATCGCCTCCCTCAGGCAGAATCCCATGGCGCGCGCCCTGCGTGCCGACAAGCTCACCCTGGCCGCGCTCGTCGCGACGCTCCGCCTCTACCGCGATCCCGCGAAGCTTTCGGCCGCCGTTCCGACGCTCCGCATGCTCGGCGAGCCCGAGGCGGCAGTCCGCGAGCGCGCGAACCGTCTGCTTCACTCCCTTCCCGCGGATCGCGCTTCTCAGAGCCGCGCGGAGGTGGTAGCCTGCACCACGGAGGTGGGTGGAGGGGCGATGCCGCTGGCCCGTGTTCCCTCGTATGCCCTCGCGTTACGACCCGCGCGGGGGAAACTCGAAGATCTCGCCCGCTCGCTTCGTACCGGTCCCGATCCGGTGATCGGCAGGATCGAGTCGGGCCGGCTCCTTTTGGATCTCCGTACTGTGGACCGTGACGAGCTCGAGAAGCTCGCCCGGGCGATCGTGCGCGCGCTCGAGGAGGAACCCTGACGCCGTCCAGCGATCTGGAAGTCGAGCGATATTCCGATCCTCAGAGCTTTGCGCGAGAGGTGAATCTCCCGCTCGTCGGCGTCGTCAACGTCACGCCCATTCCGGCAGCCGCTCCCTCCGCCACCCTCCTGGCCGCGGACCATCCGGACGAGATGAAGCCGGTCGTCGATCTCCTGACGCAGACCCGAAAATCCCTCACCCTGCGCTCCCTGTTCGTGACCGGCTTTCCCTACGATCCCGAATTCTTCGCCGCGGGCGTCGCCCTCGCGCGCGAGTGGAGCCGCCAGGGTCTCAAGATCGCCCTCGTGGATCTCGATTTCCGGAACCCCACGATCCTTCGCCCGAAGCCCGATCCGAACGAGGGGTACGTGGATGCTCTCGAGTACGGGTCCTCGTTCCAGCGGATCGCGTGGGAGCTGGTGAATGACGCGCTCTGGCTGGTCGGTCCCGGGAGCCACCCGCCGGACGAGCGCCGGTTCGCGGAGCACCCCGATTGGCCCCGCGTGATGCGGATCTTCTCCTCCCGCGTGGACGTCGTCCTGTACCTCGCTCCGTTCCTCGATCGCAAGGGATTCTCGGGGGCGCTTTCGAAGCGGATGGACGGCGTTCTCATCGCGACCTCGGTGCGCCGCTCCAGCCGCGCGGCGCTCCGGGACGCATTTCTCGAATTGTGGGGATCCGACGCGCCCATGATCGGATACCTCGGACTCGACGTGCCCTACGTCCTCGCTCCTCGCGGTGAGGTGGAGCTTTCCCCTGCGGACGCGTGGTCCTCGGCCACCCCCGGCTCGGCATCCTCGTGGCCCGCTCCCGCGCCCCCGTCGATGCCGCCGCCCGCGGCCTCCCACGAGGGCTGGGAGGCGCCGCGGACCGGGCAGGGAGGCGCGGGCCACCCAGGAGGCAGGAGGATCACCGATCCCAAGCTCGAGCCCCCTCCAGGCATCACGCGCGCGGACAGCACGGCCCCATCGCAACGGCCGCCCCAGGCGCTGGTCGAGAGACTTTCCGACGAGGTGCGCCGTGGGTACGTGCCGCGCTCGGCCCAACCGCGCTCCGCTCAGGGGGGCTCGTACGGGCTCCTCTGGGTGGCGCTACTCTTGATCTCCCTCGCCGGGGCGGGGGCCTGGTTCGCCTATCGCGCGGCGCACCGCGACGCCCATCGCGCCGCTGCGCCCGAAACGCTCCCCGCGGGGACGGAGCGTGTGCTGCCGGCCGGTCTCGGGGCGCAGAACCAGGGCGCGCCGGGCGCTTCGGAGCCCTCCCAAGCTCCTCCCGGCGACGAAGCTTCGGGTAGCGGCTCCGCCGGAAGGTCGGCCGCGGCGCGGGAAGCCGCGCCCGCGAGCGGTGCGGATGTGGGGCCGGAGGTTCTGCCCTACCGGGTCCACGTGGCTTCGTTCCGCTCCGAGAAGACCGTGCGCGATCTCGTGAAGCGCCTTCGCGAGAAAGGGCTCGATGCCTGGTACGCGAAGGCCACCGATCAACCCGACTGGTACCGTGTGTTCGTCGGTCACTACGCCACCCGCCAGGAAGCCGCGCAGAAGGCCGCGTGGCTCCTGAATCACGGATGGGTGGATCACGCCATGGCGTACCCCGACAACCCGAGGTAAACCGTGTTCCTGAAGCGACTCGACATCCAAGGGTTCAAGTCCTTCCCGCAGCGCATCCGCGTCGATTTCGGGCCGGGGATCACCTCCGTCGTGGGCCCGAACGGGAGCGGCAAGACCAACATCGTGGAGGCCATCCGCTGGGTCCTGGGCGAGCAGAACATGCGAAACCTTCGCGGCGACACCCTGGAGGACGTCATCTTCACGGGCTCCGCGCACCGGAAACCGCTCGGCATGGCGGAGGTCTCCCTCACGATGTTCAACAATCGCGGGGTGCTGCCGGTCGAGTACACCGAGATCGCGATCGGCCGCCGCACGTTCCGCAACGGGCAGAGCGAGTACTTCATCAACAAGAAGCCGTGCCGGCTTCGCGACGTGCGCGATCTCTTCCTCGACACGGGGATGGGATCGCACGCCTATTCCCTCATCGAGCGCGGCATGGTCGACAACGTGCTCTCCGACGAGAGCGGGCACCGGCGCTTCCTCTTCGAGGAGGCCGCCGGGATCATGCGGTACAAGACGCGCAAGAAGGAGGCGCTCCAGAAGCTCGACCTCACGGTGGCGGACCTGACCCGCGTCAACGACATCGTGACGGAGATCGAGCGGGAGGTCCGGTCGCTCGGACGCCAGGTCGGCAAGGCGCGCCGATATACGCGGCTGAGGCAGGAGATCAAGGCCCTCGACCTGGGGCTCGCGAAGGAGGATTACGATCGGCTCGCCGGCGCGGGGGGCGCGCTTCAAGAAGAACACGCACGCGCCGAAGAGCGCCGCGGGGCGCTCACCTCGATCCTGGCGCGTCACGACGCGGAGCTGGAGCAGCTCAAGCTCGACCTCCTGAAGCGCGAGGCCGAGGTGCGTCTCGCCCAGGAAGCGCTGAACGAGCGCGAGGCGCGGGGGGCCGTGCTCCTGAACGAAGTGGCGGTGCTCCGCGAGCGCCGCACGGGACTTCTCGAGAAGCTGGAGCACGCGCGCTCGGAAGGCTCCCGGCTGGAGAAGAGCCTGGAGGAGCTCCGGCGCGCGAAAGAGGCGCTCGAGCAAGAGCGCACGCGCCTCATGGCCGCGCACACGGAGAAGGCGCACGAGCTCCAGGAGATGGAGGCCGCGCTCTCGGCGGTGCTGCCGCGCCTCGAGGCCCGCCGCGACGCGCTCCAGGAACGGAAGCAGCTCTCGCTCGATCTCTTCCAGACGCGCGTGAAGCAGCAGAACGCGGCTCAGAACTGGACCGCGAAAGAGATCGACCTGACGAAGAAGCGGGAACAGCTCTTCGTGGAATCGACCGCGCTTCGCGCCGAAGAGCGCGCGCTCGCGGAGTCCATCGAGGCGATGACGCGCACGGTCGAAGCTTCCGCCGCGGAGGTCGAGCGCGCCCGTTCGCGCGTCGAGAGCGAGACCCGCGCGATCGCCGAGATCGAAGACCAGATCCGGGAGCACGACGAATCGGAGAAGCGCGCGCGCGAGGACCACGCCGCCCTGGAATCCCGGAGGAACACCCTCCGCGAGCACAAGGACAGCTACGAGGGATACGACGAGAGTGTCCGGTCGCTCGTGGCGGGTCCGTCCCGCCCCGAGAGGATCCTCGGGACGGTCGGCGACCTGCTGCACGCCTCCGGGGACTGGCTCCCCGCGCTCGAAGCGTCCCTGGGAGAGGCGGTCCAGTTCATCGTCGCCGAGCGCACCGACGCCGCGTTGAAGGCGCTCAAGTCCCTGGAGCGTGGAGGCGGCGGCCGCGCCACGTTCGTCGCGCTCGACCGGCTTTCGTGGGCCCGCGCCGCGGAGATTCCCGAGAACGTGCTCCAGGCGCCCGGCGTGCACGGGCCGCTCCTCGAGCACGTCCGCTTCGAGCCCGCGTTCGTGACGCTCGCCTCCTTTCTCCTCTCGGGGGTCGTGATGGTGGACTCGATGGAGACCGGACTCAAGCTCATGGAGGAGCACCGGGAGCTCCGGCTTCATTACGTGACGCGCCACGGGGAGCACGTGCGCGGTCCGGGAATCTTCCAGGGCGGAGGCGGTCCCACGCGCGCGGGCTCGGTGCTGCGGCGCGAGGAAGAGCTGGAGCGGCTGGGACGGGAGGTCACACGCTCTTCCGCCGAGCTCAAGAAGACGCTCGCGCACGCGGAGACCCTGCGCGAGGGTCGCGCTCAGGCGCAGACCGCGCTCGAGGAGGCGAACCGCGAGCTCCGGGAATTCGAGGAGGCCCAGCGCGGAGACGAGGCGAAGCGCGCGGAGCACCTGATCCGCATGGAGGCCTCGGCCAAAGCCGGCGCGGCACTCCAGGCGGCGCTCGAGGTGATCGAGGCGGAGCTCAAGGTAGCGCTCGTCGAGGCGGAGATCGCCAGCCAGGCGCTCCAGACCACCGACGAGGAGCACGGGCGTCTGGAGGACGATCTCGCCCGCGAAGAGACGGGGGTGCTGGAGCTGGAGCGCGAGCGGGACCGTCTGGCCGCGCTCCAGGCCGAGCTCCGGATCGAGTCCATGCGCGCCAGGACGGCTTTCGAGGCGAGCTCGGGGGAGATCGACCGTGTGGCGGCCAGCGGCGAGGAAGCGAAGCGCGAGATCGCGGCCCGCACGGAGGAATCGGCCGAGACGGACCGCCGGATCCGGGAGACCCAGGCGGCGGTCGCGGCCAAGGAGCAGGAGCTGGAGCAGGAGATCGCGCTCAAGTCGGAGAAGGACCAGTCTCTACAGCGGTCGCGGGAGCGCTTCGGTTCCGTGAAGGGTTCCGCCGACGATCTGGAGGCCAAGGCGCGGGAGCTGCGACGCGAGCACCACGAGCTGACCGAGCGGCTCCATCGCGCGGAGCTGGAGCGGGCCGAGTCCGAATCGGAGATGCGCGTCCTCGTGGAGCGCGTGCGGAACGAATACGAGACGGACCTCAAGACGTGGACCCCGGCGTCGGCCGCGATGGAGGCGGCGGTCCCTCTCGGCGAGATCGAGGATGCGGATCTCGAGGAGGAAGAGGGCCAGGTGCCGGACGAAGCGCTGGTGACGCGCGCCGTCGAAGCGGCGGAAGGCGCCGGAACGGGGACGCGCGAGGAGCGGGGCCTGCGCTTGGAGCAGGTGCAAGAGAAACTCCGCTCCCTCGGGCCCGTGAACCTCCTCGCGATGCAGGATTACGAGGAGCGCCGCCAGAGGCTTCGCTTCCTCGAAGGCCAGCGCAAGGATCTCGACGAGGCGCGACTCTCCCTGCTCGAGGCGATCCAGAAGATCAACGTGACCGCCTCGGAGCTCTTCCAGAAGACCTTCGCCCAGGTGAACGAGAATTTCCAGAAGGTGTTCCGCACCCTGTTCGAAGGGGGGGAGGCGGCGCTCACGCTGAGCGGCGACGATCCGCTGGAGGCGGAGATCGACATCCTCGCCCGTCCTCGGGGGAAGAAGCCGCAGTCGCTCTCCCTCCTCTCCGGCGGCGAGAAGGCCCTCACCGCGATCGCGCTGCTCTTCGCCATCTACCTCGTGAAGCCCAGCCCCTTCTGCATCCTCGACGAGGTGGACGCTCCGCTCGACGACGCCAACATCGACCGGTTCGTGCTCCTGCTCCGGGAGTTCAGCCGCAACACGCAGTTCATCGTGGTCACCCACAACAAGAAGACGATGGAAGTGGCGGACTGCCTCTACGGCGTGACCATGGAGGAGCCGGGCGTGTCGAAGCTTGTCTCGGTCCGCTGGAACACCGAGGCGCCCCTGGACTCCGAGCCCGAAACGGCGCAGGAGCTCGCCTCCGCCGAGACGTAGAATCGTCTCGTGGATTTCCTCGGCAAGATCACCCAGGGTCTGAAGAAGACCCGCGACTCCCTCTTCGGTCAGGTCGCCTCGGTCCTTCAGCACGGCCGCGACCTGAGAGACGAGGACTACGAGACGCTCGAGGCCGCGCTCCTCCGCGCCGATGTCGGGCCCGCGACCACGGACAAGATCCTCGAAGGGGTTCGCGCCCGCCTCGCGGACCACGCGTTCCAGGGAGATGCACAGGGAGCGCTGGGCGCGGAGATCGAAGCGATCCTGGTGGGGGGGAGCGGTGCTTCCCTCGGGAATGGTGAAGATAAATTTCCCACGGGAAACACCGCTCCCCCCTACGTCATCCTCGTCGTGGGCGTGAACGGATCCGGGAAGACGACGACCATCGCCAAGCTCGCGGATCAGTACAAGCGGGCCGGGGACTCCGTCCTCCTCGTCGCCTGCGACACCTTCCGCGCCGCGGCGGCGGACCAGCTCGGGATCTGGGCCGAGCGCGCGGGCGTGGAGATCGTGAAGCAGGAGCCCGGCGCCGATCCGGCCGCCGTCGCCTTCGACGGCATGGCGCGCGCGAAGAGCCGGGGGATCCGGCGCGTGCTCGTGGATACGGCGGGCAGGCTCCACGTGAAGGTGAATCTCATGGAGGAAGTGAAGAAGATCCGCCGGGTGATCGAGCAGCAGATTCCGGGGGCGCCGCACGAGGTGCTGCTGGTGCTGGACGCGACCACGGGGCAGAACGCGCTCCAGCAAGCCCGCGAGTTCGACAAGGCGCTGGGCGTCACCGGGCTCGTGCTCACGAAGCTCGACGGGAGCGCCAAGGGCGGGGTCGCGCTCGCGATCGCCGACACGATGCGCCTTCCCATCCGCTGGGTCGGCGTGGGGGAGGGACTGGAAGACCTCATGCCCTTCGACGCCCCGGACTTCGCCAAGGCGCTGATCCAGACTTCCTAGGCTTCGTCCCCCAGCATCACCTGGTTCTTCCCCGAGGATTTCGCGGTCCGGAGATTCATGTTGGCCCGGTTCCAGAGCTCGTGCGCGATCTTCTCGCGCCCCTCCTGGTCCAGCCCCCGCGTGCGGTCGACCCGCAGCGAGACGTCGGCCGGAAACATCGCGCCGCCGAAGCTCATCGTGGCGCGCACCGCGTTCTCGTGTCCCTCGAGCGTGGGCACCACGATCGCGAGGTTCTGGATCTTGAGCCGCAGCCGCTCGCAGATGTCGCGCGCCTCCGAAGGCGTGGTCTCGGCGCTCAGGATGAGCGCGAACTCCTCGCCGCCCCATCGGGCCACGGTGTCGAAGGGGCGCACGCTGGAGGCCAGCGTCTGCGAGATCTCCCGCAGCACCGCGTTTCCCGCCTCGTATCCAAAGAGGTCGTTCAGTTGCTTGAAATTGTCCAGGTCTCCGATGATGAGCGACATCGGACGCCCCTCGCGGTAGGCGCGCGCGATCTCACGATCGAGCTGGCGGCCGAAGTAGGGGCGGTTGTAGACGCCCGTCAGCTCGTCCACCATGACGAGCATCCCGAGCTTCTGGAGCGTCACGAGAAGGTCGGTGGCGTGCTCGCCCACGACGTTCAGGAGCCCCAGCCGCTCGTCGGTGAAGAATCCCGGCGTGCGGCTCCACGCCTCGAGCACGAAGAGGAACGGCGTCCCGGGCTCGCCGACCCGGGCCATCGCGAGCGAGCGGAAGCCTTCGGGCGCGCCCTTGGGATCGTAGGGCGCGACCGCCACGTGGATCGTGGCGTCCATCGACTCCGCGTCGATCATCACGCGCGCGTACCCCGGCAGGGTGAGGTCCTCGATGTAGAGCGGAACGGCGCGGCGGCCGACCCAGTTCTCGGCGAGCGCCCGGTTCCACGGCTCTCCGTCGCTCACCGGCTGGGCGTAGCGCGCGTCCAGGCGGCGGCCCAGCGAATACAGGCGTGTGTTGTCGCACTCCAGAATCTGCATGGCCGAGTTGAGGATGGTGCGCAGGATGTCGGCGGGATCGGTTTGTAAGTACTCCGCGTTCCGCTCGTCGCGCGCGAAGAGTTTTCGCTCCACCGAGATCAGGTGCGAGATCACCCGATAGAGGAGCCGGCTCCGCGCGTGCCAGTGCGGCCTGGAAGCGCGCACCAGCGATTCCTCCGCGGTCTCCACGTGCTTCGCGGCGACGGCGAGAAGGAACGTCTCCCCCGAAGCCGGCTCGCGGTACCTCACGTAGGGTTTGCCGTCGCGCTGGAATCGATCGACGCGCTCCAGGAGACCCGCGTCGCTCAGGCGTTCCGCGATCTCGAACGTGATCTCTTCGCGGCGGGCCAGGTCCAGGTCCGCCAGACGGAGGTCGATCGGGTGCGCTTTCGCATCGATCGGGGATTCCTGGGAGAGGCGCAGCGAGGACAAAAACGCCGTGCGGATACGGTGCGAGTCGTTCATTCCCTTCTAGGGGTCTCGGGTGCGCGCGCGAAGTTGGACGGGAATTGGATTGCCACAATTATACCACGCCTTGCGTAGGGGGCGGCGTTCCTGACGCGAAAAGGAGGGACAACGGAGTCCCTAACACCCTTTTGCCCTTGATTTTGGAAGGGGAGTGTGCTAGCTTCCTCAGGTAGCCGGTTCGCCTGCCCAAAGGAAGGGTGTGCATGGCTCCAATCGGTTTCATTCAGAGACGGACGGCGGAGTCGAAGTGCATGCCGTCCTTGGAATTCCCCCCGCCACATTCCCCAGTCGTTCATTCCGTCCGAGTAGAGCGTCACGCCGAAATGCGCGTCGCTCGGGAGCGTCCACCATGGATCGATCTCGTCGCGCCGGGGTTTCCTCTCCCCAGCAAGGACACGTACGGGCCGGAATTGCGGGGGATGAGCCGATGGTGATGCTTCGTGGTCGACTGATGCGTATCGGCTTCATCCTGGGCTTGCTTCTCATGCTCACCTCCGCGGCGTCGATCGACCCGCAGGCGGCGATCGCGAGGCCGGCCCCCACCGACGGTGTGGAAGGAACCCCGACCGGAAACGGTGACCCCACCGGCGATGACGTGCCGAGCCCGACCCCCAAGCCGACCATCCGGTTGACCCGGTCCGGGCCGACCGCGTACGCAATTCAGGCGCGGGGAATTCGCTGGAGCGTCCTCGTCAGCATCTTGATCCGCCTCGGCATCCGCTGAGAGGCGCGAAGGAGAGAGCCGATCGGGAGCGGGGAAACACCCCGCTCCCTTGAGCCCATGATTCACGACCGCGCACACGAACAGGACGCCGTGACGATGCAGCGTCGCCTGGAAGAATTGATCGCGCACGCGCGTTTCGCGGCCGCTCTCGATCTCATCGCGGAGTGCCAGGCCAAGGGTCCGCTGCCTCCCGAGATCGAGCACCCGGTTACACTGGCGCGCTGCCGCGCCTTGCTCGGCCTCGGAAGGTGGCGGGAAGTCGCCGACCTGGCCGAGCGGAAGCTCGAGGAGCTGTACGCCGCGCGGCCGGACGACAAGAAAACGCTTCTCGAGTACCACATCGCCGCGGGGCGGGCCGTGTGGCGCATCGGACGTCCCTCCAGGGCGGAGGAGCATTTCCGCGCCGCGTACCACATCAGTCGCTGGGATTTCGAGGACCTGGAGGGGATGCTCCGCAGCCGCAACCTCCTCGGTCTCTGCTTCCTCGCGGCCGGCGAGATCCAGCGCTCGGTCGGTGAATTCGCGCGCGGGCAGCTTCAGGCGCGCGGCGCCGGTCTCTTTCACGAAGAAGCCAATTTCTCACTCAACCTGAGCATCGCCCTGGCGAAGCTTGGCCGTTTCGAGCAAGCGGACCAGGAGCTTACCCGCGCGCGCGCCCTATTCGGCGAGCGCGGGCACTCCCGCGGCAAGGTTCAGACCAGGCTTTGCCTCGGGCAGCATCTCCGCATCCGAGGGGACCTGCGCGGCGCGGAGTCTCACATCCGCGGCGCGCTCTCGGAGGCGGAGGAACACGGCTTCGAGCGCGAGCACGTGATCGCCCTGGAATACCTGGGGGACGTGGCGCTCGATCAGTTCGACAATCAATCGGCGATCGAGCGCTACGACCAGGCGCTCCTCCTGGCCGAAAAGCTCGCTCCCGAGGGGGACTTGATCCCGGAGCTCTGCCGCCGCATCGCGGAGGTGCACGTGAGGATCGGCGAGCCCAACCGCGCGCTCATCACCTGCGAGCGCGGGCTCCGGGTCGCGCGCCGCATCAACGACCGGTTCGAGGAGGCCGCCACGTGCCGGGTCATGGCGATGGCCCAGCAGCTCCTGGGTCACCGCGAGCGGGCGCTGCGCGCGGCGCGCGAGGGCATTCAGCTCCTGCGCAAGCTCGAGGCGACCTACGAGCTGACGCGAATCCTGTTGTGGAGCGGCGAGACACTGCTCGCGGGTAAGGACGCCGAGGAGCGCGGGGTCGCGCGGGACCATCTCTGGGAAGCGCGAAGCCTGGCGATGACCATGGGCCTCATGCGCTGGGTGGAGCGGACGGAGAAGGTCCTGGGGGTGGAGCTCGAGCTCCCGGCCGCCGCGACGCTTTCGCACGGACCGAAGCCCGCGGAGATGCCCGAGGGAGCGGACCCCGAATGCTTCCGCTTCGGGATCGTCACGCAGGATCCGCGCATCGTGGAGCTGATCCGCATCCTCGAGCGCGCGGCGCTGAGCCGGCTTCCCATCCTGATTCTCGGGGAACGGGGAACCGGCCGCGAGCTCCTGGCGCGCGCGGCGCACGAGCTGGGAGACCGGCGCGAGCGTCCCTTCGTCGCGGGAAGGTGCTCCACCCTTCCCGAGGGACACCTCGATGCGGACCTCTTCGGCCACGACCGGCCCCCGAGCACCGGCGCCACGAAGCCGGGCCTCTTCGAGGGGGCGAACGGCGGCATGATCTATCTGGACGAAGTCAGCGAGCTCCTGGTCGGCGCGCAGGCCAAGCTTCTTCGCGTGATCGAGATGGGCGAGCTCCGCCGCGTCGGCGCCGCAGGCGTGCGCCACGTGGACGTCCGGGTGGTGGCCGCATCGACGCGCGATCTCGCGGGCCTGGTGCGGCGCGGCCTCTTCCGCGACGACCTCTACTACCGGCTGAACGGGATCCGCCTCGAGGTGCCGCCGCTCCGCGACCGGGCGGGCGACATCGAGCTGATCGGAACCTGGTTCCTCCATCGCGCCTGCGCCCAGGCGCGGAAGCGGGTGCTCCTGACCGCGGACGCATGGGCGCAGCTCAAGGCGCACACCTGGCCCGGAAACGTTCAGGAGCTGAAGAGCGCGATCGAGCGCGCGGTCTCGCTCGTGAACGACGGCGACCGGGTCGGTGCGGAGCGGATCGAGCTTCGACCCAAACACCGCACGATACGGAATCCCGGGACGGAACCGGTCCGGGAAAACCGCACGGAGCGGGACCAAATCCTGACGGCGCTCCGGGCTCATCGGGGGAATCAGTCGGAGGCGGCCCGCAGCCTCGGAGGGATGAAGAGGACCACGCTGCTCTACAAGATGAAGAGGCTGGACATCCGGCCGGAGGAATACGGCTAGACCGCTCGCAGCTCCCTTGACCCGCCGCGCCGCCCCTCGTATACTCCCCTCGGTAGTCTAACCAGCGAACTTACAATACCTTGCACTAGGGAGCGACGCATGGTCACCGAGCTCATGAAAGGCCTCTCGATCACGCTGTCGCATTTCTTCAAGAAACCGGTGACCCTGCGCTACCCGGAGCAGAGGATGGAAATGTATCCGCGCTTCCGGGGACTCCACGAGCTTCACCGCTACGAGAACGGTCTGGAGCGCTGCGTCTGCTGCGGCCTCTGCGCCGCGGTCTGTCCCGCGGACGCGATCTACATGGAGGCCGCGGAGAACACGGAGACGGAGCGCTATTCCGCGGGCGAGCGCTACGCGAAGCGCTACGACATCGACATGCTCCGCTGCATCTTCTGCGGCTATTGCGAAGAGGCGTGCCCCGAGGACGCGATCTTCCTCGGGCACAATTTCGAGCTCTCCGACTACTCCCGCGATTCCTTCATCTACTCCAAGGAGCAGCTCCTCGTGCCGGTCGGCCAGACCCACACTCCCGGCATCGTGCGCGGGCGCTAGCGCGTCCAAGAAAGGGTCGGAGTGCTCGAGGGCTGGCCTCTCGCTCTTGGCTGCGGAGTGATGGCGGGGCTCGCGAACGTCGCCGGCGGGATGCTCGCCGTCAGCCGGCGCGGCTGGGACCGGGTCAGGCAAAGCTACTTCGTCGCGGCCGGCGCCGGGTTCATGCTCGCCGCGGTCCTCCTCCGCATGACCCCGGAGAGCTACCGGCTCGCCGCCGAGCACGTGCGGCCGGGGCTGGCCGTGGGCACGCTCCTCCTCCTCGGGTACCTGTTCGTCCACTGGGCGGAGCACGTGCTGGTGGGGCACTTCCACTTCGGGGAGGAGACCCATCACGAGCACTGGGTCGAGCCCGTCGTGGGGACGACCGCGCTCCTGGGCCTTCTGCTCCATGCGTTCTTCGACGGCGTCTCGATCGGATCGGGATTTCTGGTGCAGCCGGCGCTCGGGATCCTCGTCGCGATCGCGATCTTTTTGCACAAGGTGCCCGAAGGGTTCACGGTCGCGTCCATCATGACGGCGGCCGGGCGATCCCCCCGGGAGGCCGGCATGAGCGCTGCCTGGCTCGGGGTCGCGACGCTCTTGGGCGTCGCCACGATCTCGCTCTGGTCGGGCCTGGTCCGATTCGCGCTCCCTTTTTCCGCGGGCGCGGCGCTCTACGTGGCTGCCTCGGACCTGATCCCCGCGGTGAACGAGACCAAGGGAGTCCGCATGGCGCTATGGGTGTTCGGGGGTGTGCTCCTCTTCTACGCCACCGAGACGCTCCTCGACTCCCTCGGCCTCTGATCGTCGGGGCGATCGAGAGGCAGGCACGCGGCGCGCGGAGGGGTTAAGATTGACGGTGCGGGGACCGGCTGGTAAATTGACGCCGGTTGTCTTTCCTAAGTAGCCGCAAGAGCTTGGCCGTTGTCCGGCCTTGCCGAGAGGTGTGAGGTCATGGGTCTCGAAGAACTGGTGCCGGACGGAATTCTCACGACGACCGTCGAGAAGATGGTCAACTGGGCGCGCCGCTCCTCGCTCTGGCCCGCCACGTTCGGGCTCGCCTGCTGCGCCATCGAGATGATGGCGACCAGCGCGGCCCGGTACGATTTGGCCCGGTTCGGCGCCGAGGTGTTCCGCGCGTCTCCGCGCCAGGCCGACCTCATGATCGTGGCCGGCCGCGTGAGCAAGAAGATGGCTCCGGTGCTGAAGCGAATCTACGACCAGATGCCCGAGCCGAAATGGGTGATCTCCATGGGCGCCTGCGCCTCGTGCGGGGGAATCTTCAACAACTACGCGATCGTCCAGGGCGTGGACACGGTGGTCCCGGTGGACGTGTACGTTCCCGGGTGCCCGCCGCGCCCCGAAGCGCTGATCTACGGAATCATGAAGCTCCAGGAGAAGATCGACCGCGCACCCCTGAAGGGGCCGGATCCGGCTCCCATGAGCGAGCCTCCGCCGCCGCCTTCCAAAGCGAGCAGCGCCAGCGCCTGATTCGATGGCCATCGCGACCACTCCCGAATTCAAGACCATCACGATCAACATGGGGCCGCAGCACCCCTCGACCCACGGGGTGCTCCGCCTCGTGATCGAGCTGGACGGCGAGAACGTGGTCTCCATCAAGCCGGTGATCGGATACCTCCACACCGGGATGGAAAAGTCCATGGAATCGAAGACCTACCACAAGTCGATCACCGTGACCGACCGCATGGACTATCTCTCACCGCTCGGAAACAACATGGCGTACGTCGCGGCGGTCGAGAAGCTCATGAATCTCACGATCCCCGAGCGCGCGCAGGTGATCCGCGTCATCCTCCTCGAGCTGACGCGCATCTCCTCGCACCTGGTATGGCTGGGGACGCACGCGATCGACCTCGGCGCGATGAGCGTGTTCCTCTACTGCTTCCGGGAGCGCGAGAAGCTTCTCGACGTGAACGACATGGTCGCGGGCTCGCGCCTGACCCCCAGCTACTTCCGCGTCGGAGGATTCTTCCAGGACGTTCCCGACGCGTTCGTGCCGCACGTGAGGAAGTTCCTCGCGGAGTTCCCGAAAGCGCTCGGGGAGTACCAGAGCCTCCTCACGAAAAACCGGATCTGGATGAAGCGCACGATCGGCGTGGGCGTCCTGAGCGCGGAGCAGGCGATCGACCTCTGCCTCACGGGGCCGTCGCTGCGGGGAAGCGGCGTGAAATACGACGTGCGGAAGGCGAAGCCCTATTCCGGATACGAGACCTACGACTTCGAGGTTCCGATCGGGAAGAACGGCGACGTCTACGATCGCTACCTCTGCCGCATCGAGGAGATGAAGCAGTCGCTCTCGATCGTGCGCCAGGGGCTGGACCGCCTGAAGCCGGGGTCGGTGCGCGCGGACAACCCGTATCTCTTCCCGGCGGACCGCACCGACGTGAAGCTGAACATGGAGGAGCTGATCTATCACTTCAAGATCATGTCGGAGGGCTACCGCCCGCCTCCCGGAGACGCCTATTTCTCGGTCGAGTCTCCCAAGGGGGAGCTGGGCTTCTACGTCGTGAGCGACGGCAGTCCCATCCCGCTCCGGACGCGGGTGCGGCCCCCTTCGCTCATCAATCTCCAGGCGCTCTCGGAAATGTGCGTCGGACGCATGGTGGCGGACGTGGTGGCCTGCATCGGGAGCATCGACATCGTTCTGGGCGAGGTGGACCGCTGATGCCGGCCGCGACCGGAGGGGGCTTCTGATGCCGACCGCGACCGCGACCTTCGAGCCCGTGATCACGAAGACGATGCACCTCGAGGATTCGCACACGCTCGGCGTGTACCGGAAGCACGGCGGGTACGAGGCGCTCGCCTCGGCGCTCGAGAAGACGCCCGACGAGATCATCGACCTGGTCAAGCGCTCCGGTCTCCGGGGCCGCGGAGGCGCGGGCTTCCCGACGGGGACCAAGTGGGGCTTCGTCCCCAAAGGCACCGACAAGCCCAAGTACATGTGCGTGAACGCCGACGAGAGCGAGCCGGGGGCCTTCAAGGACCGGCTCATCTGCGCGAAGGACCCGCACCAGCTCCTGGAGGGGACCCTGATCGGCTCCTACGCGATCGGCGCGAGCCGCGCCTACATCTACATCCGCGGCGAATTCGCGCACGAGGCGCGCATTCTGGAGCGCGCGATCCAGGAAGCGCGCGAGGCGGGATTCGTGGGGAAGAACATCCTGGGATCACCGTGGTCCTGCGAGGTCACGATGTACGTCGGGGCCGGCGCGTACATCTGCGGCGAGGAGACCGGGCTCATCGAGTCGCTCGAGGGAAAGCGCGGATGGCCGCGCCTCAAGCCCCCGTTCCCGGCCGTGGTGGGGCTCTTCGGGTGCCCGACGGTCGTGAACAACGTGGAGACCCTGGCCTGCGTGCCTCACATCGTGAACCGCGGCTGGGAATGGTTCGCCGGCATCGGTCCGGAGCGCAATGCCGGTCCCAAGCTCTACGGCCTGAGCGGACACGTGAACAAGCCCGGCGTCTTCGAGCTGCCGATGGGGGTCTCGCTGCGCGAGCTGATCTACGAATACGGCGAGGGGGTCCCGGGGGACCGTCCGGTGAAGGGAGTGATCCCCGGCGGCGCCTCGTGTCCCGTGATCCGGGGCGACGAGATCGACATCCAGATGGATTTCGACACGCTGACGCGCGCCGGGTCGCTCTTCGGGACCGGAACGCCGATCGTCATGGACGACACGACCTGCATGGTGCGCGCGGCATGGATCACGGCGCGGTTCTTCGCGCACGAATCGTGCGGCCAGTGCACTCCGTGCCGCGAGGGATGCGGGTGGCTGCAGCGCCTTCTCTGGAAGATCGAGGAGGGGCGCGGCGAGGAGAAGGATCTGGACACCCTCCTCTCGGTGACCGACCAGATCGAGGGAAACACGATCTGCGCCCTGGGGGATGCCGCGGCCTGGCCGGCGCGCGGCTTCGCCAAGAAATACCGGGATGAGTTCTTGCTTCATATCCGCGAGAAGCGCTGTCCTCTGGACGGCGCGCTCGCGTAACGACGGGGATCTCATGGCGCAGGTGAAGGTCAAATTCGACGGGCGCGAGATCTCGGTCGAGAAGGGCACGAACCTGATCGAGGCGGCGAAGCTCGCGGGAATCTTCGTTCCGCATTTCTGCTACCACCCGGGCCTTCCCGTGGTGGGCGTCTGCCGCATCTGCCTCTGCGAGCTCGAGGGCCGCCCCAAGCTGGTCGCCGGCTGCGCCACTTCGGTGGAGGAGGGCATGCACGTCATCACGCGCTCCAAGAAGGTGGCGGATGCGCGGAGAGCGGTGATGGAGTTCCTCCTCATCCACCATCCGCTCGATTGCCCCATGTGCGACAAGGGGGGCGAGTGCACACTCCAGGACTACACCATGCTCCTGGGTCCCTCCCGGAGTAGATTCCAGTTTGAGAAGCTCACGTGGCCGGAGGAGGACGTGGGCGGGAAGCTGGTGCTGAACAAGAACCGCTGCATCCTCTGCATGCGGTGCGTGAACCTCTGCAAGGACGTGGCGGGTTTGGACGAGATCGCGGTGCTGAACCGCGGCGAGCAGACCTTCATCGGCACGGTGGACGGAAGGATGATCGAGAACGAGCTCGCGGGGAACATCGCGGACATCTGTCCCGTAGGCGCGCTCACCAGCAAGGACTTCCGGTTCAAGGCCCGCCCCTGGGAGCTGACGAACGTCTCCTCGGTGTGTCCGCACTGCTCCAAGGGCTGCAACATCGTCGTGGGCTTTCACGCGCGCCGGAACGAGATTCTCCGGAACACCGCGCGCACCAACATGGATGTGAACCAATGGTGGATCTGCGATCGCGGGCGCGGCGGATTCCACCACGTCCACGACGAGAAGCGGCTCACGGCGCCGGCGCGCCGTGGAGACAAAGGGTATCAGGGAGTCTCCTGGAACGAGGCGCTGCTCGAGATCTCCGCGTCGTTGCGCGACATCATCCTCCGGCACGGAGCGCGCGCGGTGGGGGTCCTGGGATCGGGCACCTTGACCAACGAGGAGCAATATCTGACGCGGGCCGTCTTCCGCGACGGCCTGGGCATCACCCACATCGATTTCCCCAGGCGCCCGCAGCCGGAGGTCCGTTACGCGAAGTTCACGATCGAGGGGGACAAGGACCCCAACGCGCGCGGTGCTCTGCTCTGCGGCGTGGCCCCGGTCCAGAGCGGTCTCGGCGTGCGCGACATGGTGCGCGCCGCGGCCGAAGGGACCATCAAGGCGCTCCTCTTCCTCCGGGGCGGTCCGCTGGACCTCTTCGGGGAGCCCGCGATCGTGCAGCGCGCGCTCGAGAACGTGGAGCTCCTCGTGATCGTGGACATCGCGCCGTCGCCCATCTCCGAGCGCGCCGACTGGGTGCTGCCCGGCGTGACCTTCGCGGAGAAGGACGGCACCTTCACCAATTCCCAGGGCCGGGTGCAGCGCATCCGCAAGGTTCTGACGCTTCGCGGGGACACGCGCGAGGAGTGGCGCATACTCCAAGAATTGGGGCAGCACCTCGGCGCGCTGAAGGCCCGGGATCCCGATCCGGAGCGGATCTTCGCGAGGCTCGCCCAGGCCGTCCCCGCCTTCTCGGGGCTCACGTACACGACCCTTGGAGAGCTTGGTGCGCCGATCGCAGCCGCGACGGCGGACGTCGCCGTGGGGTGACGCCCGGCGCCGCCGCTCCCTCCTCCAGGCGCTCCCCAAGACCGATCTCCACGTTCATCTCGACGGATCGCTCCGTCCCGCGACGCTCTTCGCGCTCGCGAAGGAGCAGGGAATCAAGCTCGAGGTCCGGAACGAATCCGGGCTCCAGCGCTTCCTCGACAAGCTGACCGCCGGGGTCAGCCTGCCCACGTACCTCAAGGCCTTCGATCTGACCCTCTCGGTGATGCAGGAGCCCCAGGCCCTGGAGCGCGTGGCCCTGGAGCTGGCGGAGGACGCGCACCTCGAGAACGTGCGCTACATGGAGATCCGCTACTGCCCGGCGCTCCATCTCAAGGGTCCGCTCAAGCTCCACGAGACCGTGGACGCCGTGCTGCGCGGCCTTTCCGAGGCGGGCCGGCGCTTCGGGATCCAGACCGGCACGATCATCTGCGGCATCCGGCATCTCAGCCCGAAGCTGTCCCTGGAGCTGGCGGACCTGGCGGTGGCCTACAACGGGCGCGGCGTCGTGGGGTTCGACCTGGCGGGGGCGGAGAAGGACTATCCCGCGAAGGCGCATCGTGAGGCCTTCGATCGCGTGCTCCGCAACAACGTGAACGTGACCGTCCACGCGGGGGAAGCCTTCGGTCCGCAGAGC
>Ga0066665_10000110_pt1 | contig 23944 bp, 15 predicted proteins | sample GraSoiAngelo_114_FD_75175 | JGI IMG/M metagenome (GOLD analysis project Ga0066665, IMG submission 75175) | Grasslands soil microbial communities from the Angelo Coastal Reserve, California, USA - 14_0903_13_40cm | ecosystem: Environmental > Terrestrial > Soil > Grasslands | place: USA...
GCGCGCCCTGCAGGCCATTCGCGAGGTCATGGTGATCGAGCCGGGTCCCCGGCGGGCGGCCGCGCGTGCACCGTCAGCTGGAGGAGCTGTCGCCAGATCGAGCCTCTCACGCGGCGCTTCAGTCTCCTGCCGAACCCGTCGTAACTATCGCGCGGTCGCTCAGACCCGCCGAGACTTCCTGGACTTGCGCCTCGTCAACATCATCTTCGAAGTAAAGTCACGCTAGTGCAGCGTGTGAATCTTGTCCAGGGTCATCGCGCGTGTACAGACCCTCTGAAAATAGACCGCTCCGGTGACGCCCGGCAGGTTGGTGACCTTCAGGTTTTCGACGAAGGCCCCGATGCCTGTCAGCGTGAGGTGACGCGGGTCCTCACTCACGATGCCCCCAAGAATGAATGGATTTGAATCGACGCGGGCGCCCCCGAAGGCGGCGACGACCGGGATGGTGCACGTTTGGAGCACGCTGACGTTCCTATCGCGATCGATCTCGTAGTTCCCCGCACAAGCAAAATCGATTGCGGGCCCGAAAAGGAAGGGGTTGTTACCCGGCTTCATAGCGAAGGTTGGGAAGATGTTCGTCGCTTTCGCGTCGTGCATGGAGAAGCCGCCATTACGGTCGAAGCTCGCGACGCCGACAGAAGCGCCATTATAAGTGAGGGCGCCGTCCGCCAGCATGGGGGCGCCGGGTGTCAACTGCGTCGGGGCTGGGGTTGGGATTGGGATGCCGACGAACATCGGTATCGACGGCGGCATCAAGTTATTCTGCTGGACGCAACTCTCGGCGAGGGTGAACGCATAATCGCCGTGGAGAACACCGTCGTCGGCTTCCCACGCGATGCTCTCGCTCCCGGCGAGGAGCACGCCGAGAACCAACATGGCCATCGCTGCATACCGTCGGATACCCGCTTCCATGGAGATCTCCCTTCTCGGGTTGGCGGCGACGCGGCCGGGCCGGCCCTGGCTCGATCTCGATCTGGACCTTAGGTCTCGGGGGCAGCACACCGGCGTCAAAGATCTCGAACCAGGCTGACGCCGCGTCAGTCCCGGTTCGCCCCGCCTCTAAGGCTCGAGTGTGCTTTCACGCCGCTTGTGCGCGATCGTAACCAGGTTTCCGGCGGGCGAGAGACCATTAACCTGCGATCTTCGAATGCAACACATGGCTGACTTCGCCCTTTCTTGAGCGTGTCCGGCCCGACCCCAGACTCGCTCGACTCTGCGTGATTGCGGTGACGGCGGTTGGCAATTCCGGGGACTTGGCGCGGACGTGGGCAGCGGGCTTCGACGGGCATCTCAACCAAGCCGGTCGAGTACGCCGACCTCGTGACGACTCCGGAGGGGGTGCTCTGGGCGCGGCGCGGCCTGTAGGGCGGTAAGGAGTCTGGGAGTCGCCGTCCGATGGAGCCATTTGAGATGCAGGCGACGGCGGGTGGAGGGTCTTGCCTCCTTCGGGGCGAGCAACTCATCTCGATCGATGCTGGTGCGCCGCTTCGGGATCGGGCTATGAGCCTGGCTCGAGCGCTCTCCGAAATCGAGAGGCAGACCGTCTCCATGGTCCCGGAGGCGCGGGACGTTGTAAAGGCGATGAAAGGATCGCGGCCGAAAAGGGGTCCCGAGGAATTAGCCATCATCTCCACCCGCGCCGCTTTCCGCAGGCGGCACTCCGTGCCTCGTCTCGACGAGGGTGCTGAAGACCACCGGTACGAACGCCTGCCTCGGCCCCGGGACAGTGGATTGAAACTCGATGGGTTCAAACAAGAAGCCCCCCGGTATATTCGGCGCGAGGAGGGTAACCCCATCCGGTTCACCGGTATCGGGCATAAAGTCTGCAGGGGCAAGGTTGCTGACAAGCGTGAGCAGCGAAGGAACTCTACTCGGATTCCCCGGCCGCACGAGGTCGATCTCCATTACCAGTTTGCCCGCCGCCAGTGTATTGTTGCCCGCGGCGTCGGTGCCATATGTGCCTAGCAAGTCGAAGCTCACAAGCCGGGTGGCCCTCCAGGTTCCGGTGAAATTAAAGCGGATATTATTTGGTCCTGGCATGCTTCCATCATAATGCGCAAAGCTTCCCTGGCCCTCGACGTGTGCCGAGGTAAAACTGCCGGACCCGCCTATGACGAGACGGTCAATCTCCCGTGGTATGTAGCTAGTGGCCGAGAAGTGGAAGTGCATTCGCCCGGAGGCGGCCCACGCGGGTGTCGCGCGCCTAATGACAATCGTGGGAAGGGATGCCAGGGCAAGAGAGCCGGGTCCTACCCTTTTGAGCCACTCTCTTCGGTTCATGCGTCTTCACCTCCATCAAAAGTTGTTAGGACCCGACGTTCAGGATCGTATGCGTCGTGAGCGACCCGTCTCGGGCGACATTCTCGATACTGATGCCAGCCAGGGATCCACCCCCCGCCCGATGATCGGGATCGCATACGTGTCTTCCAGGCTGGCGCAGGTGAACACCTCATCATCTGCGGCGCCAACCCGAACTCGAGGACGGCCCACAGCCCCGCCAGAAGAGCACTCCAACCGTCACGTGCTTGTCGCGTAGCGGCATTTCACGCCGCCAGAGGACGTCGCGAATTGGTGCGGGGCACGGAAGGATCTCCCGAGGCGCTCGTGTGGACACCCTCGCGTCCTGCCGAAAAATCTATATCCAGGCATCGCCAGACTCTGACTACCTCTCCCCTCCCACCCGCTGAATGGTGATCTTTGCAACCGGGTTTTCCCAGTTCCATACCACAGGGGCGAGGTCTCCAAAACCACCGCGGATCCCCGGGTGGATGTGGACATAGCCCTCGGCACGCAGCGGGTTGTTATCCGGCGAGCTCAGGTTGGCGGGATCCGAGTCTGAATCTTCGGTGCACGGCACGCCCCCTGGTTTCAGCGGAAATGGGAAGCCGGCGAACACAAGATTCGGGATGTGATTGCAGTTCTCGTCGTTTTCCTCGGAACCGGAGTCGTACGCAGGCGAATAGACCTCGAGCACGTCATTCCCATCTGGGAGGCGGACGCCGTTGACGGCGATGAAGCCATCATTCGTCGGAAAGATCATCGCCGCCAGGGTTAGATAATTGTGACCTCGCCGGGCGTCGACCATGACGCTGAGAGACTGCCCTGGGCAGAGAACTATCCCTCTCAGCGTCGTCGGTGGGAATGTTGCGGGCACCGTCTGGACCTCTCCCACCTCGGGGTTGGCGGAAAGGGCCGCCGCCAGGAAGAAGGGCCGGCCCGTCTGGGACAGGAGTGCCAACTCTCGGCTTGCCGGTCCCCCCAAGGTGAAGAGCTTGAACCCTTCGTTGTGGGTCGCGAAGACCCACAGGCCCAGCATCTCGCCTGCCACCGGCCGACCTTGAGGATCCGTGCACGCTGGCGGGACTCCCGGACCTCCGAGGAATACCGTCCCCGCCGGAACCAAGCTCGCCGCCGTTCCGTGCAGCAGGCTGGTGACGGTCACCTCGAACTCGGCCGCCGCGGCCGGACCGACAAAAAAGCCAGAGAGACCGACCAGAAATAGGACGCCCGTAAGCCATCGCCTCGTCATAGTGGCCTCCACGATTGTGTTGGTACGGATCTCATTCCTAAAGGGGCCGCCTATTTTGACAGACCTCCCACGCCCGTCTTTCTTTCAAGTAGGGTATCCGCGAGATCGACGCCGTGAATCCGCTGCGTCCGGTCAGGGAACATTAACGACCTCAGGGCCTGGATCTCCGATCCAAGGAGAGCACCTATCTCAGGACTGGTCCCGGACCTCGCTCCTTTCCGGATGTTCCAGTGCACATCCTCTCGGGGGCCACAAGCGCTCGCAGGGGACTGTGGTCATGCGGTCGCGGTCGGCCCAGTGATGTTCGGCGAGACAGGTCTGCCTCGGGGGAGGATCGCGCCTCCTGTGCGAGACAGGCCACCAGCGAGAGTTCTCAGCCGACTCCGCATAGCCAACCTCGGTAAGGCAGGTCACCACACGATGGCCTCGAGTATCGCTGACCGTGTCAGGGACACTCGATACCGCCCAGTAGCCAGGCCGTGGAGTATTGGCCGGTCAGTGAACAATTGTCAATAGTGATTTTCAGTTCAAGTTCTGACACTTATAGGTATCACTGGGAGGCATCCCCTTCGCGAGAGGCTGGACCGTGGCGCTCAGGACCGGACGCTTACCTCGCCCTCACCGGCGCGACCTCCCCGCCGGCGAGGTTCCTACCGGACGTTCGAGGCACTGGCGGTAGGAGAACTTCTTTCGGAATTTCCGCGAGGAATTCGCGTTCGAGGCGCTGGGTGGGTGAACGCCCATGATGACTGAAGAGTCTGAGGCCTCGGTCTCATGACTATTGAGGTTGAAATATAAATCTTGACTGCCGAGGCCTACGCGCGGGTCGGGCTGGCGGTGGCCGACGCATTCAGTTCCTGCGGGCACACCAAGTACGAGGTCAACCTGCTGCGGCCGGTCACGTACATCAGGCAAAAGCCATCGCCCGCTTGTACGGCGGCATTCACTATTAGGTCGGCCATTGAGCAGCGGCTGACGCAGGGGTCGTGCGTTGGACGCAAAATTCTCGACCGTGTCCGCCTCCTGAGAGAGCAGCTCGCCCCCACGGTTCCGCAATGCCGAGGACCCGACCTCGCTGGGGGAGCTCCTGACACAGTCGTTGTGTTCTGACGAGTCGAGCTAAGTGCTCTGCTCGTGGGGAATTCTCCTGAGGGCCATCATCGTTATGTCATCGAACTGTCTGGCGTCGCCGACGTGTTCGCGGACGCATTCCTCGATCTGGTCCAGGAGGGCGGCCGCGGACGATGCCGGCGGCTCGAACGTCGTCGCTAGACGCCTTTGGCCAAACAAGTTACCGGAGAGGTTGCGGGCGTCAGTTAGCCCGTCGGTGAACGCGAACAACGTGTCGCCAGGCGCCACGCCTACCTCGTCAACCTCGAATTTCGCGCGGGGAAACACTCCGACGGCGGGACCCGTCGGCTTGAGAGACCTTCGCACACCCGTCGGGCCGATGATAACGGGGGGGTTGTGGCCACCGTTCACGTACGTCAGGAGACCGCTCCGAGGTTCAAGGACACCGTAGAAGAGCGTCGCAAACATATTCGCCTCGACGTGGTTCTCCAGGATGTAGTCGTTGGTGCGCGCAACGGTGTCCCTGACTACGGTCCGTCTTTCGCCGCCACTGTTAGCAAACGCTCGAATCAGCGTGCGGAACAATGCCATGAATAGCGCCGCTCCCACCCCCTTATCGGTCACATCGGCGATCACCAGGCCAAACCGGCCGCTGTCTTCGAGAGGAAAGACATCATAGAAGTCTCCGGCCACCTCACGGGCCGGGTGAAACCGCGCCTCGACCTCCCAGCCCGGGAGCTCCGGTAGCCTGCTCGGCAGGAAACTCGTCTGGATCTCCCGGCCGATTTGCAACTCCCTTTCGTATCGCACCAACTCCTTCTGGCGCTCGAGAAGCAGCCGGTTGTTGAGGACGACCGCCGCTTGCGACGCCAATGCCTCTACGACCTGCTGCATGTAGGCATCGAACGGGATCACCGAACGGTTCCGGGGATCCTGGGCATTGAGGAGTTGCAGCACTCCGATCACCTCGTTGTCGTAGCTCGTCAGCGGGACCGTCAAGCTGGAGATCGAGCGGTAGCCATTCTTTTCGTCAAAGCTTTTGGTACCAGAAAAGTCGAACTCCGCGCTGTTCCAGATGTCCGGAACATTGATTGAACGGCCGAGTAAGGCCGCCGCGCTCGCCACGTTGTGGGTGTTGCCCTCGCCCGTTCTCTCGTCATACAGTGCGACCCGAGACGAGGCCCGCGCATCGCCGGCGCCGCCGATCGCGATGCCTAGCGAGTCGTTCAACATGATTGCAAACCTGAGGTGCTTTCCCTCGCGCAGATACAACGTGCCTCCGTCGGCATCGCAGATCGACTTCGCTTCCTTCAGGATCCTTTCCAACAGCCGATCGAAATCCTTCTCAGCCGACAGCGCAACGCCGATTGGCAGGATGCGCCGGATCAAATCGTCCGCCAGCCTCTGCGCGCCCTTCGCCTCTTCCGCGCACGCGAGGGCACGCTCGCGCAATGACCGGTTCTCGAGCCACACACGTAGCCGCGCGCTCAGCGCCGCGGGGGTGGCCGGCAGAGTCAGGTAATCATCCGCACCGCTCTCGATCCACCTGCCGATCCGCTCCGGGCTCTGCACCGACGCCACTACGATCACGGCAACGTCGCCGATCGTGCCGTCGCCCTTCAGTGCGCGTAGGACCTCGGGTCCCTCTCGGTCCGAGAGCTCGGCGTGCCACAGCACGACGTCGACCTTCCGCGTCCGGAGCGCGTTCCGGGCCTGCCCTCCGCCCTGGGCGACGGTCACCGTGTGTCCCAGCGACTCGACGGTCTTGGACAGGTGGCCGTGGCCCGGACCATCCCCTTCAACGACGAGCAAGTGCCGCCGCTCACTACTCACGACGCAACCTCCCCGGTAGAGCGAACCAACCCGGCGCAGGACCGTTCACGCAGACAACTCACGCGTCAGCGGTCCGCGCCGTCTGCCGCTTCACGATGAACACGTTTCGATTCCAGGCTCCGACGCGCTCGTAGCGAAACTCGTCGACGCCGCGCAGCGCGAGGAAAACCCCAAGCCCGCCGACCTGTCGCTCTTCCAACGGTCGCCCGAGATCGTCGGGCGGCAGGGTCTCTCGAGGATCATACGGCGGGCCCGAATCCTCGAGGATAATCCTCACCGCCCTCTCATCGCTGTCGGCTCGGATCCTCAGGATCCCTTCCCGTCCGGCCTCGCCGTAACCGTGAACGATAGCGTTGGTCGCGATCTCGTCGACGGCCAGTCGAAGGCGGTACGCGGTCGCTCTGTCGAGATCCCGGGCCGCCCGCATGACGTACTCGCGGAGACGCGCCAAGGAGTCCAGCCGGGCGGCTACGCTCACGCTATCCGTAATAGTTGGCCCCGGCCTCCCCGCGATACCGGGTCGGCCTCACGTGCTACGCGAGGTTCTCTATCTCGGCCGCGTCGTACTCCCTCATGATGACAAGGCTGTGGCGCAGTCCAGTGAGCTCGAGCGATTCAACCACTTGCTCCTGCGGAGCGACGACGTAGATGTCGCAGGCGGCTCCCATCTTCTGTTTGGCGAAGACGAGCACTCGCAGGCCCGCACTTGCGATGTACTCCAGATTGCGCATCATCAGGACGAGACGCTTCGCCTGCTGCGCGGCGGACTTCTCGATCTCGGCCCGGAAGCCGGGCGCCGCCGCCGCGTCCAGCTCGCCCGAGAGGGTAATCCTGGCGATTTTCCTATCGGTCACTTCCAAGGTTGCGTTGAACGCCATGGTTCCCTTCTGTTGGTAACGTGCGGTTACGTTGGAGTCGTGCGTCGGTCCCGCCCGACCAAAATCGCCACGGACCGTCCGCCCACCACGAACTCTGCCTCGTCCCCGAGCGGTGGCTCTGCCCCTGGATCCGAGACATCGTCGGGGGGGACGCGGCTCGTGTTTGCGAACACGTGCCACCGCTTGCCCGCCGGCAGTCTAGGGATTTCGAAGGGTAGCGCCTCCGAATGCATGTTCATGGCTATATAGATGTAATCGTCCACGGCCGTTCCGCTCCTCGCGTGTCTACCACAGAGCATGAAGGCCAGAACGCGGTTCCCTTCGCTCCAGTCCGCCTGCCAGGCGCGGGTGCCGTGCCAGGTAATGTCAGCGTACCCCGTGCCGAGATAGTCTTCGTTCCGGAAGTGCAGGTTGCTCCGAAGGACGGGATGCCCGTTTCGGAACGCGATGCAGTTCTTCACGAACCGGAATAGCTCCTGGTTGGTCTCCAGCAGCGTCCAATCCAGCCAAGTCAGCTCGTCGTCGTGACAGTAGGCGTTATTGTTGCCGCATTGGGTTCGCCCCACCTCGTCGCCCATCAGGATCATCGGCGTGCCCTGACTCACCAGCAGCATCGCGAACGCGTTCTTCATCTGTCGACGGCGCAGCCGGTTGATGGAGGGATCATCGGTCGCGCCTTCCCACCCACAATTCCAGCTGGTGTTGTCGTTCGTTCCATCCTTGTTGTCTTCGGCGTTCGCCTCGTTGTGCTTCTCGTTGTACGAGACGAGATCGGCCAGCGTGAAGCCGTCGTGGCACGTGACAAAGTTCACCGACGCCGTCGGACCCCGCTCGCCATACAGGTCTGGCGAGCCCTCTAGGCGCTGCGCCGCCTTCCCAACCTGCCCGAAGTCACCCCTGAGGAATTTGCGAACGGTGTCCCGCCACTGACCGTTCCACTCGGCCCACCGCCCGTACGCTGGGAAGGACCCCACCTGATAGAGGCCGCCTGCGTCCCACGCTTCGGCAATCAGCTTGCACTTGCCCAGAACCGGATCGAAGGCCAGAGCCTCCAGCAGCGGGGGGTTGGCGAGTGGAACGCCCCGTGGATCCCGCCCGAGGATGGCGGCGAGGTCGAAGCGAAAGCCGTCAATGTGGTATTCCGCGGCCCAGTACCGGAGGCAGTCCAGGACCGTGCTCCGGACGATCGGGTTGTTGCAGTTCAATGTGTTCCCGGTTCCGCTGAAGTTCTGGTAGTATCCGTCCTCCGTGAGCATGTAGTAGGTAGCATTGTCGATGCCCCGGTATGAGATCGTCGGACCGTCCTCATTCCCCTCTGCCGTATGATTGAAGACCACGTCGAGAATGACCTCGATGCCACTCCGGTGCAGCTCTTTGACCAGGGTCTTCAGCTCGTCCGCGACCATGGTGCCATCACGCGACTTGCCCGTGGCCGCGTATCCCGTTTTCGGCGCGAAGAAGCCTACGCTGCTGTAGCCCCAATAATTTAGCAACATCTTGCCCGTTTCCGGGTTGACGCGGCGGTTTTCGAACTCGTCAAACTCGAAAATCGGCATCAGCTCGACGCAGTTGACACCCAGTTCTTTGAGATACGGTATCTTTTCTCGGATCGCCGCGAACGTCCCCGGCTTCCTCACTCGGGCCGATGGATGTTGCGTGAAGCCGCGCACATGCATCTCGTAAATGATCAGGTCTTCCATCGGTATTTCCAGCGGACGGTCCGACTCCCAGTCGAAGTCGTCGTGGAGCACCCGGGCGCGGTGCTGATACCGCTTGTTCCAATCTGGTTCTTCGGCCCACATCTCACGACCGCCGATGGCCTTCGCGTACGGATCCATCAAGACCTGCGAAGGGTCAAACCGGTGGATGCCGGGCCGACCCCGCTCGACCCGGGGGTATGGTCCGTGCATGCGGAAACCGTATTCGATGTCTTCGTAGTCCAGGTCGAAGACAACCATGGCAAAGACGTTTCCGATCCTGAAATCGCCCCACACGGGATCGCCGGACTCGGCCCTCTGAAACATTCCGCGAAACGGAATTTCCACCATCGGCTCGGTCTTGCCCTTCTCGAAAAGGACTAACACACAGTAATCCGCGTGTCGCGAAAACACCGAGAAATTGATGCCGCCCGGGACAAGGGTTGCCCCGAACGGATACGGCCGCCCCGGCCGAAGTTTGAACCCTCCGCGTAGGTGCGTTGGATAGGTATCGATCCGCTCCATGCTCTATCTGATAGCGGCCAGCCCTTCATCAACCGTCGTATAGGTGGGAAAATGGCCGAGGAATCCAGTGACGGACATCGTGTCCCGGATTTCCTCGTAGAGCCCCGCCAGGGCAACTCGGCCGTTCTTACCGGAAACCTGCCGATACACGGACAGAAGCATTCGAAGGCCAGCGCTCGACATGTATTGCACTTGACTCATGTCGAACAGGATCTTGCTCGTGGCCTCGAGCGCCGCTGAAACTCGACGATGGACGTCCGGGGCGGTCCTTCCGTCTATCTCGCCGACGATCGTTACCACCGTTATCCCATCGACCGTCTTGATACTGATCTCCATGTCCCGCCCTCAACTCTAAGAGTGCCCTTCGCGCGTTGCCCGCGATCCGATCAGCAGAATCGAGCCGGATGAGGCGCCGTACGAGCGTTCGCACGTCGGGAGCGGTTTCACCCTCTCCCTCGCGGCCCGTCCGATCGGGCAGGACCCGACGCGTCGAGCGACACCCGCTCGCCGCGCCGCAGTCGCGGGCCCTCTCGCCGCTGCTGTTCCTCACGCCGCAGAAGGTGACGATCACGGCGCTACTGGGCCACCGAGTGGACGCGAGAAGCAGCGAGGTTACGACGAAGAAACTCGCCAGGATGCTACTGACCCCTGCGCGTTCACCTGTCTCGCCGCCACGTCGTCAGGTGCAGCGGCGGCGTTCCTTCAGACGCTGCGCGACACCCTGCGGAAGGAACACAATAGAGCCACTGGAGAACCCTGCGCGTCGCTCTCTAAGGTTCCTCGTGGTCGACGGGAGGGCCGCCAGACTCCTCTTGTAGTCTCCGGCCCCGCAGTTGTCAAGGGCGAAGAAAAAACAGTGAAGTATATCTACTCAAGATGGACCTCCCCGTTTTACCTGGGCAGCTGAGCCGATCTTTGAGGGGATCTGAGGCCGTGGGTGAAGTGGAAATTTGGGGCGGGGCACCAAGCTGTCGAAGAATGGACCCGCCGGATTTCCGCTACTGACATCTGTCGGGCGGGAGTGGTAGACTGTGGGCCGCTCAAGCTCGGTAGGGGGCCGTTCGGGGATGGCGCCTCGGTGCGGGCCGGAGGAGCCGGCCGCGACAAACCTTTGGGACCCGCTTAAGACGAGTCGCGCTCATGTATTCATCCTCCGTACTGGCGTCACCCGAGAAGATCCGAATCCTCTTGGAGGTCCTGCAGACCCTCGCCCAAGAGCTCGAGCTCTACAAGCTTCTCCAGCTCATTATGGAGAAGACCTCGCACCTCATGAACGCCGACCGCAGCACGTTGTTCCTCGTAGATGAGGAACGAAAGGAGCTGTGGTCCAAGATCGCGCAGGGCGTCGGTCTCAAGGAAATTCGCATTCCCATTGGTCGGGGCGTCGCCGGCACGGTCGCGCTCACCGGGGAGACCGTAAACGTTTTGAATGCGTATCTCGATCCTCGCTTCAAGGCCGACCTGGACAAGCGAACCGGGTATCAGACCCGGACGATCCTGTGCGTTCCGGTGCGTGACAGCGGCAACAAGATCATCGGCGCCCTGCAGGTCCTCAACAAGGTCGTCGGAGCCTTCAGCACGAACGACGAAGACCTTTTGCGGTCCTTGGCGGCCCAAGTGGCCATCGCCGTCCGGAACGCCGAGCAGGTCGACCAGATCCAGCGGCGACGCCGAATCTCGGAAATTCTCCTGGATGTCATGAAGTCTTTCTCGGCGGAACTCGACGTCGATCAGCTTCTACGGAAGATCGTGGCCCGGACCTCAGAAGTGATGAACGCCGAGCGGAGCACCCTGTTCGTGGTCGACAGGAAAACCGAGGAGATCTGGTCCAAGGTCGCCGAGGGAGCCGGGTTGGTCGAAATCCGCATTCCGATCGGGCGCGGCGTTGCGGGCGTGGTGGCGGCTACCGGAGAGAGCATCAACATCACCGACGCGTACCGCGATCCTCGCTTCGACCAGACGGTGGACGAAAGGACCGGCTACCGGACGAGGACGATCCTCTGCGCCCCCATCCACAATGCGCAGGGCGAGGTCGTCGGTGTCGCCGAAGTTCTGAACAAGAAGGGCGACATCTTCACCCGCGAAGACGAGGAGTTCCTGTCCGCCCTCGCGGCGCAGGCCTTCATCGCGCTCGATAACGCCCGGTTGTTCGAGGCCGTCGTCTACATGAGAAATTATAACGAGAGCATTCTGCGATCCATGGCCACCGGGGTGGTGACGGTGGACCCGGACGGCCGCGTCGGGAGCGTCAACCCCGCCTTCGAAGCCATCTTCGGTCTGCAGACGAACTGGGCAACGAGTCCCCGCGTGGAGCAGTTCCTGGGCGCGTCCAACGAGTCTCTCATCGCGCAGCTCCGGCGCTGCGCGGCCGCCGGGGAGGCCTATAAGGCCTACGACCTCAAGTACGTCCTCCCGACGGGCGATCCGATAAGCGTGAACCTGAGCGTCGTCCCGCTCCGGGACAGCAAGCAGAACCCCATGGGGATTGTGGCGGTCGCCGAGGACATCACGAAAGAACAGCGGCTGATGAGTACCCTGTGTCGCTACGTTACGCGTGAGGTCGCCGAGTATGTTCTGAAAGACCGGGACAAGTTGAAGCTCGGCGGAAACCGTCAGGAAGTCTCCGTTCTCTTTTGTGATATCCGCGGCTTCACCACCCTCACCGAAGAGTACGCCCCGGAGGACCTTGTCGGACTGTTGAACGAGTACTTCTCGTTGATGGTCCGGGAGATCTTCAACCAGCAGGGTACTCTCGACAAGTTCATCGGGGACGCCGTGATGGCGGTCTTCGGCGCGCCGATCACCCGGGCGGATGATCCGCTCCGCGCCGTCCGCGCCGCCCTCGGCATGCGTCACGCGCTGAAGGCGTTCAACCTCCGGCAGACCCGAGCCCAAAAACCGACCGTCGAAACCGGAATCGGGATCTGTCACGGGGAAGCCGTCTCGGGCAACATTGGCTCGGAAGAGCGAATGGAGTTCACAGTGATCGGCGATCCGGTTAACATTGCGTCCCGACTCGAAGGTCTGACCAAGGTCTCTGACTTCAAAATCCTTATCGATGAGACTGTTTTTCAACGAGTAAAGGGCGAGTTTGAATGCGTCTTCATAGGCGAGGAGCAAGTCAAAGGTAAGCGGCGTCTGGTGAAAATCTACGGCATCCCCGATCCGCTCGACTGATCGCGAGCCCGCTGGAGGCAACGAGTGGTGGCGAGGGCGGCGCCTCGGGCTCGACTCTGTCGGCGCCCGAAGCCCCCGGCGCTACCGCGTGTAAATCCGGAAGTCGAGGTCCGGGAACAGGTTGTCGCGCTCCTCGAGCTCTCGCAGCCAGGGCTCGTTGATCTTCCTGGCGAGGACCCCATCGTAGAGGGCGTTGAACCGGTTCACGTGGTCGCAAACCCGGCCCACCGCGTACGGCGTGGTGGTCCCCGTCTTCATGATGAAAGGCCAGTCGCTGGCCTGGGCCAGTAGGAGCTCGCGCGCGGCCTGGTTGAGGGCGCGGCGCCGCAGGCCTTGCGCATCCGGGTGGCGATGGGCGAGCTCGACCATGCGCTCGCCCATCTTGTGCACATGCCGGTACAGCCAGTCGTTGGCCCCGTTGAGCCACACCTCGGCGTAGCCCTTGTACCCCCACGACGAGGCGCACGGCGTGGCGACCTGGTTCTCGGGGTGACGGGCGAGATATTCCGAGGGCGTGATCGGCGCCACGCTGTCCTGGTCGTACTGCAGCTTGCGGAAGAGAAAGTCGAGGAACATCGGCCCCTCGAACCACCAGTGACCGAACAGCTCCGCGTCGTAGGGCGCCACTACGATCGGTGGGCGGTCCATCTTGCCGGCCAGGAACTCGATCTGCCGCTCGCGGTTCGAGAGGAAGTTCCCCGCGTGCTCGGCCGCGCACTCCCAGGCCGCGTGCGGGTCGTACGGGGCCTTCCGGTGGAGCGGTGTGTGCCGATCGGTGATCCGGTAGTACTTGAAGCCGGTATCGTGGCGGATGCCATCGGGGTGGACGTAGGGGCGGATGTAATCCAGATCGAGGTCGTAGCCGATGTCGCGATAGAAGTCGCGGTAGACGCCGGCGCCGGGGTACCCTTCCTGGGCGCTCCAGACTTGCTTAGAGCTCTCCACGTCGCGGCCGAACGCGGCGACGCCCGTCGGGCAGTAGACCGGCGCGTAGACCCCGTAGGCCGGCCGGCGGTCCGCGAAGAGGAGCCCGTGGGTATCGACGAAGAAATAGCGGATCCCCGAGTCGCGCAGGAGCTCGTCGACGCCGCGGAAGTAGCCGCACTCGGCGAGCCACATCCCTCTCGGGCGCCGGCCGAAGTGCCTCTCGTGCTCCCGGGCGGCCAGCTCGATCTGCGCGTGGCACACCGCCCAGTTGCGATCGGCGAGCGGCAGGAACATGTGGGTGGCGTTGCACGTGATAATCTCGAGCTGGCCAGCGTCCTGGAACCCCCGGAGCGCGCGGGGGATGTTCCCCTCGTAGCGGCGAAACGTGTCGCGGATCGCGCCCACGCGATCGCGGTACATGTGGGCGAGCGGGTGGAAGGTGCCGTCTCCGCGGGTGCGGTCGACCTCGTGATCTCCCAACTCCGCGAGCCGGTCGAGCTGCCGTGCGTAGCGGCCGAGGAGCAGCGCGTCGCGCATCATCGCCACGAGCGGCGGCGAGAGCGAGACCGTCAGGCGGAAGTCGACCCCGTCCCGGCGAAGGCCCTCGAAAACGTGCACGAGCGGGATGTACGTCCCGGTCATCGCCTCGAAGAACCACTGCTCCTCGAGGAAGTGTTCGTGCTCGGGGTGACGCACGTATGGCAGGTGCGCGTGGAGCACGAGCGCCAGGTAGCCGCGCCTCACGGGCACGTCTCCCAGGGGGCCGCGAGCGGCAGCGCGGCCGAGCCTCCCGCCATATGCGCGCTCGCGCCGAGCAGGAGCCCTTCGCTCGCGCCGCCGCCTCGCGCCTCACTGGCGCCCATGAAGCCGCTGGCCCCGACCAACAAGGTTTCGCTGGCGCCGACAAAGAGCGTCTCGCTCGCGCCGAGATACCAGATCTCGCTGGCGCCCAGATAGGTTGTCTCCGAGGCGCCCGCGAGCCAGGACTCGCTCGCCCCGAGCCAGCGCCACTCGCTGGCGCCCATCTGGAGCACCTCGCTCGCCCAGGATTCCCGCACCAGCCGCGCCTCCGATCCCGAGCCGAAGTGGATCGTCCGGTAGCCCTGGAGGATGCGCTCGACGATCGGACCGGTCTCGATCCGGGACCCGCCGCTCTCGGTCCCCCAGGAATACTGGATCGCCCACCGGTCGACGACCCGGCGCCCACCGGCGGGGTCGAGACCGTAAATCACCACGCGCCAGGGGCCGAGGACTACGCGCTCGCCATGCTCTGTACGGATCACGCGTCGCTCGCCCTCGAATACGATCTCGACCTGCGCGAAGACACCCGGGCCGGCGGCCTGCCACTGCTCGCGGCGCCAGGGCCCCACCCAGCGCACCCAGCGTACGGTTCGGCCACCCATGTCCGTCTCGGTCCACTCCGTGGGGGTCCAGCCCTCGCCGGCGAGCGAGTGCATGATCCGCTCCAGATCGGCGCCGGGCGCCCCGGGCACACCGGACGGTGGTGCGCCGGAAGGGCCGAGGAATCGATGCGCATAGGCCGGGAACGGGCCCTCGCCCGGCTGCACCGTCATCCACTCCACGCGTGTGTCCGGCGAGATCGAGTCCCGGGGCATCTCGGCGGGCGCGGAGCGCGCGATCTTGGCGAAGTAACCCTCGCGACTCTTGACGCCGATATCCACGTGGAGGGTCGAGGCGGGTCGGTTGACGCAGACGTAGTGGTTGTTCGACGGCCGGTGGATGGGCACGTCCATGGACCAGTTGGCGTTGGTACCGTCGAACAGGCGGTAGGTCGTGTCGTAGATGCGCAGGACGCACTCGGCATCAGGCGCGCCGACCTCGGCGCGCGCCCGCGCGATCGCGTCGTCGGTCAGCTCCCAATAGACAAAGATCCAGTGGGGATCGCGCGCCAGCGCGGTGACGCGGTTATCGCCATAGCCCCAAGGGATATGTCCCAGGACGGGCGGCTCAGAGGGCTCAAGATCGACGGGCCCGGGCGCGGCGGCGGGCTCAACGGTGGGGAGGCGCTCGCACGTCATGATCTTCCTCCGGGACCCTTCGGCAGTGCGCGTTTGTGGGAGCTATTGTGCCTCACTCGGCTGCCTTGAGTATTATCCCTGACTCAAGCGGGGCCTGGGTCCCGGTAGTATATCGAGAGTCGGATCGGCATTTGCAACGAAAAGGCTACCTCCGATATTATCGGCGCCGAGGTACCGTGAACCACATGACTGATCATCGCCACCCATCTCGCCTTCCACACGATCTCGCTCGCGTTGGTCGACCCCGCCTTCGCCAAGGAACAGCTCGTCCTCCTGCTGCGCGAGGTGTACATCCACCCGAACGGCCGGACCCCGCCTACGAGTGGGGTTCAGCGACGTGAACCCGCCTGTTCACGCCTGGGCGGCCTGGCGCGTCTATAAGATCGAGAAGCGGATCCGCGGCACCGCCGACATCACGTTCCTGACACGGATCTTCCCCACGCTGCTTCACCTGGTGGTGAACCCCAAGGACGCACAGGGGAAGAACGTGTTCCATGGCAGCTTTCTCGGGCTCGACAACATCGGGGTCTTTGACCGGAGCGCTCCGCTCCACGACCGGCGGCACCATCGAGCAGTCGGATGGCACGGCGTGGATCGACATGTACCGCGTCCGTATGCTGGCGATCGCGCTCTGGCTCGCGTGTCACGATCGCGGCCCCTATGAGAGCGTCGGCTCGAAGTTCTTTGAGCACTTCGTGTACATCGCTCCTCGTGGCGAAGCTTCTCCAGCAGAGCCGGAATAGCGGGAGCCCGCGGGCGAGCGTCGGCGGCACGCGGAGGCTACTGGCATCCGGACTGAAGTCGAGGCGTTCTGCAGACTGAGGATCGACACGTGCAAGAGCAGGTGCCAGCCCGGAGCGACGAGGCTCCGATCCTGAAGGGCGTCTGGTTGACCGAGCACGCGGTGCGGACCTCCCTGGAGGAGGTGCTCATGGAGATGCTCGAGCCGAACCAGCCGCGCCCGGACCTCCGCCGGTCGCTCATCGAGGAGCTGAGCCGGCCGGTGAAGCTGACCAGGGTCATCGTCCAGTACCTTGGCCTCGAGCAGCTCGGGGCGGACGCCGGCGGCGAGATCCCCTTCGTCCTCGTCGCGCCGAAGCACACGAAGGGTCCGTGGGAGGCGGTGCTGCTCCGGCCCGGCAGCGACGGCCTCATCGGTATAGTGGTCAACACGCGCGACCACGGGCGCGTGGCGCTCGTTCACAAGGTCTTCGCCCACTTCTCGGATCCCCTCAAGCATCTCATCCGGCGCTACGCTGTCCTCGCCGCCGACCGCGAGAGCCACGAGGGGATCGTCGACCGCCTGTGTGGTGAACTCGACCACGCCCGGCTCTACACAGAGTTGATGACCGAAGCCCGTCGCCACGTCCAGATGCTGGACCCGTCGGTCCTGTTCGGCCCCGACGGCGAGATTCGCGTGCAGCTCGGCAGCGTCTCCCAGACCGTCCGCAGTCTGCTCCGCGAGGACCTTCGCGGTGAGCAGCTGTTCATCCTGCCTCACACCTTGTTCGAGAGCGGGACGAACTACGGCGACATCGAGTTTCTCATCTATCTGAACTTCTTCCTCGGTGAGGGCTCGCCCACGCGCATCGTCGGGACAGCGCACCAGAAGCGCACGTTCTACCGCCTGCTCACGCTCGTCATCTTCGGGATCTTCGATCCGGAAGCGCCCGCCCCGCCATCGTTCGAGCAGCTACGCCAGGCGTATGGCGTGCCGGATCCGGACGCCTTTCACTTGTTCCGGCAGGCCTTCGAACTCTACGCGGCCCGCCAGCGGCGCGACGCGACGAGCCCGCTCCGGCGCCTAGACGACTACGTCGACTTCACCGTTCTCTCGCCCGGCGAGACCGTGGTCCCGATTGCCCGCCGTCGAGGCGACACCCCGCTCGGCCAGGTCCGGCTGCGCCCGCACCCGCCGGGGGGCTTCGACGTTCGTATCGTGCTGGGCGACGGCCGCTCGAGCGAGAAGCGAATGGAGGTGACCCCGCCCGCCCGCAAGGAGACGCACATTCCGGCGGCGCTGCGCCGGCCGCTCCAGTTCGCCACCTCGCGGCCGCGATTCGGCGTCACGCCGCTCGGCTCCAGCCATGGATTCGATCCGCTCGGCGACTTGACGAGCTTCGTCATCTGGATCAACGGCAAGGGCTTCCTCGTCGACCCCTCACCGGAGGCCCTGACGTATCTGAGGCGGATCGGCGTGGCGCCGGTGGACATTCCGTATGTATTCCTGACGCACGTCCACGCCGACCACGACGGGGGCCTGCTGGAAAAGCTCCTCAGCTGGAGCCGGACGACGCTCATCGCGTCGGACGTGGTCTTCCGCGCCTTCCTCGAAAAGGCCGAGCTGATCACGGGACACGACTTCGGGCACGAGGGCCTCGTCAAGCACCTGCCCGCCAACCCGGGCCCCCCCCTCTCCATCGAGGTCGGTGGCGACACCATCACCGTCGAGACGCGATGGAACCTGCATCCGATCCCCACGAATGGATTCAAGATCGGCGTCGCCGGCCGGACCTTCGGGTACTCTGGGGACACGCAGTATGATCCCGAGCTCCTTACGGCCATGCGGGAACGGGATGATCTGACAGCCCGGCAGTACGAAGACCTGACGCACTTCTTCTGGGCCGCCGACGGGACGCCGCGAGTCGACTTACTCTACCACGAGGCCGGCATTCCGCCCGTGCACACCGACCGGCGCCAGCTCGAGACCCTGTCGCCGTCGATGAAGGCCCGGACCTTCCTCGTCCACGTGGCCGACAAGGACGTCCCGCCGGGTGCCGTCCCCTCCAAACCGCCCCTCTTCTCCACCCAGGCGCTGCTGCCGCCGACGACGCAATCCAGGGAGGCGATCCTGCTCGATACGATGCGGCTCGTCAGCTACCTTCACGATGTCCCCACGCACACGCTAGAGACGCTGCTCCGCGGGGCCGAGATCTGCTCCTACCACCGGCACGCGCTTATTGTCCGGCGGGGGCCGCTCGGGGAGAAGGAGCCCCTTCACTTTTTCATCATCGCCGACGGCGAGGTGTCGGTGAAGGAAGGCGGCGTGGTCAAGACGAGGCTCAAGAAGGCCGACACCTTCGGCGAGTGGGGCATCAGCCATCAACGCGGCTACCGGGTGGCCGACGTCGTGGCGTCGCGTCCCTGTCAATGCATCCGGCTCTCTGAAGCGCAGTACTGGTGGCTGGTCGAGCGCCATCCGGCGGTTCAGGAGCGCGTCGCCAAGATCCGTGCCCTCCTGCCTCGGCTTGAGATGGCCCGGGACCGGCACCGGCTGCAGGGAAGGGCGAACGTGTCGAGTCCGCTCGGCCTGATGACACGGACGACGTCCGGACAGCTCGCCAAGCTGGCCATGTTCGGCGAGCTGCGGAACCTCAAGAAGAATCAGACCGTCATCGTCGAGGGCGAGGAGCCCGACGGCTTCTTCATTCTCCTCTCCGGTCACCTGTCGGCGACCGTGGGCGGCTGGGTCGTCGGCGAGCTGAGCGAAGGCGACAGCTTTGGCGAGATCGCGCTCCTGGAGGGCGGCAAGCGCCACGCGACGATCCGGGTCGTGTCCGTGGATGCAGAAGTGCTGTTCATGAGGACTCGGGACTTCCGACGCCTCCTGGAAACGCTGCCGGCGTTCTCCTGGGGGATTTGGGAAATGGCCGGGCGTCGGCGACATACCAGCGGACAGTCGCAGGCGGCGCATGAAGCGAAAGAGGTGTCGCCCGCGGACGGCGTAAGAGCCCGCGATCAGGGGACGGCGAATCTCGGCCAGCATCGCCCGACGTCGGATTATCCTCCGCATAACCGATGATGCAGGTGGATACGGGGCGGCACCCCAGGACTCCTCCAGTCGCCCAGCTTCTTGCGGCCCTTCTCGGGGCGGGCCGCGCTTCTTCCGGGCGAGACTGAGCCATGCCCGCCGATGCGTGGGGCATTACCGATGCGTACGACGATGCGCGCGGTGAGCGGCGCAGTACGCCGGCGGCGACACGGCAGGCGCTCCGGGCCGCGATGGGCGGCGATTTGGCGGATCCGCGCCCCCCGGGCGACGCCCCCGTGGTCGTGGTCACCCGGGAGAGCGGCCCGGCGACCCTCGCTCCTGGCGAGCTATTCCTCGAGGACGGCGCGCGGCTCCGGGTCGCGGGGCTGCTGCCGCCCGACGTGCCTCTCGGTTATCACGAGCTCCACCCGCACGGCGGCGGCGCGCCCGTCCGGGTCATTGTGTGCCCCCCGGTCTGTCACCTGCCGGAGGGGCTCCGCACGTGGGGGTGGGCCGCCCAGCTCTACGGCGTTCGCTCGGTCGAGAGCTGGGGGATCGGCGACCTCGCGGACCTGCGCCGCCTCGCGCGCTGGTCGGTCGAGCTCGGCGCGGGCGCCCTGCTGATCAACCCGCTCGGCGCCTCGATCCCGGTCCTGCCTCAGGAGCCGAGCCCCTATTTCCCCTCGAGCCGCCGCTACCGCAACCCAATCTATCTGCGCATCGAGGAGGTCCCGGGCGCGGCGGAGCCTCACGCCGACATCGAGCGGCTCGCCGGGCTCGGGCGCGCGCTCACCGCCGACCGTCGCATCGATCGCGACCAGGTGTACCGGCTCAAGCTGGAAGCCCTCGGGCGGCTCTGGTCGCGCTTCGGCGGCGATCCCGCGTTTGAGGGCTACTGCGCCGCCGAGGGGGCGGGGCTCGTCGACTTCGCCACGTTCTCGGCGCTCGCCGAGCATCACGGCCGCGGCTGGCACGGCTGGCCCGAAGAGCACCGCCATCCCGCCTCGCCGGGCGTGGCGCGCTTTCGCGCCGCCCACGAGGATCGGGTCCGGTTCCATCAGTGGCTGCAGTGGCTCGCCGACGAGCAGCTCCGGCAGGCGGCCGAGTCCCTGCGGGTGATCCAGGATCTGCCGATCGGCGTCGACGCAAACGGCGCAGACGCCTGGGCCTGGCAGGACCTGATGGCGCTCGGCGTGAGCGTGGGCGCGCCGCCGGACGACTTCAGCCCACGGGGACAGGACTGGGGCCTCCCGCCCTTCATCCCGCACCGGCTGCGGAGCGCGCGCTACGAGCCGTTCGTCCAGACCATCCGAGCGGCGCTCCGCCACGCCGGCGGCCTGCGCATCGACCACGTCATGGGCCTCTTCCGGCTGTTCTGGATCCCCAGGGGCATGGCGACCATCGAGGGGGCGTTCGTCCGCTATCCGGTCGACGACCTGCTGGCGATCGTCGCCCTGGAGAGCCACCGGGCGCGCGCGTTCGTGGTCGGAGAGGACCTCGGCACCGTGGAAGCGGGCGTGCGCGAGCGTCTGGCCGCGCAACGGGTGCTCTCGTACCGCCTGCTCTGGTTCGAGCCGGATCCGCCCGGGCGCTACCCGGAGCTGGCACTCGCCGCGGTCACGACGCACGACCTGCCGACGATCGCGGGGCTCTGGACGGGCGCCGACCTGGCGGCCCAACGAGCGCTCGGCTGGAACCCCAACGAGGACGGCCTCCGGTCGATGTGCGTGCGCGTGCGCGCGGTCACGGGGCTGGACGAGTCGGCGGCGGTGCCGGAGGTGATCGAGCGGACGCACCGGCTGCTCGCGGGCGCGCCCTCCATGATCGTGACCGCCACGCTCGAAGACGCGCTGGCGGAGTCGGAGCGGCCGAACCTGCCGGGCACGACGACGGAGCGGCCGAACTGGTCGCTCGCGCTCCCGGCGTCGCTCGAAGAGCTGGAAGCGCATCCGCTGCCGCGGGCCATCGCGGGCGCGCTCCGCGGCCGTGACCGAGGCGGGGCCGGCGGTAGCAACTGACGCAGATGCGTCGCGCTTGTGCGCGGCGCGGGTAGCTGTCGCGGCGGCCTGACCGCATCCGCTGTCACTCGGCGGGGTCAATGGGTCGAGATGGCGCTCCCCTCGAGCGCATCGCGCTGGCCGACGTCGCCAACCGGCCTGCCGGCTGCCGATCGCGGCGGAGTCGGCCCGCTCGGCGGCCGCGGGGCGCCACCCCTCGTCTCCGTCATCGGAAAGTGGGAGTGGGCAAGAACAAGATCCCTCTTGACAAAGGGCGCCGTCCTGTGACAGAAGCTCCTGTGCCAGAAGACGGGGACTCATTATGCGTCTAACGCGAAGGGGAGAGAGCCATGCAGTTACGGTATGCAGGATTGGTGAGAGTCTTCGGACTCATACTCGCCGGCGTTGCGATGAGCGTTCCGATTCCCTCGCATGCGATGACAGTCTCCGCCAACGGAACGCCAGTTGGTACGTCAGTCCCCTGTCCCGCGAGCGACACCCCGCCTGGGGTGACGGCTACGTGCGTTTCTCTTGACGGCGTGACCACCGCGGATGGATTTTCTTTCGCCACGTGCGACGGTTGTTTGGGCCCGGCCAGAGCCGTCATCGCGCAGTCGGGGAACATTCTTCAAATTATCGTGACAGCGATCACGATCACAGCGGCACTGCCGGCCACGCTGCCGGCCACGCTGCTGCTCGCCGTTCAGTCGGGAGAGGAGGAGTTCCCGTTTTTCCGAACCTCCTGCCCGTCGCCGGGATGTCCTGCCGGTACTGCCGCCCTCGGCTTCTTCACGCCCGGGGGCGCCTCGCCGGTTGGCGACAGCCTCCAGGTAACGGCGATCGCGACGGGGAAAACGATCAACGGACAAGCTGCTTCTCAGATTCCCGTCTCCCTGCCCTCGGTGTGCGCCGGAAGCGGCGTGGGCTGTACATTCTTGCCCGACGACTTTACCGCCACGTTTGTCGACGACATAACGGAGGCGGTCGCCTGCGGCGGCGAGGGCGGTTGCGCACCTACGATCACGGGTACCCTCAAGGCAGCGTTCGTCAATCTGGGAGAAGCTGTGACCCTTCCCGCGAGCTGGTCGATTGCCCAATTGACTCCCGCAGGGGCCAGTTTGCCCAATGCGCCCGCAATTCTGAGTGGGGCGCTACTGTCGCCGCTTGGCGTCTCCGCGAGGCTGCAGATTAAACCCAGATCCTTCGACCTAGACTCCGTCCTCAACCTCGATGCGCAAAGCCGCGGGATCGAGCCTCTCCAGTTTGTCCATTTCACGATCGGAGACCCGCAGGACCCTGAAAACGCCTACTCGGCCACGATTCCGGCGGACAAGTTCACCGTGCGAACGGACGACGGCGTCTCGTTTCATTTCTTCCGGGGGAAAGTGAAGGGCGTGAGGCTTAAGGTGGTTGTCATCCCCCTCGCCAACAACGCCGTCCGGTTTGCCGTCGACACCAAAGGCGTGAACCTGACTGGCGCCGCGAACCCCGTGGCCGTCGACATAGCCATTAATGACAATCACGGCGGCACGAGGGTCAAAGCCAGGATTACGCGCGGACACGCAGAGCGGGACGAAGACGAGGAGGAGGAGTAAAGCAGGTCGGGAAACAGTCGAGAGTTCGCGATACTGCGGCCAGTCGTCACATAGCCGAGTACGGCACGGCGGCGTGCGTCAGGTTGCGTAGTGACACGCTGTCGTGAACCGCCGTGCCGGTCGGGCTCTCTGGGTTCCCGGGTCTCGGGCCAACGCCGCGCGCCGCGCCGGAGGTTATGGCCCGCGCCCGCGCGGGGCGGCCCGGCAGTCGACGGATCGCGACCGACCAGGGTCGATCCTCTTCCAGGCGGGTGTTCTCGGTGTCCTGTCGATCGAAGCTGCGAATACGGAAGGAGACAACCGTGGCTGCTTCTCTTCCCTCGCGTCATGCGGGCGCTCGTCTCCTGGGAACCCTGGTCGCTGTGGGACTCCTCCTCCAGTCCGCTACCACTCAGGCTCAGATCACGCTCGACGGCACCATTAAGCCCGGGGCGCAGAGCGGGCCGCTGACGGGTCCGAATTTTGTTATTCCCTTTTCAGCGGGAGAGAGCAAAGGGAATAGCCTGTTCCACAGTTTTGGACAGTTCAATGTGCCGAGCAACCAGACAGCCACCTTCAAGGGGCCCGCCTCTATCACCAATGTCATCAGCCGAGTCACAGGGGGGGAGCCGTCCTCCATCTTCGGTCGAATTGACTCGAAGACTGACATGCCGGCTGCGAATTTCTTTCTCCTCAATCCGAGCGGCGTCCTGATCGGCGCAGGGGCGAGCCTCAACATTGGCGGGGCCTTCCGCGTCAGCACCGCCGGATGCCTTCGCGCTGCCGGAGCCAACTGTCTGGGTCCGGATGACGGGACGAAGTTGAAGTTCTTCGTCGATCCCTCTCGGCAGAGCGTGCTGACCGCCGATACCCCGGCAGCCTTTGGATTCCTGACCGCGAATCCCGTCAGGATCTCCGTCGATGGCAGCACTCTGCAAGTGGCGAA
>Ga0066665_10000114_pt1 | contig 23795 bp, 18 predicted proteins | sample GraSoiAngelo_114_FD_75175 | JGI IMG/M metagenome (GOLD analysis project Ga0066665, IMG submission 75175) | Grasslands soil microbial communities from the Angelo Coastal Reserve, California, USA - 14_0903_13_40cm | ecosystem: Environmental > Terrestrial > Soil > Grasslands | place: USA...
TGGGCAAGGTGCTGGAGGGAGTCATCCAGTCCATGCGCCGCGACGGCAAGCTCCTCGTGACCGAGTTCCTGCTCGAGGATTCCAAGTCGGAGCCGCGCGAGGCGGCGCTCTTCCGCCTCAACGTGCTCGCGACCTACGGCTCTGGTAACGCGGGCGCGCTCACGCGCTCGGAGCTCTGCCAGAGTCTCGAGCGCGCGGGCTTCAAGGACGTCGACATGGTCGGGCTCCCGATGTTCGGCATCACGGCGATCACCGCGTGTAAGGCCTGATCGTGCGGGTGGAGCGGTTCCCCGTGGGCCCGCTCGACAACAATCTCTATCTCCTCACGCACCCCGGGTCCCCGGACGCCATCGTCGTCGATCCTTCGATCGCAAGCGAGGAGGTCCTCGAGGAGATCTCCCGCCGGGGGCTTCGCGTGAAGCGCATCCTTCTCACGCACGCACACATCGATCACATCCTCATGGTGAAGCCGTTCGTCGACGCCACGGGCGCCCCCGTGTGGCTCCACGCTCTGGACCGGCCTCTCTACGACCGCGGTCCGGACCAGGCGGCGGCGTTCGGGATGCCGTGGCTTGGATCCGTGCCGATCGCGCACGCGATCGAGGACGGGGAGGAGGTCGGGACTCCGGAGATCCCGGTCCGCGCCGTCCACACGCCCGGACATTCTCCCGGCAGTGTGACCTTCGTGACGCCGGAGGGACTGATCTCCGGCGACGTGCTCTTCCGCGGATCGGTGGGCCGGACCGATCTTTCCGGCGGGGATTGGCAGGTGCTCGTGCGATCGATCCGCGAGCGGCTCTTCAGCCATCCCCGGGACACCCGGGTCCTTCCAGGACACGGCCCCGAGACCAGCGTCGGCCTCGAGCTCCGGACGAACCCCTTCGTGGGACAGCCGGCGCTCGAGGGAGCGTAGCGCCGGTGGCCGAGCGCGCCGACGCGCTCATCATCGGCGGCGGAGTGATCGGGGCGAGCATCGCCTGGCACCTCACGCGGCAGGGGCGGAAGCCGGTGGTGTTCGACCGCGGACTTCTCGGAAGCGGCAACACCGGACGCTCCGCGGGCGGCATCCGCGCGCAGTTCACCACCGAAACCAACATCAAGCTCTCCCTCTACTCGATCGCGTTCTACGAGCGCTTCAAGGAAATCCTGGGAGCGGACGCCGAGTTCCACCAGGTGGGTTACCTCTTCCTCGCCGTGACCCCCGAGCAGCGGAAGCAGTTCGAGGCGAGAGTGGCGTTTCAACGAAAGCTCGGCGTCGAGGTTTCCTTCCTCGGACGCGAGGAGGTTGCGAAGCGCTGGCCCTTCCTGGTCATCGACGACGTAACGGGCGCCACCTGGTCGGCGAAGGACGGTTTCGCGGGACCCTACGAGGTGACGATCGCCTTCGCGAACGCGGCCAAGCGGGGCGGCGCCCTCTTCCACGAGCAGGCGGAAGTGACCGAGATCGTGGCCGAGCGCGGCCGCATTCGAGGACTCAAGACCTCCCTCGGCGAGTTTTCCTCCGACGTGGTCGTGGCGGCCGCGGGACCTGCCGTCCCCGCGCTCGTGAAACCGCTGGGGATCGAGGTGCCGGTCGTGCCCTACCGGAGGCACCTCTTCATGACGGAGACCTTTCCCGGGATTCCCGACGGGATTCCCTTCATCATCGACTCGGGCACGGGGCTCTACTTTCGGAAGGAGACGGGCGGGATCATGCTGGGGATGGTGGACAAGAGCGATCCTCCCACCTTCAACACGAACGTGGACGACGGCTATCTGGAGAAGCTGGTGGAAGCGGCCCTGACGCGCGTGCCGCTCCTCGAGAAGGCGAACATCCTGAACGGCTGGGCGGGGCTCTACGACACGACGCCCGATCACCATGCGATCGTGGGCGCGGTGGACGAGGTGAAGGGACTCTATCTCGCGGTCGGGTTCAGCGGACACGGGTTCATGCACAGCCCCGCGATCGGCGCGGCGCTCACGGAGATGATCCTGGACGGCGCCGCGCGCAGCGTGAACCTGGACGCGTTGAGCTTGAACCGATTCGCCGCCGGAGCGGTGGTGGAGGAGACCAACGTCATCTGACCTGGATCGGCTGCTCTATCCTTCGGCGCTCTACCGGGATTATCTGAACGCACCCGACCGGGTGCGTCGCTTTTACCCGGTGGATTTTCGCGATCCGAGGGGCTGCGTGCGCGCCGGCGAGGAGCGCCGCTATCCGCCCGAGCGGAGGAAGGCGATGGCCGCCATCCTCCGCGGCCAGGCGGAGCGCTGGGGACTTCTCGATGCGTCCCGCGACGCTCTGGAAAAGTTCGCGCGCCCGGAGACGCTGGCCGTGGTCTCGGGACAGCAGCCCGGCCTGTTCGGCGGCCCCTTGTACACGATCTACAAGGCGGCCACCGCGGTGGCGTTCGCGGCGGAGCTGGAGCGCGTCACGAAGCGCCCGGTCGTCCCCGTGTTCTGGATCGCCTCCGACGACCACGATTTCGAGGAGGTGCGCCACGTCTTCCTCGGGGACGGAACCGTCGAGGCGAAGGAACTGGCATATCCCCTCGAAGCCGCGCCGCGCGGCGTCGCGGTCTCCCGTGTGTCGCTCGCCGATCCGGTGCTCACCCTCATCGCCGAGACGGACGAGGCGCTCGCCAAATCGGATTTCAGGACCGACGTCGTGGAGGCGCTTCGCCGCTCGTACGCCCCCAGGTCGGGCTGGACCGAGGCGTTCGCCAGGCTGGCGGGAGGCTGGGTCGCCCCCTGGGGAGCGCTCATCTTCGATCCCGCCGAGCGGGAAGCCAAGCGGCTCGCGCTGCCGGTCTTCGAGCGGGAGATCGAATTGCGCGGGCGCTCCGCGGAAGCCGCGCGCAAGACCGGCGAGGAGCTGGTGGCCGCGGGCTACCACGCGCAGATCGCGCGCACCGGCAAGGAGCTCAATCTCTTCTGGCACCGGGAAGTCCGCGAAGCGCTCCGTCTCTCGGCGGATGGGACCTTTCGCCTGGCGGAGAGCGGACGTCAGATCCAGGCGCAGGAGCTGCTCCAGAAGCTGAGGGAGCGGCCCGAGGACGCAAGTCCCGGGGTGCTCCTGCGTCCCCTGATGCAGGACTATCTCTTTCCCACCGCGGCCTACGTGGGCGGACCCTCCGAGGTCGCCTACTGGGCGCAGGTTCTGGCGCAGTATCCTCTGTTCGACGCGACGCCGCCCGCCGTGGTGCCCCGGGGAGGTGCTACGATCCTCGAGCCCAAAGTCAGCAAAGTACTCGAGCGCTACGGGATCTCGTGGGAAGCGCTGGCGGGGGACGTCGAGGTGGTGATCCGCGACGTGCTCGCGCGATTTCTCCCCGTGGATTTTCCGGCGCTCTTCGAGAAGGAGCGCTCCGGGTGGGTCGAGAGCATGAAGCGGATCGAGGACGCGGTCGGTGCGTTCGATCCCTCGCTCCAGGCGGCCGCGAAGACCGCGGCGGGGAGAGTCGACCACGAGGGGCAGGTGCTCGAGAAAAAGCTGATGCAGGTCTGGAAGCGGCGGCACGAAGAAACGGCCAACAAGATCCGCCGCGCGCGCGAGAGTCTCTTTCCTCGCGGCAACCTGCAAGAACGGACCATGTCGGTGCTGGGCTACGCGGCGGAGCACGGGCCCTCGCTCTTCGAGGCGATCAAGAGCCACGTGGGAGCGCCGGGGCGCCACGTCCTGGTTCGTCCGGGAGGATGACGTCGTGAAGATCGGAATCACCTGTTATCCGACGCATGGCGGCTCGGGCGTCGTCGCGACCGAGCTGGGCATGGAGCTCGCGAAGCGGGGGCACGAGGTTCATTTCATCTCCTACGCGCTCCCCTTCCGGCTCAAGGAGTTCCAGGAAAACGTGGTGTTCCACGAAGTGCAGATGCTGTCCTATCCCCTGTTCCAGTATCCGCCCTACACCCTCGCGCTCGCCGCGAAGCTGGCGGAGGTCGCCGACGAGAACCACCTCGACGTCATGCACGCGCACTACGCGATCCCGCACGCGGTCTGCGCCTATCTGGCGCGCCAGGTCGCGCGCTCGAGCCGCTTCAAGATCGTGACCACGCTGCACGGCACCGACATCACGCTGGTGGGCGGGGACCCCTTGTTTCGCCCGCTCACGCGGTTCGGAATCGAGCAGAGCGACGGCGTGACCGCGGTCTCGAAATACTTACGTCAGCAGACGCAGGAGGTTTTCGAGCTGGACCGTCCCATCGAGGTCATCCCCAATTTCGTGGACTCGGCGAAGTTCACGCCGTTGGGGGACGGATCGTGTCCCAAGGAACGGTTCGCGAGGAAGGGGGAGCGCGTGCTCCTCCACATCTCGAACTTCCGGGTGAGCAAGCGCGTGCCCGACGTGGTCCGGATCTTCGCCGCGGTGCGGCGCGAGGTCCCGAGCCGGCTCCTCCTCGTGGGGGACGGACCGGATCGCGTGCCCGCCCGGGAGCTGGCGGATGAGCTGGGGGTGTCGAAATGGATCCGCTGGCTGGGTCAGCTCGACGCGGTCGAGGACGTGTTCTCGGTCGCGGACCTCTTCATCCTGCCCAGCAAGAACGAGAGCTTCGGTCTCGCGGCCCTCGAGGCGATGTCGGCAGGCGTGCCGGTGATCGCCTCCTCGGCGGAAGGGCTCCCCGAGCTGATTCGAAACGGCGAGACCGGCTACCTGCTCTCGGTGGGGGACGTGGAGGGAATGGCGCGGCGCGCGACGGAGCTTCTGTCGGATGCGAAGAAGCACGCCGCGATGTCGGAGACCTCACGGCGCGTGGCGATCGAGAACTACGAGGTGGGGAAGATCATTCCGATGTACGAGGAATTCTACGGCCGCGTCTTGGGCCATCCGGTGCGTGTGCCCCAGCCGTATTCTCCTCCCGACGCCCTGGCGTAATGGGGGTTGCCCTCACCGCCTCGCCGTTGGAGCTCCCGAGAGATCGAAGTCGAGCGTGCGGTCGGAGTCGATGAGGACGTTTGGATACTGGCGGATCCCGATCGAATCGCGCCCCGGTCCCGGATCCACCCTGAAGAAGTATTCCATCCCCGGCAGGTAGACTCGATAGGTGCCGTCCGCCGCTGTCCGCGAGTAGGCCGAAGCCGTGGCGGCGGTTGCGGACACCAAGCCGCCGTCCAGAGGGACCCCGCCAGGTCCGGTCACGGTGCCGGTCACCACGAACCCATCCACCGATAGATCGAGCGTGCTATCCGAGGACAGGATGACCGCCTCGCGTTTCACGCGTGGGATTCCCCGGTCCGAGTCGACCGTTTCCGGGTTCGCCCAGATCGCGAGCGTGTCTGTGGGGAGCAGCAAGGAATAGCTTCCCGCGACGACCGAGGCGCGGGCCGTGTTCGTCCGGCTCAAGACGAAGACACTTCCGTTCGTGAGCGCTGCGCCCCCGGGGCCGATCAGCCGGCCCGACAGGCGGTATCCCGCGTATCGAAGGTCGAGGGTGACGGGCGAGGAGATCAACGTCAGGTCGGGGACGCTCTGGCTCATGATGCCGCTATCGGAGGCGGCTCCGATCCAGACTTCGTACCGTCCCTGCCGCAGCGCAACCCGGAAGTGTCCCTGCATGTCGGTCGTCGCATAGATAGGATTCTCGAAGATCTGACCTTGACCCGCGCGCCATCCCTCGGGCGCAAGGGGCGAGTGTGGCGGAGGGGCCAGGGGAACGATCCTGGAGCCGGGGGCGAAGAATCCGACACGAATGCCGCCCAGAGGCCCGCCGTCCCGCAGCCGTACGACGCCGTCGACCGGAACGAGAATGAATTCGTCGTTCGTCTTGGTGCAGGAAACCGCGATCGGGGCGAGAAGCGCGAGGACCATTGCCCGCATCCAAGGACTGGATGGGAGGGGTCGCGCAAGGTGCGGCTTCCGAAGGAGTTGCATTGCGCTCCCGAATCGGTCCGGTGCTTCCGGCGGGCTTGTGGGGGGTTCGAATTCCGTGTACCATGAAAATCTTGTGCCCGCCTGTAAGAACTTGCAAGTACATAAACTTGGCTCGGTGAAGCCGGGGAATTCATGACGCGACGCGAGCGGATCAGGAAGACGCTTCAGGGGGAGCGCACGGACCGGCCCCCCATGTCCTTCTGGCGGCATTTCTATGACCGGGAGGGCTCGGCCGCGGAGCTGGCAGAGGCGATGCTCGAGTTCCAGGAGAAGTACGACTGGGACTTCATGAAGGTGAACCCGCGCGCTTCCTATCACGTGGAGGACTGGGGCGTGAAGACGGAGCGTCCCGGCAAGGGCCCGCTCGACAAGCCCAAGGTGGTCCGGTCGCCGGTGCGGGAGCCGCAAGATTGGGACCGCATCGCTCCGGTCGATCCCACGAAAGGCACCCTGGGCGAGATGCTCGACGCCGAGGAGCGGATCGCGTCCAAGATCCAGGGGGAGACCGACTGGGTGATGACCGTCTTCAATCCCATCTCGATCGCCGCCGACCTCGTGAACGACGACGCGCGCTTCGTGGAGCACCTGCGCCGCCACGGCGAGCGCGTCCACGGCGCGCTCCGGGCGATCACGCAGACCTTCACCGCGTTCGTCCGCGAGACGATGCACCGCGGCGCCTCCGGCGTTTTGTTCGCGACCACCGACTACGGGAACACGAGCCGGATCGACAAGGCGCTGCTCGAGGAATTCGGCCGCCCCTACGATCTCCGCGTGCTCGAGGAAGCGAAGCGTGGATCGCTGAACGTGATTCACGTCTGCGGCCCGCACGCCTTCGTGCGCGAGCACCTGGATTATCCGGTTGCCGTCGTTTCGTGGGCGAACCACGAGCCTGGAAATCCCTCGATCCAGGAGCTCCGCAAGCTGACGCAGAAGACGCTCCTGACGGGGATCGATCACGAGCGGACGATGGTGCAGGGCCCGCCTGAAGGGGTGCAGGCCGAGGCGCGGGCCGCCATCGAGGAGTCCGGGGGCACGCGGTTCATCCTCGGCCCCGGATGCGCCGTCCCTTCCGCAGCGCCGGAGCGCCACTACGCCGCGGCGCGGGAGGCCGTGCTCGCATGCGCCTGACCGTGTTCAAATCCAAGATCCATCGCGCCACCGTCACCGAAGCCGACCTGAACTACGAAGGCTCGATCACGATCGACGCGGATCTGATGGACGCCGCCGACATCCTTCCCCACGAGCAGGTGCAGATCCTGAACGTGAACAACGGGGAGCGTTTCGACACCTACGCCATCCGCGGACCTCGCGGCTCGGGCGTCGTCTGCCTCAACGGTCCCGCTGCGCGCCTCGCCCACGTGGGGGACACCGTCATCATCCTCACGTATGCCGTGATGGAGCGGGAGGAGCTGCTGAGGCACGTTCCTACGGTCGTGTTCGTGGACGAGAAGAATCGCATTCGACGCACCGAGGAGACCCCGGGGATCAAGGGCCGGTCTCACCCGAGCGAGCGATGAAGCCTTCCCGGTACACCGTGGGGTTGTTTGTCGCTGGCGTCGCGCTTCTCACGCTGACCGCGGCCAAGCCCCTTCTTCCCGCCCTCACACCGAAGGCGACCATCTCCGCGAAGGACAAACCTGTCGTCGACGTGATCACCGTGGACGGCGCGATCCAGCCCATCTCGGCACAGGTGATCTCCCAGGCCATCGACCGCGCCGAGCGCGAGAAGCGCGAGGCCGTGGTGATCGTGCTCGACACGCCGGGCGGGCTGGACACCGCCATGCGCGAGATCGTCAAGCGCATCCTCGTCTCGGAGGTCCCGGTCGTCGTGTACGTCGCGCCGCCGGGCAGCCGCGCCGCCTCCGCGGGCACGTTCATCGCCTACGCCGCCCATGTCTCCGCGATGGCGCCGGGCACGGCGATCGGCGCCGCGACGCCCGTGAGCCTGGGCGGGGGCGGCATGGATTCGACGATGGCCCACAAGGTGCAGAACGACGCCGTGAGTTACATCCGCTCCCTCGCCGCGCAGCGCGGCCGGAACATGGACTGGGCGGAGAAGGCGGTGCGGCAGGGAGGATCGCTTCCCGAGGACGAGGCCGTGAAGATGCACGTCGTCGACCTTCTCGCGCGCGACATGACGGATCTCCTGAACAAGATCGACGGCCGGAAGGTGACGGTCGGGGGGCTGACGCGCACGCTCCACACGAAGGACGCCGAGCGCCACGCCGTCGGGGCGAGCTGGCGGCAGAGATTCCTCGGCCGGATCATCGATCCGAACGTCGCGTACATTCTCTTCATCCTCGGCTTCTACGGTCTCCTGTTCGAGCTTTCGAATCCCGGCGCGATCCTCCCCGGGATCGTGGGCGGCATCTGCATTCTTCTCGCCTTCCTGGCGTTCCAGGCACTGCCGGTCAACCTCACCGGCGTCTTCCTGATCCTCTTCTCGATGCTCCTCTTCCTGGTGGACGTGAAGGTGCAAAGTCATGGGCTGCTCACGGTGGGAGGGATCGTGGCTCTGGTGCTGGGCTCGCTGGTTCTCACGAGTGGGGACGGAGGCGTGATGCGCATCTCGCTCTCGGTGATCCTGACCGTCACCGTGGTGACGGTGCTATTCTTCGCGTTCGTGGTCGGCGCGGGATATCGCGCCCTTCGGCGAAAACCTGTCACGGGGCGCGAGGGTCTTCTCGGGGAACGAGGCGTGGCGGTGACGGATCTCGGAACCCGGGAGGGGAAGGTGTTCGTGCACGGGGCATACTGGGCGGCGGAAGCGGACGAGCGAATCGAAAAGGGCGCGCCCGTGGCGGTCGATCGCGTCGACGGCCTGCGGCTGCACGTCCGGAAAGCATAGGGGGGAAGGGGCGATGATTTCGATTTCCGCTGCGGTCGTAATCTTCCTGATCTTTCTGATTCTCACCAGCGCCATCAAGGTATTGCGCGAGTACGAACGCGGTGTGGTGTTCCGGCTCGGCCGCGCCATCGGCGCGAAGGGACCCGGGATCATCTTCCTCATCCCCATCGTGGACAAGATGGTGCGGATCCAGCTCCGAACCGTGGCGATGGACGTGCCGCCCCAGGACGTGATCACGAAGGACAACGTTTCCGTGAAGGTGAACGCCGTGATCTATTTCCGCGTTCTCGACGCGAACCGCGCGGTCCTCGAGGTGGAGAACTACCTCTACGCCACGTCCCAGATCGCCCAGACGACCCTGCGCAGCACGCTGGGAGAATCGGACCTGGATGAGCTTCTCTCGAAGCGTGAGAAGATCAATCAGGAGCTTCAGGCAGTGATCGACCGGCACACGGAGCCCTGGGGGATCAAGGTGAGCACGGTGGAAGTGAAGAACGTGGACCTGCCGCAAGAAATGCAGCGCGCCATCGCCCGCCAGGCAGAAGCGGAGCGGGAGCGCCGCGCGAAGGTGATCAACGCGGAAGGAGAGCTCCAGGCGTCGCAGAAGCTCTCCGAGGCGGCCGCGGTGATCGCCACGCAGCCCCTCGCGATGCAGCTCCGCTACCTCCAGACGCTCGCCGAGATCGCGACCGAGAACAATTCGACGACGATCTTCCCGGTTCCCATCGACCTGTTCGAGCCGCTCATCCGGGCGCGGCTCGAGGCGGGGAAGAGAAATTAGCTCGGGAGGCTCGATGACCGGCGAGCGATACGACGTCGCGATCCTGGGCGGAGGACCCGGCGGATACGTGGCGGCCATCCGCGCGGGACAGCTGGGACTCAAGACGGCGCTCATCGAGAAGGACCGCGTGGGAGGGACCTGCCTTCACCGAGGCTGCATCCCCACGAAGGCGCTGCTCGAGACGGCGGAGGTGCTCCTCCTCGCGCGCCGCGCCGGCGAGTTCGGCGTGCGCCTCTCGGAAGCGTCGCTCGATCTCAAGTCCGCCATGGACCGGAAGGACCGCGTCGTGAAGAAGAACCTCATGGGCACGGAGTCCCTCCTCAAGAAGAACAAGGTGGTCACCATCAAGGGAGAGGGCCGGCTCGAGGCCAAGGACCGGATCGAGGTGACCGACGCGGGAGGTGCCAAGAGCGAGGTCGCGGCGAACGCCGTCGTGCTCGCGACCGGCTCCCGGGTGGGCGCGCTCCCCATGGCGCCCGTGGACGGAACGATCGTCCTCTCCAGCGACGACATCCTGAATCTCGACCGCATTCCGGAATCGCTCCTCGTCATCGGCGCCGGGGCCGTGGGGGTGGAGTTCGCGTCGATCTACCACTCCTTCGGCTCCAAGGTGATCCTGGTCGAGAAGGAGCCGCGTCTGGTTCCGATCGAGGACCAGGAGATCTCGGACGCGCTCGCGCGCTCCTTCACGCGCCAGGGCATGGAACTTCTGGTGGGCGCCTCCATCAAGAACGTGCGCGCCGAAGGGGACCAGGCCTGGAGCGAGGTGGAGGTGCAGGGGAAGGTGCAGCGCTACCACACCGAGCGCGTGCTCATGGCCGCGGGGAGGAAGCCCAACACCGAGAACATCGGCCTGGAGTCGCTGGGAGTCCAGGTGGAGCGCGGGTTCGTCCGCGTGAACGAGATGATGGAGACGAACGTCCCCGGCATCTACGCCATCGGCGACATCGTGCCCGGCCCCGCCCTCGCGCACGTGGCCTCGCACGAAGGGAGGGTCGCGGTGGAGAAGATCGCGGGAAAGGATCCCCATCCCGTCAACTATCAGGCGATCCCGAGCTGCACGTACTGCCATCCGCAGATCGCGAGCGTCGGCATGACCGAAGCGCAGGCACGCGCTTCGGGGCGCGCGGTGAAGACGGGCAAGTTCCCCTTCATCGCAAACGCCAAGGCGGGAATTCTGGGCGAGGGGGACGGATTCGTGAAGGCCGTCTCCGACGCCACGAGCGGCGAGCTCCTGGGCGTGCACATCATCGGCGTCCTGGCCACCGAACAGATTGCGGAGTCGGTGGTCGCGCGCCACTTCGAAGCGACCGCGCTGGAGCTGGCGGAGGTGGTGCACGCGCACCCGACCCTGTCCGAGGCGACGATGGAGGCGATGCTCGCGACCGATGGACGACCGATCCACTTCTGAACCGGCGCGCCCGGCGGCCACGGGTGTCCCGATCTCCCTCACGCTTCCCTCGGACCGGAGACTCCACGCCGGGGAGAAGCGAAAGCCGCTTCGCTCGTATCAGCGGCTCAGCGAGGCGCCCGCGCCTCCGCGGCGTCCGGACTGGCTCAAGGCCCGGATTCCCTCGGGGAGGGCCTACCTCGAGACGAAGGCCATCTTGCGCACGCTCGACCTCCACACGGTGTGCGAGAGCGCCAACTGCCCCAACATCGGAGACTGCTTCTCGCGCCACACCGCCACGTTCCTGATCCTCGGCAACGTCTGCACGCGGTCGTGCCCCTTCTGCGACATCCGGAGCGGAAAGCCGCTTCCCGTGGATCCCGAGGAGCCGATGCGCGTGGCGCAGGCGGCCAGGAAGCTCGGCCTCCGCTACGTGGTGGTGACGTCGGTGAACCGCGACGAGCTCCCGGACGGAGGAGCGTTCCAGTTTGCGGACGTCATCCGCGCCATCCGCTCCGAGATTCCCACGGCGCGCGTGGAGGTGCTCATCCCGGACTTCCTGGGGAACCGCGAGGCGCTGGAATGCGTTCTTACGGCGCGGCCCGACGTGCTGAACCACAACATGGAAACGGTGAAGCGGCTCTATCCGCGCGTCCGGCCGGCGGGGCGCTACCCGCGCTCGCTCACCCTTCTGCGCCGCGTCACGGAGCTGGCACCCGGAATTCCCGCGAAGTCAGGCATCATGCTCGGCGTGGGGGAGACGGTGGAGGAAGTGGAGGAGCTCCTGCGGGATCTCCGGGAGCACGGCTGCTCCATGGTGACCCTGGGCCAGTACCTGCCCCCCTCGGGATCGCATCTGCCGCTCGAGCGCTACGCGCCGCCGGAGGAATTCGCCCATTACCGCGAGTACGGACTGGGGCTGGGCTTCCGCCAGGTCGCCTCGGGTCCCCTGGTGCGAAGCTCCTACCACGCCGACGAGCAGGCGGGCGAGCTTCTGCATTCCCCCCTCTAGAGCAGCGCCCCCGAGAGCACCAGCTTCGCGGTCGTGAAATAGATGATGAGCCCCGTGACGTCGACGAGCGTCGCGACGAAGGGCGCGGACGAGCTGGCGGGATCGAACCCGAGCCGGCGCAGGAGGAAGGGGAGCATCGATCCCACGACCGTTCCCCAGAGCACGACTCCGACGAGGCTGGCTGCCACGGTGAGCGCGACCAGGGCGTAATGCGCGCCGTAGGTGTGAAAAAGGGCTTGCCAGAGGAGGATGCGCCCCATCCCGATGAACGCGAGGATGAACCCCAGCCCCAGCCCCGAGACGACCTCGCGCCGGACCACGCGCCACCAGTCGCGGAGGCGCACCTCGCCCAGTGCCATGGCGCGGATGACGAGGGTCGTGGCCTGGCTCCCGGAATTTCCGCCGCTCGAGATGACGAGCGGCACGAAGAGCGCGAGCACGACGGCGCGCGCGATCTCCGCCTCGAAGTAGCCCATGGCGGTCGCGGTGAGGGTCTCGCCGATGAAGAGCGCGGCCAGCCAGCCCGCGCGCTTCTTGATCATGTCCACGATGCTGATCCGGAGATAGGGCGCGTCGATCGGCGCGGTGCCTCCGATCTTCTGGATGTCCTCCGTGGCCTCCTCGCGGACGACGTCGACGATGTCGTCCAGGGTGACGATCCCCTTCATGTGCCCGCTCTCGTCCACGACCGGTATCGCCCCGAGGCGGTAGGTCGAGAAGAGACGGCTCAGGTCTTCCTGGTCCATCTTCTCCGGGACCTTGATGAGGTCGGTCTGCATCACCTCGGAGACCCGCTGATCGGGCGTCGCCGCGAGAAGCTTCCGGAAGGACACGACGCCGCGCAGCCTCTGCTCCGGATCGAGCACGTACGCGTAGTGCATGGCCCCCGCCACCTCCGGCGCCTGCCGGCGGAGATAGGTGATCGACTCGTCCACGGTCATCTCGGGGCGGACGCGCACGAACCGCGGGTTCATGAGCCCGCCCGCGTCGTCCTCGGCGTAGGCCAGGAGGCCGTTCACCTCCTTGCGCGTCGTGTCGTCGAGCAGGGAGAGGAGCTCCTCCCGCTCATGGTGTGGGATTTCCTGGATCAGGTCCGCGCAATCGTCGGGCGCCAGGAGTCGCATCCAGGAACGGCGCTCGGGTGGCGGCAGCGCGCGCAGGAGCTCCCCCTGGTCCCGCGCCCCCAAGCTCAGGAAGAGATCTTCCGCTTCGGGTCGAGACAGCGCCCGGAAACTCTCCAGGCGGTCTTCCGGTATGAGAAGATGCCACGCCTCCAGGAGATCTTCCGGGGAGAGGCGCTCGGCGACATTGGATTCGAGATCGGGTGGCATGGAACCCCCCCTCGTACGTTCGTGTCGCGTCCCTTACGGGGCGCGTGAGTCGTCATCGTAGTGGACGGTTCTTCCGCCATCAACCTTCCCCTTGGAGAAAAACGGGCCCTTGGGCTGTATTTGGCATGGACAGCATGGAACCTCGTGAATAAACTCGGGAATTCCGTGAAACACCCTCTTCCTCTTCCCCGGATCTCAATCCTCCTGCTCTCGCTGCGATTGCTCGGGGGGACGCCCGCGTCCGGCGCCCCCGTTCCGGTCCCTCCGATGACGTCTCAGATCCGGGACACCGTCACGATCGCGGTCGTGGACGGGATCCCGATCCAGAAGCTCCAGTGGGACCGTCTCGCGGAGCCCTACTTCAAGGAGGTCGAGGCACGTGCCGGCCGCGCACTCACCGAGGACGAGAAGGCCATCCTCCGAAAAAACGTCTTCCAGGAGCTCGTGCGCGAGCGCCTCTGGGTCGCGGACGCGAAGCGCCGGGGATTCACCGCGACGGAGGGGGAGCTGGACACGCGCCTCCAGCGGAACGATTTTTTCAAGACGGCGGGGAAGTTCGATCCGGCGAAGTTTCGGGCATTCAAGTACTCGCCAGAAACCAACTACCGCCTGATCGTGGAGCAGGTGAGGAACGCCGTCCTGCTCGACAAGTACGTCGCATGGATGAGGACGCGGTACGCGGTCCCCGAGTCCGAGCTCCGGAAGGAATTCCAGAGCCGGACCGCGCAGGCCGCCCTCCGCTACCTCTGGCTGACTCCCGACGCGGTCTCGATCGAGCCGCAGGCGGACGCCGGCCGGATCCGCGCCTACTACGAAGCGCATCCGGAGGAATTCCAGTCCCCCGAAGAGGCGCGGCTCACGTACATCCGCGTGCCCCTCGAGGCGGCCGGGCACTCGGACTCGCTTCGCTCCGCGGTGGAGCTGCAGGCCCGGATGGCGGCGAAGGTGTTGCTGGCCGCGATCCAGGCGGGGAGATCCGCGGAGACCGTGGCCAAGGAGTACGGCGGGTTCCAGGACACGGGAGTGTTCCGCGTGGGGGACCCGGTGCGGGGGCTCGGCCGTTCGGACGCGCTGGTCGAAGCCATCAAGGCCGCCCGTCCCAAGCAGTGGCTGCAGGAGCCGCTGCGCTTCGGGACCTTCTTCATCATCGCTCGGCTCGAGGAGCACCGGGAGCCCAAGGCGCGCCCCTTCCGGGACGTCGTGGGCCTGGCCAAGCGCCGCGCGGACGCCGAGCTCCGGGTGGCCGAGGGGGACTCGCTCGCTCGAGTCGACTACGCGGCGCGTCCCGAGCACTATCGCGTGCCGCGGCTCCGCGCGATGGTGCTCGCGCGCGGCACCGCCTCCTTCGTGGATTCCCGTCCCGTGGCCGACCGCGACGTGTCGCGTGCCCTCGAGCGCATCCGGAAGAGCTCGGGGATGTCCGACACCGCGCACGCGTGGGCGGATTCCATCCTGAAATCGCTTCCCGATCTCGTCCGGAAGGAGCGGGAGCTCGACCAGGCGTTTCGCGTTCTGGGAGACGCCGCGTCCCGCCTCCGCCGCGGAGAGGGTCCCGAGGAAGTCGCGCGACGTTTCGCGATGACGCTCGATCCGGTCACCCTCTATCGAGGTCAGCCGCCGGAGCGGCCCCTTCTCCTCGAAGGGTCGTTGCTCGATTCGCTGTACGCGATGTCCCCGGGCACCGTCGTCGGACCCCGCATGCTCCGCGATTCGGTCTTCGTCGCCCGCGTGATCGAGCGGAATGACCGCTTCCAGCCTCCCTACGAGGCGGTGCGCCAGCAGGCGCTCGCCGAAGTCGAGGCGAAGCGCCGGGAGACCATGGAGCGCGCGGCCCGGAGCTGGTTCGAGGGGCACCGCGACCGGTACGCGACGCCCCAGCGCTGGGCATTCGATTACGTGCTCTTCCGAAAGATGAAGGCGGACTCGGCACCGGTTCCGGAGGACTCGATCCGCGTCTACTATGAGACACACAAGCCCGAGTTCATCGTGCCCGCGCGCGCCCGCGTTCGCCACGTCCTCATCGGTTTCCGCCCCGGCAGCGGCCCCGGTGCCCGAAGCGCGGCCCGGGTCAAGGCGCTCGACGTGCTCCGGCGCGCCAAGGCCGGGGAGGATTTCGAGACGCTCGCGAAGGAGTATTCCGACGATCGCGGATCGGCCGCGAAGGGAGGAGATCTGGGCGAGATCACGCGCGGCCAGGTCGTGAAGGAATTCGGCGACGCCGCGTTCGCGCTCCGGCCGGGGGAGCTGAGCCCGGTGGTGGAGACCCAGTTCGGATTCCACGTCATCCGGATGGAAGGCACGACCCCCGAGCGGCTCCGGACGCTCGACGATTCGCGCGCCGAGATCCGGGGGGTCCTCGGCGAGAGCCTGGTGGACACGCTCGCCTCGCAGGCGGCGTGGGCGTTCGCGCGGAGCGCCGGAGGCCCCGGGGCCCGTTTCGAGGAGCTCGCGAAAGCGCACGGCGGGATGGCGGCCTCCGGACCCGTCGCGCCGGGCGAGACCGCCCTCGGCATCGGACCGATTCCGGAGCTCAAGGAGCGCATCGCCTCGTTGCCGGAAGGAGGCGTGTCGCGCCCCATCCAGGTCCAGGACGGGTACCTGGTCGCGCGGCTCACGCGCGCGATCCCTCCGCGGCCCGCCGAATTCGGCGAAGCGAAGGAACAGGCCCTCCTGGACATGGAGCTGGCGCAGCGGCGCTCGCTCGCGGATTCGATCGACGCGGCGATCCGGCGCGATCTGAAAGCGGGGAAGGACCTCGAGACGCTCGCGGTTCCGCTCGGGGGGCTCCGCCTCTCGCGCCTGTTTTCGCGCAGCGGTCCGGTCCCGGACCTCGCGCGCGATTCGGTCCTGGCCCGCGATTCGACGTTCTACGCGGAGATCTTCTCGTCCCGGCCGGGCGGCGTGCTCCGTCCGCGCACGGGGGCGCTGGGCACGCTGTTCGCGGTCGTGGATACCCTCTCGACGCTGGGCCCCAAGGAGTACGCGGAGCATCGCGACGAGCTTCGCGAAGAGCTCTTCGAGCGGCGCACCGCGGCGTGGACGGACCGGCTGCGCTCCCGCGCGACCATCCGCGTGTACCGGAACGATCTCAAGCTCTGATTTCCGCTTGCCAGCGCCCCGGTTCCCTCCTAGCATCGGGGCTCCTCGCCTTCAGAACACCGCCCCCGCCTCCCAGGGGGAGTTTGGGATGCGGCGGAAGAAACGATCCACGATCGAAGACATGATGGAAGAGGAACGCCCGCGCGAGCGGCTGCTCGAGTCGGGCCCCGGCGTTCTCACGGACGCGGACCTCGTGGCGGTTCTCTTCGGGACGGGCGGGCCGGGGGAGGGAGTTCTGGAGCTGTCCGCGCGGGTCACGGCGGCCCTGCCGCTGCGCCAGCTTCATCGCGTTCCTGTCGAGGAGCTCCTGCTCGTGAAAGGTCTGGGGCACGCGCGCGCGGCGCAGCTCCTCGCGGCGGCGGAGCTGGGGCGGAGGCTCTGGCCGGACGGAGACGCCGCGGCGCTGGTGCGCGGACCGGAAACGGTGTTCGATCTCACGCGCGACATTCGCGGAGCCAACCGGGAGCACTTCGTCGGGTTCTACCTGAACTCGCGGAACCAGGTGCTCCGGCGCGAGATCATCTCCATCGGAAGCCTGAACGCGAGCATCGTCCATCCCCGCGAGGTGTATCAGCCCGCGATCGCGGTTTCGGCGGCGAGCCTGATCCTGGCGCATAATCACCCGTCCGGCGATCCGACGCCCAGCGAGGAGGATCTCGCGATCACGCGACGTCTCGTGGAGGCGGGCAGAATCCTGGGCATCGATATCCTCGACCACGTCGTGGTCGCGAAGGATGCGTACGCGAGCTTCAAGGAGCGAAAGCTGCTTCATGCCTAGAATCTCCTGCACGGGAGCGCTTCTTTTCGGGGCCGTGCTCCTTTCCGGGTGCGCGGGCGGACAAGGCGCGCGGCCGGCCCGCCCCGACGACTCGGCTTCGATCCCGGTGCTCCTCGCGGCAGGGGATTCCGCGAGCGCGCGAGGCGTTCCCGCGGAGGCGCGGGAGTCCTACGCGCGCGCGGCCGCCGCGGCCAAGCGGGCCCAGGTGCGCGATCTGGAGTTCCGCGCGGAGATGGGAGCCGGGCTCGCCTCGCTCCAGCTCGGAGAAGCCGAACCATCGCGGCGCGCCCTCACCCGGGCCGTGGAGCTCATGCCCGGAAGTGCCCGGGCGCATCTTGCGCTCGGGCGGCTCCACACGGCGACCCACCGGTATCTCGACGCCAAGACGGAGCTCCTGCGCGCCGCCGCGCTCGACACGGTGAGTGCCGAGCCCCTCTACGAGCTCGGACGCGCCTACGCGCAAGCGGGAGACGTGAAGCAGGCGGTCGAGGCGTTCACGAAGGCGCTCGCGCGCGATCCGAGCCACGCGGGCACGCAGACGGCTCTGGCTTCCTTGCTCGAGTCGCGCTACGCGGCCGCCGGGTTGCCCCAGGGATTCGTCGCGCTCCGGATGCATGCCACACTCTCGCGCGGGGAGCTCGGCGTCCTGCTCGCGGCCGAGCTGGGCGCGGATCCGGAACGGCCGGCCTGGCGCGCGGAGACCGCGCATCCGTCCGATTCCGAAGAAGCGCGCGGCCTCTGGGGAGAACGGTGGGTCCGTACCGCGATGGCCCGCGGGTGGATCGCTCCTTTTCCCGACGGCTCCTACCATTTCGGAGATCCGGTCACGCGCGGCGCGTTGGCACTCCAGCTTTTCGAGATCGGGGGCGCTTCGGCGCTCCCAGTCGACACCGGGTCGGATCCCTTTCCGGATCTCCCGCGCAGACATTACCTGGCCCGCGCGGCGCTCTCCGCGGCGGGTCTGGGGCTTCCGCTCCGGCAGGGGGGACGATTCGATCCATGGGCCTCCGTGACCGGCGCCGAGGCGCTCCAGGCCGTGAGAGGATTGGCCCGGAAGCTGGGCCTCCAGCCTGTAGTCTCAGAGGAACTTAGGTAGTTTTGTGTGGTAAAATAGAGATGTGACCCGCATCCGTGCCTCTGCCTCCACGCTGCTCTTTTGGGCCTCCCTAAGTGCAGCCCTGGCAGGTGGATCGGTCTCCCGCGCGGCGGTCCCATCCCCCTATTCCGTACGGTCCTTCGCTCCCTTGACCCCCCGGTCGGTCCCCGCTCGAGGGGCAGGAGACGTCACCCCGCGCAATCCCGGGCCGAGCCAGGAATGGGTGTTCCGAAGCGCGGAGATGAATCAGGCCGGCGACACGACCTGGGTGTACCGCGACAGCCTCGAGACACGCTCGAGTCCTGGAAACGAAGGGGGCTACACCCACCAGGACGGCTCCTTCCAGCCCGCCGCCTGGCACATCGCTCCGACCTACGGATGCCAGGGAAACGCGTTCTGGTGCGGACGGATCGATTCGACCTGGGTCCTGGACGCGAACCGCTACGGCTACGACAACAATTGGTTTCAGACCCTCGAGAACTTCGTGAGCCTCACCGGCGCGGTGAGCCCGGTGAAGATCTCCTTCAAGCATCAGCTCAGCATCGAGCAGAACTTCGATTGGGCCAAGCTCGAGATCCTGGATCCGGACAACGGCTGGACCGAAGTTCATTCGTGGACGGGCGCGGTGCACGGGCCCGGGGGCGCGCCGTGCGACACCGCGACCGTGCAGATCCCGGATTCGATCATCGCCAAGGTCAACCCGGTGCACTTCCGTTTCGTATTCAAGAGCGACGTCCAGGGGTCCTCCTCGGACGGGCTCGTTCCGAACGCCGACGGCTGGTCGATCGACAACGTGACGGTGAAAGCGGGCGCGACCGATCTTCGATTCTTCGACGACTTCGAATTCGGACCGGGCACCTGGACGGTGTCCATCTTCCCGGCCGTCGGGGATTTCTGGCGGATCCACGCCAACGTTCAAGGGGAACAGGTCTGCACGGCCAATACCTCCAAGGTCTGGGACGTGACCAATCCGTCGACGGGGGCCCTGACGCCGCGCATGGACGACAAGCTCATCAGCCCTCCGGTCTTCGTGAACCGGTCGGATCAGGTGTTCGGCGCATGGGACGTCTACCGAAGCCTCCCGGTGAACGCCTGTTTCTACTACGCGGTCCGGATCCGAACCCGGAACGCGGGGCAGGCCTGGTCCCCTTGGACCCAGGTCGGCGGCCAGCTCTACTCGGGCAACGAGAAGGAGTGGCTGCGGCAGTCCATCCCACTTACCGGCTCCGCGGGGAAGGACTCCGTGCAGTTCATGATCGAGGTCGCGGACTACTCGCAGATCTACTGCGACGGGGTCTCCACGCCCGCGGGAACCTCGGTGTATTTCGACAACCTGGCGGTGGGTGTGGTCGGGTTGGCGCCGCCGACGATCACGGCGTCGGAAGAGGATCTCTTCCAGGACACGTTCCAGACGACCCCGTTCCGTTCGAACGACAATTTCAACACCCCGCGCGGAGACAGTGTCTCGGTGCGGCTTTCCGCGTCCCGGGGACTCAAGACGGCTTCGTTCTTCTACAGCCTGAACGGCGGCTCCTTCGTGAATCTCCCGCTCACGCCCTACGGCGCCGCCATTCCGACCGCGTACTCGGCGGACGTGCCGGCCGGCGCCTACGCGCGGGGCACGACGCTTCGCTACTACTTCGCGGTGACCGATTCCCTCAACGCTAACGTCACGCTTCCGTCCGATGCGCACACGGCCTCGCACTATTTCAACGCGACCGTGCTGCCCGCGATCCAGAGCGCCTCCGGCACCTGCGCCGGCAACACGGCGAACGTGCTCTACGTGAACGCCTACGCGGGCGTGGACCCCAGCCCCTCGATGGACCAGTCGCTCACGGCGCTCGGTCTGCGCTACGACCGCTACGACGTGAACGCTCCCACGAGCTCCTTGGGCAACGCCATCGGGGGCGCTCCTCCGAACGACCCGCTCCGGTACTGGCCCGGGGTTCCCGTGGGCTCCCTCGGGGTCTATTCGGCGATCGTCTGGGACGTGGGAACGCGCTCCTCCCTCACGCTCTCCGCCGAGGACCAGCAGCTCACGAAGGCCTGGCTCAAGCTGCCGGGCGGAAACCGTGGGTTCGTCCTCGCCGGGGACAACGTGGCCTACGACATGGCCGTGAACGCTCAGGACATCGGAACCTTCCTGACGTGCACGATGGGAACGAGCTACATCCGCGACGTGTGGGAGAACATTCCGCAAGATTCGCTCTCTCCCGTCACGCAGGGAGCGGCGGGCACGCGCATCGCGTCCGAGCCCTTCACCCTGAACGGGCAGTGTCCGGTCCTGAACCGATTCGACGCGGTCACCGGCTCCTCGTGCGCCGGCCCGAAGGCGCGCCCCTGGATCCTCTACCCCAACGCGTTCGTGGCGGCGGTCGAGAATCAGGACTCCGTAGGCGTCGTGGCGGATTCGTCGCGCTCCGTCCTGGTGGGGTTCGGCCTGGCCTCGATCCAGAGCCGGACCCGGCGGAACCTGCTCCTCTACCGGACGCTCGTCGGAGAGTTCGAGGTTCCCGGCTGCTACGTCGCCACGGGCGTGGACGTCGTGTCGGGGCCGCGCCCGCCCCGGGCCCAGCTCTTCGATGCGGCGCCGAACCCGTTCAATCCACGCACGGCGATCCGGTTCACGCTCTCTCACCCCACGCGCGTCCGGCTCCTCGTGTTCAACGTGGCCGGAGCACGGGTGCGGAGCCTCGCGGATCGAACGATGCCGGCGGGGGAATATCGCCTCACCTGGGACGGTACCAACGATCGCGGGCAGGAGCTCGCGAGCGGGGCCTATTTCTACCGGCTCGAAGCGGACGGCGACGTCCAGGCGAAAAAGCTCATCCTCTTGCGGTAGCGGCTCTTTCGTACTACCATCCGGAACGTAGCAGACATCCTTCGGGGCGGGGTGAAAGTCCCCACCGGCGGTGAAAGCCCGCGAGCCTCAGGGTAATCCTGAGTGCAGATCCCGGTGAAATTCCGGAGCCGACAGTCATAGTCTGGATGGGAGAAGGATGGCACATTGGACGGATGCGACCGGCCTCTGGGCTGCGTGCGCCCCGCGGGTGTCTGCCTGTGGGGCATTTTTCATGAGCATTCGGACCACGACAGCATGGAAGGATGAACCGGGGCGCGCGCCTCTGCACGCCCTCTCCGAGGCCGAGGACCGGGCCATGGCGGCCGCGATCCGTCTGGCTCGCCGCGGCGTGGGCACCACGCACCCCAACCCCCGCGTCGGCGCCGTAGCGCTGCGCGGCGGGACCATCGTGGGGCGAGGCTTCCATGCGCGCGCCGGGGAGGCGCACGCCGAGGTGCGCGCGCTGGAGGAAGCGGGGGATCGCGCCCGCGGCCAGACCCTCGTTTCGACGCTCGAGCCGTGCGCGCACCAGGGACGAACCGCTCCCTGCGTCGCCGCGATCCGCGCCGCCGGGGTTCGCCGCGTCGTCATCGGAATGCGGGACCCGAATCCGCTCGTGAACGGACGCGGCGTCCAGGCACTCCGCGAGGCGGGGATCGAGGTGGTCGAGGACGTGCGCCGCGAGGAATGCCGGGAGCTCAATCCGGCCTACCTCAAGTTTATGGCGACCGGGCTTCCCTGGGCGATGCTGAAATCGATGGTCTCTCTCGACGGCCGCGTCGCGAGCGACGCCGGAGAATCGCGCGGCCTGGGCGGGGAGGCGGAGCAGAGGCTCTGTCACCGGCTCCGGGCGGAGCACGACGCCGTCCTGGTCGGCATCGGCACGGTGCTGCGTGACGATCCCGAGCTCACGGTGCGTCTCCGGACCGGAAGGAATCCCCTTCGCGTCGTGCTCGACTCGCGTCTCCGCATTCCGTCCGGCTCGCGGCTGGTCCGCTCGGCCGGAGAGGCGCCGCTCCTGATCGCGACCGTCTCGGAGGACCGCGAGGCGAGCCTTGCTCTGGACGGGCTCGGCGCGCGCGTGTGGCGCTTCGAGGCGGACGGCGCGGGAAGGGTGCCGCTTCGCGCGCTGTTTCGGCGGCTCGCCGAGGACGGAAGGCTCTCCCTTCTCGTGGAGGGGGGGCCCACCGTGCATACGGCGGTGCTTCGCGAAGGGCTGGCGGACCGCGTCGCGGTCGGGATCGCGCCCCGGATCCTCGGGGGAGCGAACGCCCCGGCCTGGACGCGGGACCTCGGGCGCGCGCGTCTCGACGAAGCGATCGGGGTGGAGTCGCTCGTGGTGCGCCGCGTGGGCCGGGATCTCTGGATCGAGGGGGCCCTGGCCCCGGGGCGCGATGTTTAGCGGCATCGTCGAGCGCGTGGGGCGCGTCGAAGCCATCGGGCGCGTCGCGCCGGACGGCGCTTCGGGGCGGGGACCCGAGGCGGCGAGGCTCACCATCCGCGCGGGCTTTCGCGAACCGCCCGCCCCGGGCGCGAGCGTCGCCGTGAACGGAGTCTGCCTCACGGTGGAACGGGCGCAGGCGGACGCGATCCATGCCACGGCCGTGCCGGAGACCTTGCGCAAGACCACGCTCGGGAAGCTCTCTCCGGGCGGCAGGGTCAACCTGGAGCGGGCGCTGAAAGTAGGAGACGAAATCGGCGGCCACTGGGTCTCGGGTCACGTGGACGCCGTCGCGAGGATCGCTTCGGTTCGCCGATCGGGAACGGACGTGCTCCTCTCGGTCGAGGTCCCGGCCTCGCTCGCTCCCTACGTGGCGGTGAAAGGATCGCTCGCGCTGGACGGCGTCAGTCTGACCGTCGCCGCATGGGAGGCCTCGCGGGCCGTGGTCGCCCTGGTGCCGTACACGCTCGAGCACACGATCGCATCGGAATACGAAGAGGGAACCGACGTGAATCTGGAGGTGGATTTGCTGGCCCGTTACCTGGAACGCCTCGCCGTGGCGCGCGGAATGCTCGCGCCGCCGTCCGGACTCGCCGCCGAGCGCGGCCGCCCATGAAGACCCTCGGAGCGTTCTCGAGCATCGACGAGGGTCTCCGGGCGATCCGCGCCGGGAGGATGGTGGTGGTCGTGGACGACGAGGACCGCGAGAATGAAGGGGACTTCGTGATGGCCGCGGAGAAAGCCTCGGCCGACGACGTCAACTTCATGGCGCGGGAAGGTCGCGGCCTGATCTGCGTCTCCATGCCGGGAAGTCGGCTCGAAGGGCTGGGCCTTTCCCTCATGGCCCCGGTGAACACCGCGCGGTACGCGACCCCCTTCACGGTCTCGGTGGACCTCCTTCGCGGCACGACCTCCGGCTCCTCGGCGCACGACCGGTCGGTCACCATCCGCGCGCTCGCCGACCCGCGGACGAAGCCCGAGGATCTGGCGCGCCCCGGACACGTCTTCCCGCTCCGCGCCGCGGACGAGGGCGTGCTCAAGCGTCCCGGGCACACCGAAGCGGCCCTCGATCTGGTGCGGCTCGCGGGACTCAAGCCGGCGGGACTCCTGTGCGAGATCCTCGCCCCGGACGGAACGATGGCGAACGGCCGCGAGCTCGTGCGGCTCGCGAAGCGGCACAAGCTCGTCCTCGTCACGATCCGGGATCTGATCCGTTACCGTTATCTCCACGAGCGCCCCCTCCGGCCCGTCGCGTCCTCGCGCCTCCCCACCCGGTTCGGCAGCTTCCGCGTGCTGGTGTACGAGAGTCTGGTCGACGGGCACCACCA
>Ga0066665_10000117_pt1 | contig 23642 bp, 9 predicted proteins | sample GraSoiAngelo_114_FD_75175 | JGI IMG/M metagenome (GOLD analysis project Ga0066665, IMG submission 75175) | Grasslands soil microbial communities from the Angelo Coastal Reserve, California, USA - 14_0903_13_40cm | ecosystem: Environmental > Terrestrial > Soil > Grasslands | place: USA...
CGAGACCATAAACCTTACGACGAAAACTACCACCTGGCCAATATCGCCCGTCAGAAGATGCGTCAGGCGGCGTGAAAGATTTTTTTAAAAAAGCCTTGACAAGTTTCATAGAAAGTCTCTCCCCGTAACACGAGCCCGGCTTACTTCCGCACAAATCTCCGTCGCCTTGGAAAGACTGGACCTTCAGCAGCGTCAGCAATATGAAATCCAACGACAGATTCGTACACAACCTTCGGTCAGATTTTCACATGACTCAACGAACCCCAACTCCGGTTAGATTTTTAGATGGCTTGACAGGGACGAGATAGGCAAATCAAACAGTTTGACGGGTTGTCACACTTTCAATATCTTTGGCTCATCTCACGGATCTCGGGAAACATGAGGTCTCAAAACGCCATGCGTATGATTGTGATCGGAACCGGACCTATCGGCGGCATCATCGGCGGACGACTCGCTCGTGCGGGTCACGACCTTACTTTCGTCGACGTCGACCAAGAGCATATAGCGGCAATCCGCGAGAAGGGGTTGCAGGTAGATATACCGGACGGTTCCTTCAATGTCAAAATTAACATCATTTTTCCGCGTGAGATCCAGGGCAAATTCGATATCGGCTTCATCGCCGTGCGGTCGAATTACACACCGGATGCTCTGGCGACCGTGATGCCGCACCTGAACGACGATGGTTTGCTCGTGTCGTTGCAGAACGGCATCAATCCTCCGCTCCTCGAAGAAAAGATTGGGTCCAACCGCACCATCGGAGTGGCCATTCGCATGGGGTCCACCAGACCGGCTCCCGGGCACGTGCAGACGGCCACCCGGGGACATCTGTATGTCGGTCATCTGCATGGCCAGACAACGCCGCAACTCGAAAAGCTCAACGCGCTCCTCGACGCCGTCATTCCGAGCGAAATTTCAGACAATATATCGGGCGTGCTCTGGAGCAAGATGACTTATACTTGCTTGGGCTACTTTGGCTCCCTCGCCGACGCTTCGCTGGCGACAAGCTGCGCGAGCGATCTCGACCGCCGAATGCTCGTTGCTTTTTTCGCCGAAGTTGTCGCCGTCGGCGCAGCGGTGGGCGCGCGCTTTATCCCATTGGCCGAATACAATCCACCGGACTTTCACCCGAGCAATTTTTTCGACAAACGGCTTGCCGCTGTGAATCAGCTGGCAAAGGGTTGGAAGCCGGACGACCGCAAAGGGCCGCTCCGACAGATTCTCCGCGGGATCAAAACTGAAGTGGATTACACCCTCGGGCACGTCGTTCGGGAGGGAGACAGGATGAAGATTCCAACGCCGCTCTGCCGCGAACTGTTAGAGATGATTCATGAGCTTGAAGCCGGCAAAAGACAACTCGGCATTCAGAATTACGCCGAGCTCAGGACCGCCGGGAATTCTAGGCTAAAATAAGCGGCCGAATAGGTGCGCTGGCTATTTTGCTTTGGCCGATTAGGATTTTTGGACATCCGAATCGTTGCGCGATCACTCGACGGCGGAATCGTCGTCGAGGAATAATCCCCACATTTCATTTTCATTGATACGGACGGACGAAGAAACCGGACTATCGAGTCAGTGGTACACAGCCGATTGATCCCTACGAGTCCCGGCCGAGATCTCGTTCGGGAACAGGTATTCTTCACCGGCGGTCCCGAAATTAACCAGAATTAGCTTTCGCCCCAGATTGTCGACGGCCCTGACGAAGGTGCCTTCCCGAGGCAAAATGATCCCGGTTTTCTGTGATCGAATCTGCTTAATGATTTTCAATGGATCTCCCGGTCTCATGGCTTTCTCGCTGGCACATTGTTTGGGTTTTTGTTGTTAGACTCGCAATCAGGGGAGGGAATTGCCCCTCCCCTAATGCGAATCCATCCCCCGCTTTTCAGTCGCTATCTCCAAAAATTCCGTGGAGAATAACGCTCCGCTGGGCTCGGACCTCTTCTTGTCCCACCGGGTCATGATCACACGGCCCGTAGAAGTCGATGCTGTTGCCGGCGGCTTCATTAAGTACCGGTCGCTCCCACGACAGAGTATCTTCACGTATTGGAGGGAACTGCATGTGGCAATAATTAGAAGTGTCGGTAGGGACTTTAAGGATTACCTCCTCGCCACTCGCGGTCGACACGGCCCAAAACAACGTCGAAGACAGAACCAGGTTGGTTAAAAGTGATATGTTTTTCATTTTTCTCACCTCCTTTCGATTCTAGATTCACTCCCTGCTCCGTTACGAGTGCACCCCTTGTGCCAAGAGGCGAAAAATTCGCTGGCAACACCCACAAATAATTTTCTCCTTACTTTTCAATGTCGCAGACCTTCAGTTGAATGAACCGCAAAGGTCAAAGCTCTGTCCTGCTCACGCGGATCCATCACGCAGTTTACAGTGCATTTGACTTTGGCCGGTTGAAAGCTTGTCCAGTAATAAGTTTTCGAGAGTGTAACTTGAGTTGTCGCCACGTCCACTTCGTTGACAGTGAATTTATCGATGTGGTACCCAGTGGCGAAGGGGATTGGAAGGAATCAGCCAGTGCAAAACTCGACGACGCTCAATGAAAGCCATCGAGCCGACCGGCTCCGCGCGATCCTAGGCATCTGCAGACAGATGACGTCTGTCAGGGATGTGCCCACCTTACAGGAGCTGATTGTCAAGGAAGCGAAGACCCTCATGGGGGTGGATCGCGTGAGCATTTTTCTATTCGATCGCGAAAGGTGCGAGCTCTGGTCGGTCATTTCCCAGGAGAAAAAAATCATGCGCCTCGATGCCCGGCTGGGCATTGCCGGCAAGGTCGCCCTGACGGGCGACACGATCAACGTAGCCGATGCGTACGATCATCCGTTGTTTTACAAGGACATGGACCTCCAGACCGGGTATCGCACCCGGACTTTGCTGGCGGTGGCTCTGAGAAACTTGAAGGGAGAGGTGATCGGCGTCTGCGAAGCGATTAACAAGAACCAAGGGGCATTCAATGATGAGGATATCGAGATCCTCGAAACGCTGGCGGCCCACGCCGCCGACGCATTCGAAACGGCGCAATTCCGTCAACTCATAGAAGCCGAACGGTCCCCATCGTCGGCGAACGGTTCCAGGAGCGGCTTTTCGACCCAGAACATCATCGGCATGAGCCATAGAACTCAAGCCATCATCCGCTTGATCGATCAGATCCGTGGCAGCTCGGTCGACGTGCTGATCCAAGGTGAGAGCGGCACCGGCAAGGAATTAGTGGCGAAAGCGCTGCATTACAACAGCCCGCGAGCGGAGGGTCCGTTCGTAGCCCTCAATTGCGCGGCGTTACCGGATAACCTAGTGGAATCGGAATTGTTCGGCATCGAAAAGGGTGTCGCCACCGGCGTGGATCATCGTATCGGCAAATTCGAGCAGGCTAACGGTGGAACGCTATTTCTTGATGAGATCGGTGATCTGAGCCTCGCCGCCCAGGCGAAGATGCTACGGGTACTGCAAGAACGCGCGGTTGATCGACTCGGCGGTAAGAAACCGGTCCCGATAGACGTGCGAATCATCACAGCGACCAACAAGGACTTGGAAGCCGCGATCAAAGAACGAACGTTTCGCGCGGACTTGTACTTTCGCTTGAAAGTCGTTTACGTCCAGACGCCTGCGCTGCGAGAAGTAGCGGAAGATATCCCCCTGCTGGCCAACCACTTCCTCGCCGAATACTGCGCCGCGGCGCAGACGGAGCTTAAGGAGTTCACGCCGGCGGCCTTGCAATGCCTGACACGCTACCCCTGGCCGGGCAACACCCGGGAGCTCGAGAACGAGGTCAAACGCCTCGTGGCCTCTGTGCGAGGGAAATCAATTAATGAAGATCATCTGGACGTCCTGATCCGGTCCCTGCGGAAAAATAACCAGGCGGATCCCGAGGAGGTGGTATCCACTCGCTCCTTACCCGTAGCCGTCGAGCAGTTAGAACGCCGGCTGATCGAAGAGGCTCTCCGCGAATGCGGAGGGAACAAACAAAAAGCGGCCCAGCTTTTAGGGCTGAGCCGCCAGGGGTTGATTAAGAAGCTGAAGCGACTCGCGATTAAGCAATAAGTTACCACCGTTGCCTCGCGGATGGTACCGTGTCAGCAATTCTTGCGGAAGCGATCTCTGCCTCACGCAGCCCAGCTCTCATCTCTATAAAACTGTATCGATCGATGGCGGTCGATAGTTCCTTCCGAGCCTTGTCTCTTTGGTGTATTTGCGCCCGTATAGCTTGCCGAGGCTGAGATGACAGTTAGGTATGCACAGCCAAGTGAGTAAGCAGTCTATAGTACCAGCCAAAAGCAAGTTATAGGACTGGGTACTATATTGCTGCTTGTGCCGCCAGAAAAGCATTGCGCTGTTTGTAGAAAGTTTGTAGACGCGCACACCAATAAGAAGCTGGGAGGAATACGTGACACGCTACCCCTGGCCGGGCAACAGCCGGAGCTTGAGAACGAAGTCAAAAGGCTTCGTGGCCTCTGTTGCGAGGCAATCAATTAATGAGGATCACCTGGACGCCCTAATTGGAGCGTTACGTTGAAACGACGCCACCGAAGAGGAGAAGGCTTGCGAGATTCCTGGGGAATAGACAAAAAGCGGCTCAGTTTGCTAGATCTGAGCCGCCAGGGTTGATCAAGAAACTGAGTCGATTGCGTGTTCTGAGGCGGGGAACGACTGGAGTTATCACTCCTCGGCGTCGGGATTGAAATTGCGCTTTTCGAGGATCCTACCTCTAATTAGGTCCGCCATCTTCTTCCTTATTCTTTCTCGAGTTGCCGGCTCCGACTTAATAGCGTCAGAAATAATTTTGGCTTGTACCTTTGCCAGTTCCTTCTGTTTTGCCGCGCTTAGTGTCTCGAATCTCTTCAGGATCTTATCGTACGTGTCCTTCTCATTTCCTCTGAGCGCTTGACTCGTAGTGGTCATCGCCAACCTCCTTGATCTTTTACTGTAGCAAGCCTTATCAGCATTATGCTTTTTTTGTCAAGTGGTTTTGCAAAGGTTGAATTATATTTTTTGACCTTCTCGTTAGTATCGATTTAGTCGTTTTAGAGCCGGGTTGCCAATCATTATTCAATCCTCGTGATTCTACGGTTTTTAAGTAGTCATGCTTATATAACTGAATCATGAATTCAGATTTCTCGTCCTTAAAATCTGAATGTTCCATCTCTAAAAAGGAATAAATTAAACAATTTAGTGCAGGAAGGTCAGTGCCCTGACATGGCCCCTCAAACTCTGCTCCTTCGTCTGGAATGTAAATCCAATCTTTCGCCTTACCCCTCACAGCGTGGTCGGCTTTGTTTTTTATCCGTATGGACACGTTGTCCGGTGGGTCGATTCGCTCCGACCCTTGGATAAATTGCAGTTCGGGTTCAAGATTGGTCGGTGCCTTTAATTTGATTTTTCTGTCGAATATTTTAAATGTTCCGTCCACCCAGGATTCGCTGAATGCGGGAACCTTTGAACGACTGAGACGGGCTTTTAGCTTGTATAAAGGATGACTAATGATAAGTTCTATTCTCTCAGTATCCTTTGCCTGGGGTGTGTTGTTATCAACCAGCACTGATACCTTGTTGGGAAGGATAGTCGCCGCTTCGAATTCTAGTCCGGAACGTCTTGTAGATCTAGTGATTTTTCTAACATCCCCGTCATCAGACTCGAAAACTTGTGGCACCGTAGCAATCGAACCCTTGACCTCTTTTGTTTCTCCTGGTCTGAACTCCCCTGGATCAATGCGAACCGAACCGATTAGGAATGGCTTCTCAATATCGACGGTAGGTAAGTCGAATCCATGTCCGACTCCTTTAAACTCAATGAAGGTTCGTGGCCCAGTAATAGCCTGCTCGAAATAATGTTCCGCCTGTCCGCCCGCAGTAGCGGGATCTGCATCTCCTTTCAAAACGAGGGTCGGCACACCGTGCTTGTTCCTGTCAGTTGCAGGATCCCATACTTTTGGCCTATCGTCCGTTATTCCGATCTTTTCGATGAACCGGTTGACGCCCGCGCGACCGACACTCTTCTTGAGCGCAGCGCGAACCGCCGCGCGAATGTTTTGTCGAGCTGTAGCCACGGTAGCCAACCAATCCTTCACAAACCGAGGGCGAAACCCGTCGTAGGCCCGTACGACATAGAGCACTCTATATGACCCGTCGTCGCTCCCATCCTCATCCGCAGAACCGTCTTCCGCATTGCCTAACTTGTCCTCTAGGTTGGGGTTAAGCTCCAATGCAATGATCCTTAAGGCTTCCACTTGTCTTTCGTTCAGACCTCCATGTGCGGTGGGTTGCCAACCGATATGTCGCAAATCCCCCAGCTTATTGAAAAAGAGACGACTGTACTCCTGGCCACTGTCGTTCACCAAGCCGGCATCTTTCAGCTTCCCCAGGCCCTTGAGTTTTTCGTACTCGTCAGCGACAAATTGCTCGCTGCTGAAATTTTCTTCAATTTTGTCAAATACCTCTACGAGTCTGGCCTTTATGGTTGTTATATCGGCCTCATTGAGCTTTTTGAACTCTTCGTTACCGTGGAGGATGTTATCCACGATCGTCTTTCGGATCTCTTCGACCTCCTTCGTATATTCATCAAAAACTTGCTCGACCCGGAGCGGGTCTGTTACAGACTTGAATTTATGCATCGACAGCGGCCCGATTAGAATTAGTTTCCGAACCTTTTTCTCATATCGAGCGGCATACTGCTGGGCCAGAACCGTTCCATAGCTGTATCCAACTATCCCGTCCCACGGTTCATCTTTGAGTAGTTCTTTGCGAATTTCTTCAATATCATTGACCGCGTAACGCGTTCTCAGAAACCTATCAAAGTCATTCGATGGCGGCATTTGGCTAAAACCTGAGCCGCGAAGATGGAAGTGAACTATCTGATAAGGAGCAGGGTTATCTTCGATAAGGAACTGCAGGAAATTCTCATCCTCGGGCCTGATTATTTTCCCCGGCCCACCGGCGCAGAAGAGAACGGTTTTTAGTCTGCCTATTAGGCCAAGGGGCTTGCCTATGAAGTAGTACAAATCGAAACAACCGTCGGTTTTCTTCTCGTGGTTTAGCGGCACTCGGATCAACCTTTCGATGTAATTACCAGATTGTCCAAATCCGGCGCGTTCCGTCGCTTCCCAGCTTTTCGACGATGACATACGTCACCTCCATTTAGTTCGACATGCAGAGTTGCCGACTTTAGATATTGCTAGCATCTGTAGATATTGTTGGGCTGCAACTAAGATACGCCACTTGCAAGAATACTTCCTATCTGTTCAACTGAATGCGTTGTCAGTTTCTCTAGCAGCCTACCGAATGATTCGAGCACTTTGCTTACATCTTCTTCGCCAATCATATCGGGTTTATAGTTTACACATCCTGTCAACGTTGTTGACGATTCCCTCATGTTAACGATCAAATTAAACGTCGTCAGTGTTAGATCTGAGTCCTCTTTCGATTGCTGCAAATCCAATGATGCAAGAGTGAGGCCAGTGATCTGCGAAGATTCGAAATGATGGTGCTGATAGTTGAGCAGCACCTGAAACACCGACTCTCGATCTGCAATGCTGTCTCCCTCTAATACTCGAGCTAGTTGTTCAAACGGAAGCACCTGATGAGCATAGGCCGTTAAAGTAACTTTCCGCACCTGTGTTAATAGCTGTTCAACTGTTGCTTCAGGAGCGAGACAAGTACGCAAGATTACGGTGTTGACGAAGTGGCCAATCGTACCCTCGGTTTCTCTGCGACCGCGGTTGGCTACCAGTGCCCCAATGCGAATGTCTCGCTGACCGGTATAACGATACAGCAGGATGTTAAGGGCGGCTACTAGAACCATGAAGGGCGTGAAATTCTCTCTACCGGCAAAAGCTTTGATCCCTGTAAACAAAGTTTCGTCTAGTTCCAATTGTTGACGCGCCATACAGAAGTTGGATTCTTTTCTCGGTTCCCGACTCTTCTGAAATTCAAGTTGAGGCGCGGACCCAGCAAGTTGCTTCTTCCAGAAAGTGAGCGGAGTGTTTAGAAGACCTTCGTTCAATAGCCGTCTCTCCCAGGAAGCGTAATCGGCAAATTGGATTGCGGGTTCAGGTAGCGGAGATGAGCGCCCCTGGGAAAACGCTTCATATAAGGCCAATACTTCCCTGCGAAAAATTCTCATCGACCAATGGTCGCTGATGATATGGTGCATCGTGACCAACAGAAGATACTCGTTATCAGTCAACCGCAGTAGTTTGGTCCTCAATAGGGGACCTGTCGCAAGATTAAAGGGCCGTTCCCTTTCTTCCAAAATCAGTCCAGCAGCCTGTTGCTCTACGTCACCCGGTGGCAGGCTTAGCAGATCTACGACGGGCAATTGGAGATCGGGAACTTCTTTAATCACTTGAACGGGACACCCGTCTACTTTGGCGAAGACTGTACGTAAAGCTTCGTGCCGTCTAATGAGCTCCTTTAAGCTCTTTTCTAATGCTGCGATGCTGAGTTCTCCGCTTAGGCGATACACGTAAGGCATGTTGAAAAAATGAGTGCCGGGAATCATCTGGTCCAGATTCCATAGTTGCTCCTGATTCACCGAAAGAGGTAGAGGCCCATTGCGTGGAACCGGCACGATAGGGGGCAGCTCAGATTCAAGATCTCCACGAATAGTTTTTTCGATGCTGGGAACTAACCCGGCGACAGTTGGCTCTTCGAACAGAAGTCGAAGAGGAATGTTCTTGCCGAAGACCTCACGCAATCGAGAGATAACCTGAATCGCTGACAAGGAATGCCCACCGAACTCAAAGAAGTTGTCACAGATACCCACCTTGTCGAGCTTCAAAACCTCTTCCCAAACCTGCGCCACCAGTTGTTCGGCTTCCGTGCGTGGCTCGACAAAAGTCTCCTCTAAGTTGGGCCGAGAATCGTCGGGGGGTGGTAGGTTAGATCGATCGACCTTCCCGTTAGGAGACAGGGGTAAGGCGTCGATAGCAATAAGAATGGCCGGCATCATGTACTGAGGGACTTTTCGACGTAGAAACCCCCGCAGATCGATCACAGATGGACTCGAATCCTGCCTCGGTACAAAGTAAGCCACCAAGTCCTTGTCACCAGAGGAATCACGCTCACGAAGCACGACCACGGTTTCTTTCACCGCTGGGTGTTGATTCAAAACAGACTCGATCTCACCTGGCTCGATCCGGTACCCGCGGATCTTGACCTGATCATCAACCCGGCCTAGGAATTCGATGTTCCCGTCGCATAGATAGTGAGCCCGATCTCCAGTGCGGTAAAGACGCGATCCCGGTTCGTCGTTGAAAGGGTTCGGAATAAATCTCTCTGCGGTAAGATCAGGCCGGTTCAAATAACCCCGTGCCAATCCAGCACCGCCAATGTACAGCTCACACGGGACTCCAAGTGGTTCAGGCTGTAACCGAGAATCCAGGAGATATATTTGCGTGTTGGCGATGGGACTACCTATCGGAACAGACCTGTCTCCCGGTTGAACCTTGTGGATTGCCGACCAAATCGTAGTCTCAGTGGGACCGTAAAGATTCCAAACCGAACGCGCACGCTCCAGCAGCTGATCGGCCAGTTCCCGAGATAAGACCTCACCGTTATAAAGAATCTTTAACCGTCTATCTCCTTCCCATCTCGCCTCAAGCAAGAGCCTCCAAGTAGAAGGCGTAGCTTGCATGGTTGTAGCGCCGCACTTTGTCAATCTGTCTCTTAGCTGCCTTCCATCTAAGGCCTCGTCTCCCCTGGCCAACACAAGCTTCGCACCGGTAGTAAGCGGCAGATAAGTTTCCAAGGCCGTTATATCGAATGAGATGGTGGTCACAGCAAGCAAGATATCCTTCTCCGTCAAACCGATTTGCTGGCGCATAGAGTAAAGGCAGTTAATCACGGATCGATGCTCGACCTGAACGCCTTTGGGTTGACCGGCAGAGCCAGAAGTATAGATAACATACGCTAGATTTTGTGCTGTCGCTCCCGTGTCCGGATTCCTTTCGCTCTGCTGCGCAATCTTTTCCCAGTCTGTATCCAGACAAATCGTCTTTATTTGAGGCTTGAGGATTGAGAATGGAGGAGCGTTCCGATCCTCCGTGTTCAATCTTCCATTTTCAATCAAGCTTTCGTGGGTAAGCAGGACTGACACCTGGGCATCCTCCAACATGAATCGCAGGCGTTCTCTTGGATAGGCTGGGTCCAAAGGCACGTACGCTCCACCCGCCTTGAGAATCCCCAATAGGCCAACGATCATCTCCAAAGATCGCTCGATACAAATCCCCACCAAGCTCTCCGGCCCAACTCCCAGCCGACGCAAGTAATGCGCTAGCTGATTGGCCCGGCTGTTCAGCTCTCGATAGCTCAACCGCTTTCCTTCGAACTCTGCAGCAATAGCGTCCGGGGTCCGTTCTACCTGAGCCTCAAATAGCTCATGGATGCAGGAGTCCTTGGGATACTCAGCCGCTGTGTCATTCCACTCCACGAGCAACTGATGACGCTCGGCTTCGGTGAGCAGAGGCAAAGTTGAAATCAGTTGATCCGGATTGGCGACGATGCCTTCCAGCAGAGTTTGAAAGTGGCCAATCATCCGCTCGATGGTTGAGCGATCAAACAGATCGGTGCTGTACTCGATAAACCCGATAAGCTTCCCGTTTCGTTCCCTAAGATACAATGACAAATCGAATGGTGATGTCTCTGCCAGGACGTCGACTCGTTCGATACTGAATCCGGAAGTTTCTGGGAATGGCCTTGGTGTGTTTTGCAGAACGAACATCACTTGGAACAGTGGATTCCGACTCAGGTCTCGCTCAGGGTGTAACTCCTGAACTAATTTCTCAAACGGCAGATCCTGATGAGCATAAGCTCCCAGGCAAACATCCCGCACCCGCAAGAGAAGCTCTTTGAAAGTCGGTCGCCTCGAAAGGTCTGTGCGTAACACCAGCGTATTGACAAAAAATCCGATCAATCCCTCAATTTCAGTGCGATTGCGATTCGCGATCGGCGAACCGACGACCACGTCCTCTTGGCCCGAGTAACGGTAGAGCAATACCTGAAAAGCCGCTAGCAACGTCATGAACTGAGTAACTCCTTCGCGTCTACTCAATTCGTTGACTGCTGCGGTTAGAGACTCTGGCAGCGATATCGGCTGCCTAGCGCCACGAAAACTCTGTAGCACCGGCCTGGGACGGTCTGTGGGAAGATTAAGAATGGGAATGTGCGCAAGTTGCTTTTTCCAGTAAGAAAGCTGGGATTCCAGGACCTTGCCTTTAAGCCATTGTCGCTGCCAAACTGCATAGTCCGTATACTGGACAGGCAGATCCGGCAAAGGGGAAGGTTTGCCGTTGGCGTATGCTTCGTAGAGCGTCCACAGTTCCCGCGTGAGAATTCCCATCGACCAGGCATCGGATGCGATATGATGGGTTGTCAGGATTAACATGTGATCGTCGTTGCCTAGGCGGAGCAGCATAGCCTGTAACAAAGGTCCCGCAGACAGATCGAAGGGGCACCCACCTTCGTCTGCAATCAGACGTGCGACCTCTCCGTCGCGCTCAGCATGAGAAAGCTGGGAAAGTTCAACTAGAGAGATTGAAAGCTTCTGCGCAGGGGCCCTGACCTGTACGGGTCGGCCATCGACTACTTGGAACCTGGTCCGCAGGACTTCATGCCGGCGCATAATCTCACTCAGGCTCTGCTCCAGCGCCTCGATCTTTAAAAGCCCGGTTAGGCGAGCGGCGCGGCAGATATTGTAAGCAGAACCTCCCGGCTCAAATTGCTCCAAGAACCAAAGCCGTTCCTGTGCGAACGACAAAGGCGATGCTTCATCCTTAGCCGCGCGGCTAATGGGCGGGGGCGCGAAATGGTTGGCGTTATCGGCATTGCGGAAAAATTGAAGGATTTCTGCTTTGTGCTCAGCAATTTGCTCGCGCAGGACTGCGTTAAGAGTTCCTTTGGGTCCGTCAACGCGCAGACGTTCACCTTCGGGAGTTAGCCTGACGTCCAGGCTGTAAAGGTGGGAGATAAAGTCAGCGATCCTTATGCCCGAGCCGACGCTTTTCGCCATGAGATATTAGCTCTAAGAGGACCGTATGTCGTGGGGTGCCTGTCGGACTCCTGATCGCAAGCCTACCCAGGTAAAATCCGCGAGCCGGAATCCATTTGGCTTACCCTACAGATCCAGGGTTATGAGCGGGCCAGCGATGAACATAATTTGTCGAATCAGGGTTATAGTTCGATCTCCTCCCGCCCTTCGCTTTGTGTGTCTTGCCCAGTCTTGCGAGTTTTCACGAGCACCTCGACCTGTCTCGCCAGGTTTGCCACCGTGGGCGTTTCGAGAAAACTACGCAGCTCCAACGCAACCCCGAAAATCTCCCTGACTCTGGCGGCGACTTGAGCGGCGAGCAACGAATGGCCACCGAGACGGAAAAAATTTTCGTCTAGACCCACCTGCTCTCGGCCAAGGACCTGTGCGACGATATGGCTCAAGGTTTGTTCCACATCGGTGCGTGGTGCGAAAAATGCAACCTCCGAAACTGACAACGGTTGGTTTGCCGCAAGAAGCGCTTGGTGATCAACCTTGCCATTGGGAGTGAGCGGCAGACGACCCAAGATCAGGAAATGGGAAGGCACCATATAGTCCGGGAGTATCGCCCTTAAGAAGGACCGTAATCCGTCGATCGAAAGGGGTTGATCTAATTCGGGCACGACATACGCCACTAACCGCAACTCATTGCTGGACGTTGGCGAGGGCCCCCCGACAAGGAAATCTTTCGCAATAACGGCCACGTCTTTTACAGCCGGATGTTGACTTAGAACGGATTCGACCTCACCCAGCTCTACGCGGAACCCTCTGATATTGACTCGGCGGCCCTTTCTGCCGACCCATTCGACGTTGCCATCAGGTAAATATCTTCCTAGTTCGCCGGTTCTAAACAGCCGATCACCCGACTTTTTGGTGAACGGGTTTACTATGAATTTTTGCTGCGTAAGTTCGTCATCGCCGACGTACCCTCTCGCTAGATGGGGGCTCCGCACGTAAAGCTCTCCGAGCTCCCCAATGCCAGCCAGTTGCCCGCCGGCAGTCAGTAATAGTAATTGGACGTCTTTTATACCACGTCCCAAGGGGATCGCCTGTCTCCCCCCACGGGCTTGCGTTGAGATGTGCTCTGGAACTGCGTAATAACCTACCGCCCGTTGGGTTTCGGTAGCGCCGTAAAAGTTAAGGATCTTTGAATTCGGAGCGCTCTTACGAATCATCGCCGTATCGTGCGTTGTCAGAACGTCACCCGCAAAGAACACGCACCGTAGACTTGGTAAGATTCTCTCACTCACGGTCTGCATTAGTTGACCTAAAGCCGGAGTTAAGTGAAGGACGGTGATCCCAGTTTGCCGAAGCCAGTTACTGAGCCGCTCTGGAGATTCCATATCGTTAGGGCCAGGAACATAGAGCGTTGCTCCGAGAAACAGAGGCGTAAAAATGTCTCGATGTAGAAGACTGTAAGAAAGTCCTGAAACCAGACCGACACGATCACTCGCGCCCACGTCAAAGGTCTTTTTGTGCCACGGCAAAAAATGCGTGACCGGCCCATGTCTACAGAGAACGCCCTTCGGTTCCCCTGTCGAACCCGAAGTAAAGGCAACATACGCAGGGTCATCCGCCTGAATCGGCACGCCTAGATCGCGGCTCGAATAGTCTTGCCAAGGACTGCGGTCAGATGACGCCTTACCATTTGGCAGCGTGAGCCGACAGCAAAGATCTAATCCCGCTAGGTAATCTCGTAGTTCTTGGGACAACTCCCCGGCACCTTCGATGTGAACCCAGCCTCGAGGCCGTGCGATTCGTAGATAGGAAATCAAACGGGAAGCAGGATAGGTGGGATCCAAAATGACAAAAACGGCTCCCGCCCTGAGAATCCCAAGCAATGCAAGAACGAGAGCGGAGGTGCGGTGCGCGTAAATCGCGATGATATCGTTCGGCTGAATTCCGCTAGCTACAAGGTAGTTTGCCAGCTGATTGCTTCGCATGTCGAGTTCTCGGTAAGTCCAAGTCTCGTTGGGATCGACCACGGCCAACCGCTCGGGCGCATGTTCAGCCTGCTTAGAAAGAAGCTCATGAAAGGCTCCTTCCCAAGTATCGTCGAGCGTTTCGGTCGGATCGGGAAGAACCGCTTGCGCAGACGGGGTTACGAGCGAGTATTGATCGATTGATCGCTCCGGCTTCTCGACAATCTGCGACAGCAGGCAACTGAACTGTTCCAGCAACCCGGCGATGCGAGCCTCGCTGAAAAGTTCGGCATTATAGACAATGGCAAGCTCGACTCTCCCGTCTATTTCCGGCGCGTAAACGGTGAGATCGAACTTCGCGCTCGGCGCGGCATACGAGAGCTTAACGATCTCACAGCCAGGCAGTGTGAGAACACGCTCGGAGACATCCGCCCAATTGAACAGAACCTGAAACAAGGGGTTGCGGCTGAAATCGCGCTGGGGATTCAATTCCTCCACGACTTTTTCGAAAGGTAGGTCCTGGTGCGTGTAAGCATCGAGGCACACTTCGCGCACTCGCTTTAATAAATCGATGAAACTTGGGTTGCCGGAAAGATCGGTGCGCAAGGCCAAGGCATTGATGAAGAATCCAATCACCCCATCAAGCTCCGGGCGATTGCGACCCGCGATGGTCGAGCCTACGACAATATCTTCCTGCCCAGTGTGGCGCGACAGCAAGAGATTGAAGGCCGCGAGCAAAGTCATGAATCGCGTGACACCTGCCCGGCGGCTCAGGTCCTTGAGCTCCTCTGCGAGCTCCACGGAAAGCATTTTAGATCGTCGCGCGCCGCGGAATGTCTGGGTCAATGGGCGTTCATCATCCGTGGGCAAATTGAGCGGCGATACATCACTCAGTTGCCCTTTCCAGTAGGCAAGCTGAGACTCGCAAGCCTCGCCCTGGAACCAGTCATGTTGCCAGACGGCATAATCGACGTACTGAACCTGAAGCGGCGGCAACGAAACGTCTATTTCTTCCAATGACGCTTTGTACAACCCCGCGACCTCCTGGTAAAAAATGACCAGCGACGAGCCGTCGGAGACGATGTGATGAAAATTCAGGATGAGCACGTGGTCTTGCTCACCGAGCCGTAACAACTTGGCCCGCATGAGCGGCGCATTTTGAATATCGTAAGGCTTGCGCGCATCGTCGATTGATAGCCGCTGAACTTCCGCGGCTGCCTGGTCTTCCGGCAAGTGTGACAAATCTACGACCGGCAGCGTGAATGTCACCGAAGGAACGATTTGTTGAACCGGGTTGCCGTCGGTCTCAGCGATGCTCGTTCGGAGGCTTTCATGTCGCATAATGATTTCATTCAGCGCACGTTCCAACGCCGGAACGTTCAACTGACCCTTGATGTCAAAGACAGCGGGGATGTTATATGCGGTGAACTCAGGGTTAAGCTTGTGCAAGAACCACAGCCGCTGCTGCGAGAAGGAAAGCGGCAGCGGACCGTCGCGAGGCACTGGCATAATCGGTGGGACGCTGACGCCGCTCTGGTTGCGACGCAGGAAATCGACATGTTCTGCCAAGGCAGCCACGGTCGGCAATTCGAATAGTTTGCGTAGTGGCAGATCGATGTCGAAGTTAGTGCGCAAGCGCGCGACCACTCGCGTCGCCAACAGTGAGTGTCCCCCGAGCTCGAAGAAGTTGTCATAGACGCCAATTTTGTCGAGTTTTAGTACCTCTCTCCATACCTGCGCGACCAACTCTTCGATCTCTGATCGAGGCTCGACGAATCCTTGATCGAGGGATGGTCTCGAATAACCAGGCGGCGGCAGCTTCGACCGGTCGACCTTGCCGTTAGGTGTTAGGGGTAAGGCGTTCAAGAATACAAACGCCGAAGGAATCATGTAGTCGGGAAGCTTTTGTCGAAGTAACGATCGTAGGTCACTTACTGAAGCCACCGAACCCTGATTCGGAACAATATAGCCTACCAGTTCTTTCTCCTCCGACGATTCACGCTCACGAGCCACGACCACGCATTGCTTCACTGCGACATGCTGATTAAGAGTAGCTTCGATCTCGCCCAACTCGACCCGATAGCCACGGATCTTGACCTGATTATCGACTCGCCCGATAAACTCCATCTCTCCATCGGGCCGATACCGGGCGAGATCTCCGGTGCGGTAGAGACGCGACCCTGCCTGATCGCTGAAAGGAATGACAACGAATCTTTCTGCGGTTAGTTCCGGCCGGTTTAGATACCCTCTCGCAAGACCGTCACCACCGATGTAGAGCTCGCCATGCACTTCCAGTGGCACAGGCTGCAAGTGGGAATCGAGAATATATATTTGCGTATTCGCTATCGGCCGCCCGATTGGGACTGGACCTTTTTCGGGTCCGACCTTTGCGATACTCGACCAAATGGTCGTTTCAGTTGGGCCATAGAGATTCCAAAGCGAAGCGCCATCCTCCAATAACTGGTCAGCTAGTTCTCGCGGTAAGAATTCACCTCCACAGAGAATCTTAAACTCCTTGGGCGCGCGCCATCCCGCCTCCAGCAAAAGCCGCCAAGTGGAAGATGTACCGTGCATCGCCGTAGCGCCGCATGCGGCCAATCTCGTCTGCAGCCGTCGTCCATCTACCACTTCCTCTCGACTGGCCAAGACAACTCTCGCGCCTGCGATCACTGGTAGGTAAAGCTCCGATCCCGCCAAGTCATAAGAGATCGACGCAAGCGCCAGGAATGTCTCTCTATCAGTTACGTCAAGCTGGCGGCGCAGAGAGTGAATACAGTTGACCAAGGATCGGTGCAAAACCTGAACACCCTTCGGCCTTCCGGTAGAGCCTGAAGTGTAGATCACGTAGGCTAAATTGTCAGAAGTTACACCACTAACGAGATTTTCCGCACTTTCGTGACAGATCGTCTCCCAGTCTCTGTCCAGACAGACCACCTTCATTTGAGAATCGAGAATTGAGGATCGAGGATCGCTATTCTCTAGTTTCAATCTTCCATCATCAATGAAGCGTTCCTGTGTGAGCAGAACCGATACCTGTGCGTCCTCCAGCATGAATGCTAAGCGCTCTCTCGGATACGCAGGGTCCAATGGCACATAGGCTCCACCCGCTTTGAGAATCCCCAATAGTCCAATCATCATTTCCGAAGATCGCTCCACGCATATTCCCACCAGCCTTTCAGGTCCGACTCCCAGATGTCGAAAATAATGCGCTAGCTGATTGGCCCGAGCGTTTAACTCCCGGTAGCTCAACTTCTTTTCTTCGAACTCCACCGCAACGGCTTCAGGTGTCCGTTCTACCTGCGCTTCAAGCAACTCATGGGTGCAGGAGTTCTTGGGGTAATCCGCCTTGGTATCGTTCCACTCAATCAGCAGTTGATGACGCTCGGCTTCTGTGAGAAGGGGCAAGGTTGATATGGGTTGGTCCGGATCGGCGACAATCCCTTGCAGTAACGTTTGGAAGTGGCCGGCCATCCGCTTAACGGTTGAGCGATCAAACAGATCGGTGCTGTACTCGAAGAATCCAATCAGCTTCCCGTCTTGTTCTGCCAGAGAAAGGGTTAAATCCAATTTGGATGTGCTGCCTTCTAGCTCTATAGCTTCGGAGGCGAGATCCGGAAGCTTTAAGTTGGGAAGGTCTCTGTTCTGAAAAGTGAACATCACCTGGAACAGGGGGTTGCGGTTTAGATCCCGTTCAGAGTGCAACTCTTCTACCAGCTTTTCAAAGGGAAGATCCTGGTGAGCATAGGCCCCCAAGCAAACATCCCGTACTCTGATAAGAATCTCCTTAAAAGTCGGCGTCCCTGAAAGATCCGTGCGCAGCACCAAAGTGTTAACGAAAAGCCCAATCAACTCGGCAGTCCCAGCCCAATCGCGGTTAGCAATGGGAAACCCTACAGTCACATCCTCTTGCCCCGTATAGCGGTAGAGTAGGTTCTTAAACGCCGCCATCAACGTCATGAAAAGCGTGACGCCTTCTCGTCGACTGAGCTCCTTGAGCGCTTCCGTCAACGGCTCCGCTAACACCACCGACTGCCTTGCCCCGCAAAAGCTCTGTAGCGCTGGCCTGGAATGGTCCGTCGGAAGATTAAGAACAGGTGGACTATCCCCAAGCTGTTTCTTCCAGTAGGAAAGCGCGGACTCCAGCATGTCTCCTTGCAGCCACCGGCGCTGGCACACAGCGAAATCCGCGTACTGAAAAGCAAGGGCGGGAAGCGAGGGCAGTCGCTTCCCGGAGAAAGCCTCGTACAACGTCCAAAATTCCCAAAGGAAAATTTGCATCGACCAACCGTCACAGACGATTTGGTGCGCCGTAAGAAGAAACAGGTGCTCTTCTTCAGCTAATTTGACTAACGCAGCTCTCAGCAAAGGACCTCGAGCTAAATCAAAAGGTCGTCGCGCCTCCTCGTTTGCCAAGCGTAAACGCTGTTCGTCTCGTTCAGCTTCAAGCGATTTTTGCAAATCTATTATCCCGAGAGTCAACCTTAAAACAGGTGCAATAACCTGCGCGGGCTGGCCGTCTGAAGCGGCAAATGTTGTCCGCAAAACCTCATGGCGTTGCACGACGCCGTTGAGACTCTCTTCCATCGCCCTCATATCCAGATGACCCCTCAAATAGTAAGCTCGGCAGATGTTGTAAACCGCGTTGCCAGGCTCCCATTGGTCCAAAAACCATAATCGCTGCTGGGAAAATGAAAGAGGAAGAGTCGCGTTTCGTGCGGCCGGCTCCATCGGCGAAGCCTTTGGGCTCTCTATCGACCCAAGGGGTGTCGAAATGGTTCGACTTAGACTCGCGATCGTCGATGATTCCAAGAAGCGGTTCAAGGGCACTTTTACACGGAATGAGTTCTCTACCCGAGCGATTATTTGCATCGCTAACAAGGAATTCCCGCCGAGATCGAAAAGGTTATCATGCACTCCCAATTCATCGATGCCGAGGCTCTCGGCCCACATATTTGCCAGCGCCTCTTCTATAGGACCCTTCGGAGCGACCAACGGGACGTCAAGTACAGGACGTGCCATGCGAGGCTCCGGAAGGGCGCTGCGGTCAATCTTACCGTTTGACGTAAGCGGTAGAGACTCTAAAAAGATAAACGCGGACGGCACCATATAGTCCGGTATTCTCTCCTTAAGAAAAGTTCTCAGCTCGCTTACAGTGGGACAAGGCCGATGGTTAAGAACAAGGTAGGCTGCTAGGTATTTGTCCCCTCTTGTGCTCTCTCGACACATCACAAAAGCTTCATCCACCGCGGGACTTTGCAGAAGGGCCAGCTCGATTTCGTTGGTTTCGACCCTGTAGCCTTGGATTTTAACCTGAGCATCTTTACGTCCCAGGTGTTCGAGACAGCCATCCGAAGACATCCGGCCCCACTCCCCTGTACGAAAGATACGGTTATCTGGGCACCTTGGATCAAGTAGATACGCAGCGGCGGTGAGATCCGGTTTTTGCCAATAGCCGGGCGAAAGGTACCGACTTCGGACAGCGATTTCGCCAACGTGGTTGGGTCCTAGTTCATGACCAGCCTCGTCAAGAATTAGAACTTCCATGTCCTCCACAGGATAACCCACATGCACCCTGCCAGAGATTTGCGTTTCTTTATTAATGAGGTACTGTCGAATGGTCTTGGTTTCCGAACTGGAGAACGCGTTCAGAAGAATACAATGTCTTGAGAAATGCTTCTTATAGGATTCGACGTCCTTCCAAGAGACCTGTTCACTTCCCAACTTTATGACGCGAAGATCCGGAAATTCCTCGCGCTCGCTCAAATTACGGACGAAATGACGAAAAATAGTTGCCGCCGAGTGGTAGACCGTAATCTTTTCGTGAACCAACCAATCAGCTAAGCCATTGAGCCCCTCTGATTTCATATTCCAGGGGTACAACGTTCCTCCGTTCAGCAACGCGCTGAAAATGTCTTGAATCCCTTGTCCTGTACCGTAGGGAGCAAGAAGGCTAAATCGATCATCCGCGCTAAGACGCAGATTGTTGGTGTGATGCATGATGCTGTGGAGTTCGTTACGGTGGGTATGCAACACTCCCTTCGGTTGTCCGGTTGAACCCGAGGTATAGAGAATGCAGCTGATGCTGTCCGGGGATAATGCTATCCCTGAATTATCGGGGGCCAGAGAGGTATCCAGGTGATCCATGTCAATGCAACTGCGGGAACCGTCGAACAAATTTTGGGCAAGGCCCAAAATTTGACTGTTTGTGATAATGAGGCTCGCCCCCGAATCATTCAAAATGTACTTGGTCCGAGAATGAGGAAGCGACGGGTCGAGGGGAACAAAGATTTTCCCCGCCTTCAATGCGGCAAATATTGCGACGATCGCAGGCGCATCATGCTCCAGCAAAAGGGCAACATTACCATCATTGGCGGACTGCTGCCGTATAGCCCGAGCTACTAGATTGGCTGACCTGTTTAGAGCGGCGTAGGTGAGCTGATGGAGTCTTGTTTTGACGGCAAGATGATCGGGATGCTTGGCTACCTGCTGTTCAAAGCGTTCGGGGACGGATTGCTCGGTTTCTTCAATCTTAAACTCGACGAAGCGACTCCCAGGATCCACACGACTCGACAACACGCGACCTCCCCGGTAGGAGTTGTTATGTGACTTCGGTCAAAGCCGTTTCTGCCTTCGACACCCAGAACGGCATCGACATCGCTCGGTAGAGTTCAACCGCTGCGCGAAGTTCGGAGCGAGCTTTTGAAAGGTCTTTCACCTGAGCATGGACATATCCAAGCCCCAGCTGACAATGTGCTTGCAAAGGACGCATCCCCAGCTCTCGAGCCAAGCCCAGCGCCTCTGCGTAGTTGGCCTCAGCCTGCTCCGCTTTCAAAGGACTACGCCGAGCCGTAAGATCTCCTAAAATCCGCAGCAACCATGCCCGACTACCCTTATCCTTACTCTTGCCGGATAGCTCCAAACCACGCCGAGCGAGCGCCTCCGCCGAGTCCGTCCGACCCGCTAACATATATGCCTCGCTTACCAAGGCCATTCGCAAAGCCTGGCCTCCCATTCTCCTCATCCACGCAGTATCCTCCACCGCCCGATCCAAAAGTCGGAGGGCTCCGTCAACTCGTCCTATGGAGGCATAAGCAGACCCTAAGCAAGAATCAATCAATGGGCGGTGGACAGGAATTTCTGCATCCTGACATACTTTTAAGCCTCGCTCGAGCACAGCGATTGCTTTGTCGAAGTCGCCCTTAATGAGAAAGAGCACCCCGACACCATAATACGCATAAACAATGCTATAGGGGTGATTACTCTCGAGGGCGGTTTGGATAGCCTCGTCTCCACCGGGAACCGCTTCGCTAAACTTCCCCATTTGTGCGAGGCAACGGACCAACCAAGCCCTGCAAACAACAGAAACGATCACCGGCATACCAAACATTTCATATTTCCGATCTCCGATTAAAGAGAGTGCTCGCTCGAGTACGCCAATAGCCTGATCATACTGACCTACGTTATGGTGAGCCACGCCCAGGAAATAATGGGCTACGATGTGAAGATCGAGATGCTCCGGCGCCTTTGTGTGGTTCAGAGCCTGGTTGGCACAAGTGATTGCCTGTTCCGAGTTCCCTTGGATTTGCCAGTGGGCGGTCATTAAGTTGAGCAGCTTTCCTACCCGACCGTGATCATTCAATGCGACCGCAGCCGCTTGAGCTTCTTCCAGATATCTAAGCCCTTGCTCAAAGTCCCCGAGGATAAATAGCGCATTGCGTATCTCGATTCGCAAATCAACGGCGTGCCTGAGAGTGTCACGAGTCTCCGGGAGTTGCCGTAGAGCTTCTAACGCCTGCTCAAAGCAAAGCACTGCATTCCGAAAGGACGATCGAGAAACAGCCTTAGCGCCAGCCTCCTTTAGATAAATAATAGCTTTGTTCCAAAGCTCGCCGTGGTATGCATGGTGGGCAAGTTTGTCCAAGTGATCGTGCGAAGTATTCTCCGTTATCTCCTCAAGCGCTTTCACAACGCGTGCGTGTAGAAGAATCCGTCGATCATGGAGAAGAGCGCCATAGGCCACCTCAGTGGTAAGAGCATGCTTGAAGGAGTATTCCACCTCCGGAAAAAGATTGGTCTCGTAGAGAAACTCAGCAGCCTGAAGCGCGGACAGATGGTCATACAGTTCGTCCTCAGACAGCCCCGCTACAGCGCGAAGCAAACGGAAGGGAACGATCGCACCAATAACGGCGGCGGTCTGCAGCAAATGTTTTTTCTCGATGTGTAGTCGATCTATACGATCCGCCACAACATTCTGAACTCGACTCGGGATACTAATGCTGTCGATTTTCAGCCCTGGTCGATAGGCTCCTTTCGTTCCGGTTAGAAATCCAGTTTCCACAAGAGACCGCACGCTTTCCTCAGCAAAGAAGGGATTGCCATCCGTTCGCTTGATCAACAATTCCTTTAGGGGTGCCAGCTCTCTGTCGTTTCCCAATAAATGGTGCAACAACTCTTCCGCACTTGCGGACTGTAACGGATCAACACGAATTTGAGTGTAATAGGTTTTGTCAGCCCAGCTATGACTATAACCGGGTCGATAATTGACAAGGAGGAGCATTCGAGCCATCGGCAGACTTTCGACCAAGTTATCGAGGAAAGCCTGCGTTTCGTTGTCGATCCAATGGAGGTCTTCAAAAATCAGTAACAGCGGCTGTTTTTGGCTTTCACGGACCATCACCCGCTTGAGCCCTTCGAGAGTGTAACGGCGTCGCTGCTGGGGCTCCATACCATTGAATCTCTTTATCGTTTCGACAACGTCTCGCCATTGGCCATTCGATTTCTGGCTCGCTCCTTCTCTATGATCCGGCAGAGCGCCCAGCAGCGAAAGGATCGGGGGGATCGCATCCTTGAGCATTTCATCCAATTTCAATACATGGTCCGCTATCTTCTCTCTGATGCTCTCTGCCCCCTCCCCTTCCGAGATTTTGAAGTAACGGCGGAGCAGTTCGATGACCGGAAAATAGGGAGCTGCCTTGCCGTACGAGACGGATCGCGCTTCAAGCACGAGCCAATCCGGCGGCACATGGGAATGCATAAACTCATAGACCAAGCGTGATTTACCCATGCCCGGCTCGCCAACCATGGAAAATATCTGGCCGCGTCCGACGACCGACTTTTCTATGAGCTTCTGAAAGGTTTCAATCTCGGTCTTCCGTCCTACGAAGGGCGTGAGTCCTCGGGAAACCGCCGCGTGGAGACGTGTGCGGGCAGAGGTAACACCCACGAGTTCGTACGCATCAACCGGTCTCGAAACTCCTTTCACCTGTAAGGCCCCGAGAGATTTGACTTCGACGAACCCTTCGACCTCCCGTAGAGTGGAGGCCATCATCAGAATAGCTCCCCCATTTGCAAGTTCTTGCATCCTAGCTGCCAGATGAGTTGTGTGGCCAAGGGCGGAATAGTCAATGTTGAGATCGTTGTCTATAGAACGAACCACGACTTCGCCCGAGTTTAAGCCAATCCCGATCTGCAAACCAAGCTCTTCCGATTGACCCAGCTTTTCACGATAACGCCGCATTTCCTCCTGCATTGCCAAGGCGGCATAGCAGGCGCGTAGCGCATGATCCTCGTGAGCTAAAGGCGCGCCGAAAAGCGCCATGATGCCGTCTCCTAAAACTTGGTTCACGGTTCCTTCGTAGCGATGGACTGCTTCCATCATAACGCTCAGAACTGGATCGATTATTTTCTGCGCCTCCTCA
>Ga0066665_10000124_pt1 | contig 23387 bp, 20 predicted proteins | sample GraSoiAngelo_114_FD_75175 | JGI IMG/M metagenome (GOLD analysis project Ga0066665, IMG submission 75175) | Grasslands soil microbial communities from the Angelo Coastal Reserve, California, USA - 14_0903_13_40cm | ecosystem: Environmental > Terrestrial > Soil > Grasslands | place: USA...
CGGGGAATGCGCCCGCTCCCGAAAGATACCCCAGCAACTGGCGGTGCTCACACGGTCCCTCCCGGGCGGAACATGACGACCGTGCGCCGAGGGCCAGCGCCCCGGCGAGCGCGACGTCGTCGCCCCGGTCGACGTCCATCACGGTCTGGATCACCTCGCCGTACAGCGGCTCTCCGCTCCTGGAGAGCCACGTCAGGAACTCCCGTAGCCGTCCCATCCCGGGGGGCGCGTCCATCGTCCGGACGCGCTCCGGCACGAGATACATTCCGGCCGTCACCAGCTCTCCCGCGCCCCCTCCGAGCTCCGTGACCCGGCCGGTCGCGTCGACCCGTACCCAGAGGGGCCGCTCGTCGGCGACCAACGGCGTCACGGCCAGCACCGTGGCGTCGGGAGGCCGCTGCGCCGCGGCCTCGACGAAGCGCACAAAGTCGGCCTCGCGACACCACGCGTCGACGGTCGACACCAGCATCCGGCCCGTACCGCCACGGGTCACCACGAGAAAGCTCTCGTAGGACGAGGCGGTCGTCTTCACGATGAACTCGGCGTCGACCTCGGGCAATCGCGCCCGCACCCACTCCACGCAGGCGCGCGCCCGTTCGTTCACGATGATGCGGAGCGAGGTGACACCGGCGGCGCGAAAGTTTCGAATCACCGCCTCGATGAGTGGCACGCCGGCCACGGGGACCAGCGGCTTCGGCACGGTCCAGCCGGCACGGCGGAGCCGGCTGCCGTCCCCCGCGGCAATGATCCCGCCCGTGAGAGCCGGCGCGAGCGTCACAGGACCGCCTCCAGCTCGGCCAGGGAGGAGATGACCCGGTCGGCCGGGCAGCAGGGTGTCCGGGTCCCGCTCTCCTCGCCGGCGAGCCAGATGTGACGCATGCCCACGGCGCGCGCGCCCGCCATGTCCCGGGTCGGCGAATCGCCGACGAACGTCGCGTCGGCCGGCGTCATCCCCAGCTCCTCGACGGCCCGGTCGAAGATGCGGGGGTCGGGTTTCCGGCATCCGACGCGACACGAATCGACGATGACGCTGAAGAGCTCACGGATTCCCGCGTCGTCGCAGACGGTCTCGAGGTTGCCGTAGAAGTTCGAGACGATTCCCAGCCGGTATCGGCGGCCAAGCCGCGACAGCAGCGGCGTGTTGCCGCGCAGGGTCTCGAGGGCACCCTCGAGGAAGCGGCTCGCGACCCGGCCGACCAGTGCGTCGTCGCCGTCCAGCCCGAGCCCCCGGGCGAGGCTCGCGGCGAGACGAAGGACGGTCTCGCGAAACGACAGGGTCGGCGGGGTCGCGCGGACGAGCGCGTCGTCGGCCGCGTAGAAGAGCGGGTCGAATCGCGCGGGCTCGAGCCGGACGCCCTCGGTACGATAGAGGCGGGCAAACCGCTCCTTCCAGGTCACACCGTCGGCGTCCAGGGTGCCGCCGAAGTCAAAGAGCACCGCGCGTTCCACAGGCCTCCCCGGCAGCGCCGCGACGGACCGGAACCGCGCGGCGCCCCCCGTTCCCGCGTGGGATGATGTCACACATTAGGTCGCCGGCGGGCAAGGATCATTCCGGCCGGGCCTCGATCGCGAGCGCGCGCTCCATCGACTCGCCCGGCGACGTCGAGGACGCCCGGGGCGGTTGGCTCCACTGCAGCAGGACCGGAAGCACGACGAGAGCCGCCGTCAGCGTGGCGGCCATGCCCAGGGTGAGGAGGAGCCCGAGGCCGAAGATCCCGCGGTGGTCGGCGACCATCAGGCTGCCGAAGCCGACGACCGTGGTGAGACCGTTGACGAGGACTGCCATGACCGTGCTCCGGGCGATCAGCGGGCCGCCATACTCACGGCCCTCGAGGTAGCGCAGCACGACGTTGAGGCCGAACTCGGCGCCGGTGCCGATGATCAGCGGGAGCCCGAAGACGTTGCCGAAGTTGAAGGGCAGCCGGAAGAGGTACATGAGGCCCGTGGTCCAGAGCGTCCCGAGGACCAGCGGGACCAGCCCGAGCGCGGCCTCGCGGAACCGGCGGATCAGCAGCGCGCTCAGGAGCGCGACGACCAGGAACGCATAGACCGTGCCCTCCTTGTACGCCCGCTCCATGTAGTTGATCGCCTCGAAGGTGATGATGGGCGTGCCCGTCACCTCGGGGTCGACGCTGCGGAGGTCCGCGACGAAGCGCTCGGCGCCGCGCCGATCCCAGATGTCGACACCAGGGTGGATCTGCAGCAGGAAGCGCCCGCCGGGCGAGACGAACTGGCGCCGGAGCTCGCTGGGAACGTCGTTGACCGAGATCTCGCGCGGGTGCAGGTTCCGCTGGAGGCGGTGGAGAGAGCCGGCAAAGTCACGGTAGACCTGATCCTGCAGGAGGGTCAAGGCCGGCTCCGACACGTCCCGGTCCGTACGCTGGAGCTTGGCGCTGAGCGCCGCGACCCGGTCCCGGACGGCGGCGGCGTCGTCGCGATCGGGGCCGGGCGGGGCCTCGCCGGCGACGACGTCGAACCGATGCTTGAGCGTCGCCAGCGCGGCCGCGAGGCGGTCCACGTCGACCGGCTCCGGGATGCCGACCCGGACGGGCGCCACGATCGGCGTGATCTCGCCGATGATCCCGAGCTTCGCCGGCTGGTCCTCCGGAATGAGCAGGAGCGCCGAATCCACGTCGGAGACGGAGGGGAGTCGCTCGAACGCGGCCGCCTTCCGGCGCAGCTCGGCGAGGGACGCGGCGGTCGAGAGGGCGCTGAACCCCGAGCGCCCCGCCGCCAGGATGCGCTTCTCCCAGACCACCGACTCGGTGCCGAGGGCCTGCAGGTTCAGCAGGTTGTAGTCGAAGCGGAGGCCGGGCAGCGCAGCCAGCGAGAGGACGGTGACGAGGGCGGCGGCCGTCACGACCGTCTTCGGGTACCGGGTGATGCGCTCGACGAAGGGCACCCGGATCCGCTCGATCTCGAGCACGCGCGGGGTCGGGACCGGCGCGCGCGCGGGGCGACGACGATCGACCAGGATGATGAGCGCGGGAAACAGCGTCATCATCGAGAGCCACGCGAGCAGGATCGACGTGCCGGCGATGAAGCCGAGCTCCTGGATCCCCCGGAACTCGGTCGCCGTCAGCACGTAGAAGGTGCCCGCCGCGGTCAGCGCCCCGATCAACATCCCGGGGCCACTCCGCGCCGCCGTCAACTCGAGCGCCTCCCGCGGACTGCGACCGAGGAACAGCTCCTCGTCGTGCCGGAAGAGGAAGTAGATCCCGTAGTCAGTCCCGATGCCGACGACGATCGAGATGAACATCACCGAGAAGATCGACAGGTGCCCGACCACTGCCGTGATGACGCCCATCGACCAGCAGAGGCTGACCGCGAGCGTGGCGAGCATCAGGATCGGCAGGCCCACGCGGAGAAACGCCACCAACAGGAGCCCGAGTGTGAGGGCAAAGGCCAGGAGCGTGGCGCGCCGGCTGTCGCGGAAGGCGGCCACCATCTCGTCGTTCGACAGCGCCGGCCCCCCCGTGACACCGGCCGTCACGTCGGGGAACTGGTCGCGGAGGCCGGCGATCGTCCCGCGCAACGTCTCGATCGCCTCGCGATCCCCGGTGAAGCTCCCCCGTTTCCCGACGCCCTCGGCGAGGAGGAAGAGGAGGCGCTTGTCGTCGGAGAGGAAGTAGCCGTCGTCCTCGCCGCCCGTGTCCGGGCCGAAGAGCGAGCCCCACGGTGACCGGTACGGCGACGGGGAGTCCAGTCGGGCCGACATCTGCGCGAGCAAGTCCTTGAGGACGCGGAGGTCGACGTCCGTCTTGCCCTCGTCGAGGCCGACGTCGAAGAAGCTCGTGACGATGGCGCCGCCGATCTGCGTGCTGATGTTCTCGACGAGCTGATCGAGCGTCGGGCGCGCCGCGAACGACTCCACGAAGCTCTGGTGCTCGAGGATCTTGTCGCGGATGTCCCGGAGCTTCGCCGTGGACGCGTAGAGGAGCGCCCGACCCTCGAACTGCTTGGGGTCCGTCCGGTACGCGACGCGCTCGAAGCGGTCCGGGTACTTCCGGAGCTCGTGGGCGACCTGGCTCGCGTAGGCCTTGGCCAGGGCCAGGCGCGGCGCCTGGACGGCGACGACGATCTGATCGGGGTCGGCGAACTCCCGGGAGTCCTCGGCGTAGCGCTGCAGGTAGGCGCCGCCGCGCGGGAGGAGGTCCTTCCCGGACGTGATGAAGGTGAGCTCGCGGAGTGAATAGGCGACACCGGCGGCGGCGAGGAGCAGCGAGACGACGACGGTGAGGACAGGCCGGGCGGTGGCGACCTGCACCAGTCGCCGGAGCGCGCGGCCGGTTCGCAGGACGACGCTCATCCGATGGGGCCCGACCTAATCCGCACCGCTGATGAACCGCTCGAGGCGCTCCCGCGCGAGGGCGTCCGGCCACTGCTCCGGCGGGGATTTCATCAAGTAGGCGGAGGGCGCGAGGAGCGCGCCCTTCAGTCCACGGTCGAGCGCGAGCCGGCAGCAGCGGATGGCATCGATCACCACGCCCGCCGAGTTGGGTGAGTCCCACACTTCCAGCTTCAGCTCGATGGTGAGGGGCTGGTCTCCGAACCCCCGCCCCTCAAGCCGAATGTGCGCCCACTTCCGGTCCTCGAGCCAGGGGACGAAGTCGCTCGGGCCGATGTGGACGTTGTCGGCCTCGAGCTCGTGCGCGAGCTGGGAGCGGACGGCGTCGGTCTTCGAGGTCTTCTTCGACGCCAGACGCTCCCGCTCGAGCATGTTGTAGAAGTCGGTGTTGCCGCCGACGTTGAGCTGGCTCGTCCGCTCGAGACGCACGCCCCGCTCCATGAACAGGCGCGTGAGCACGCGGTGCACGATGGTGGCGCCGACCTGCGACTTCACGTCGTCGCCGACGACGGGCAGCCCGCGCTCCTCGAAGCGCCGTTGCCAGTAGGCCTCCCGCGCGATGAAGACCGGGATGCAGTTGACGAACCCACAGCCCGCGTCGAGGATCTGCTCGACGTACCACTTGGTTGCCATCTCGCTGCCGACGGGGAGGAAGTTGACGACGACCTGCGTGCCCGTGTCGCGGAGGATGCCGACGATGTCGGCCGTCGAGCCCGGCGCGCGCGTGATCAGCTGCGACAGATAGTGGCCGAGCCCGTCGTGCGTCATCCCCCGCTGGACGGCGACGCCGAGTGGGGGCACCGCGGCGAAGCGCGCCGTGTTGTTCGGCGGCGTGAAGATCGCCTCCGAGAGGTCCCGCCCGACCTTGCGCGCATCGATGTCGAAGGCCGCCGAGAACTCGATGTCACCGACGTGATAGTCGCCGAGCCGCGGGTGCATGAGCCCGGGGATGAACGCCGCGTCCGGCGCGCCCCGGTAGTATTGGACGCCCTGAACGAGAGCGGATGCGCAGTTGCCGACGCCGATGATCGCGACGCGAACGGCGGATGCCACGAGGTGCCTCCTTGGCTGTTTGAATGCGCCAGTGTACCACGGGGCCGGCGCGCCCCCGCCACGCCCGCCGGCCGGCCGCTACTCGGTGTAGAAGAGGAGCACGACCGACATCAGCACGAGGACCGTGGGCCAGAGCAGGTGCAGCCGTGAACCCGGCCCGGCGCGGCGCGACAGCAGGAGCGCCGCGCCCGCGGCGAGTCCGGCCAGCCCCATGGCCGCGTGCTGGGCGTAGATCCAGTCGAGATGCAGCCGGCCCTCGTGGAAGTGCAGGAACAGGCCGACGCCGCCCACGAGCGCCAGCGCGGACACGAGCCAGAGGCTCGGCCGCCGCCTGACCCCGCCGCCGCCGTAGAGCGCCTCGGCCAGGCCGATCGCGATCGGGATCAGCGTCAGGAGCTTGTGCTGGAGGACCTCGGTGTCGCCGAGGCTCTCCCGAAGCCCGAGTGGTCCCCACGGCCACGCCTCGGGATCGCTGCGGACGAAGAGATACACGCCGAAGGCGATCCAGAGCGCCGCGCTGGCGGCGGACCACGCGCGACGGCGCGGGCCGCGCGCCTGCCAGAACGCGACGGCGGCGATCACCAACAGGAAGACGCCGGACGAGCGGTGGTTGAATTCGGAGTACGCGATCTCGGGGCCGCTGCGGATGGCGCCGTGGTGGTGCTCGGGGGCGCCGGCGCCGCCGTACGGCGCCAGGTACGGATTCTGGTCGGCGTAGACCCCGCGGGGGTTCGGGTACCACGCCCACACGTGCACGATCGCGAGCTTCGGATGGAAGAGCACGAATGGAGCACCGCTCACGGGGTGGACCTTCGGGCAGCTCGCGGGCGCCGGCGCGGGGAGCTCCCGGTAGTCCCGGTAGTGGCAGCTCGCCTCGTGCTCGCTCCAGGCCGCCCCCGGGAAGGGATTCGTGTCGAGCCTGGACGACGGCAGCGCGTATTCCGCGGCGGCGAGCTGCCAGCGTCCGTCGCGCGTCGGGACGTAGATCAGCATCGGGGCGGACGCGAGCACGCGGCCCGCCGAGAACAGGCCGGCGGCCGCCGAGAACATCTGCGCGTTTACGTTCATGAAGTGAACGCCATGGTTGGCTTCCATGCCGCTGATCTGGACGTAGCCGTCGGCCCGCGCCTTCTCGATGTCGAGGTACCTCGCCGTCGCCTGCCGCACCGCCGCCAGCACCGCCTCCGCGGCGAGGCCGGGGGCGGCCGCGGCCACCGGCGGCGGGGGGGCCGAGACGGCTTGGGCCGAGCCGTGGGCGGCGGCCGGGCCCGGTGCGGCCGCCCAAGAGAGCAGGACCGAGGCGCCGAGCGCAAGAATATCGTGGACACGCATAGCCCGTAACGCTAGCATAGGCCGTGCTCGGGGCGCGTCTTCCGGTGCTCTCCCCGCTTCTGCTCGCGGCCAGCCTCTTCTCCCTCGCGTACGCGGTCTTCGCCGTCGCCCGGGTGCGCGCGTTCGCCCGGCAGCGGCCGCGGCCCGCGGCCGGTCCGCCCGTCACCGTGCTCAAGCCGCTCAGGGGCGCGGAGCCGAGCCTCTACGAGAACCTCCGCTCCTTCTGCGAGCAAGACTATCCCGAGTTTCAGGTCGTCTTCGGGGTGCGCGACCCGCAGGACCCGGCGATCGCGGTCGCGGAGCGGGTCATGCGCGACCTGCCCGGGCGCGACCTCGCCCTCGTCGTGGACGACCGGGTGATCGGCGCCAACCTCAAGGTCAGCAACCTCGCCAACATGTACGGCGCGGCGAAGCACGACCTCCTGGTCATAGCCGACAGCGACATGCGGGTCGACCGGAGCTACCTCGGCAGCGTCGTCGGGCCGCTCCGGGACCCCGCCGTCGGGGTGGTCACGTGTCTGTACGCCGGACGCGCCACGGGCGGCGTGTGGGCCGGGCTCGGGGCGATGTTCATCAACGACTGGTTCCTGCCCTCGGTCCTGGTGGCGCGGTCGCTCCAGCCGGGCCGCTTCTGCCTGGGCGCGACCATGGCCGTGCGCCGGGAGGCCCTCGAGGCGATCGGGGGGTTTGCGGCCCTGGGCCCCTACCTCGCCGACGACTACATGCTGGGTGTCTTTATGAACCGGAGGGGCCTCCAGGTGGCCCTCGCGCCCTACGTCGTCGAGAACACTGTCTGGGAGCCGGACCTCCGGACGCTCTTCACCCACGAGCTCCGGTGGGCACGGACGGTCCGGACGGCCCAGCCGGTCGGTCACGCGATGTCCTTCGTCACGCATTCCCTTGTATTGTCCGGCGCGTATCTGCTGGTATCATCCTTGAGTATCGTGGGCGCGGCCGTGGCGGGCGGAGCCTTGGCGCTGCGGCTTGGCGTCCACTACGCGGTCCGGGCGAGTCTCGGCTTGCGCGAGCCCGCCCGCGCCTGGCTCGTGCCACTCCGAGACGCCCTCTGTTTCGTGGTGTGGATCGCGAGTTTCTGGGGGCGCACCGTCCATTGGGGCGGCCGGAAGTTTGCCGTGGCGTCTGACGGTCGGATGTCGGCGAACGGGGGACATCACTCATGCTGAAGACGCTGTTTCTGCACCCGCCCTCCTTCGAGGGCTTCGACGGAGGAGCGGGTTCGCGATACCAGGCGAGGCGGGAGATCCGCTCGTTTTGGTATCCCACCTGGCTCGCCCAGCCTGCCGCGCTGGTTCCGGGCAGCCGCCTCATCGACGCCCCTCCCGCCGGCATCACGCTCGAGCGGGTCCTGCCGCTCGCCAAAGACTACGAGGTCTGCGTCCTGCACACGAGCACGCCGTCGTTCGCCTCGGACGTGCGCGTGGCGGAGACCCTGAAGAACATGAACCCCCGGCTCCTCGTCGGGTTCGTGGGCGCCCACGTGGCGGTGGCGCCGGAGGCGTCGCTCCGGGCCTCGGAGGCGATCGACTTCGTCGCCCGCAACGAGTTCGACTTCACGATCCGGGAGGTGGCGGAGGGCCGCCCGCTGTCCGCCGTCGACGGGCTCAGCTATCGCACGGACGGGCGCATCCTCCACAACCGCGAGCGCGCCACGCTCGAGGACATGGACCGGCTGCCGTTCGTGGTGGACGTCTACAAGCGCGACCTCCGGGTCGAGGACTACTTCATCGGCTACCTGCTGCACCCCTACGTCTCCCTCTACACCGGCCGCGGCTGTCGGTCGAAGTGCACCTTCTGCCTCTGGCCGCAGACGGTCGGCGGGCACCGCTACCGGACCCGGACGCCTGACCACGTGGCCGACGAGATCGCGCTGGCCACGACGTACTTCCCCCACGTGAAGGAGTACTTCTTCGACGACGACACGTTCACCGACGACCTGCCCCGGGCCGAGGTCATCGCCAGGCGCCTCGGCAAGCTCGGCGTCACCTGGTCGTGCAACGCGAAGGCCAACGTCCCCTACGAGACGCTCAAGGTGATGCGGGACAACGGCCTGCGCCTCCTCCTCGTGGGCTACGAGTCCGGCAACCAGCAGATCCTCAACAATATCAAGAAGGGGCTCCGGCTCGACGTCGCCCGCAAGTTCACGCGGGACTGCCGCATGCTCGGCATCACGATCCACGGCACCTTCATCCTCGGCCTGCCCGGCGAGACGCGGGAGACGATCGAGGAGACGATCCGCTACGCGCGGGAGATCAACCCACACACGATCCAGGTCTCGATCGCGGCGCCCTATCCCGGCACCTCGATGCACCGAGAGGCAGTGGAGAACGGCTGGCTGCAAAACGACGGCCAGGCGCTCGTGAACGCCCGCGGGGTGCAGATCAGTGCGCTCAGCTACGCGCACCTGCCGCACACCGAGATCTTCGACTCCGTGGAGACGTTCTACAAGCGCTTCTACTTTCGACCGGGCAAGGTCGCCGCGCTCGTCTCGGAGATGGTGAAGAGCCCGGACACGATGCGGCGGCGCCTGCGGGAAGGGGTGGAGTTCTTCCGCTTCCTCGCCCACCGCTAGCCTGGGCGCTCGGACGCCGAGGACACCTCGGGCCCGGCACCCCGCCGGGCCCGTCGTCTCTCCGCCGCGGCGGGCGCTACGATGTGTTGCGCTTCTGCTTGGCGGCCTCCTCGTAGTGGAACTCCTCCTGCTTGGTCCTCATCTTCTTGACGAGCTCCTGGTACGAGGAGGTCTGAATGATCCGGTTGAATTGGGTCCGGTAGTTGCTGATAAGGCTCACGCTCTCGATGACGACGTCGTACACCAGCCATCGGTCGCCGCGGCGCATCATCCGGTATTCGATCGGTACTTCCGTGCCCTGCTTCGTGATGAGCTTGGTCCGGACGCTGGCGAGATCGCCCTCGACGCTCTCGCCCACGTACTGGATCTTTTCGCCGCCGTACAGCTCGATCTTCGAGATATACGATCGTTCCAGGAGATCGCCGAACAGCTTGACGAACTCCTCGCGCTGGCCGTCCGTCAGCGACTGCCAGTGGCGGGCCAGCGAACGCCGGGCCGTCTCCGCCCAGTCGAAGATGTCGTTGGCGATGACCCGCACCTGCCGCCGCCGCTCGAGGGCCGTGGCCTCGCCCTTCAGGGCGGGCTCTTCGAGCGTCTTGACCACACGGTCGACGTGGGCCCTGAGCTGGTCGGTCGGCGGCCCCGCGCAGGCCGCCCGCCCGACCAGGAGCGTGGCCACCACCACCACGCCGACGAGCGCGCCGCGTCGGCGCGTCATCGGGTCTCCTCCGGCGTGTCCATAGCTGGGTCTCCTCCCTGATGCTGCCCCGACGAGACCGCCGGCGCCCGTGTCGGTGCCCGCCCCCCGCCTACCGCGCCGAGCCGGCGCAGACTCACGCCCCGCCGTGCCCAACGGCCATTCCCGGCCGCCCGCATCCCTGCGCCTCTCGCGTGGGCACCGCTAGACTTTACCGAAGATGTATTTCGCGAGCAGCTCCTCGAGATCGACCGGAGCCTCGGTCTCCCGGATCCGGCCGTTCGGCCCGATGATCCGCTCCGAGCCGCCAGGGCTGATGCGGATGTACTTCTCGCCGATCAAGCCCTTGGTCTTGATCGAGGCGATCGAATCGTCCGGCAGCTTGACGCTCTGATTGATCAGGAGCACCACCTGGGCCTCGTCGTTCACGAGGCGAATCTTCTCGACGCGCCCGACTTCGACCCCCGCGATCTCCACGCTCGAACCGACCTTCAGGCCTCCGACCGAGGGAAAATTCGCGACGACCGGATAGCCGCCACCGCCGAAGAGCTCGACGCGGCCGAGTTTAATCGAAAGGTACCCCAATGCCAAGATGCCCAGGATTACGAAGACGCCGACCGCTACCTCGACGCGTGACCGCCCCATCATCTATCCTCCGTCCCGACCTGGCTCGCCCGCGATCTATCGGAGGTGAATCGGACCTTCGGGATCGCCGCGGATGAACTGCTGGATGACCGGATTGGGTGAGTTCTGGATCGTTTCCGCCGGTCCCGCCTCGACGATCCGGCCGTCGTACAGCATCGCCACCTTCTGCGCGATCTTGAAGATCTCCGGGATCTCGTGGCTCACCATTACGGCCGTGAAGTTGAACTTCGCGTGGAGATCGACGATCAGGCTGTGGATCGTGTTGACGAGGACAGGGTCGAGGCCCGTCGTGGGCTCGTCGAAGAAGACGATCTCTGGCTCCGTCACGAGCGCGCGGGCAATCGCGACGCGCTTGCGCATGCCGCCCGAGACCTCGGCGGGGTTCTTTTCGCCCATACCGGCCAGGCCGACCTGCTCGAGCTTGGCGTTGGCGCGCTGCGCGATCTCGGCCCGGCCGAGGGCGGTCCGCTCCCGAAGCGGGAAGGCGACGTTGTCGAAGACGCTCATCGAGTCAAACAGGGCGCCGCCCTGGAAGACGACGCCGTAGCGGCGGCGGACGGCGTCGAGCGCCTCGCCGCGCAGCTCCGTGACGTCGGCCCCGGCGACGACGATTCGTCCGGCGTCGGCGCGGAGGAGCCCGAGGAGGTGCTTGAGCAGCACCGTCTTGCCCCCTCCGCTCTGACCGATGATGATCATGATCTCGCCCCGGTTGACCTCGAGGTTGACGCCCTTCAGAACCGGCTGACCGCCGAACGACTTGCGGAGGTTCTCGACCCGGATCACTGCAACACTGAGCCCATGAAGTAGTCCCACACGAGAATCAGCACCGAGCAGAGAACGACCGCCTGGGTCGTCGCTCGCGCGACGCCCTCGGCGCCGTGCCCGACGTGGTAGCCCTTGTACGTACAGACCCAGGTGACGAGGACGCCGAACGACAGCGACTTCCAGACGCCGGTCATGACGTCGCCGAGGTCGACGAAGGTCTTCATCTCGCCGAAGTACGTGCCCTGGGAGAGGCCGAGGAGCTTCACGCCGACGAGGTAACCGCCGAAGATGCCGACCACGTCGAAGATCGACGTCATGAGCGGGAAGGTGATGATCCCGGCCACGATGGACGGCACGACCAGGTAACGGAACGGGTTGAGGGCCATGACCGTGAGCGCGTCGATCTGCTCGGTGATCCGCATGATGCCGATCTCGGCCGTGAGCGCGGAGCCAGCCCGTCCCGTCACCATGAGCGCGGCCAGGACCGGCCCGAGCTCGCGGATCAGCGAGAGGGCGACCGCGGGCCCGAGGAAGGCCTCCGAGCCGAAGCGGGAGAGCGTGATGAAGACCTGGAGGCCGAGCACCATGCCGGTGAACGCACCGGTGAGAGCGATGATGACCAGCGAGTTGTAGCCGATGAAGTGGATACGGTCCACGAGCTGGCGTGTCTTGAACGGCGGGGTGACCGCGTACGCGACCGCGCTCGCGAAGAAGGTTCCGAACCGCCCGAGCGAGCCCACCAGCGAGAGCGCGGCCCGGCCGACGAGCGCGACGAGGTCGACGGGGCGGGCCGCCCAGGGCGTCATGACCGGCTCGTGCGATAGACTCCGAGGGCCCACAGGGGGAAGTAGGCGGCGTAGAGGTGGTACTTGAGGTAGAAGACGCGCGGGAAGCCGGTGCCATTCCAGAGCGGGTCGCTCCAGCTTCCGTCAGGACGCTGCGTGCGGAGAAGGTAGTCGACACCCTCCTCCACCGCGGCGCCAGTTGTCGCGCCGGCCGCGAACAGCGCCAGGAGCGCCCAGGCGGTCTGGCTCGGCGTCGACGGGCCGCAGCCGGCGAGGGCGGGGTCGCGGTAGCTCTCGCAGGTCTCGCCCCAGCCCCCGTCGCGGTTCTGGCGGCCCGCGAGCCAGCGGACGGCCCGCTGGACCCAGGGGGCGCTCATGTCCTCGCCGATCGCGCGCAGGCCACGCAGGACCGACCACGTCCCGTAGATATAGTTGACCCCCCAGCGGCCGTACCATCCCCCGTCGCTACTCTGCGTGCGCCGGAGGAAGTCGACCGCGGGCCCCACCGCCGGATGCTCGAGGCCGTAGCCGAGGGTGCCCAGGAGCTCGAGCCCCCGCCCGGTGAGGTCTTCCGTGGACGGATCCAGCAGGGCCCCGTGGTCGGCGAAGGGGATGTTATTGAGGACGAGGCGGTTGTTGTCGGCGTCGAAGGATCCCCAGCCGCCGTCCGCGCCCTGCATGCCGAGAAACCAGGCCAAGCCGCGCGCGCGCGCGAAGCGGAGGCGCTCGGGCTCGAGACCCTGGAGCTTCTCGAGCGCCATCAGCACCATCGCGGTGTCGTCGAGGTCCGGATAGAAGTCGTTGTGGTATTGGAACGCCCACCCGCCGGGCTCGAGGGTCGGCCGCTTGACCTGCCAGTCGCCGGGGACCAAGACCTGCCGGTCCAGCAGCCACGTGGCGGCGCGCGCAAGCGCCGGATGGTCGGGGGCCAGGTCGCTCTCGACCAGGGCGTTGACCGCCAGGCCCGTGTCCCAGACCGGGGACGGGCAGGGCTGATAGTGGACCGTATCCTCGGTCTCCACGGCGAGGGCCTCGAGCTCCTTGAGCTGGCCCCGGATCAGCGGGTGGTCGTCGGGATAGCCGAGGGTCCGGAGGGCGAGGACCGCGTTCGTCATGGCCGGGAAGATCCCGCCAAGCCCGCCCGGCACGGCCAGCCGCTCCTCGAGCCAGATCCGCGCTGCCTCGACGGCCCGCTTGCGGAAGGGACGAGGCGAGAACCGCTCCCAGACCTTGAGCGCGTCGTCGACGGCAATGAAGAAGTTCTTCCAGAGGAGCCCGCGCACGCTGAAGGGGACCGGCCGACGGGGCAGCCGCAGGCTCACGGTCTCGCGCGGCTCGGGCCAGAGCTCGTCGAGAGAGCGGTCGGCGGGCAGCCATGTGACCGGCTTCCGATCCATCAAGATTAGGAGCGGTACGATGACGGCGCGCGACCAGTACGAGACCTCGTAGAGGTTGAAGTAGAAGCGGCGAGGCAAGAGCATGATCTCGACCGGCATCGCCGGCACGCCGTTCCAGTCGTACTCGCCGAAGAGGGCCAGGAGGATCTTCGTAAAGACGTTCGCCCGGCGGGGACCTCCCATCGCGCGGATCACCGCGCGGGCGCGGACCAGGTCAGGGTCGTCGGGCGGGACCCCGGCCATCTTCATCGCGAAGTAGGCCTTAATCGTGGCGGCGAGATCGGCGGGCCCTGCCTCGAAGAGGTTCCAGCCGCCGCTCGGGAGTTGCCGCTGGCGCAGGTAGGCGACGGCCTTGCGCTCGCGCTCGGCGTTGACCCGGTCGAGGAGGTGGCAGAGCAGCAAGAACTCCGACGTGATGGTGGCGTCGGCTTCCAGCTCGCCGACCCACTGCCCGTCGGGGGCCTGTCGACCGAGGAGAGACGCCTGGGCGCGCGAAATCGCCGAGTCGAGGCGTGTCACGGTTTGCGATGCTAGCACACCCCGTCAGATTGCGAGAACTTGACTCTCGGGGTATCGTAACCGCGCCGGCTCGCATGGACCTGTTGATCGACACGCTCACGCTGCGGCCGTACGTGTTTGGGTTCACGGCCGCGTTCGTCGTGCTGGCGCTCCACGACCTGGGTCGGCGCCGCACGGTCGCGTTTACCGCGTCGACCCTCGGTGTCGCCTGGACGGCGGAGTTTGTGTCCACCCGCGTGGGCTTCCCGTTCGGGCTCTACCACTACACGGGCGTGACGCGGTCCCGGGAGCTCTACCTCTCGAATGTGCCTGTCTTCGACCCGGTGTCGTTCGTCTTCTTGGCCTACGCGTCCTACTGCCTGGCCCGGCTCATGCTCGGGTGCTCCCGCGGCCTGCCCGTCGTGGTCGCGAGCGGCGTGCTCATGATGCTGCTCGACGTGGTGATCGACCCCCTGGCGGTTCGGGGCGACCGGTGGTTCCTCGGGCGGATCTTCTATTATCCGGAGGGGGGCGTGCTCTTCGGGGTGCCGCTGTCGAACTTCGCCGGCTGGGTCCTGGTGGGCTGCCTCGCGATCGGGGCCTTCCTGGGCTTGGCCGGGGGGGAGGCGCGCTCGGCCCGGGGCGGGGTGGTCCTCTACTACGGTGTCCTCGCCTTCAACCTGGTCCTGACGTGGTGGATCGGGGAGCGCGTCTTGCTCGGGCTCGGCGTGCTCCTCCACCTTTCTCTCTGTCTGGCAGTGTGGTCCTGCTATGCTCTCCGGGGCGGGCGCCGGGCGGCGGCTGTCGGACCGAGCGCCCGGCCGGCCTTCGAATAAATCGGACAGGGGGACCGATCCGCGATGAGTGTTCCAGCCGCGCAGATGTGGGCGGTGGCAGCGTACGTGCTCCGGCAGAAGCTCCGAGGCCGCCGGCGCTACCCGCTCGTCCTGATGCTCGAGCCCCTGTTTCGGTGCAACCTCGCGTGCGCGGGCTGCGGGAAGATCCAGTACCCCGCCCAGATCCTCCGAAAGCAGCTCAGCGTCGAGCAGTGTCTCCGGGCGGTGGAGGAGTGCGGCGCGCCAATCGTGAGCATTCCGGGCGGGGAGCCGCTCATGTACCCGGAGATCGGCCGGCTCGTCGACGAGCTCGTGCGACGCGGGAAGTACGTCTACCTCTGCACGAACGCGATCCAGCTCAAGGAGAAGCTCGAGGCGGGGCTCTTCACGCCGTCTGGGCACCTGAGCTTCAGCGTGCACTTGGATGGCCCTCGCGCGGAGCATGACGAGTCGGTCTGCCGCGAGGGGGTGTACGACCAGGCGGTGGAGGGGATCCGGGAGGCGCTCCGGCGCGGCTTCCGCGTCACGACCAACAGCACGCTGTTCGAGGGCGCCTCGCCGCTCCGGATGCGCGAGTTCTTCGACGAGATGATGGACCTCGGCGTCGAGGGCATGATGGTCTCGCCGGGCTACAGTTACTCCAAGGCGCCCGACCAGGAACACTTCCTCCGGAAGAGCCGCACGCACGAGCTCTTCGCGCGAATGCTCTCGAAGCCCAAGTGGCGCTGGCGCTTCAATCAGTCGCCGCTCTTCCTGCGATTCCTGATGGGCAAGCACGACTATGAGTGCACGCCCTGGGGCAACCCGACCTTCAACCTGTTCGGGTGGCAGCGCCCCTGCTACCTCCTCCAGGAGGGGTACGCCCACAGTTTTCAGGACCTCATGGAGAACACGCGCTGGGAGCGCTACGGCAGGAAGAGTGGCAACGCCAAGTGCCGGGACTGCATGGTGCACTGCGGGTTCGAGGCCACCGCGGTGAACGAGACCTTCGGGAGCTTGCGGGGCTTCGTCGAGACGGTTGCGGTCACGGTCACCGGCCGGCTCTGATGACCGAGCCGGAGACGACACTCGAGGGCTGGGCCCCAGAGCCGGGCCCGGATCTGCCGCTCGAGCGGATCATCGACCTCGCCTTCGACTATCGCGGAAATACGACCGTCGTGCTGACGGACGGCACCGAACTCCAGGGCTACGTCTCCAACCGCAACGCCGACGCCGGGGAGCCGTTCATCCAGATGTTCGACGCGGACGGCGCCGGGCCCCGCACGATCCCGTACTCCCGAATCCGGACGATCAAGTTCACCGGCCGCGACACGGCGGCGGGGAACTCGTACGCGCTCTGGCGCGGGCGCCGCGAGACAGGCGGGGCCGGACGGGACGAGCGGGCCCGAGGGGAACGGTGAGCGGCTTCCTCGTCTTCGTGGCGGCGGAGCTCGAGGCGCGCAGGCTAGCCCGCGGCCTTGGGCTTCGTCGGCTCACGTCGGGCCCCTGGTCGCGGTTCGGCGCTGACGGGTGCGAGGTTCGGGTGGTCGGTCTGCGGGCGGCCGGCCTTGCCGCGCGGGGGCTCGGCGACCGCGACCCCCCCGACCTGCTGATCTCGGCGGGCAGCTGCGGAGCGCTCTCGCCCGCGCTCGACCGGACGGGGACTCTCGTGCTGCCCGAAGTCGTGCTTCCCCCCGTCGGGCCCCCGTTGGCCGTGGATCGGGGCGCCCACACGCGCGCCCTCGCCGCCGCCACCCGGGCGGGCCTCGCGCCCGCCACCGGGCCGCTGGCAACGGTCGAGGAGGTCGTCGACACCCCCGCGGCCAAGGCCGCTCTGGCGCGCCGCACCGGCGCGATCGCGGTCGACATGGAGTCGGCCGTCATCCTCGCGGCCGCGCGCGAGCGCGGGCTGGCCGCGATCGTGGTGCGGGGTGTGTCCGACACCGCCGATCAGTCGCTTCCGCTCGGGCTGGCGACGCTCGTCGACGCCGGGGGGCAGTCGCGGCCGGCCCGCGCGGTCGCCCTCATCCTGCGCCGGCCGGCGCTCCTCGGCCAGGCGTGGGCTCTCCGGCGGGGCACCCTCCTCGCCCTCACGGCGGTGGCCGTCGTCGTCCGGGAGCTTGGCGAGACCGGCTGATGCCGGACGCGCTCGTCACCGGCGCCACCGGGTTCGTCGGCGCCAACATTGTCCGGGAGCTTCTGCGCGACGGTCGGAGCGTGCGCGTGCTCGTGCGGCCGACGAGCGACCGGCGAGCGATCGAGGGGCTCCCCCTCGAGGTCTGCGAGGGCGATCTGCTCGACCCCGCGTCGCTCGCGCGGGGGGTCAAGGACGTCCGGCACGTCTACCACGTCGCCGCCGACTACCGACTCTGGGCCCGCGAGCAGCGTGAGCTCTACCGGACGAACGTCGACGGCACGCGTGGCGTCCTGTCCGCTTGCGCCCGGGCCGGCACGGAGCGGGTCGTCTATACCTCCACCGTCGGCGCGCTCGGCATCCCGAAGGACGGCCGCCCCGGCACGGAGACGACGCCGGTCACCCTGGCGGACATGATCGGGCCCTACAAGCGATCGAAGTTCCTCGCCGAGCAGGTTGCCCTCGAGTGGGCGGGCCGGGGTCTGCCGACCGTCATCGTGAATCCGTCGGCTCCTGTCGGGCCGTGGGACGCGAGGCCGACACCGACCGGCCAGCTGGTCGTCGATTTCCTGTGCGGCAGGATGTTCGCGACGCTCGACACCGGGCTCAACCTCGTCCACGTGCGGGACGTCGCCCGGGGCCACCTGCTGGCGGCGGAGCGGGGCCGCGTGGGCGAGAAGTACATCCTCGGCAACCAGGACCTCTCCCTCGCGGAGATCTTCGGGATGCTGGCCCGGCTGACCGGGCGCCGGGCGCCCCGGCTCAGGCTTCCCTACGCGCTCGCCTGGTGCGGCGCGCTCGGCATGGAGGCCGCGGCGCGGCTGAGCGGACGGCCGCCCCGGGCGTCGCTGACGGCCGTCCGGATGGCGAGAAAGCGCATGTACTTCAGCCCGGCCAAGGCCGTGCGGGAGCTCGGCCTTCCCCAGACGCCGGTCGAGACCGCCCTGCGCGAGGCGGTGGAGTGGTTCACGGCCCGCGGCTATGCCATAATCCCTGAGCGACCGGTCGCCTCCAGCGCATGACCAGCCTCCGAGGCCGGCAGTGAACAGCGCCCAGCTCGTCTCGCGGCTCACGCGGCAGAGTCGATCGAACTTCTACTACGCCTTCCTGTTCCTGCCGCGGCCGCAGCGGGCCGCGCTCTATGCGGTGTACGCCTTCTGCCGCATCGTCGACGACGTGGCCGACCTGGGCGGAGACCCCGCGCGCCAGCGCGCCGATCTCCGCGAGTGGCGGGCCGAGGTGGCGCGGTGCTTCGATCCGGCCGGCCCCCGTGCGCCGGTCGCCCGGCGGCTGGCGGAAGCGGTCCGCACCTACCCGATCCCGCGCGCCGCGCTGGACGCGATCGTCGACGGCGTGGAGATGGATCTGGATCGTGCGACCTACGAGACCTTCGACGAGCTCTACCCGTACTGCTACCGCGTGGCGTCGGCGGTCGGCCTCTGCTGCATCGAGATCTTTGGCTACTCGGAGCCGCGCGCGCGGGACTACGCGGTGAACCTGGGCGTGGCCCTGCAGCTCACCAACATCATGCGCGACGTCGAGGTCGACGCTCGGGCCGGGCGGGTCTACATCCCGCAGGAGGAGCTTCGGCGGTTCGGGCTTACCGTCGACGACTTCCGCGCCGGCCGCTACACTTCCGCGTTTGTCCAGCTCATGGAGCATCAGGCGCGCCGCGCCCGGCACTTCTACGACGCGGCCCGCCGCGCGCTCCCGGCCGGGGATGCCCGCCGGCTGGTTGCCGCCCAGATCATGGGTCGGACCTACCTGGCGCTGTTGGGCGAGCTCGAGGCGCGACGGTTCGACGTCTTCGGCCAGCGCGTAGCGCTGCCGGCGGCGCGCAAGCTCGTGATCGCGCTCCGCACGTGGGCCGAGACGCGGATCGGGGTCGCGGCGTGAGGGCGGCCGTCTACCACGGACGCCACAGCGTGGCGACGGGGGAGTGGCCCGCCCCCGAGATCGGCGCGGGCGAGCTCCTGCTGCGGCTCCGCGGCTGCGGCCTCTGCGGGTCGGATGTCGCCAAGATCCTCGTCGACCACCCGGCGCCCGCCGTCTTCGGCCACGAAGTCGTGGGCGAGGTCGCGCAGGTGGGCGCCGGCGTCGAGCGGTTCGCCGCGGGGGACCGTGTCGTCGTGGCCCACCACGTGCCGTGTTTCGCCTGTCACTATTGCCGCCGGGGGAGCCCCTCGATGTGCCGCGCTTTCAAGGGCTCGAATCTCGATCCCGGCGGGCTCGCCGAGTTGATCCGGGTCCCGGCCCCGAACGTCGCCTACGCCACCTTCAAGGTGCCGGCGCACGTGAGCGACGAGGCCGCCTCGTTCGTGGAGCCGCTCGGGTGCTGTCTGCGGGCGCTCGGGCGCGCCCGCGTCGAGCCCGGGGACACGGCGGTCGTGGTCGGCCTCGGCTCGATCGGGTGCCTGTTCATGCAGCTCCTGCGCCGAGCGGGGGCCCGGGTCGTCGGCACCGACGGTCTCGCCGAGCGCGTCGACCTTGCCCAGCGGCTCGGGGGCGAGGCGTTCGGCCCGGGGGAGGCCGTCGCGCGCTGGGTCGACGAGCAGAGTGACGGGCGCGGCGCCGATCTCGTCGTGCTCACGGCGGGGGGCGCGACCGTGCTCCCGTCGGCGGCGGCGCTCGTCCGCGACGGCGGGATGATCCACTACTTCGCCGGCGGGGCCGGTGCGGAGCTGCCGCTGCCGCTCGAGACCCTGTACCATCGCGAGCTGACGCTCACCGCCACCTACTCGTCGTCGCCGACGGATCTGGCGGAGGCGCACGCGCTCGTGACGGCGGGTGCGGTGGTGGTCGAGCCGTTGATCACGCACCGCCTCCCGCTCTCGGAGGTCGCCCGCGGAGTCGGGCTGATGCTTCGCCGCGAGGCCCTGAAGGTCTTCGTGGTTCCGGACGGCGTATGACCGACCCCACCTCGGACCGCGCGCCGGCGGCGGTCGGAGCCGCGCGTGGGGCGCTGCCGGCGCGGGCGTTCGCGCGCGGCCGCGGGGCGGGGATCCCCGCCGAGACCGTATGAGAGCCGTCGTCTTCCACGGACCGGATGACCTGCGGTACGAGGAGATACCGACGCCGACGCCCGCGCCCGGGGGCCTCCTGCTCCGCGTCGAAGCGGCGCTCACGTGCGGCACGGACGTGAAGACGCTCCGGCGCGGCCATCCCGTCATGATCCCGCAGGTGCCGACGGTGTTCGGTCACGAGCTGGCGGGGGCGGTCGTCGCGGTGGGCCCGGGGACGCGGGGCTTCCGCGAGGGCGACCGGGTCGTCGCCGCCAACTCCGCCCCCTGCGGGCAGTGCCCGCTGTGTCGGGCGGGGCGACCGAACCTCTGCGAGGACCTCCTCTTCGTCAACGGGGCCTACGGCGAGTACATCGCGCTGCCGCCGCGGCTCGTCGAGCGGAATGTGGTCCGCCTGGCGGTGGGGACGCCCGCCGCGCGGGCGGCCTTCGCCGAGCCCCTGGCCTGTGCGCTGCTCGGCCTGGAGCGCGGCCGGGTCGAGGCCGGGCAGACGGTTGCGATCTTCGGTCACGGGCCCCTCGGCTGCCTGCTCGCGATGGTGGCGGTGGCGCGGAAGGCGCGCGTCATCCTCGTGGGCAAGCGCGGGTGGCGGCTCGATCGCGTGCGCCAGCTCGACCTCGGCGACGCGATCGACACCGCGCGGGTCGCCGACCCCGCCGACGAGGTGCGGCGGCTGACTGGCGGCCGCGGCGCCGACGTCACGGTGGACGCGACGGGCCGGCCGGAGGCCTGGGAGCAAGCGATCGCGTCCGTCGGACGGGGGGGCACGGTCGTGCTCTTCGGCGGTTGCGCGCCCGGCACGACGGTGCGGCTCGACACGCGCCGGGCACACTACGACGAGCTGACGCTGGTCGGCGCCTTCCATCACACGCCCGAGCTCATCCGGCGGGCGGTCGAGCTGCTCGAGTCCGAGATGGTCGTTCCCGACCCTCTCCTCACGCACCGCATGGGGCTCGCCGATGTGCGCGAGGCGCTCGAGCTGATGGCGCGGGGCGAGGCGCTGAAAATCCTGATCGCGCCGTGACCTCTGGTATACTCGCGGAGGCCGACCCCTCATGACGATCAAGTTGGCGGAGATCGTGCTGGCGGGACCCCGGGGCTTCTGCGCGGGAGTCGAGCGTGCCATCGACATCGTGGAGCTCGCGTTGGCCGTCTGTCCGCCGCCGGTCTACGTGCGCAAGGAGATCGTGCACAACCGGCACGTGGTCGACGAGCTCCGGCAGAAGGGTGCGATCTTCGTCGACGAGCTCGACGAGGTGCCCGACGACGCGACCGTGATCTTCAGCGCCCACGGCATCTCGCCCGAGGTGCGCGAGGAGGCGAGGTGCCGCGGGCTCCGCGTGATCGATGCGACCTGCCCGCTGGTCACGAAGGTGCACCTCGAGGCGATCCGGTACGCCCGCGAGGGCTATACGATCATCCTGGTCGGGCACGAGGATCACGACGAGGTGATCGGCACCATGGGCGAGGCCCCGTCCCAGATGCTCCTGATCGAGCGCCCGGACCAGGTGGTCGACCTCCAGGTGCCGGATCCGACCAAGGTCGCCTACCTCACCCAGACGACGCTGTCCGTGGACGACACCCGGGAGTGCATCGAGGCATTGCGCCAGCGGTTCCCGAAGATCGTCGGTCCGGCCAAGGACGACATCTGTTACGCGACCCAGAACCGGCAGGCGGCGGTCAAGACGCTGGCGGGAGACGTGGACGTCGTCCTCGTGATCGGCGCCGCCAACAGCTCGAACGCCAACCGCCTCGTCGAGGTCTCGCAAGGCAACGGCACGCGCGCCTACCTGATCAACGACCTGCGCGACATCAAACCGGAGTGGCTCGACGGCGTCCGGCGGATCGGGATCACCGCCGGTGCTTCGACGCCCGAAGTCCTCGTCACCGAGGCGATGGAGGCCCTCCGCAAGTCGGCCGCGGTGAGCGTGCGGGAGGTCCAGGTCGTGGAAGAGGACGTCCGCTTCGGGCTGCCGAGCGAGCTCGAGCAGATCGCGCGAGAGAACGGCAAGCAGCTCCCGCCGCGGACGGCCGTCGCCCGCCAGTCCCGCTGACGCCGGCACTCCCGGGCGGCCCCTCCCGGGCCTCCGCCTCCCTCCGACGCCCCCTCGCCGGCCCCTCGAGGCCGCGCCCCGGCCGGCGCGATATTGCTTACGGCAAATCCCCGCCTCGTGACACATTAGATGTATGCTCGGATTCGAGCCTGCCCGGCCAGGGTCCGGGTCCCCGCGCGCCGCCACGACGTGAGCCACGCCGACCAATGAGCGACTCCCGGCTCGGACCATCCCTGAAGCTCAAGCTGAGCCTGGTCATCACCTCCCTGCTGGCACTGACGGTGATCCTGCTGAGCGTCTTCCTCCTCCGGCAGGCCGAGAAGAACGTGACCGCCGAGATCGTCAAGCGCGGTCTCACGCTGGCCAAGCAGCTGGGCGCGAGCGCCAAGAACCCGCTGCTCTCGAACGACGGCCTGACCCTGAACCTGCTCGTGAAGGACGCCATGCAAGCGCCGGGCGTGGCCTACGTGATCATCGCCGACCACCACGGCAAGGTCCTCGCCCACTCCGACGTGAGCCTGAGCGGGAAGGCGCTCGTGCGGCCGGCGAACCTGGCGTCCCTCGGCGACACGCTCATGGTCCAGACGTACACCGACGCCGACCTGGAGCGGCTCATCGATTTCGCGGTGCCGCTGGTCTTCAGCCGGGTCCGCGTGGGCGCCCTCTACCTCGGCTTCAGTCAGAAGTCCATCGATGAGGCGATGGCGCGAGAGCGAAACGGGACGATCGTGATCAGCGTGGCGATGGTCCTGCTCGGCATCGGCGGTGCCCTGGGCCTGGCGACGCTCCTCGCTCGCCCGATCCTCCGTCTCGTCGAAGGGACGCGCGCGATTGCGGCAGGGGACTTCAAGGTCTCGTTGCCGGTCACGTCTCGGGACGAGATCGGCGTGCTCACCGACGCCTTCAACCAAATGGCCAAGAGCCTCCGCGAGAAGGAGATGATCAAGCACGCGTTCGCGCGGTACGTGGCCCGCGAGGTCGTCGACGAGCTCCTGCGGGATCCGGAGCGATTGGTGCTGACCGGAGAGCGGCGCGAGGTGACGGTCCTCTTCTGCGACCTCCGTGGCTTCACGCGGCTGGCGGAAAACCTGAAGCCCGAGGAGGTCGTCCACTTGCTGAACGACTTCTACGAGCTCATGATCGAGGCCACCTTCCGCCACGAGGGGACGCTCGACAAGTTCCTCGGCGACGCCGTCATGGCCGTCTTCGGCGCGCCGGTCCACCAGGAAGACCACTCGATCCGCGCCATCCGGA